>VOFK01003843.1_pt1 | contig 40213 bp, 38 predicted proteins | sample 5384121 | NCBI WGS metagenome assembly VOFK01 (sample SAMN12384730, study PRJNA508395) | human gut metagenome | isolation source: healthy gut J | host: Homo sapiens | reverse complement strand
CTGATGTATTGTGATTCTTAAAGATACAACATTAATCTTCACTAAGAATGATATTATCCGTTCTTATGATAATGCCATAGGTACAGATGATAGGTATTGCAATTCTTAGGGAAATCTCGCACCAGAAGGTGCTGTGATCAACATACAGCCTGCCCCTAAGGGAAATGTTTAAGTCAATGTGCACGCAAGACCATTTGACAGTGAGGAGGAATGCCTTGATGCAGTACTTAGGTACAAAGGTGATGCAGTATTTGCACATAAGATATGGAAGGTACAAAGGAGGTGGTATGCCAGGAAGTAACTACATACATCCAGAGGGCTATAAGCAGTGATAAGGAGCTTGGAAAGAGTATCGCACTTATTACAGATGGACGTTTTCAGGTGCTTCAACAGGTCAGAATTATCAGGACATTGCAGTCCTGAGGCAGTTAGTGAAGTATGCTTGTGGTGAAGAGGATGATCTTATCGAGATAGATGCTTAAGGGAGAAAGCTTAACATCGTAGGTGTCAATGGCGAACGTCAAGTCAATGGAAGAGATTGATGAATATTAAAGGAAAGAAAGCAAAGTGGACACCAAGAAAGCCTAAGTATGAAAGGGTGTGTTAAGATTATTCAGCCAATGCATACTTGAGTCACATGAAGGGTGCATATCTTGATTATTAATTTAATAATATTAAAATTACTAATCATATTAATATTGTAAAAATGCTTAATGCGTTTTTAGGTTGAATATATAATATCGGGTAAATTTAAAATATCCAGCAATAAGATATAGATATTAAGGCTGTTAGCCGGCAGTTTTATATATCTTATTGCTGGATGTTTAAACAATATAATTAGAATTATTTAAAATTGAGTATCGTTTTGGTTATTTGGTATTGACAGTGTATAATGACAAGAGTATAATGCAAAATGACAAAAAGAAGTTGTCATTATAGCAATGAAAGTTGTCAGCTATTAATAATAAAAAAGTTGTCATATGGAGGTGTAGTATGATACTGCGAAATCGGCTGAAAGAACGCAGAGAAATGCTGCGCTGGATGTCAATCAGCAGGAGATGGGAAGACTGTGCGGGAGTGTCAAGACAGACAATCAGTCTTATAGAAAGGGGCGATTATTCGCCGTCTGTCACTCTTGCATTAACGATTGCAAAGGTATGCGGAGTCACTGTTGAAGAAGTATTTTATTTACAGGAGGAAGAAAAAGATGGAAAATGAACAGATTAAGAAAGCAAACCAAAAGGCACTGCCTAAGTTCATATTGCTTTGTATTGTAGGAGCTTTAATCGGAGGTGTAGCTGGGTATCTTGTTGGAGCAAATGGAATTGATACAATGTCAGGGGATTTTAAAGTGGTAGTTAGTAATTATGTTGGATTAACTGCACCTTGGATTATGCTTGCTATTGCAGTTATAATTCCTATAGTATTAGTGCCATACTACAGGAAGGCTAAGAAGCAGTTATCACAGTGGGATGGTGAAGACGAAGAAGTATCAGATGGTGTCGAAGAGAAGCTTTCTATAATTCAATGGGTTTCAAGTGGAGCACTTATAATTTCATATTTTCTTATTGCGGCATCATATTCAGGTGGTACAGCAATGTTTGAAAGTGTTAACAATATGATAGGATTAACTGTTAGCATTGCAGCATTTTTTAGGGATTATGGCAGAGGTTGTTATTATACAACAGAAAAGTGTTGACTGTGTAAAGATAATGAATCCGGAAAAAACAGCATCAGTATATGATATGAAGTTTCAGAAAAAGTGGCTTGATACATGTGATGAAGCAGAGAAGATTATAGTTGGTAAATGTGCATTTAAAGCATTTAATATAACGAATAGTATGTGCAGTGTACTTGCAGTTATTCTTGCAATCAGTGCACTTATGTTTTGGGAATTAGTTTTCTTCCTTCATTTGTTGTGTGCCTTATCTGGATAGTTAATATGTCAATATATTGCAAGAAAGAATGTCTGAAATATTCAAAAAGTTGGTAACAAGATTATGTAGATAAATATTGTAATGAAATTTCTCGCCACCCCCCTTGACTTGAGTTAAGTCAAAGTATTAAGATAAACACATAAACGATAATACATTTTGAAAAGGAGCAATGGGAATGTATAATAATACTTTAACACTTAACAACGGAGTGAGAATTCCACAGCTTGGACTTGGTACTTGGTTTTATTGACGATGCAAAGGTTGCAGATGCTGTAAAAGAAGCGGTAAAAGCTTGGATACAGACATATTGATACAGCACAGGCATATGGCAATGAAAGAGGTGTCGGTGAAGGAGTGCGTAATTGCGGAGTTTCAAGAGAAAACTTTTTGTAGTATCAAAGGTTGCCGCTAACATAAGACATACAAGGAAGCTAAAGCTGGTATTGATGAGACACTTGAAAAATGGGACTTGATTACCTTGATATGATGATTATTCATTCACCACAGCCTTGGTTAGAGGTTAATCAGAGTGATGACAGATATGTAGAAGGTAACAGAGCTGCATGGAGGGCATTGGAAGATGCTTATAAGGAAGGAAAGCTTAAAAGGCAATTGGTGTATCTAATTTCCAGATTAGTGATGATTAGAAAGTCTTTTAGAAACAGCAGAGTTAAGCGATGGTTAACCAGATTCTTCTTCATATAAGCAACACGCCATAGAACTTGTAGAATACTGCCAGAAGCGAGGGGAATAGTAGTAGAAGCATATTCACCTATAGCACACAGTGAAATTCTTAACCAATGAGAGATTAAAGTGATAGCTGATAAATATGGTGTTACCATTCCACAGCTTTGCATCAGATATACATTACAGCTTGAGCAATAGCACTTCCAAAGACAGCTGATCCTGAGCATATGAAGAGTAATGCAGAAGTAAATTTTTGGAAATCAGTGCAGAGGATATGGAAACTCTTAAAGAACTTCAAGAAGATAGAAAATTATGGTGAGAGCAGCGGCTTCCCTGTATATGGCGGTAAACTTTAATTAGAAAATATAGAAAAAGAGGATTGTTATGGGTAAAATAGTACAGACAGCAGGAAGAACAGCTTTAGGAGAATATGCTCCACAGTTTGCACATTTTAATGACGATGTGCTTTTGGTGAATTGGAACAATCAGGATATTGATGTAAAGACAAGAAGCATTATAACGGTAGTTTCGCTTATGTCTATGGGAATAACAGATTCTTCGCTTAAGTTCCATTTACAGAATGCCAAGGCACACGGCGTAACCCAGAAGGAAATTGCGGCTGTTATAACACACGTTGCATTTTACGCAGGCTGGCCAAAAGCGTGGGCAGTATTTAAATCTTGCCAAGGAAGTGCCGACTTTGATATTGCGGCCAGTATGCTGCAGCTTTTCATCAAAAAGACGCTGGGCAGTGTGACCTTTAACCGACCCCGGGTGGTCATCTGCATCCCCAGCGGGGTAACGGCGGTGGAGCGCCGCGCCGTGCGCGAGGTCGCCTTTAAGGCGGGCGCCAGGCAGGTGGCCATAGTGGAAGAACCGATGGCGGCGGCCATTGGCGCGGGCCTGACTGTGGCCGAGCCCACCGGCTGCATGGTGGTGGATATCGGTGGCGGCACCGCGGAGGTGGCGGTCATTTCGATGGGCTCCATCGTGGCCAGCCGCAGCGTGCGCAGCGCCGGGGATGAGTTCGAGAAAGAGATCATCGCCTATGTGAAGCGTAAATACAATGTTCTCATCGGCGACCGTACCGCTGAGGAGATCAAGATTGCCATTGCCTCCGCCGCGCCCTATGAGGGCGAGGAGCCCTATTCCGTAATGGGCCGCAACCTGGTGGATGGCTTCCCCAAGGAAGTGACGCTGACCCCGGCCGAGATCCGGGAGGTGCTCAGCGAGCAGATCGGTGTCATCATTGATGCTATTCTGACTACGCTGGAGCGCACCCCGCCCGAGCTTTCCGCCGATATTCTGGAGACCGGCATTACCCTGGCGGGTGGCGGCGCTATGCTGCACGGCATGGATAAGCTGGTGGCCCAGCAGACCGGGATGCCGGTATTCATAGCGGAAGAGCCGCTGGACTGCGTGGCCCGCGGCACCGGCGCCATTCTGGAATCGCCGGAAACCTTCTCCCGCACCCTGTTCTTCGATAACCGCCCCAGCCGCTAACGGGATGGGAGTGACCCAAAAAGGAACGATACAGCATGAACGACTTTTTCCGCAGTAAGACCTTTAAGATCATCGCTGTGCTGCTGGCCGCGGTACTGGCATTCTTTCTGCGTGCGGTATATACCGGCGGGCTGATGCCCGCCCTTTCCCATATCGGCGGGGCGGTGGCCACCCCCTTTGGCGAGTTTTTCGCGGGGATCGGCAACGGCATCCAGGATTTCTTCCAGCCGATTTTCCACGGGCGGGAGCTGCAAAAGGAAAACGAGGACCTGCAGAAGCTGGTGGATGAGCTGACCCGCCGCCAGGCCGACTATGACGAGCTGAAAAACCAGAATGACCTGTACCGCCGGTTCTTCAGCATCAGCGACAGCAACGCCGACTACACGCTGGAGCCCGCCACCGTTATAGCGCATGTGCCGGATGATCCTTCCGGCTCCTTTATCATCAATATCGGGCAGTCGCAGGGCATTACCTCCGGGATGCCGGTCATTACCGAAAACGGCCTGGTGGGCATTGTGGGACGGGTGAGTGAGCGCTACTGCCGCGTGCTGACGCTGATGGACCCCGCAGTCAATATCGGTGTGCTGGACAGCACCACGCTGGATACCGGCATCCTGACCGGGGATGCGGCCATGAGCGAGGATAACACCGCCCGGCTGACCTACCTGCGGCTGCAAAGCGAGGCGGCCGCCGGGGATCTGATCCTGACCAGCGGCTACGGCGAGCAGATCCCGCAGGGGCTGACGGTGGGCTATCTTTCGGAGGTTTCGCTGGCGGCGACCGGCCTGACGCTGGAGGGAGTCATTGATCTTTCCGCCCGGCCGGAAAATGCCCGGCAGGTCTTTGTCATTACCGATTTTACCGTGACTCAGACTCCGAGCGAGGAGGTCCCCCCGGAGGAGACGAACCCGTAAACCAAGTTTTTCCCTTACCGCGGGGACGCGGTGGGACCCGGTCGGGGCGCAGCCCCGGCGGCGGAGCCGCCGACCCGGCGCGAAGCGCCGGGGACCCCAGCCGCAGGCTGGGGTGGGCTGCGCCCCGAAAGCCAGGTCACGGGAAAATTTATGATTTAGCAAAGGAGGCGCCGCATGGAGCTTTACCGCTGGTATATCCTGAAATACGGCGCCTATGCCCTGCTGGCGGTGGCTTTGTTCCGGCTGCAGTCCATCCCCGGCCTTTTGGAGATCGGCGGGGTGCGGCCACTGCCGGTGGCGGCCTTGGCCATTTTGGTGGCCACCATGGAGCGGGAGCTGCCCGGTGTATTGTTCTGCATCTTCTGCGGGTATCTGTGTGACCTGTACAGTGTGGCGCCCATGGGCTTTTATATGCTGTTTCTCACCATTTTGGGGTTGGCCGCCGGGCTGATCATCCGCAATTATTTGCAGTCCAGCCTGCCCATTATTATGGCGGCGGTGCTGATCGCGGCATTTTTTTGCCGGCTGGTACTGTTTTTGTTCCGGTACCCGCTGGCGGGGGTGACGGGCGCGGCCCCGGTGCTGCTGCGGTACAATCTGCCCCATGCCGTTTATTCAGCGGTGCTGGCGGTGCCGCTGTATTACCCGGTGCGGGCGCTGCACCGCATGGCGGAGGAGCGCACCGATACCCGATTGTAACGATGAGATGAGGAGCCTGTGCGGGCCCGCACCCTGCACAGACCCTCCCACAAAGCCAAGGAAGAAAGGAGCCGACCATGTACCCCACCGAGAGAAAACGCTATATCATCCTGGGCGCTGCCATCGGCGCCGTTTTTCTGTTTTTTGTGGTGGTGATGATGCTGACCCAGCTGCGGGATGGCGAGGACTACGCCCGCCAGGCGGCCCAGGGCATTTCCATCACCCAGCAGACCTCTGCGGCCCGCGGGGAGATCGTGGATGCCACAGGAAAGGCCTTTACCGGCAATACCACCATCTGCAATATCACCATTGATAGTAACTACTTTACCGAGCAGGAGCTCAATCCCCTGCTGCTTACCCTCACCGCTTTGTGCCGGGATTACGGCTGTGAGTGGCGGGATGAGCTGCCCATCAGCACGGAGACGCCCTACACCTTTACCGGCGAGGAAGCCGCCCTGCGGGCCCTGCGCAGCAAGCTGCAATTAAGCGAGGCCGCCACCCCGGAGGATGCCCTGTACTGGCTGCGGGAGCTCTATAACCTGAATGACTACACCGATACCGATGTGCTGGACCGGCTGCGCAGCCGCAATAAGATAGAGGACCTGAGCGATGCCGAGGCGCTGGACTGGCTGCGGAACTTCCGCAAGACCCCCGACGCCACCGATGAGGAGCTCCTTTCCTCCCTGCGGACGCAGTACCGTATGTACCGCTACACCCAGGAGGAGCAGCGGCTGCTGGCGGGGATCCGCTATACCATGACGCAATCGGAATTTTCCAGCTACAATCCCTATACCTTTGCCACCGATATCAGCGATGCGCTGCTGGCTGCCGTTAAAGAAAGCAGCAGCCGTCTGCCGGGCGTAGATGGTGTTACCGTCCCGGTGCGCACCTACCTGACCGGCAGTCTGGCTTCCCATGTGCTGGGGGTCACCGGGTCCATCAGCAGCGAGGAATACAACAAGCTGAAGGAAGCGGAAAAGACCTATTCCCTCTCCAATCCCTCCGGCTACCGCATCAGCGATACGCTGGGCAAAAGCGGCATTGAGCGGGTGATGGAGGATGAGCTGCGCGGGCAGAACGGTCTGCGCACCGTGGTGCAGGATCAGGAGGGCAATGTCATCCGGGTGGAAGAAACGGAGGAAGCCGTGCCCGGACACACCGTGCAGCTTACCCTGGTGCAAAGTGTGCAGGCCGCCGCCCAAAAGGCTCTGGCCGATCGTATCAGCTACCTGAATAACAATGCCCCCGCCACCCGCGGTAAGGAAGCCGAAGCGGGCGCCGTGGTGGCCATTGATGTAAAAACCGGCGGTGTCATTGCCATGGCCAGCTATCCGGATTATAGCCTGGATGAATACTACCAAACCTACTCCGAGATGGTCCGGCAGAGCCCTTCCCCACTGCTGAACCGGGCGACACAGGGCCTGTATACCGTGGGCAGTACCTATAAGCCCGCGGTATCACTGGCAGCGCTGGACACCGGCACCGTAACGGCCACCGACCGCATCAGCTGTACCGGCCGCTACACCTACTACCGGGATTATCAGCCCGTCTGCGAGGGCGTGCACGGCCCCATCAATGTCATTGACGCGCTGCGCGTTTCCTGCAATATCTTTTTCTATGATATGGGCCGCCGCATGGGCATCGAGACCATCAATGAGTACAGCTATTCATTGGGGCTGGGCCATGCCACCGGCATCGAGATCCCCGAGCTGGCGGGCCAGCTTTCCTCCCCGGAGACCCGCGCGGCCATCGGCGAGGACTGGTACGACAGCTACGATCTGCAATCCGCCATCGGCCAGCTGGATAACCAGTTCACCATATTGCAGATGGCCAGCTACACCGCCACCCTGGCCAGCCGTGGCCAGCGGATGCAGGTACACCTGGTGGATAAAATATGGGACTACAATATGAAAAATGTGCTGTACGAGGCGCAGCCCACCGTGGTGGAGACCATAGAGGCTGATGACAGCACCTGGGCGGCCATCCAGGAGGGCATGACCCGCAGCTGCTACAATGATCGCTACGGACGCGGCACCAGCTACGGCACATGGGGCAGCACCCGGGGCAAAACCTGGAGCATGTACGGCGTGGATATCGTGGTGGCAGGCAAGACCGGCTCCCCGCAGCGCGGCGATGGCCTGGTTAATTCCTGCTTTATCTGCTACGCCCCTGCCGATGATCCCCAGATTGCCGTGGCGGTCATCATCGAAAAGGGCTACGAGGGCGACCGTGCCGCACCCATTGCCAAGGCGGTGCTGGAGGAGTATTTCTTCGGCGAGGACGGCATTTATCACCAGAATAAGCTGGACTACCTGGCCCGGCAAAGCGCCAGCCAGAGTGAGGCTGAATAAATGAGGTTTTGTTCCCCGGCCCCGGCAGGCGCGCCGGGGAGCTTCTTTTCTGGTCTGTGCAGGGGGCAGGCTTGGGGGCCGCAGGCCGCCCGCCGAAGGCGGGCACACGGGCGGCGCCCGTGTCGGCGGCTTTGCCGCCGGGCCTGCGGCCCCCGCCCCTTGCGCAATTTTATTCCTTTGCACCCGCGGCAGCGTGTCTCTGTCTCGCTGCCAGGTGGCGCAATTTGACAGGCTGATGCAAGGGAAAGGCCCTTTGTACTGGAACCTGCACAAAATTTAGCGGCTGGGCCAGCTACCCTTTGCATTTTGGCGGATGATATGATAAGATATTTGTGGTAAAGCTGTTATGCAGCTTATTTTGTTCTGCACGCCATGGGAAAACCAAAAGGAGGCCGGCCGTTGTGCGTAGTATTGTTATGACAGCCGGCTGCAGCGGCTGCGGTACGGCCGCCGTCACCGCAGCGGTGGCCCGGCAACTGGCCCTGCAGGGCAAAAAAGTGCTGCTGGTGGAAGCCACCGCGGGCCTGCGGCGGATGAACCGCCTGCTGGAGATCCGGGAGGAAGGCCTGTTCGATTTTTCTGACCTGCTGGAAGGGCGGTGCGCGCTGGAGAACGCACTGCTGCCCACCCGTATTGCCGGGCTGACCCTTTTACAGGGGCCGTCCGCCATCGATTGGGTGCCGGAGGCCGCCGATGTGCAGCTGCTGCGGGAGGAGCTGAGCGGCACCGAGCAGTACGATGCGCTGCTGTGGTACTGCCCGCCCGGCGCCGGCCCGCTGCAAAAGGGCCTGCTGCCCGCCGCCGAAACGCTGGTGCTCCTTACCGAGGTGACCCCGCAGAGCATAGAAGCCGCCGCTAAGACCGCCGATTGGTGGGCCGGGCAGGGTGCCCGGAATCTGCGCACGGTCTTTAACCGGGTGGGCCGCCGCCTGCCGAGGGACCTGGGCTATCCCCACCTGGATGCTGTACTGGATGCCATCGGCGCGCGGCTGCTGGGGATGATCCCCGAAGGGGCCGACCTGCCGTACAGCGCCGCCACCGGTAATATTGCCGCCCGCCTGTGCGGAGAAAGCCGCCCGCTGCTGGCCGTTTACCGGCCGTAAAATACATCTTGATCTCAACATTGCCAAAGGAGGCACTTGAAGTATGAATATCGCTCTCATCGCCCATGACGCCAAAAAGGAACTGATGGTCCAGTTCTGCATCGCCTATTGCGGCATCCTCAGCCGCCACAATCTGTGTGCAACCGGCACCACCGGCAAGCTGGTCTCGGAGGCCACCGGCCTCAAGATTACCTGCTTTATGGCCGGCAGCCAGGGCGGCGATCAGCAGATCTCCTCCCGCATCTCCTGCAATGAGATCGACCTGCTGCTCTATTTCCGAAATCCCATCGGGGCCAAGGCCACCGAGCCGGATGAGGCCAGCCTGCTGCGCCTGTGCGATGTCTACAATATCCCCTACGCCACCAATATCGCCTCGGCCGAGGCCATGATCCACGCGCTGGAAAACGGCGACCTGGATTGGCGCGATATCGTCAACCCCAAAAAGTAAAAACCGGCATTTCGCTCCCCCGTTCCGCTATGGAATGGGGGATTTTGCTTTTCGCGGGGTCATGGGGCGCAGCCCCCGGCGGCGGAGCCGCCGCTGCGGCCAAAGGCCGCAGGAACCGCCCTATGGGCGGTTCGGGCTGCGCCCCGCACCTGCCTTCAACTGGGACTTCCCTTTTCCCCAAACCTGTGCTAAAATAAACCACAGACCGGCGCCATTGCCGCCACTTTACCTAAGGAAGGAAGATCCACCCTATGGCCATCCTCACCACCCGCCCCCGCGGCACCAATGATTTTCTCCCCGCCGAAACCCCCCGCTGGCAGTATGTCGAGCGTACCCTGCTCTCCACCGCCGCACTGTACGGCTACGGCGAGATCCGTACCCCCACCTTCGAGCACACCGAGCTGTTCCAGCGTGGGGTAGGCGATACCACCGATGTTGTCAATAAGGAGATGTATACCTTTACCGATAAGGGCGACCGCTCCATCACCCTGCGCCCGGAAGGCACCGCCGGCATCTGCCGCGCCGCCATCGAAAATGGGCTCCTGGGCGATGCCCTGCCCCTCAAGGTCAGCTATGTCTTTAATTGCTTCCGGTACGAGAAGGCCCAGCGCGGCCGCTTCCGCCAGTTCCACCAGTTCGGTGTGGAGTGCTACGGCGCCACCGGGCCCGTCACCGATGCCGAAGTGATCTCCCTGGCGTGGGAGGGCATGCAGACCCTTGGCCTCAAGGACCTCACCCTCGCCATCAATTCCATCGGCTGCCCCACCTGCCGCGCCGAGTACCACAAGGCCCTGCGCGCCTACTTCGAGAGCCGCCGGGAGGATCTGTGCGAGACCTGTAAGGAGCGCCTGGAGAAAAACCCCATGCGCATTTTGGATTGCAAATCCCCCGTCTGCGGCGAGATCGCCAAAGGCGCCCCCCGTGTGCTGGATTATCTGTGCGATGACTGCCGGAACCACTTTGAGAAAGTACAGACCCTTCTGAAGGATGCCGATATCCCCTTCACCGTCGATGCCGGCATCGTTCGCGGGCTGGATTACTACACCCGCACCGTCTTTGAGATTTCCGTTCCTGGCTTCCCCGCGCTGTGCGGCGGCGGCCGCTACGGCGGCTTGAGTCGTCAGCTGGGCGGCCCGGATGTGGAGGGCATCGGCTTTGCCATGGGTCTGGAACGGCTCCTCATGGTGATGGAGCAGCAGGGCTGCGATTTCCCTGAGCCCCAGCAGTGCGATCTTTATATTGCTTCGATGGGAGAGGCGGCCACCGAGGAGGCGTTCCGGCTGACCACCCAGCTGCGGCGGGAGGGCTATGCCGTCCAGTGCGACCTGATGGGGCGCAGCGTCAAGGCCCAGATGAAGTATGCCAATAAAATCGGCGCCCTGTACAGCATGGTGCTGGGGGACAGCGAGCTGCAAAGCGGCTCCGCCCAGCTGAAGCAGATGGCCACCGGTACCGCCAAGCCCGTCTCTCTCCTGCACTTCCTCCCGGAATTTGAAACCGAGATGCAGAACGGCTGGTTTGCCGCCGCGGCCGAAGCCGCCGAAGGCATCACCCGCTAAACAAAAGCCTGTGCCGAAAAAAGCCTCCCTTGTGTAAAGGGAGGTGGCACGGCGTAGCCGTGACGGAGGGATTGCATGCAGCCAAAGCACAATAAAGCGCTTATCCCCATGGCAAAATTATTGCGTAGGAACATGACCAAAGAAGAGCGTCATCTTTGGTACGATTTTCTGCGTCAGCATCCGGCTCGGTTTTCCCGCCAAAAGGTTCTTGGGCGCTATATCGCCGATTTTTACAGTGCAAAAGCGCAGTTGGTCATAGAACTTGACGGATCACAGCACTATGAAGAACAGAACGCCGAACAAGATGCGGCGCGTACGGCTTTTTTGGAAGGCTATGGGCTGACAGTCATTCGTATCCCCAATAATGAGGTTGCGCAGAATTTTGATGGTGTTTGCGCCTACATTGATCTTGTCGTCCAACAATCCCTCAGTCAGCCTAGCGGCTGACAGCTCCCTTTACACAAGGGAGCCTTTTCTTTTTGCAAAACCTGCGGCAAAACCCTTTGACACCGTCCCTATTCGTGCTATAATAAATTGTTAATAAATCAAATTCCGCTTTCTCGGCAAAATGAGGAATCCCCCCGAAAAAGCGCTATTCCCCAAAACAAAAGGAGTGCAAAATTTATGGCAGATACCATGAAAGGTCTCAAACGCACCCACTACTGCGGCACCGTCACCCCGGAGATGATCGGCCGGGAAGTGGTGGTATGCGGCTGGGCACAGAAAACCCGCGATATGGGCACCCTCGTCTTTATCGATCTGCGCGACCGCACCGGCATCGTCCAGCTGGCCTTCGATGATAAAACCGATCCCGCCCTGCTGGCCAAGGCCCAGAAGGTCCGCGCCGAATATGTGCTGATGGCCCGCGGTGTCCTCCGTCAGCGGGAATCCGTCAATCACGAGATCCCCACCGGCGAGGTGGAGGTCTATGTCACCGAGCTGCGCGTGCTGGCCGAAAGCAATACCCCGCCTTTCGCCATCAGCGATGACAGCCGCGGCGTCAAGGAAGACCTGCGCCTCAAGTACCGCTACCTCGATCTGCGCCGCCCCGAGATGCAGAACGCCATTGCCATGCGCCACCGCATCGTCAAGATCGCCCGCGATTACTACGATACCAACGGCTTCTACGAGATCGAGACCCCCATCCTCATCAAGTCCACCCCGGAGGGCGCCCGCGACTACCTGGTACCCAGCCGTGTGCAGCAGGGCAGGTTCTATGCCCTGCCCCAGTCCCCCCCAGCTGTATAAGCAGATTTTGATGTGCTCCGGCTTCGACCGCTATATGCAGATCGCCCGCTGCTTCCGCGATGAGGACCTGCGCGCCGACCGCCAGCCGGAATTCACCCAGATCGACGTGGAAATGTCCTTCATTGATGAGGAGGACATCATGGCCATGAACGAAGGCTTCATGAAGCGCATCTTCAAGGAAGTACTGGGGAAGGACCTCGAAACACCCTTCCGCCGCATCAAGTACCAGGACGCCATGGATAACTACGGTATTGATAAGCCCGATACCCGCTTCGACCTGCGGCTTCACGATCTCTCCGAGATCCTGAAGAATACCGGCTTTGCGGTATTCTCCGGCGCCATCGCCGGGGGCGGCTCGGTGCGGGGCATCAATGCCAAGGGCGCTGCCGATAAGCTCTCCCGCAAGGAGATCGATAAGCTGACCGATTTCGTTAAGACCTACCGTGCCAAGGGCTTGGCCTACACCCGCTGGACCCACGAGGGCCGTACCTCCAGCTTTGAGAAATTCCTCACCGAGGAGGAGATCGCCGGTATCCACCAGGCACTGGAGGCCGAGGAGGGCGACCTGCTGCTCATCGTCGCCGACGCCAAGAATGAGGTCGTCTATGATGCGCTGGGCCAGCTGCGTAATCACCTCGCCCAGAAGCTCGGCCTCATCGAGCCGGGCACCTTCGACCTTTTGTGGGTCACCGAATTCCCGCTGTTTGAGTACAGCGAGGAGGAGGGGCGCTACATGGCGAAGCACCACCCCTTCACCTGCCCCATGCTGGAGGATGACCGATATGATCGAGAGCGACCCCGGTCACTGCCGCGCCCGCGCCTACGATATGGTCATGAATGGCTGCGAGGTCGGCGGCGGCTCCATCCGTATTAATACTATGGAGCTGCAGGAGCGTATGCTGGTGGCTCTGGGCTTCACCCCGGAAAGCGCCGAGGAGCGTTTCGGCTTCCTGCTGGAGGCCTTCCGGTACGGCGCCCCGCCCCATGGCGGCATGGCCTTTGGCCTGGATCGTCTCGTCATGCTGCTGCTGGGCAAGGAATCCATCAAGGATGTCATCGCCTTCCCCAAAGTGCAGAATGCCAGCGAGCTGATGAGCGGCTGCCCCGCCGAGGTGGAGGATAAATCCTTGGCCGAGCTGGCCATTAAGGTAGACCTGCCGCAAGAATAAACCAAAATCCCCGCTGTACGGCGGGGATTTTTTCCGGGCTTGACTTTTTCACAGAGGTTCGCTATCTTTGTGGAGAAGGCACTGCGGAGAAAGGGGACGAGAGAATGGCGGAGACGGAGATCATCAAGCTGGTGTTCGGGCTATTTTTGGGCGTGGGCGGGGGCGTTCTGCTCCTGCTGGCCTTTACCGTCGGTTATCGGTATTTAGTGATGGAGCAGCGCTGCACCTGCCGTACCAACGGTACCGTCATAGGATACAGTGCCGTTTCCTATGGGGGAGAGGGCAGTGCTGTGCATCTGCCGGTGGCACGCTATACCGTGGAGGGGCAGGAGTATCGGGTCACAGGTCCCCGCTATCGGGGTTATGTCACCCGCACCGTCAGCACTCCCTTTGCGGAAAACACCTGCCGCTGCTACGAGAAAAACGGCGTCCTGCACATTGAGCGCAGCCGCAATTCTATCATCGGAGTGAGCCGCAACCCCATGGCGGAGCAGTACCCCGTGGGAACGGTGCTGCCGGTTTGGTTCGACCCGCAAAGGCCGCAGCGGAGCTATGTGCTGCGCTGCGTGGATAACAGATGGGTCTTCTGGATGCTGCTCCTTTTGGGGGCGGTGTTGCTGGCCGGCTGCATCGGGGTAATTACCCTGTTGTGAGCCCGGAAAGCCCACGCAAAGAAAAAACCGCCCCCGGAAAGGAAGCCTGCCGCTTCCCCTCCGGGGGCCTTGCCATTAAAATTCACTTCGTTTATCCCGCAGCATCAGCTCAGTCAGCGCCGCGGCCGGGTCTTTCCCGTTAAACAGAATATCATAAACACACTCGCAGATGGGCATATGGACCCCCAGCTTTTGGGCCAGCGCCGTTACGCTTTGGGCGGCGTAGTAGCCCTCCACCACCGCGTGGCGTTCGCCCAGGTCCCCGGCCACATGCTCTCCCCGCCCGATGGCAACGCCGGCCATGTGGTTGCGGGAATGGGGCGAGGTACAGGTCACGATCATATCCCCCATGCCGGCCAGCCCAAAGCAGGTATTTTCCTGCCCGCCCGCCGCCTTTATCAGCGCGGAAAGCTCCACCAGCGCCCGGCTCATCATCAGGGCCTTGGCGTTATCGCCGCAGCCCATGCCCTCGGCCATGCCGGCCGCCAGCGCTATGATATTTTTGGCCGCGCCGCACAGCTCCACCCCGGTAATATCGGTGCTGCTGTAAACACGAAAGCTCGGGTTCATAAAAATGCCCTGCACCCATTCGGCAATGGCTTTTTCCGGGCAGGCCGCCACGCAGCCGGTGGGCATCTCCCGCGCTACCTCCTCCGCGTGGGAGGGTCCCGAAAGCGCCGCTACCGCATATCCCGGCAGCTCCTCCGCCAGGATCTCAGACATCCGCAGACCGCTTTCCGGCTCCACGCCCTTGGCCACTGTCACCAGCACTGTTCCCGGCGTTAAATAGGGCTTCACCCTTTGGGCTGTCTGCCGCATGGCGTAGCTGGGCGGCGCAAAAACCACCAGCTCACACCCGGCCACTATATCCTCCCGGTGGGTCAGCGCCAGCCCCTTCGGCAGCGGGACCCCCGGCAGCATCTTGTTTTCACCCCGCTCCCGCAGGGTGTGGCTTTCCTCCTCGCAGTAGGACCACAGGCTTACCTCGTGCCCATTCTTTTGCAGCAGCATGGCCAGCGCGGTGCCCCACGCGCCGCTGCCCAGTACAGCGATCTTCATTTTGCCTCCTTGCCGGCTCCCCGGCGGGTCTGTTTGCTGTTTTATGTCGGTGCAGGGGGCAGGGCGCAGCCCGCCCCAGCCTGCGGCTGGGGCTACCGGCGCGAAGCGCCGGTTCGGCGGCTTTGCCGCCGGGGCTGCGCCCCCTGCCTTGGCCCCCCCGCGAATTTCCTAAGCCTCTTAAATTTTGTTCTCTTCCCCGCGGGCCAGCCGCACCATGTTCTCCCGGTGCGCCCACAGGATCAGCAGCGTCATCACCGCGGCGCCCCCTACGGGAAATACCGGTTCCACCGCCTGCCCATGGCACCACAGCGCTACCGCCGGGGTCAGCCCCAGCGCAGCTATTATGGAACCAAGCGAAATGCATCGGCTGCACAGCACCGGCACCCCCCACAGGATTACCAGCGGCACCAGCAGGATGGGATACAGCACCGCGATGGCCCCCACCGTGCAGGCAATGCCCTTGCCGCCCCGAAAGCCAAAATACAGTGGCCACATATGCCCCACTATCGCAAAAACCGCGGCCACGCAGCCGCCCTCAAAGCCCGCCAGGTACCGCCCCAGCAGAACCGCCAGCGCCGCCTTTGCCGCGTCCCCGGCAAAGGTCAAAAGCGCCGCCTTTAGGCGGTAGGTGCGCAGCATATTGGTTGCGCCGGTGCCGCCGCTGCCGTGCTTCCGCACATCGTCATGGAACAGCCGGCGGCTCAGCAGCACCCCGGTGCTGATGCTCCCCAGCAGGTAGGCCGCCGCCGCGCACAGAATATATTTTAAGATCATTTTTCGGGTTCTCCTTTGGAAAAAATACGCTCTCACGGGATAATATGGGAATTTTCCTTCTCGGTTATGCCGTGTATGCCGCTTATTGTAGCAAAGATTCCCCCGTCATGCAAGGCGCAAATTGTAAACACTGCCGCGGGCCTGCTTTTCTCCCAGGAAAAGCAACAAAAGATATTTAGATCCAGCTTGTAGTCGCCTTCGGCGTCGCGGAGTCACCGGAGGGTGACAGCCTGTACGGCTCGCCGCCGTGGCCCTACTTTTCTATGAAGAAAAGTAGGCAAAAGTCATTCAGGGCTGCGCCCTAAAAACCCGACGCGTCGGTACGCCCCGACCGGAAGGCCTGAGACCTCCCGGATCTGGGGCTAGACGACGCTTATAAGGTTGATTTTTAATTCGGTCCCTGCAGAATCCAAAATAAAATGCACCGCAGGCACCTTGAGAGCGTATCTATGCGCAGTACGGACGATGCTTCAGCATCGTTCGTATCCAGCACTGCAAGCGACAGAAAGGGGTTTGTCAAGGGGGAATCTGTCCCCCTTGACCGTGTTTTGGTTCCTTTTACACGAGTAAAAGGAACGCCTCCGCGGCGAGCGGTGCTAACTATGCCTTTGCAAAAGGCTCCGCGACGCCGACAGGCGACTACAAATTTGGTCTAAAATTTCTTTTACTGCTTTTCATGGGAGAAAAGCAGGCCCTGCCGGGCACGAATGGCGCGCAAAAAGAGATTTCGCCTTGTAAATCCCCCCGTTTTGCGCTATGATAAAGGCAGCACCCCATCTTGACCACGAGGAGATGTTGACCATGAACCTGAAGCTCAATAATAAGCGCACCATCCTGGTGGGGCTTGCGTTCCTTTCCATCTGCGCCTTTTGGCAGATGTATAACAGCGTGATCCCCAAGATCCTTACCTATACCTTCCACCTTGATGAAACCTATTCCGGCATCATCATGGCGGCGGATAATGTACTGGCTTTGTTCCTGCTGCCGCTCTTCGGCGCCATCAGCGATAAAAGCCGCAGCCGCATGGGCCGCCGGATGCCCTTTATTCTGTGCGGTACCGGCTGCGCCGTCCTGCTTATGATGCTGCTGCCCATCCTGGATAACAGCTACGCTGCCAGCCCCTCCGTCACCAAGCTGGTGCTGTTCATCGCCGTGCTGGGACTGCTGCTGGTTGCCATGGGCACCTACCGCTCTCCGGCGGTCGCCCTCATGCCCGATGTCACCCCCAAGCCGCTGCGCAGCCGCGCCAATGCCATCATCAACCTGATGGGCGCCGTGGGCGGCATCCTGTACCTGGTCATCACCAGTGTGCTGTATTCCTCCAGCCGCGTGGCCGGCCTGGAGCATGTCAATTACCTGCCGCTCTTTGCCATTGTGGCGGGCATCATGGCCATTTCGGTCGGCATTCTGTTTGCCGCCATCCGGGAGAAAAAGCTGCATGAGGAAAATATGGCGCTGGAAGCCGAGCACCCCGAATGGAACCTGGCCGAGGTAGATGAGAGCGGCAATGAAAAGCTGCCCTCCGCCGTCCGCCGCAGTCTGGGCTTTTTGCTGGCCTCCATTGCGCTGTGGTTCATTGGCTACAATGCCATCGAGACCTGGTTTACCACCTTTGCCGATAAAATGTGGGGTATGGCCCTGGGCGATGCCACCCTGTGCCTGACCATTGCCACCGCAGGCGCCATCTGCTCCTACATCCCGGTCGGCATTGCCGCCAGCCGGGTGGGCCGCCGCCGCACTATTCTGTTCGGCGTACTGCTGCTTACCGCCTGCTTCGGCTCCGGCTATGTCTACACCCTGTTCAATAATACCTTCCACCCGGCGCTGTATGCCCTGTTTGCCCTAGTTGGCGTGGCCTGGGCTTCCATCAATGTAAACAGCCTGCCCATGGTGGTGGAAATGTGCCGCGGCAGCGATGTCGGCAAATTTACCGGCTACTACTACACTGCCAGCATGGCCGCCCAGACCATCACCCCCATTGTGGCGGGCTGGCTGCTGAAGCATGTGAGCTACTCGGTGCTGTTCCTGTATTCCGCCATCTTTGTGGCGCTGGCGTTCTTCACCATGCTGATGGTGCGCCATGGCGATGTGAAGGTGGAGGCCAAGCGTGGCCTGGAAGCCTTTGATGTAGACGACTGATTTTCTAAACTTTATTTTCCCCCGGAAGGAATGGCTCCCCGTTCCCGTCCGGGGGATTTTTCTCGGTAAATAATAGTCCCGCAGAAGGCAAAAAATCCCCCCCCGCTTTTGGCGTGCGGGGGAGAGGATAGCCTGTTTCTTTTTAGCTGTGGCTGGAGTAGTTGGGGGATTCCTTGGTGATGGAAATATCGTGGGGATGGCTCTCGATAAGGCCGACGCCGGTAATGCGGACAAACTGGGCCTTTTCGTGCAGCTCGGCAATGGTGGCGCAGCCGGTATAGCCCATGCCGCTCTTTACGCCGCCCATCAGCTGGAAAATGTTATCGGCCAGGGCACCCCGATAGGGCACACGGCCTTCCACGCCCTCCGGCACCAGCTTTTTGTTGCCCTCCTGGAAGTAGCGGTCCTTGCTGCCGTTCTGCATGGCGGCAATGGAGCCCATGCCGCGGTAGCTCTTAAACTGGCGGCCCTGGTAGATCTCGCTTTCACCGGGGGCTTCCTCACAGCCGGCCAGCAGGCTGCCCAACATAACGGTATTGGCGCCGGCGGCCAGCGCCTTTACAATATCGCCAGAATACTTGATGCCGCCATCGGCGATGATGGGGATATCGTACTTGGCGGCGATGCAGGCAGCCTCATACACGGCGGTGATCTGGGGGACGCCCACGCCGGCTACCACACGGGTGGTGCAGATGGAACCGGGCCCGATGCCAACCTTGACGCAGTCGGCACCCGCCTTAATGAGGGCTTCGGTGCCGGCGGCGGTGGCTACATTGCCGGCGATGAGGGGGATATGGGGGTACAGACTCTTGATGCGGGAAACCGCCTTGAGGATATTCTCGCTGTGGCCGTGGGCACTATCCAGCGCCAGGATATCGACCTGGGCTTCCACCAGGGCAGCGGCGCGCTCCTCCATATCGTGACTGACGCCGATGGCGCCGGCGACCAGCAGGCGGTTCTGGCTGTCGCGGGCGGCATTGGGGTACTTCTTGGCCTTTTCGATATCCTTGATGGTGACGAGGCCAGTGAGGTGGAAGTTTTCATCCACGATGGGCAGCTTTTCCACCTTGCTGCGCAGCAGCAGGGCCTTGGCTTCCTCCAGGGTGATGCCCTGGGGAGCGGTGATGAGGTGCTCCTTGGTCATCACCTCGCCGATGGGGACATCGAAGCTGGACATGAACTTGAGGTCGCGGTTGGTGATGATGCCCACCAGCTTGCCGTCGGCATCGCAGATGGGAACGCCGCTGATGTGGAACTTGCCCATCAGCCGGTCGGCATCGCTGACGAGATGCTCCGGGGAGAGGAAAAAGGGATTATTGATGACGCCGTTTTCGCTGCGCTTGACCCGGTCGACCTGATCGGCCTGCTGGCGGATGGGCATATTCTTATGAATGACGCCGAGGCCGCCTTCCCGGGCCATGGCGATGGCCATGCGGCTTTCGGTGACGGTATCCATGGCGGCGCTGATGAGCGGGGTATTGAGGTAGATATCCCCGGCCAGGCGGGTGCGGACATTGATATCGGCGGGCAGCACATTGCTGTGGGCCGGCACCATCAGGATGTCATCGAAGGTGAGTGCCTCCGGCAGAAATTTGAAATTGTGATCGGTATTCAGCATCAATAAGATCCCCCTTCTATGCTATGCTTTTTGAATGTACTGTTCTGGGTGCCCGGCCGGAAAACGGCGTAGGGCGGCGGGCGCGCGGAGCGGACGAGGGGTGCCGTCCCCGAAAGGGCGGCGCGCCCGAGGCGGAGCGGAGAGCGCCCGCCGGGCTCCTGGCGCCGGGCAGATATTTTTATTATTGTAGTGCATCCGCCCCAAAAGGTCAAGGAAATCTCTCGGCTTTGGCGCAATTCTCTGTTTTCATCAAAGGGGTGGGATAAAACGGGGGGCTTTCATGGGGCTTTTGCCCCACGGGGCGTGAAAAAATGATGAAAAAGAGGGTTGACAAGCCTTTTTCCATTTAGTATAATAACCCTTGCGTGATAATCGCGCTTATATGGCGGTATAGCTCAGTTGGCTAGAGCATTCGGTTCATACCCGAAGTGTCGGCGGTTCAAGTCCACCTACCGCTACCATAATGGCCCGGTGGTCAAGCGGCTAAGACACGGCCCTTTCACGGCTGTAACACGGGTTCGATTCCCGTCCGGGTCACCAGATAAAAAAAGACGCCGGCGAGGCGCTTTTTTTATTATTAGGTGATTCCCAAAGACCACACGGCAGACGGAAAACAGGCAGAGAGCGCGGCAAGGAAGGCCGCAGCCCTGCCTGGTTTTTCATTTTGGGCAAAAGGCGCGGAACTGCGGCGGCTGCGCGGCGCAGGCCGGGCGGAGAGGGCGGGCCGCAGGCCCGGCGGTGGAGCCGCCGACACGGGCGGAGCCCGTGTGTTTCGGCGAAGCCGAAACGGCCTGCGGCCCGGACCCATACCTTGCAGAAGACGGCCGAGGAGGGCCGGGCAAGGCAGAGACTGATCCCAGGAAAGGAAGGACCCCCAAATGATCATCACCAAGCTGGAGCAAAGGGATATTCCCGGCTGCCGGGAGATCTACAACTACTATGTGAAGAACACCAGCTTTTCGCTGGAGGAGACGGAGCTGACGGCGGATCAGTACGAGGCCCGGGTAGCAGGCGTGACGGAACGGTTTCCGTTCCTGGTGGCGCGGGATGATGCCGGAAATGTGGCGGGCTTTGCCTATCTCAGCGACTTTAATCCCCGCAGCGGTTACCGCCATACCGCCGATCTTTCCATCTACACGGCACCTGACCTGCGGGGCGTGGGACTGGGGGCGGCGCTGCTGGCGGCCATTGAGGCGGAAGGACGCAAAATGGGAATCACCAATCTTATCTCCATTATTACCGATGAAAACGCGGCTTCCTGCCGGTTTCACGAGAAGAACGGCTTTGTGAAGGAGGGACACCTGCACGATATTGCGGTCAAGTTTGGCCGGCGGTGTGGGGTGTGCTATTACCGCAAGGAGCTGGGATAAAACTTTTTGCCCGGCCGGGCGGAATGTGATATACTGAGAAAAACGGCACGGGAGGGGAAATGATGCAGTATTACCGAATAGGAGAAACACTGGAACCGCTGGAGAGCCTGCCGCCGGAGGAAAAGAGTATCCTGGCGGTGCTGTGCCCGGAAGAGCTGTCCGGCGCTCTGCTGCCGCAGGGCCTTACCCCGCCGCAGCCCCCGGAGGACCTGCGGGAAAACCAGTATTGTTGGCTGCACATCAGGCAGGGGGCCCTGGCGGGGGAGGTGCGCCTGCCCCAACGGGGCGCGCAGTCCGTGCGACGGCTGGCCTTTGCGCTGGCGGGAGAGAGCCTGCTGCTAGTGGACCACAACGGCTATGCTGCCGAGTGTCTGAAGCAGCTGACCCTGCCAACAGGACATGCCTTGACGGCGGATGAGCTGCTGGCGGAGCTGCTGGCGGCCTTGACCCAGAATGACCTGCCGATGCTGCAGGGACTGGAAAGCCGTCTGACCACCCTGGAGCAGGGGGTGCTGGCCGATGATACCGATAAATTTATTCATAAGATGAGTGCCATACGGCGGGAGCTGAACCGGGAAAACCGCTTCTATGCTCAGCTGGGGGATTTTGCCGAGACGATGCAGGAGGATGCCGCCGAGCTGCTGGGGCATCGGGCCCAGCGCCGAGTGGGATATTTTGCCCGGCGGGTGGGCACCCTGCGCAGCGAAACGCAGATGCTGCGGGAATATGCTACCCAGATCAGCGGGGAATACCAGGCGCAGGTGGATATCTTGCAGAACCGGGTGATGAAGCTGCTGACCATTGTGACAACGATCTTCCTGCCGCTTTCCCTTATTGTGGGGTGGTACGGGATGAATTTTGACATGCCGGAGCTGAGCTGGGAATACGGTTATCCGGTCATCATCGTAGTGGCGGTAGCGGTGGTGGTGCTGTTGGTACGGTATTTCCGCCGGAAAAAGTGGCTGTAAGCCGAATAAATAAAAATGGGGCGCCTTTCCCGGTGGGAGGGGCGCCTTTTTGGGATTTTTGTGAGGGGAAAGGCGGCCGCAGGCCAAATCGTCCGAAAGACGATTTCGGCGGATTCCGCCCGCCGGCCCGCCGAAGGCGGGCGGTCTGCGGCCGGATCCCGTGGCTTGCAGGGAGTAGGGCGGCCCGCAGGGCCGGCGCCGCTGCGCGGCGCCGTAGGGGGCGGCCTGCGGCCGCCCCCAAAAACCGCCCGAAGGGCGGTTTGCCCTGCGGGCCGCTTCCGGTTCCGGCACAGATGTGTGAAGGAGACTGCCGGAAAACCGACCGTCCGTGCGGGGTCAGACCATTTCCTCCAGCATGGCCTCGATGCGGAGGAGGCGGTTGTACTTGGCGGTGCGCTCGCTGCGGCAGGGGGCGCCGGTTTTGATCTGGCCGCAGGCGGTGGCTACCGCCAGGTCGGCGATGGTGGTGTCCTCCGTTTCGCCGCTGCGGTGGCTGAGGATGGCCCCATAACCGGACTGCTGCGCCAGCGCCACCGTTTCCAGCGTTTCGGTCAGGGTGCCCACCTGGTTGGGCTTGATGAGGACGGCATTGGCGGCGCGGCGGGCAAGGCCCTGCTCCAGCCGGGCCCTTTGGGTGACAAAAAGGTCATCCCCGACGAGCTGAACATTTTTGCCGATGGCTTCGGTGAGCTGCCGCCACAGATCCCAGTCATCCTCCCCGGCGGGGTCCTCCAACGAAATGATGGGGTACTTGGCGGTAAGACGGCGCCAGTATTCCAACAGGTCGTGCGGGGTGCGCAGCCGGTTTTCCTTGGGCAGGAGATACACATTGTTCCCGGTCTGCCACTCTCCGGCGGCAGCATCCAGCGCCAGCGCCATATCCTCCCCGGGGCGGAGGCGGCAATCCTCGATGGCCCGCAGAATCAATTCCAGCGCCTGTTCCTCGTTTTTCAGCTGAGGGGCAAAGCCGCCCTCATCCCCTACGCCGCAGGCCAGGCCCGCTTCCTCCAGCAGGGCGCCCAGCCGGTGGGTGACCCGCACACAGCGCTCCAGCCCATCGGCAAAGGTGGGACAGCCCAGCGGGATGACCATAAATTCCTGGATATCGATATTATTGGGGGCGTGGCGGCCGCCATTCAGAATATTCATCATGGGGCGGGGCAGAGCGGGCCTCCGCCCCGTAAAGCGGGTGAGGTACTGCCACAGCGGCAGGCGGCAGGCAGCCGCGGCGGCGTGGGCCACGGCCAGGCTGACCCCCAAAATGGCATTGGCGCCGAGGTTCGATTTATCTCCGGTGCCATCCGTTTCGCAGAGGATGCGGTCAATGGTTTTCTGCTCGGCGGCATCCCGCCCGATGAGGGCCCGGGCCAATTCGTCATTAACGGCGCGGACGGCGGCGCGCACCCCTTTCCGCCGTAACGGGATGGGTCGCGGTCCCGTTTTTCACAGGCCTCGTGCCCGCCGGTGGAAGCGCCGCTGGGGACGGCTGCGATGCCTATGGCACCGCTTTGCAGGGTGACCTCCACCCGGACGGTAGGGTTGCCGCGGCTATCCAGGACTTCGAAGCCCTGTACTTTGGTAATGGTGGTATGGGACATGGGTTCCTCCTTTTGGTTTTGCGGGGCAGGCGGGATGGGGCGGCCGCAGGCCAAACCGCCCTCCGGGCGGTTTCAGCGGGCTCCGCCCGCTGGTTTCGGCGGAGCCGAAACGGCCTGCGGCCGCGGCCCGGTCCCTGCTGGGGCCGGGATAGAGATGCCGTTCCCCAAGCCTACCCTCCGCAAAAATTTTTGTTTACCGATAGTTTGCAGATTTTGGGGAGGATTTATGCGGCGAAATGTGTTACAATACAGGCAGAAAGCGGAGCAGGTGTTTTACAAATAGTATAAAATAAACGGATAATACGAAAAATGGAGGAGAAAACCATGAAAAAACAGCTTTTGGCGTTGGCAATGGCGGGGGCCATGCTGCTGGGCGGCTGCCAGCCCACCTACAATGAGAATGATCCCAACTACCCCGGCACCACCCAGCCGGAGCAGAATGATACCCATGGCGATACCGAGAATAAGGACAACCAGTACGATAGCGATTACGGCGTGACCGGGGATGAGAACCTGGGCAACGAGAATAACAATGTTCCCACCGCGGCGGGAGTGGATGTGGAAAAGCTGGCGGGGCTTTCCACCGAGAGCAAGGACTGGGGTCCCGGCGGCCCGAAGGACGAGAAAAACCGCAGCCAGGGCTCGCTGCTGTACAATAAGACCTACGGCCAGTATGATGCCATCTTCCTCAAGGAGGACAGCAACGAGGTGTACCTGACCTTTGACGAGGGGTATGAGTTCGGGCTTTCCGGGCAGATACTGGATACCCTGAAGGAGAAGGGGGTCAAGGCCATCTTCTTCATCACCGGCGATTTTGCCAAGGCGGAGCCGGAGCTGGTGCAGCGGATGATAGATGAGGGGCATGTGGTAGGCAACCACAGCTGGAAGCACCCCAATTACTCCGGGCTTTCGGTGGAGGAAGCGGAGCAGGACCTGATGAAGCTGCACGACTATGTCAAGGAGAATTTTAACTATACCATGCGGTATTTCCGCTTCCCGGCCGGCAACTTTAGCGAGCGGGCGCTGGCGGAGGTACAGCAGCTGGGGTACAAGTCGCTGTTCTGGAGCTTTGCCTACAAGGACTGGCTGACCGATGACCAGCCGGATGAGGCGGAATCCCTTACAAAGATCGTGGACAGCGCCTGCCCGGGTATGGTGTACCTGCTGCACGCGGTAAGCAAGACCAACGCCAATGTGCTGGCGGATGTCATTGACGGGGTGGTGGCCAAGGGCTTTACCTGGGGCGACCCCAGCAAGATATAATACGCAAAAAGCTCCCCCGCCGCGGCGGTGGGGGCTTTTCTATAATGCCAAGGAAGCGTACAGGAATCTGTTTTGCCCGTTGCATACCGTCCCCGGCGGTGATACAATAATGAAGTCTTTGGGGCGGGCATCCATGCTTTAGTCAAGGCTTTGCGATGCCGTCAGGCGGCAGCCAACTAAACCATTAGTTTCTATTTTTCTCCCGCTCGGAGGAAAATAGATAGAACAAATCGCAAGTAAGGGGGAACCCTCTCTTGCGGGGTTTCCCCCCTTTTGCAAAACGATCCGCCGGATCATTTTGCAAATTCGACCCCTTTCGGGGCGCCCTTTGGAAAACGAAAGCGCAAGATAGCGCGGGCATCTTTCATCAAAACCACCTATCGATGCTTTTGATGTTAGAGGAAAAAGTGTTTCCCCTATTGCGGCGAGCGGCCAAGGCTCCGCCTTTGGATTTTATAAAAGGCTTGACCGAAAATCTCGCAAATCCATTCTTAATATATCCCACAAGATATCCCACAAGCAAGGAGGAACTGCCCATGAAAAAATACTGGCAGCTGTTTATTACCTTTGCCCGGATCGGGCTATTTACCATAGGCGGCGGGTATGCCATGCTGCCCATGATGCAGAGCGAGCTGGTGGAACGCCACGGCTGGGCCACCGAGCAGGAAATGATGGACTATTACGCGCTGGCTCAGTGTACCCCCGGCGCCATCGCCGTCAATGTTTCCACCTTCATCGGCTATAAGATCGCCGGGGTGCTGGGCGGCGTGATCGCCACGCTGGGGCTGGTGTTCCCTTCCCTGGTCATCATCATCGCCATCGCGGCGGTGCTGGGCAATGTTTCCGAGCTGCCTGCCGTCAAAAACGCCTTTGCCGGGATCCGTGTGGGGGTGGCGGTACTGATGATCAATTCCGTCATTAAGCTGGCGAAGGCCGCCATAGTGGACTGGAAAGCGGTACTCATCTTCCTGGCGGTATTCGGCGGGGCGGTATTCACCCCGGTCAGTCCCATGATCTATATTGTAGCGGCCGGTGTGGCCGGCATCCTGCTGAAGACCTGGGAGGTGAAGGCCAAATGATGCTGCTGCGTTTATTCTGGGAGTTTTTCAAAATAGGTCTGTTCGCCGTGGGCGGCGGCATGGCCACCATCCCGTTCCTGTATGACCTGAGCGACCGCACCGGGTGGTTCACCTACACCCAGCTGGCGGATATGATTGCGATTTCAGAATCCACCCCAGGGCCTATCGGGGTAAACATGGCCACCTATGTGGGCTATGAGATGAGCGGGGTTCTTGGCTCCATTTCTACCACGCTGGGCTTTGTGGCGCCCTCCATTATCATCATTGTCATTGTTTCCATCTTCCTGCAGAAGTTCCGCGACAACCGCTATGTGGAAAGCGCCTTTTACGGTCTGCGGCCGGCTTCCTCCGGGCTGATTGCCTCGGCAGCGCTTTCGGTGGCCATTGTGGCGCTGCTGGCCGATGGTTGGAGCTTTGGTACCCTGTGGCAGAGCATCCGCTGGCCGGCGGTGGTGCTGGCGGCATTTTTGGCCATTGTGACCAACCTAAGCAGACCAAAAAGTGGCACCCCATTGTGTTCCTGGGCTTTTCCGCTGTGGTGGGTATTGTGTTCCACTTTGCGGGGGTGTAAAAAGGCGATTGCCGAAGGTATTTTGTCGGGTGGCAGGCAGGAAAATGTGGCTGCTTTATTGTATATAGGGAAGAGTTTCCGCAGACCGCGGGGATGGGGCGCAGCCCCGCCCGCCGCAGGCGGGCGACACGGGCTTTGCCCGTGTGTTTCGGCGGAGCCGAAACGGGCTGCGCCCTCGTCCCGCGGTCTGCAAGTGACCCTCCAAGCCGGAAAAACAAAAAGCTCGCCGTCCTACCCACTTGGGGCAAAGACGGCGGGCCTTTACTTTTTATCGCGCGCCCGGCGGGCGGCATATTTGCGGCGGGTGGCTTCCCCGCCCCGCAGGTGGCGCTCCTCCTTATTGCGGTCCAGCACCACCCGTACCTCCCGGTACAGCGGGTAATTAAGCAGCGGCAGCCGCTCCTGGATATCCTTATGCACCGTGGATTTGGAGATGTGGAACTCCTTTGCGGTCTCCCGCACGGTGGCGCCTGCTTCGATGATATAACGGGCGAACTGCACCGCCCGATCCTCCGGCAACCCCTTCACGATGAGATGACCTCCCCCCAGTTAGTTTCACGCGGGTTCTTGGTGCATCTATATGCGGCAGGGGCGGGCGGTATGCTTTTCGGGCTTCTGCAGCGGCAGGGAATCGGGCGGCAGCCCGGCAGCTTCGCCTTATCCCCGCCAAGGAACGCTCCCGCCCCTTGCACCAAAGCCAAAAATCTGCTATACTACAGTGAGTTTGCCCCAAAGGGGCGAAAATGGTAAAAAGAAGGGAGTCCCTGCGCCGTGGCCAAAGCCGAGATAAGAATGACAGAAGGTCCCATTGCCAAACAGCTGGTATCCTTTGCGATCCCGCTGTTTCTGGGCTTTTTGTTCCAGCAGCTGTATAATACCGCCGATGCCCTCATCGTCGGCAACCTGCTGGGCAACAGCGCGCTGGCAGCCGTTACCGGCACCGGCACACTCATCTTTTTGCTGGTGGGGTTCTTCGGCGGTATTTCGATGGGCGCGGGCGTGGTGGTTTCCCGGTTTTTCGGTTCCCGTGAGGTGGAAAAGATGCGTGCCGCCATCCACACCAATATCGCTTTTGGCATGGCGGCGGGGGTGTTCCTTACCGTGGTTGGGATGCTGTTCACCCCGCAGATTTTGCAGTGGATGGGCACCCCGGAGGATGTCATGCCGCAGTCAGTCTCCTATATCCGCACCTACTTCGCGGGCAGCATCGGTCTGGTGATGTACAACCAGTGCCGCGGCGTGATGCAGGCGGTGGGCGACAGCCGCCATCCGCTTTACTATCTTATCATCTCCTCCATCACCAATGTGGTGCTGGATATTCTGCTTATCGCCGTCTTTAAGATGGATGTGGACGGCGCGGCGCTGGCCACCATCATTTCGCAGTTCGTCAGCGTGTTCCTGTGCATGGGGCGGCTGATGAACCCCGTTTCCGGCGAATGCCAGGTGAAATGGCGGGAGGTCCGCTTTGACCCGGAAATGACCCGTATGATCCTCTCCTATGGTCTGCCCAGCGGTTTGCAGAATTCCGTCATCGCGCTGGCCAATGTAGTGGTGCAGTCCAATATCAATTCCTTTGGCGAGATGGCCATGAGCGGCTGCGGCGCCTATGCCAAGGTGGAGGGCTTCGCCTTCCTGCCCATTACCAGCTTTACCTCGGCCATTACCACCTTCGTCGGGCAGAACCTGGGCGCGGGCGAGCTGAGGCGCACCCGGCAGGGCGCGCGGTTCGGCATTCTGTGCTCGGTCATCATCGCGGAGGCGGTTGGCGCGCTGCTGTACTGGCTGGCCCCCATTCTCATCAAGGCCTTTACCCAGGAGCCGGCGGCCATCGCCTTTGGCGTGCAGAAGATGCGCACCTGCTCGCTGTTCTTCTGTCTGCTGGCGCTTTCGCACTGTCTGGCAGCGGTCATGCGCGGCGCAGGTCGTGCGGTCATTCCCATGATTTCGATGCTGTCATTCTGGTGCGTGGTGCGTGTTGCCATTATTACGGTTGCCACCCCCATCTACCAAAGCATTGCCGTGGTGAACTGGGTTTACCCCATTACCTGGGCGCTCAGCAGCATCTTCCTGCTTATTTATTACTACAAAGCCGACTGGCTGACAGCCCCGGGCCACCGCAGCGGCGAACCGGTTAAGCATTAAAATGAAGCCCCCGCCTTGCGGCAGGGGCTTTTTCTATGGGATTGCAGCCATCAGAATTCAAGATTCTTCCCGGTTTCAGGATCAAATACATGCACCACATTGCCGCCAAAGGTGAAGGCGATGGACTGGCCGATGCCAAAGCTCGAATTGGTGGCGCCCTGCATGCTCATGGTCTGCACGATGATGATGGTATCCCGGCCGCAGGCCTGCAGGTGCAGGTGCACCGCGCTGCCCATCATCTCGCTGACATCCACGGTGCCGTGGATCATCTGCTCGCCCTCGCCCGCCAGCATAATGTGCTCCGGACGGATGCCCAGCACGATGGGGCCGGGCTGGACATTCTTCTGGGCCAGGCGGGCCTGCTTTTCATCGCTGAGCACCACATGGGCATTGGCCAGTTGAACGGCAAACTTGCCATCGGGATCGCGCTGCAGCTGGGCGTCAAAGGTATTCATGCGAGGCATACCGATGAAGCCTGCCACAAACAGATTGGCGGGGTGATCGAAGACCTCCTGCGGGGTGCCCACCTGCTGGATCTCACCATCCCGCATGATGACGATGCGGTCGCCCAGCGTCATGGCCTCGGTCTGGTCATGGGTAACATAGATGAAGGTGGTATCGATGCGCTGCCGCAGCTTGATGATCTCGGCACGCATCTGGTTGCGCAGCTTGGCATCCAGGTTGGAAAGCGGCTCATCCATCAGGAATACCTTGGGGCTGCGCACAATGGCACGGCCGATGGCCACGCGCTGACGCTGGCCGCCGGAAAGCGCCTTGGGCTTGCGGTCCAGGTACTGGGTGATATCCAGGATCTCGGCGGCTTCCTTTACCTTGCGGTCGATCTCCTGAGGGTCTACATGGCGCAGCTTCAGGCCGAAGGCCATGTTCTCGTAAACAGTCATATGGGGGTACAGGGCGTAGTTCTGGAAAACCATCGCGATATCCCTGTCCTTGGGAGGAATGTCGTTCATCAGCTTGCCGTCAATATACAGCTCGCCGCCAGAGATCTCCTCCAGCCCGGCGATCATGCGCAGGGTGGTGGATTTACCGCAGCCGGAAGGGCCGACCAGCACAATGAACTCATTGTCCTTGATCTCCAGGTTGAAGTCATGCACCGCCAGTACGCCCTCTTCGGTCACCAGCAGGTTGTTCTTCTTTTCCTTTTCGGGCTCGCCTTTTTTCTTCTTTTTGGGTTCGATGTTGGGGTACACCTTTTTAATGTTTTTCAGTACGACATCAGCCATTATCATCGCTCTGAGCGGTCTGCCTTCGCACGACCTTTCTCGCAGCAGAGAAAGCGGGATTCTCTGTGCTTTACGGCAGGTCTCCACACTGCCGCACCGGGAGCGCCCGGCGGGGGATTCCTCCTTTGTTTCGTCCGCGGCGGCCAGTGTGTGGAGTGACCGGCGGGATCGGAATATTGGTTTTGCTGTCGGAAACGATTCCAGCAGCTAAGCCTATTGTAGCACCGGAACAAGGGCTTGTAAATGAAAGCCCGTCATTCCGGCACACTTTTTGTAGAAACGCCATAAACCGGGCGGCCGGTTTGGGCATTTTGTCAAGGAAAAAGCAAGGCGGGGGCTGGCACGGCAGGGGGAAATGGTGTATAATAGCGGCGTAACAGGTGCAGGGGTCCGGTTGCGGCGGAGCCGCCGCCGGGCTTTAGCCCGGCGCTCCGGCGCCCCGCAGGGGCGCCGGAGGCTCGGTTGGCTGTGCCAACCGAGTGCGGCTCCGCCGTGGGCCGGCCCCTGCAAATACCCGGAAAGGAAGCGAAACCATGAGTAAAATTCTCGGCCACCTGGAGCCCCAGGCAGTGTTCCATTATTTCGAGGAGATCGCGGCTATCCCCCACGGCTCCCGCAATACCAAGAAAATCGCCGATTACTGCGAGCAGTTCGCCAAAGACCGCGGCCTGCAGCATACCCGTGACGCCAGCGATAATGTCATTATCGTAAAGCCCGCCGCTAAAGGCTACGAGACCGCCGCGCCGGTGGTGCTGCAGGGCCACCTGGATATGGTGTGCGAAAAAGCCCCAGGCTGCACCAAGGATATGGAAACCGAGGGCCTGGACCTGGTGGAGGAAAACGGCTGGGTGTATGCCCGCGGTACCACCCTGGGCGGTGATGATGGCATTGCTGTGGCCATGATGCTGGCCCTGCTGGATGAAAAGGACCTGCCCGCCCCCCGGCTGGAGTGCATCATCACCAGCGATGAGGAGATCGGGATGCTGGGCGCCGCTGTGCTGCAGCCCACCCTAGTCACCGGCCGCAATATGATCAACTTGGATTCTGAGGCAGAGGGCGTCTTTACCGTCAGCTGTGCCGGCGGTAACCGCACCTACTGCCGTCTGCCCATCCAGCGGGAGACCGTGACCGGCCAGACTGTTACCCTGCGCATTGCCGAGCTGGTGGGCGGTCACTCTGGGGTGGAAATTGATAAGGGTCGCGCCAATGCCGATATGCTGCTGGGCCGCCTGGTGATGGCTGCCCGCCGTGACGCACCCTGCCGCCTGATTTCGCTGACCGGCGGTTCCAAGGATAACGCCATCCCCAATGAGGCGACCGCGCAGCTCCTCTGCGAGGACCTCCCCGCGCTGGAACGGCTGGCCGCCGCCTGGCAGAGCCAGCTCCGTCATGAGTATGCCCCGGCCGAGCCGGATCTTACCATTACCGTTACCCCAAATGAAAAAACCGCCTGCGCCGTCCTCACCGAAGAAAGCGCCGAGCGGGTGCTGTGCATGCTGCTCTGCGTTCCCAATGGCATCCAGGCCATGAGCGGCAGCCTGCCCGGCCTGGTGCAGACCTCCCTCAATCTCGGCATCCTCACCACCGAGGATGACGCCGTGGAACTGCACTTTGGCGTGCGCAGCAGCGTGGCCAGCCAAAAGGAGATGCTGACCGAGCGCCTGACGGTGCTGACCCACCAACTGGGCGGTACCGTGGAAGTATTCGGGGACTACCCCGCCTGGGAATACCGGGCCGAAAGCCCCCTGCGGGAGCTGATGTGCGAGGTCTACCGGGAGCAGTACGGCGCCGAGCCCAAGATCGAGGCCATCCACGCCGGGCTGGAATGCGGCCTGCTGTGTGAAAAGCTGCCGGGCCTTGATTGCGTTTCCATCGGCCCGGAGCTGCTGGAGATCCACACGGCCCGCGAGCGCATGTCGGTAGAATCGGTCGGCCGGGTCTGGCGCTATGTCCGGGAGGTACTGCGCCGTAGCCGGTAACAGACTGCCGTATTTATAGAACCTTTCCAAGCCGCAGGGTCTCCGCCGCCCCGCCAGCCGGCGCCAGCGGCGCCGGCTGCCCTGCCGAAAGGCGGGGGAAGCTCCCCCAAAAGAGGCGCGGCGGGGCGGCGGAGCTCGGCGGCTTTTGCCAGTTTTAACCCGGCGGCCTTCCCTTGTGTACTCTGCCCAAGCCTTCTTTCCCCTTGCGGACACAGCTTCCCCTATCTGCCCGCCTTAGCGGCAAAATCCTGCCAATTTTGGGCTTTTTCTTGTGACATTTTGGCCAAGAGAAATGGACTGCCCGGCCGAAATGGTACAAAATTTTAGAGATCTTGAAAATCTTTTTTGTAAAAACCGACCAAGAAATGCTTGACAAGCCCCGCCCATTGGGGTAAGATGGATAATGTACCGGCAGGAGCACCCGCCGGGACTGGAGTATGTGCATATGCAAAAACACTGGGAAGCGATGTCCGATGAAGCGCTGGCCGCGGCCGCTCTTCAGGCGGAAGACCGTGCCTTTACGGTGCTGGTGGCCCGGCTGCTGCCCCCCCTGCGGGCCATGGCCGAAAGCTACCGCCTGCCGGGACTGGACCGGGATGACCTCGTCCAGGAGGGCTTTTTAGGGGTGATGAGCGCCGTGCGCCATTACCATCCCGGCTTGGGGGGAATTCACCCCCTACGCCCTTACCTGCGCCCGCAACAGCATGGGCTCGGCGGCTCGCGCCGCCCTTTCCGATCGGCACCAGCCGCTGCGGGATTACGACCCCATTCCGGAGGACCATCCCGCCGGGGAGGAGATCCAGCCGCAGGCGCTGGTGGAGGCCGCAGAATTCAGCGGAGAACTGCACCGCTGGATGCAAACCGAGCTTACCGATTACGAGCGCCAAGTGTTCCGGCTGTTTTTGGCCGGCTACCCCTATTCGGAAATAGCCTCTCTTCTTTCTTCTCATTCCAAAGCTGTGGATAACGCCCTGCAAAGAGTCAGACGAAAGCTGCGAAAGTTCTATTCCACCCACTCGGTATCTGCCTGAATTCGTCAGGTGATATATACAAAACTCCCTTATAACATCAATTGTGAGGGCAGAGATTCCAAAGCGAGGTAATGAAGAATGTACGAAGACAAGACTTTAGTATGCAAAGAATGTGGCAATGAGTTCGTGTTCACCGCCGGTGAGCAGGAGTTCTATGCCGAGCGCGGTTTTGCCAATGAGCCCCAGCGCTGCAAGGCCTGCCGCGACGCCCGCAAGCAGAACCAGAGAACCGACCGTGAGATGTTCACCGCCGTTTGCGCCAACTGCGGCAAAGAGGCGAAGGTTCCCTTCCGTCCCCGTGAGGACCGTCCTGTTTATTGCAGCGAGTGCTTTGCAAAGATGAAGGAAGAGCAGTAATCAGACCCCCTGATAACAAGACTATCCTGCCGGCTGTCAGCAATGATGGCCGGTTTTCTTTTTTGATGTTATCTTAGCTCCAGTAGCTTTCGCACTTCCTCCGTCCGGGCAAAGAGCTTAAAGTACAGTGCCCGGTAACCCGGTGCGTCACTTTGCAGGCAGATTTCCTCACATTCCTGCTGTATCGCGATGATTTTATCCTGTATCATCAGGCAGCGCCCCCTTAGACGAGCGACCTCCACTTTATCATCCATATAATTTTCCCTCTTTTCTATAATTGCACTATATTAGTGCAATTATAGCCGCTTTTCGCCTAAAATCAAGAAAATGATTGTTCTGATTTAGTGCGGAGGAGGGGTGATGTTCATGGATCAGCAGTACAGTGAGCGCATGGGGCGTCATTTGGCCAAACTCCGCCAAGATAAAGGCCTAACGCAGGAGCAACTGGCTGCTCGATTGCAGGTGCAGGGCTGTGACTTAACCCGCAGTGCATTGGCCAAGATTGAGATTGGCCAGCGCCATCTCTATCCCGATGAGATAAAAGCCCTGAGCGTAGTGCTCGGTATTAGTTATGAACAGATTTTTGTTTGAATTAAGTGCTTTTCACCTGTTCGGTGAAAGGTATGCCTGTAAAAGGCACAAATAAGGGGGAGCCCTCTCTTGCAGGGCTCCCCCTCTTGCGTGAACGACCACTCTGGGTCGTCCACGCAATTCATCCCCTTTCGGAGCGCCCTTCGGACAGGGAATATTTCGTCCGCTGTGGCGGACGACCAGCCTTTTGAAAAAGGCTGGAGCGAAAACTTTTACACAAAAATCTCCCCCACCGTTGCCCGGCAGGGGAGTCTTTTTATTCGGTTATTCCTCCAGGTCCTTCAGCTCGTCCGCTTCCGCCTTTTCCACCGTGATGCGGCCGTCCCGCAGTGTCTTTACCTGCGATTTGTGGAAGGAGGTCACGGCCCCCTCCTCGGCCCGGTCCAGATGCACCTTCAGCTCGCCGGTCAGCAGGTTCACCTCTGTTACCTTGCCCCGGCCCTCGCCGGTCTGCACTATCGCCCCTACCTTCGGGGTGATCCGCAGCAGATCCTCATAGGCGTCCTGCTCGTACTTCAGGCAGCACATCAGCCGGCCGCAGGCCCCGCTTATCTTGGTGGGATTGAGAGAAAGCCCCTGCTCCTTCGCCATCTTGATGGAAACAGGCTGGAACTCCCCCAGGAAGCTGGCGCAGCAGAACGGTCGCCCGCAGATGCCCAGACCGCCCAGCATTTTCGCCTCGTCCCGCACGCCGATCTGCCGCAGCTCGATGCGGGTACGGAACACCCCGGCCAGCTCCTTTACCAGCTCGCGGAAATCTACCCGCCCATCGGCGGTAAAGTAGAAGAGGATCTTGCTGCCGTCGAAGGCGTATTCCACCTCCACCAGCTTCATTTCCAGCTTGCACAGGGCTATTTTCTCCTGCGCTATGCGGAAAGCCTTCTCCTCTTTCTTGTGGTTTTCCTCCACCCGGCGCAGATCCTCCTGCGTGGCGGGACGGGTCACCTTTTTCAGGGGCTTTACCACACGGGTCTGGTCCACCTCCCGGTTGGAGATAGCCACCGTGCCGCATTCGGTACCGCGGGAGGTTTCCACAACCACGGGCTCCCCCACGCGGTAGCTGCCGCCATTGGGGTCAAAGTAATAAATTTTTCCGACTTCCTTAAATCGGACGCCGATGATCTCTGCCATACAAATGGTACTCCTTTATTTCCAACATCCATGATGCATGAATTTTCAATATTCGTTTCCGCCTGTGGTGGGGCCAGGTTTGCAGTCGCCTAAAGGCTGCGCGAAGCCTTTTGCAAAGGCATAGTTGGCACGCTTGCCAGCGGGGTTGTCCTTTTCTGTGAAGAAAAGGAAGCAAAAGTCATTAGGGCTACGCCCTAAAAACCCCACGCACCGGAACGCCCGCTCGGAACGGGCTACGCCGTCCCGAAGCGTGGGCTAAACGGTGCTTATAAGGTGTCTGCGACGCATTTTTATCGCCCCCGCGCTGGAGCGCAGAAGGGCGAACCACCACCCCTGTCCCCGCCTCAAAGGCGGGGAACTATGGGGCAAGTTAAGCAAATACTTTACAGTCTGCAAAACCGCTTCCTCGGCAAATCGCAGTCCTTGCCGCCTTGCGGTGCCCGAAAAAATCGTCGCGCTGCTCGCTTGCTCGATTTTTTCGACCGCTGCGGATGCTCCGCCTCGCTGCATCCGCCACTGGCGGCGCTCAGCTCCGCATCCCGCGCACCGCGACCCCTTCCCGGGACCGGGCCTTTTGGGATATCCGAGCTATCTCCTGCACCGCTCCGTCAGCAGCGCCGTCACCAGCGGCAGGTGGGCGTTCCGCTCGCACATCTGCAAAAGCGGCGCGATCTGCGCCCGGCAGCCGGCGGCCGCCCGGCCCGGCAGGTTATACATCTCCCGCAGCGCGGGATTTGCCAGCAGCTCCGCCAGTGTTTCCAGCAGGGCGGTGTAGCCCGCCCGGTCCTTTTCCATCGGGGCCGCCGCCGCTATCGCCCGGTAGGGGTTCGCCATGGCCAGTCCGGCCAGCATCTCCTCGGCCGCGGCATAGCGCTTTTGCACGGCGGGGTCCTTCAGCAGGGCGGCGCCGGTTTCGGGGCTGCCCCCGCACCGCAGCAGCGCCCGGTTCAGCTCCTCCTCGGTGTGGCCGGGCGCCAGCTCCTTCATCCGCCGCAGGCAGTCCGCCGGGGCTGCGGGCGGCAGGGTGTAGCAGGTCACCCGGGAGAGCACCGTCGGCAGCAGCCGGTAGCGGTTCTGCGCGGTAAAAACAAAAAAAGTATCCTCCGGCGGCTCCTCGATGATCTTCAGCAGCAGGTTCTGTCCCTCCGCGGGGATGCGCTCCGCCAGCTGAAGAATGGCTACCTTGCGGGGGGCCTCCACCGGGGTGCGGTACAGCTCCGCCCGCAGCCGCCGCAGGCTTTCCTTTTTGTAGATATCCTTGTCCTCATCGGGGTCATACAGCATCAGGTCGGGATGCTCCCCTACCAGCACCTTACGGCAGGCAGGGCATGTTCCGCACAGGCTGCCGTCCCCGCTCCGGCACAGCAGCGCCCCCGCCAGGGCAATGGCGGTATCCCGCAGCAGGGCGGGACTGGGCGCCTCCAGGCACAGGGCGTGGGTCAGCCGGCCGGCGGCCAGCGCCGTGGTGACCGGCTGGGGCAGCGGCGGAATGACCGTTAGGGTATAGCGCCGGCTGCCGGAAAAGCCGCGCAGCGGCTCAGAGCTTTTCATACCGCTCTACATCTATCACAAAGATGGTGGCGCCGCCCACGGTGACCTGCACCGGGACATTGGCGTACATGCCGGCATTAAAGGAAGTATTGCCGGAAACCATTTTATTGCGCTTGCAGCTGTTCTCCCCAATGATATGGATGGCCTCATCCACCCGGTCGGCATCGGTGCCTACCAGCATGGTGGTATTGCCGGAGAGCAGAAAGCCGCCGGTGGTGGCCAGCCGCGTCACCGAAAACCCGCCCTTGGTAAGAGCGCGGGAAGCTGCGGTGCTGTCTTCATTGGATACGATGGCTATGATCAGTTTTTGCATCAGAATACCTCCTTCTGGGGTTCGGTAGGAGCATGGCGGGCCGCACAAACCCCGGCCCGGAAGAAAAATACAATCCTCCAAGCATATTATAGCAGGTTTCCCCGTCGAATGCAAAGGAAAGTATGCGCTAAGGGCGGGACCTGGATTTTTAAGCCGCCCAAAGGCAGGTGCAGGGCTTGTTCCCTGTGCAGGGTGTGAGTGGGATGTGAAAAGCCCCCGCCGAAGCAGGGGCAAGAGGTTCAATGTACCCTTATGTCGGGATGTACTGCTCCAGCAGCTCCCGCACATGGTCGGTGTCGTTTATCATCAGCAGAACATAGTAATCGCCCAAGGTGTAGATGACCCCGTTTTCGGCCAGTTCGCTGGCGCCGTAGATATCATAATTGGCAAAAAGACCGGCCCGGCTGGTGCGTATGGTGACCAGCAGATCGCGGGCGGAGGCTTCCTGCCCCGGCTTTGGCACCACCAGGATGACATCGGCAATGCCGAACCGGCCATCGGTGTAGCGGCCGTAAACGGCGGAAAGGCAGGAAGTATCCACCCCAAAATCCGAGGCCAGCCGCTCGGCGGTGGCGTCCTGTACCCCCATGATGGAAACATCGAAGTAGATGGCATCCAGGGCATCCGCGATCCCTTCGCCGGTGGCGGTGGATTGGCGGTTATTATCCGGCTCCGGCAGCGGGTGCGTCTGCTGGAAGCCCTGCAGGATAAACAGCACCACCACCAGCAGCGAAGCCACAACGATGATCAGCTTGCGCATGGAAAAGCACCCTCCTTTCCGGTTTTAGTCTTTCCAAAGTATAGCGGTTATCGCCCCCCGCTGTCAAGGAAAAGGGGGTGTTTTTCACAGATTGTTCAGCTTTGTGGGATATTTCGGCCTCGGCAGGCCGCCCGCCAGAGAGCAAAATTTGCGCAAAAAGCTCCGCCTTCGGCGGGAATATTCCTCGGCCAATCGCAGCCCCGCACCCGCGCACCGCGATCCCCTTTATACCAAATTTCATCTCGCCTGTCGGCGTCGCGGAGCCTTTTACAAAGGCATAGTTAGTACGCCTGCCCGGCGGGGGCCTACTTTTGTTCGTGCAAAAGTAGGCAAAACACGGTCAAGGGGGACAGATTCCCCCTTGACGAACCCCTTTCAGTCGCTTGCAGTGCTGGATACGAACGATGCTAAAGCATCGTCCGTACCTACGAATACGCTCACAAGGTAGCCGCGGGCATCTGCCCCCACGCCTTGCGGTGCCGATCTTCGCGCTGCTCGCTGCTTGCTCGGATTTTCGGATACGCTAACAGGTTCCTAAACGTCGAACGAAAGCCTTAATATAGTTGACTATAGTGCTTTGGTAATGATGGGATAACTCTTTCCACAAGTTCATACACGGTCAGTCGATTTCCATCATCCCACAATAACAGCCTCCATCATATCTGGGAATACTCAAATTATATAGTTATTATGTGAGAAAAACAGACTGTTTTTATAATTTTTGTCGCTGTACAATTAAAGTTTGGAACAGGGGATACATAATCGCTTTCTTGCCATAAAAGGCGTGATACCGTGACTGGTGGTAGTGATGGTCATGCCATCCCGCCCGCGATACCAGCGGTCTTTCAGCTGATCCATACTTACCGCTGGGCAGCTTGCGGATTTCTTCCAGAATCGGCTCATCCACCGCCCTGACAGTAGCTGTCGATGCGGGCAGGGTTGACTTTAGTGCTGCAAACAAAATGTCCTCTTTGGAATACATGATGGACAGCACATTTTTGAGGCTCTGCGGCGTGTGTTTTACTGGCATCCACATGGACGTGCATTCCGCAGCTGTCGTTTACGATACCGCCTGCGCGGCGTAAGGAACGGACAACCTCCTGCAGCTTTTCCATCTCGCCGTATTCGAGTTTCGGAGAGTTCAATTCAACCTTGTAGGTTTCCCCGATAAGAACAGACCGCCTGCGGCATTCGGGATGGATGCTGCCGTCCCGGACGATTTTCCATTCTTTACCGTCCAAATCTTTGACCCTGTAGGCATCGTAGCCACCGCCGGAATGCTCGGCGCGGGTGCCAAATAAGTCGGCCAGCGTTTGGGCTGCCGTGGCGCGGTTTATCCCGGTCAGTTCGATTTCACAGCCAAAAATACTGGTCACGGAAATCAAGGGCAAGCGCTCACCCCGCAGTTCTGCGTCCATCTTGGCAATGCGCCGCCCGATGGCTTCCACCACATGGACCGTCACGCCGTTGCCTGCCTGCTTGTAGGCTTGATTATCGCTCTGGATGGCAAGCACCGTGTCAATGCGGTCATCTGCCCAACCCTGCAGCCGCAGACATTCGCGCGGGCGTCAGGCGGCGGACGCGACCCTCGTACAGAACACCGTGACGGTCTTTTTGTGGTAAGTGTATGCATGGGTGCGCCAGGCTTACCGGTGCGTTCGGTGTTGCGGGCGAGGTCGGACTTGATGGGATTTTTGACCGGGCGAACTTCAACAGTGCCTTGTTGGCAGCCCGTTGTAAGTGTATGCGCAATCTCGTTACCAACCCGTCCGCGCCGACTGTTGACTTTGGCGTAGCTCAGGTCGATGCTGTCACCGACCTGTGCCATCTGGTAACCGGTTTTGTGGCGCACTTGATCGGCACTCCCACCTCGTACAGCCCGGTCTTGCCGCCGAACCCGCCCGGGATTGGCAGCCAGCGTACAGCTTAATCCTTCGGGGAGTAGACGCGCTCCCCCCTTGGTGGCCGCCGTGGGTTTGAATAAGAGAACCTCCTGTTGCTTCGGTGAAAGGAAATACTTTTCCTCTACATCGTTCATCAAGATATCCGACAATGTACACGCGGTTTCTTGACTGGGGGACGCCGAAATCTTTGCTGTTAAGACATTGCCATTCCACGCCATACCCCAGTCTGTCCAGCGTGTTAAGGATCGTCGCAAATGTCCTGGGTAGTGGTCATGGATTGATGAGACCCACCACTTCCTCAAAAGCAACATGGAGGCTTCGGCTTCAGCTAAGCGGGCTGTTCAAAGAAGAGAGTTGCGGGACCTCCGAATCCTTTCGTATCCTGCAATGCTGAAAGTCTGGTTGTCTTTCTGAAATTGCATAATCAGCCTTTATCCCGAATGTAATAAGAAGCCTGAAAGCTCAGCTGGGAATCCTTGCAGCGCAAGGATTTCTGCATA
>VOFK01002232.1_pt1 | contig 40237 bp, 45 predicted proteins | sample 5384121 | NCBI WGS metagenome assembly VOFK01 (sample SAMN12384730, study PRJNA508395) | human gut metagenome | isolation source: healthy gut J | host: Homo sapiens | reverse complement strand
TCAATATACTTCCGTTCAGTTACGTATTACTCATTTTAAAGTACCGGATCGACGGCGTGATCCATCTGGCCGCCGAGTCACGTCGACCGTTCGATCAAGGATCCCTTGCAACTTCGCGCGCACCAACGTCATGGGTACGCTCTCGCTGTTGCAGGCGGCGGGTCTGCTGGGACGGCGATTGGGCGAAAGGCTCTTCTACCATATCTCGACCGACGAGGTTTACGGCGCATTGCAGTTCGACGGCACGCTCTTTACGGAGACGACCAAATACGATCCGCATTCGCCCTACTCGGCATCGAAAGCTTCGTCCGACCATTTCGTGCGGGCGTTCCACGATACCACGGAATGCCGACGCTGGTGACGAACTGTTCCAACAACTACGGGCCCTACCAGTTCCCCGAAAAACTGATTCCGCTGTTCATCAACAATATCCGCCACGGAAAGCCGCTGCCGTCTACGGCAGGGGTGAAAACGTCCGCGACTGGCTTTACGTGGTCGACCACGCACGTGCCATCGATACGATTTTCCATCGCGGGAAAGGTCGGCGACACCTATAATATCGGAGGGTTCAACGAGTGGCGCAACATCGACCTGATCCACGTGGTGATCCGCACGGTCGACCGGCTGCTGGGGCGTTCGGAAGGTGCGTCGGAGCATTTGATTACCTACGTGACCGACCGCGCGGGACACGATCTGCGCTATGCCATCGACTCCGCGCAAGTTGAAGGAGGAATTGGGCTGGGAACCCTCGCTGCAATTCGAGGAGGGAATCGAGAAGACGGTACGCTGGTATCTCGACAACCAGGAGTGGATGGACAACATCACCTCCGGCTTGGTACGAAAAAATACTATGAGGAGATGTACCGCAACCGTTGACGCCGGATTTCGGTGAGGTTTTGGCGGCCGGAACGCCGTATCATCGGAGGGGCTCTGCAAATCGTCGGGCAGCCCCGACCCGTTGTACGGGGAGACTGCGATTTTTCGTTTGGAAGCAGCCTTTTCGTTCTGGGCCGTATTGCGGGGATACGTGCTGCCCCCCCCCTCCTTGGGGGAGAAGGCGGACCCGGATTTCTGTTGCGGGTGCGGGGCTTCGTTTTGCCGAACCGTCGCAGTCCGGACGGCGGTTGTGCTGCAAAGGCATCTTGTCCGAATGCTTCTCTGCATTCCTATCCCGACGATGTTTCGAGGCGGCGGTTCGATGCGTTGTGCGATGCCGGCAGGCAAGCCCCACTCCGCGGTGGAGTGCCGCTCGCCGAAGTTCGTACAGTTCCGCCGCCGATGGACGTTGTCGTCTTCGGAGCGTCCGTTAAAATATATTAAGGGGTATTTGGGATAGAAATATATTATCCGGCGGAGACTGAAAATTCGCCCGCATCCGGTTCGATCCGGCTCGATTTCTCGATTGCAGCGGGTACGAAAAATTGCCGCGTTGTATCGATGCGGCGAAGAGTATCGTTTATTTTGCATATATTTTCCATTGGAAATTTGTTTTGTTGGAAAATTGTTGTATCTTTGCAGTGGAAAGGAGGAGAGATGCACCTTCAAGAACGGGAGGTACGAGTTTGCACTCTCTTTGCAACGAATCGGCAGGGATCGTCTGCAAAGAGGACGATCTCCGCGAATCGATAAAAAATGAAAAGTATGTTGAAAGCAATGAGTTTGGTGGCCGCACTGACCCTTATGGCGGGTGCGGCGCATGCAGAGAAACCGAGAGAGAACAATCAAAATCGAAAAAAAGTTATGGTACAGGAATTAACGCTGGATCAGTTCCAGCAAAAAGTCTACAATCTGTCCGACGCCAATGCGTCGTCGTCGCTGACGTATCTGGGCGACAAACCCGCGATCGTCGATTTCTACGCTTCGTGGTGCGGCCCCTGCCGCATGGTGGCCCGATTCTCGAAGAGCTTGCCGGTGAGTACGAAAGCAAGATCGTCGTCTATAAGGTCAATACCGAGAAGGAGCCCGACCTGGCGGCAGCATTCGGCATCCGCAGCATCCCGTCGATTCTCTTCATTCCGATGAGCGGCAAACCGCAGATGTTGCAGGGCGCGATGCCCAAGGATGCGTTCAAAAAGGCGATCGAGGATATCTGTTGAAATAGTCCGATGAATACGCTCTGCCGCATACGCGAAGTATCGCGCGCGATCGCCGAGTTCGAACAGTGTTTCGAGCGGGAATATCGCCTGTCGATGAACGAAGGGGTGTTGCTCTGCTGCCTCGCACGGCATGGGGAACTCTCGTCGGGCGAGATTGCGGAGATGCTCCGGCTGACCTGTTCGAATACGTCGAAGGTGATCCGGTCGGTGGAGGGCAAGGGATTCGTGATACGAAAATTGGGCGAAGAGGACAAACGCCAGATGTACTTTTCGCTGACCGAAGCGGGCCGTGCGGAGCTCGAAAAGGCTGCAACCGTGCCGTGTCGCGCTGCCGGAGCTGCTGGCGCGGTTCCTGACCGAGGAATAAACGCAAGGAGAGGGTCGGATTGAAATTCCGACTTCTTCTTTTCGGAACCTGCGTTTCCGTGCAGAAACGTTCCGGCGGAGTGCAGTCCGTATCGTCGGGATGCGCGAGTTGCGTTTCGGGACATTGCGTGAAATGCTTCTCCGGAAACGCATCCCGATTTTCGTCGTGTCATTCGCCGTTCGCGGCAGCGTCAGGGGGCTACCCTCTCCATGCTGCGATTTTCCTGCCGGCATCGCCAGCGATGTCGAAATGGAGGCACCGGATAGGAGAGATATTTTTTCGAGAAGCATGTTCCCTGATCCGACGTGCAGCGGGGCGTTATTTCTGCTTTATCCGTTTTTTGCGCTGGTGTTCCAGACGTGCCTGATACCGTGCTTTCTGACGGTTGCGATACTCGGCGAGCAACGTCGGGAAGTTTTCGGCCTCTTTGAGTTTCACCAGACTGCGGAACGTATTTTCGCAGACGGCGAATTTCTTCAATATTTCATTGTAATAGATGCTTGTCTGCGAGGTGTCCCCTCTTTTCAGAATCGGGTTGGCGACCTTTTGGATTTCATAGGCGAGCCCGAGGCGCCTGAGCTGTCTCGCGATTAAATTATCTTTCATATAACTTTGATTTTAAATATATATCAAAAATCGCAAAACAAAAATTGCGCATCAATCAAAATACCAAATCTTGGTGCAGGAAATTTTGTTTTGTCGGCGGCGTCCCTCTTGCAATTTTGTATTGTATAAAAAATCGTCGAAGGCCGTCGTCTGCCGCGGAGAATGAAGGGGTTGGGCGAAAGTATTCGGCAGAGAGGAAATTTACGGGTGGATTCGGGTATACGGATATTACGGTCTCCGACGGAAATATTCGAGGGGGAACGGAACCGCCGATGCATGCATCCGTCAGCATGCATACGGCGTGGGCCTTGCGGATGGTTTCCGCACTGACCTCGCACACGCTCCGGCGTTACACCTCGCCCTCGTTCGTCAAGCCGGCGACGGTCGACGCCACCTCTTCCGCCGGAACATTCGGATCGGCGCGATGCTGGTAGGACGTGGAGCCGTACATGGCTTGTCGTTTTTCGAGGAAAAGATCTATAAACGAAAAAATCGTCGGAAAGCAAGGATTTGCCTGACTTTTGCACATCGTTCGAATGCCGTTGTCGGGCATTCGCTGTGTATTTATTTTTTATACGAAAATAGTTTATATTATGGGAACAAGCATCAATGTCGGGAAAAAGAGGCCTCTTGGCGATATTCACCTGTATTTTAGCCTCTGCATCGTTGTCGGTCTCTTGTAGCAAAGACGACACGGAGAAAACTCTTTCCGAGGAGACGGCCTCACTGACCGTTACGCTGAACGGTCAGGCGCCCCGCACCAAAGCCGTCGTTCCGCCGGAAGATGCGGATGAGCTGGAAAAAAGGCCGAAAATACGGTCAAGAATGCGACGGTATTCGTGTTTAACGCCAACGGTACGCTGGACAAGCGGCAAACGCTCGCCGCACCGGAGTCTCTCTGCGACGATCTCCGGATTGCTCGCCGGGGAGAAGAGAGTCGTGGTAGTGGCGAACGTTCCTTCCTCCGTCACCTTTCCGGACGGCATCAATTACAGTTGGTTCGCCGATGCGGACAATGTGATCGATCTGGACACCCAATCTCCGGAAACGAACGGACTTTTCATGAGTGGAGAGGATATGGTAACGCTCACGGCCAATTCCACCGCAACGAAAACCATATCCATCAGCCGTGTCGCCGCAAAAATCAAATTGGGGACGGTTACGATTTCTCCGGATCCCGGGCACGACCCGGATAAATTCGTGCTGAACAAGGTGATCGTCATGAAAGCTCGCGGTTCGGCCATGATGGGACTTCCTTCGGCGGCTTACACTCCGGATGTGTTTTACGGGGGAATGGCGGGAGATAAAAGTACCGTAAAGGCTTATCTGTCGGAGACCATATCGGCGAGCGACTATTCCAACCGTTATTTCTATGTCTTGCCCAGCGACAATGACGACGGTAATACCACGCTCATAACGCTCGCGGGTACCTATGACGGGCAGCCCGCCTATTTCCCGTTCCGCATCAACGACAAGGCGGGAACAGGCGAAGCATCCAGCGACGGAACTTTCATTCGCCGCAACTATGTCTATACGGTCAACGTGAAACTCAAACGTTTGGGAGGCGGTAGCTCCAATCCGGAAGTCCCGGCCGATCCGGCGTCGCTCGATGTTACCGTCGAGCCGCAGGACTGGACTGCGGAACTCGTCCAGGACGTAGAGTGGTAGCAGGAAATGGATGATTCCGTCCCGAAAGAGTATCTTTCTTCGGGACGGGGTCAGATCGTTTGAACGACACGGTGGTGAATACGGTTCGACATCTGTTCCGCAGAGGATGGCCGCGGGGCTTTTTCCTGTCCGGTATGCTCCTTCCGCTGCTTTTCGGTTGCATCCGTGAGATCGGGCGACTGTTTCCCGGTAGCGGAAACGAGATTTGTCGTGTTAAAGATCGTGGATGAAGCGACGGGACAGGACATCACGCAGACGGGAGAGGCCGGCAGTGCCGTATTGTACCTGTTTTCGCAGGGCGGCCGTTTCGTCGATCGAATCTCCGTAACCCGAGAGCGGATCATGAAGCGTGCGCCGATTCCGTTACCCGACGGTACGCCCGGCCGTTGCCGTGCCGTTGTCTGGGCCAATGCCGGAACGGGCCAGCGGTTCCATTCTCCCGCGGCAGGAAGCCGGATCGAAGACCGGGCCGTTTCGCTGATAGAAGAGGACGATACGTTTCATCATACGCCGGACGACCTGTTTTTCGGGCGGGCCCGACTCGGCCCGACAGGGGAAGCCGCCTCCGAAGAGATCACGTTGATCCGTAAGAATGCGAGGATACATATTACCGCCAGGGGATTGGACCGGAACACTCCCGAAGACCTCTATTATTTCACGGTTGAAATACCCGACGACGGTTATGATTTTGCGGGGAATCCGATCTCTGGGAAGGCCCATGTACGCAGAACGGGCACGTTCCGCGACAACGGGGATTTCTCGACCGACGGAACGTTCAATCTGGTTCATACCGATGAGGCCGATTCGCAGGCGGACGAGGTGATCGTGAATCTGTATGAACGGATGTCCGCCCGTTCGGCGGATCGTCTGCTCGCTTCGGTGACAGAGGTCGATGGCGACCGGATTTCATTGCCGGCGGGCCGTACCCTCAATTTATTGATTGAGCTGAATGAAGGCGGCGGGCTCTCCATTCGCATGGAGATTACCCCTTGGAATGAAATATACCAATGGGATATTTGGTAATCACAAACGGACGAACGATGAACGAACATGGAAATAATGACGGGAATCGCCCGATCTCCGGAAGGCGGAGATCTCGTTGTCGGTTGCAGGGGATCGCACTGTCGGTACTTTGCCTGTTCTTCGCGGCCTGTGCGCAGACGTTTCCGGATGAAGATGTGTTGGAACGTTATCCGGACGGCGGAGTACCGATACGCCTGACGGTTAGTTTGCCGCAATCGGCCTTCCCCGAGAAGCGCACGAAAGTCGAAAAGGCATCCGACGAGACGGAAAACCGGATCGAGGAGATGAGGATACTCGTATTCGAACGGAACGAAAGCGGATATGCGTATCGCTATATGGTGGAAGCGGAACAACTCCAATCGAGCGGCACCGGCGTTCTGTTTCAAGCCAAACTCCTCAGTACACCCAATCCGGTCAAACTGATGCTGGTCGGCAATTACGGCGATGCGTTTGCCGTTTACGCGCCTTCGCCGGGCGATTCGGAAGCCGATGTCAAAGCCGGAACGGGATGTTCGTTCGGAGAATCCCTACGGAGTCTTGCCCATGTACGGTCAGATCGTCATTCCGTCCGGACTGGAAGCCGACAGGGAGAACCGTTACAGTGTCAAGATGCTGCGTGCGGCAGCCCGGGTCGATGTGGAGAAAAGGACTTGGCGGCGGATTCGCGGCCGTTACGGATCGAGAGCGTCGCGTATACCGCGCGAACGACAAAATCCAAATCGCACCCGACGAAGCCGTCGATGAGGAATCCCCTCGGGTTGCTGCGCCGTCGGTATTTGCAGGAGCCGTAAAGTCGCAGACTCCGATCGTAACGACGGCGGGCGAACCGGATCCCGTTTCGATTGCCGGGATCTATCTTCCCGAAAGCCGACGGAGACCGATCCGTCGGCTCAACTGACCGAGGCGACCTGCATCGTCGTGGGCGGGTATTACGACGGAGGGTCCTCCCCTACTTATTACCGGATAGATTTCAATCCTGGCCTCGAAGGACATCCGTTCGGTCAGATATTGAGGAATTACCGGTACGTTTTCCGAATCAGGAAGGTGACCGGCCCCGGTTGGAGCGATCCTGCGCTGGCGGCCGTGAATCGTGCGGCGAGCATCGTCGCTGAGATTCGTCCGTGGGAGAATTTTACGACCGAGATGTATTTCGAGGGAGACAACTATTTCGGCTTGTCGTCCCGCAACGTGACGCTGGGCTATCAGGCGGGAAGAGTCGATACCGTGGATGTTCAGACGACGGTACCCTATGCGATTCAATGGCTGGATACTTCCGGCACTCCTGTCGGTAGCGCAGTATCCGGTGTCGGTGCTTCACTGCCGGATAACGGCGGTTTTACAGTCGCGATCGCTCGGAATTCCGATGATGCCGAAGACCGTCACCCGGCTGATCTTTACCACGACAGGGGACAATCGTACGCAGAGCGAGGCGACGGCCGGATTGAGGATAACGGCCGGTCGCTGGACTTTGGATGTTTCGGTAAAGCAGGAGAGTCCGGAAAAATACCGCAAGCGTTTCATTCGGGTGTTATCTGTCACGGAGGTAGGGTCGTTCGGGACGAACAATCCCGCTGCGGCGAGCGGACAGCCGCTGCGTAGGATATTGGACAATGCGAAGAACTTTTCTCCTTCCGGTACGGTGATCGTCGGGGGATTCTCCTTCACGGAGGCATCCCGTGCGGAGATACAGGCTACGAGTACGGGTTCCGGCTCCGATATATTCCAGAACGTGAAGAATACGATCAATACTCAGGACGTCATCTATCTGACCTACAATAGCCCGATCTCGGACGAACTGGCCAAGGTCGTACTTTCATGGTTGCGAAGCAGTCCGAATCGGGTATTGATCGTCGGTACCGACACCGACGCGACCAATGCCAATCTACGCAGCTACCTGACTGCGGACGGGACGTGGAAGTACTATAACCAGAGTCCGGCCGTCGGGGGTAAGTTCAAGCGGGCGGCGCAGACGGACGGCAATAGACGGTTCTTCACTTCGCCCTTCGGTACGGTAGCCGAGAATGCGCCGATCGCGCGAGCCGACGATTATGCAGGCTATTGTTTGAATTATCCGGCGGGGGTGACTCCGTTGGTGGTCAGCGATGCGGTCGGCTATGAAAAGGCGATGATCGTCGGGGTCAACCGTCAGGATCGCATCGTATATCATGGCGACGCCAATTTGAATCAGAACGGACGATTGAGTTCTCAGGCCAATGCGAATGGATCTGTAACGTCGGATTTCGACCGGTTGACTGCCAACTTGTGGGCCTGGATCGTGGAGCAGGTATGCGAGCAGGAATGAGTGTTCACGGCGGCTGCGGCCGTTCGCCGTATGTAAACTGGGAGATAAAAAACGAAAGGATGAAGAGGTATATATTCTGTATTTCGCTGTGTTTGGGAGTCGTATCGGGAGGCAGGGCCGCTGCCCAGGAACCACCGGCCGAACCGGAGGCGGCTCTTCCCCTGCTGGAAGTCAAGACGAATGCGCTTTATTGGACTACCGCGTCCCTCAATGCAGGTTTTGAGGTGGGGTTGACTCCGAGGATTACGTTCGAGATCGATGCGGGATATAATCCCTGGACATTCAGCGACAATCGGAAATTCAAATTCTGGATGATACAACCCGAAATCCGGCATTGGTTCCGCAACCGTTTCGAAGGGCATTTTTGGGGCGTGCATCTTCTGTATGCCGATTTCAATGTCGGAGGCATGAAGTTTCTGGGCATGAGCGACCGGAGATACCAGGGGGCCCCTGTATGGGGCGGGTGTGGCATACGGGTACAGATGGCCCCTCGGAAAAAATTGGAGCGTCGAGGCTACGGCAGCTTTGGGCTATCTTCGTTCGGATTACGACCGCTACGTTTGGAAGAAATGCGGACGTCACCTCGGTCGGGGGGCATAAGAACTACTTCGGACCGACGAAGGTAGGCGTGTCGTTCGGTTTTACGATCAGGTAACTCCGTCCGGCGACGTCGCGGAAGAAAGAGATCGGTGGGCAGACGGAGAGATTCCGGAGGCCCTTCCGAATGGCTTTGCATTGAATGTGCCGTACGCCTTTCCATACGCCATATTCCGAACTGAAAAAGAGATGAGGACTTATCCGTCCTCCTCTTCTTTTATCGTCGCGCCTCGACGAAATTCGCATCGGGCAGTCGATCCCGTTTCGGGCGAGCCAGCCCCAAAAATACAGATTCCCGGCCGGAATGTTTTCCCTGTCGGTCGATAATCCGTAAAAGCATTCCGCGAAAATGAAAAAACGATATATCGTCAGTTGCCGGCGGCCTGTTCGGACGGCAGGAAGGAACCGGTCAAAAACAGCCAATATCCTACGGGACGGCACTGTATGAGAACCTATATAGCGATGGGAAAATAAGGTTCCCCGAATAGGCCACAGATAATATGCGTTTTTTTACATTTTGCGGCGTTGCTCTTGAAAATACAAAACCCTGCAAAGAATATTTTGCAGGGTTTTGCACTTTTTGTTTCCGGTACTTTGGTGGAGATGGCGGAGTCGAACCCGCGTCCAAACAAGGAACCCAACTGCTTTCTACACGTTTAGCCGACCGTTTCGTCCTTCTACTTGAGCCCGGCAGGCGGCGGCCTAACCCAAGTCCCAGCCTCTTTGTTTCGCACGGCGCCCGAGGCGTTGCACCGTACTATCTCTAAATGAACGATACCCCGTATGAAGAGCGGTTAAAGAGCGGAACTACCCTTCCGGGATACTCGTCGCCGAACCTCCTTGGGCTCGGCGATTAAGCCAATTTTCTCTGAAAATTAGGCAGCGAGTGCATAGCTGTTGTTGCCATTTGTACGTTGAGCGTCGGGATTTACGAGCTGCCGCACAGCGCTCGACGTGCTTACAATCGAACTCTACCTGCTGTCAAAACCGGTCATCCCCTCTTCTCGGACGGGACTTTCGCGGGAAAGTTCCATTGAAATACAATGCAAAGATAATACAAATCGGGGACAAAAGCAAATTTATCCGCATTATCGCCGAATGCATGCCGGCCGGCACGCGGAACGAAGGCGGCGCTTTTTTGCGGAGAAACATCCCCGATCCCGCGAAAAAACATTATCTTTGACCTTGTTTTAACTAAGGAAGCTGTTTATGAGCGGAAAACGCGTTATCGAGTTGCGGGACGTCGCGATCTATCATGCCGAAAATCCGTTTGGCAGGCAGTCGGCCGAACGGCTGGTGCGCTCGGGCGAGCTGGTACTTTCGGAGGTCGACTTCTCGGTCGAAGAGGGCGAGTTCGTCTATCTGATCGGCCGCGTGGGGAGCGGGAAGAGTACCTTGCTGAAAACATTGTATGCGGATGTCCAGCTCTTGGTCGGCGAAGGGTGCGTCGTGGGTTTCGATCTGCGGAAACTGCGCCGCCGGCAGATACCCTATCTGCGCCGGAAGATCGGCATCGTCTTCCAGGACTATCAGTTGTTGACCGACCGCAACGTGTTCCAGAACCTCTACTACGTGATGCGGGCCACAGGCTGGCGAGCCGAAGCGGAAATCCGACGCCGTATTGACGAAGTACTGCAACTGGTCGGGCTGGAAGCCAAGCACTACAAGATGCCGTTCGAGCTTTCGGGCGGAGAGCAGCAACGCCTGGTGATCGCCCGCGCCCTGCTCAACAAGCCCCGCCTGCTGCTGGCCGACGAACCGACGGGAAACCTCGATCCCGTGACGGCCGACGGGATCATGCGGTTGTTCCTCACGATCGCCCGGAGCGGTTGTGCGGTGGTGATGTCGACGCACAACACGAATCTCATCGAGGAGTATCCGGCCCGCACGCTCGTCTTCGAAAAAGGGCGCGTCAAGGAGGTCGACATGCAGGCGCTTCTGGGGCGGATTTGACCCTGCGAAAAGCCCGCCGATCTTGTCCGGAGGCTTGCAGGTATCGCAAAAAAATCGTATATTTGTACGTTAATTTAACAATATAGGAATGAGTGAAGAAGTGAACAGACCGGAAAAGGAGTATTCCGCGTCGAGCATCCAGGTGCTGGAAGGGCTGGAGGCCGTGCGCAAGCGTCCGGCCATGTACATCGGCGACATCGGCGAGAAGGGACTCCATCACCTGGTATACGAGGTGGTCGACAACTCGATCGACGAGGCGTTGGCCGGCTATTGCACGGATATCGAAGTGACGATCAACGAAGACGGTTCGGTCTCCGTGCGGGACAACGGCCGCGGCATCCCGACCGACTACCACGAAAAGGAGGGCCGGTCGGCGTTGGAGGTCGTGCTGACCGTGCTCCATGCAGGCGGTAAGTTCGACAAGGGCAGTTACAAGGTGTCGGGCGGTCTGCACGGCGTCGGTGTGTCGTGCGTCAACGCCCTGTCGACGCTGCTGATCGCCGAAGTGCATCGCGACGGCAAGATATACCGCGAGACGTTCAGCAAGGGCGTGCCCACCTCCAAATTGGAGATCGTCGGCGAATGTTCGGACCGCGGTACGACGATCACTTTCAAACCCGACGGCGAGATTTTCACGCATACGACGGAGTACAAGTACGAAATTCTGTCGAACCGCCTGCGCGAACTGGCGTTCCTGAACAAGGGTATCCAGCTTACGATCACCGACAAGCGGGTGAAGGACGAGCAGGGAGGTTACCTCAGCGAGACCTTCCATTCGAAAGACGGTTTGAAGGAGTTCGTGCAATATCTCGACGCCACGCGCGGCGAGCCGATCATCGAATCGATCATCTATCTCGATACCGAAAAGAACGGCGTGCCGGTCGAAGTGGCCATGCAGTACAACGATTCGTTCTCGGAGAACGTCCATTCGTATGTCAACAACATCAATACGATCGAAGGCGGTACGCACCTCACGGGCTTCCGCCGGGCGCTGACGCGTACGCTCAAAAAGTACGCCGACGATTCGGGGATGCTCGCCAAGTTGAAGTTCGACATCAGCGGCGACGACTTCCGCGAGGGGCTTACGGCCGTCATTTCGGTGAAGGTCGCCGAGCCGCAGTTCGAGGGGCAGACCAAGACCAAACTGGGCAACGACGAGGTGGCCGCATCGGTAGATCAGGCCGTTTCGGAGGCGCTGGCCAATTACTTGGAGGAGAATCCGAAGGATGCCAAGGCGATCGTGGGCAAGGTGGTGCTGGCGGCACAGGCGCGCCATGCGGCGCGCAAGGCGCGCGAAGCCGTGCAGCGCAAGACGCCGCTGTCGGGCGCCGGTCTGCCGGGCAAGCTGGCCGACTGTTCGAGCCGCGACCGGTCGATCGCCGAGATCTTCTTCGTCGAGGGTGACTCGGCAGGCGGAACGGCCAAGCAGGGCCGAGACCGTAACTTCCAGGCGATCATGCCGCTGCGCGGTAAGATTCTCAACGTGGAGAAGGCGCAGGAGCACAAAATGTGGGAGAACGAGGAGATCAAGAACATGTTCCAGGCGCTCGGCGTCACGATCGGGACGGAGGAGGACAGCAAGGCGCTCAATCTGGAAAAGTTGCGTTACGACAAGATCATCATCATGACCGATGCCGACGTCGACGGAAGCCACATCGCCACGCTGATGCTGACGTTCTTCTTCCGCAAGATGAAGGAACTGATCGAAACGGCCACGTCTATATCGCTACCCCGCCGCTCTATCTGGTCAAGAAGGGCAAGCAGGAACGCTATTGCTGGACGGAGGAGGAGCGCGACAATATCTCGGCCGAATTCGGCAAGGGCGTGCACATCCAGCGTTACAAAGGTTTGGGCGAGATGTCCGACGTGCAGTTGTGGGAGACCACGATGAATCCCGATACGCGCATCCTGCGGCAGGTATCGATCGAGAACGCAGCCGAGGCCGACCGCGTCTTCTCGATGCTCATGGGCGACGACGTGCCGCCTCGGCGCGAGTTCATCGAACGCCACGCCACCTACGCCAATATCGACGCGTAGTCCGATTGAAAGGAGGAGTTGCCCCTGCGGGGCGGCTCCTCTTTTGTATGACCCTCAATAAACGATTTTATCATGGACGTTACGATCATCGGCGTTGCCGGCGGAACGGGTTCCGGCAAGAGTACGCTCGTCAAGCGGTTGCAGGAGGCGTTCAAGGACGACGACGTCGCCACGCTGTGCCACGACTACTACTACAAGGCGCATCCCGAACTGACCTACGAGGAGCGCACGAAGCTCAATTACGATCACCCGCAGGCGTTCGACACCCACATGATGGTGGAACATATCCGTGCGCTGAAAAACAATGTGCCGATTTCGCATCCGGTCTATTCGTTCGTCGAGCACGACCGCCTGCCCGAGACGGTCGCCGTGAAGCCATCGAAAGAATCATCGTCGACGGCATCCCTGATCTTCGAGAACAAGGCCCTGCGCGAGTTGATGGACATCAAGGTCTATGTCGATACGGATGCCGACGTGCGCCTGGCGCGCCGCATCCTGCGCGACGTCTGCGAACGCGGCCGGACGATGGAGTCGGTCATCAATCAGTATATCACCACCGTCAAGCCGATGCACGAGGAGTTCGTCGAACCGTCGAAGAAGTATGCCGACGTCATCATTCCCGAAGGCGGATTCAACTCGGTGGCCGTGGCCATGCTCATTCAGAATATCCGGTCGCTGATCGCCGCGAAGTGATCGGGCGTTCGGTTGAAAATTCGGGGCCGATCCTTTCACGATCGGTCTCTTTTTTGCTATATTTGCAAGCAATCCCCGAATTGTAATGGAACAGTCGGTTGCATCTCGTTTTCAAATATTTCGTGCGCGGCTCAAAAGATACCGGGCGCATTTCGCCGTCGTATTTCTGGTAGCGGCGGCGTTGGCGGCCGCCTGTTCGGGTTCGGGGCCGGTCGCTACCGTTTTCGGAGGAGCGGCGGTCGTGCTTCTGATCGGTGTCGGCACCGCGTCGGGATACCGCGAATACCGGAAGCGGCAACTCCTTTCCCGCCGCTGGGTGCTGTCGTTTCTGAAAGCGCGCGGCCTCGATCCCGAGGAGGATGCCGACGGCGACGTGTTGTTTCTGCTCGACAACATGAAGTATGTACTTCATATCAAAGAGCACTATTTCGAATTGCATATCGGGTTCGGACGCAAACGTTCGGAGCTGAACGACGAGTTGATGACACGTATGGCGCAGGAGGTGATGAGTTCGACACGGATGGTCAAAATTCTGCTGCGCCCCGAAGCCGTTCTCTTCTCGATCGAATGTCTGCAATGCCGGAAAAGCGAATTCGCCGGGTTTTTCGATTCCTATATCCGTATCCTCAAATTCTCCGTGGCCGAACATACGCGGCGTTATAACGAGGCGCTCGAAGAGTTCCACCGGGAGCTTCGCCGCCAGCGGGAAGCGGAGTATCTCTCGCAGCGTTTCTCGGATTATCAGGGCAAAGATGTGGTCAACTAAATGTGTTCGATACATTTTGTTCATCTTATTTAAAGTAATGGTATGACTGGATGTGAGCGCAGGATCTTGCACCGGAATAGTGAAAAGTCAACGGAGAAGAGCCGATGCTCTTCTCCGTTGACTTCAATTCAGACTGCGTAAACCGAGGTCGTCGCGCCTCTCTTGTCGGCCGCTCTTTCGGAATCGAAATCCGCGTTAGGAATATGATAAGCGCCTCGATTTATTCGTTGCTACTTTCGTCTTCTTCGTCGAGAATAATGTCGAGCTTGCGCCGGATAATCGTCGAGACAGTCTTGTCGCTCTCCGTATCGATGCTGAGCGTCCGCTCAAAGTAGAGGTACAGGGGCCAGCCTGAGTCCAGATGTACCTCCTCCGACGAATATTGTTGCATTCGCATCCGCAGATCGTCCATACCTGCCGAAATGGAGTCGCGCAACTGCTGCGACAGTTTCTTTTTGCCGCTCACTGTCTGCATCGCCTCTCTCACTGCCGAGGAGACAGCCTTCTTCGCATCCTCCACTTCAGTGTAGGTACAGCACACTGCGCTGTATGAGTCGGTAAGGCTACTACTGATCCAGAATGTCGTCTTTCCCTGCAAGGAGTCCGTCCCTCCGAGTATCGAGGCAAACATTTCGTCCATTTCATAGACCCGCGTCGTATCGAGTCGTGCGCCGTGGAAAAAGAACATGCGGCCCAGATCGTCGTTGGCAGCGTTGATCAAGACCGACGGATCGCCGAGGGTGTGGGCCAAGTATTTCCGGAAGTCCTTTTTCGATAACAGCCTGCGCTCTTCCGGGGCCATGTTCTTCCATGTAGCCTCAACGATCGGGTCGACCGCGGCTTTCGCTTGTTCGACCAGTGCATCCAGATTCGTGAGACCGAGCAGTACACCCGTTTCGCTGGTCGTGAACTCCACGATCTCGGCTCCCGTGACAGCTGCGATCACATCATGTATAAGCTGCTCCTGCTCGTCCGTGGACTTGTAGTCGCTGTACGAGAGCCGAAGCTGGTAGCGCTCTTGGGTCTGGGCAAGCACCTCGAAGGTGCGGCGTTCGCTGCGGCGATATACGAGCATCGTGTCGCCCTTTTCGTCGATTTTGAGTTTCTCTTCTGTCGCATTGTATGCGTACTTGTCACCCGGTGTCCAGTAGGCGCATATCTGTACCGTGGAGTCGGGCATGATCTGGGCGTGCAGGACGGAGGTAGCCGCCATGCCGCAGATTGCGAGTAAAATCCGTTTCATCTATATTCTTGTTTAAAATAAGTCTTTCAGACATTCGTCGACCACCGCTTCGGCCACGCCGTGCTCCCGAAGGCGGCAGGAGACTTCGGCGATCCGTGAGCGACGCTCCAGTCGCTCGTAGAGCATATCGAGCAGCACCTTGCGCAACCAGGTGCACCCCTCCGGCGTATCGTAGTCCTCTTCGCCGAAGGTCGACGTGCGGCGATACAGAACGAGATAGTAGATGCCTGCAATCAGCAACGAAACAATCTGCCGGAAAGGGTTGCCGCTTCTGCAAACTTCCGGCTGTATGTTTCGCAGACCTCACGGGAGTGCGTCTCGCGGTTGGCGGAGGCACGGCGTGTCGTGGTGGTCACGTCGGTGATCTCCCAGATCAGCAGGGCTGCATTCCGGAATTGTCGTAGAGTAAGTCGGCCGTACTGACGAGGGCGTTTTCGAACGCTGCACGTACCCCCCCCCTCTCCCGGAGAATACGCCCCCCATGGCCGATAGAATATCGGCTCGGACCTCTGTTCGTTCGTACGACAGTAGCGCTTGCGTGCAGGGACTTGTGCCGTGTCATTCGTCATAAATCTTCGGTTTGGCGATTAGGACAATATAAAATTAGTCGGAATAATTTATTTTTAGCAAATAAAAATTGATAAAATATAATTTCAATGTAGCATTTGCTTGGCAGTTTTCGAACTTTTTATTCAAAATCGATTCGACGGGAATGATTGACATATAGGGGGCCGGATAAAAAGAAAAGATCCGATTTACATATGCAAATCGGATCTCGAAATGGAAAAGATTGATTGTCAATCTTTTTGGCGGTGCGTAGGGGACTCGAACCCTGACCCCGTGCGTGACAGGCACGTATTCTAACCAGCTGAACTAACGCACCGAACGTTCGTTTTCACTCTTCGCCTTCCCTGTCCGACAAACTCTCGCCGGTAAACGGAAACATGCTGAATTTGCGGTGTGTAGGGGACTCGAACCCCTGACCCGTGCGTGACAGGCACGTATTCTAACCAGCTGAACTAACACACCTTTTGCTGATTGCGAATGCAAAGGTAGTACAAATTTTCGAAAATACAATACTTCCCTTTATTTTTTGAAGAAAGAAAATTGCACGCTGCCGTAACTTCTTAATTGCCAGAAAGCGTCTCGATCCGAAAAATCCATGTTACGGGGAGTGTTCGAAGATCAGCAGACCGCCTTCGCGCAACAACCCGTTGTCCAGCACCAGCCGGACGATTTCCCCGCTGCCTTCCAAATCGTACGGGGCGTCGGAGAAGACGATGTCGAACTGTTTCGGGCAGCTTTTCAGGTAGAGAAAGGCGTTGGCCTTGACCGGATAGATCGTTTCGCATCCCAGCTCCCGCGCCGTCTGCCGGATGAAGTTGTAGTGCACGGCGTTGATTTCGACCGCCGTGACGCTGCGAGCGCCGCGCGAAGCGAATTCGTAGCTGATCGATCCCGTGCCAGAGAAGAGGTCGAGTACGTCGCACTGTTCGAAATCGACCAGATTGGTCAGGACGTTGAAAAGGTTCTCCTTGGCGAAGTCCGTCGTGGGACGCGCCCGCAAATTCTTCGGAGGGTTGATCGCCCTGCCCTTGTATCTGCCGCTGATTATTCGCATCGTACATCCCTGAAATACTTCCGCAACTGGCGGGCCAGCGTGTCGCTTCCCGACAGGCAGAGCGGATAGGTTTTGAGCGGAAACGTCCGGTCGAGCCGGCCGAGGTAATAGAGGACGTCGGCCGTCCCCTGCGCCCGCACCACTTCGGCCAGCCGCAGCACGTTGTCGTAAATCTTTATGTAGAGCAGCCCGTCGGTATGGATCAGCCATGCGCCCTGTCCCGCAAATTTCGGCTGAAACAGCAGCGGAGAGGTAAAGGTCACCCGATCGCCCGCCGTCTCGGCCAATTGACGGCGGCACTCCTTGTCGACGGCCATTACGGCGATCTGCTGCCGTTGCGGATCGCTGTATACCGCACACTCCGTCTCCGCACAGCCGAGCCCCGCCAGCGAAAGGTAGTTCGGAGCCGATTCCCGTTCGAAGACCTCGGCCGGTACCAACAGCGTTTTGTGCGTCAGTACCGAACATACGACGCGGTCGGCAGCTGCATACTCTGCCGGCAGCTCTTTCGGAAAAAAGAATGTCCACCCGACCGAAGCCGGATGGACATCTCTTTCGAAGGAGTCGCGGAATTACTCCCAGTTGCCTGCTTCATTGTTCGCACCCTCCATCGAACCGAACTTGATTCCGGGATACTTGTCGTAGGCGACGACCTCCGGAGCCTTGATGAGGTTGATCACTTCCTGACGGAACGTAACCGTATCGAGGAACTTCACGTAGGGGGCCTTGACCTCGACGACCGGAACGACGACCTTCGACTCGGTCGTAACCATGCCGGCTGCGATCGTGAATTCGGCCTGCTTGTTCGTTCCCGGTATGTAGCGGAAATTCTTCACCTGATCGGGCGAAAGCTTCTTCGGTGCGAAGATCGTGTCGATAACGGCTACCGTGAAGGTTTCGATATTTTTCTTGCCGGCTTTTTTTCAGCTGTGCCATGGCCACCGAGTCGTCCTCGTCGACGATACGGCGCTGACCCTCGATCGAATCGTTGAGAACGAAATTGATCAGCGTATCGAAATCGCCCGTAAAATGCTGGTATTTGGACTTGAACGCACGTTCGGCGGTACGAATGTCCTTGATGCGCTCGATAACGGCCTCTTCCTTCGCTTTTTTCACGTTTTCAAAACGGATGGGTGTCGAAATCTGATCGTAGATGACATATACCAGACCTACGATCACCAAGGCAAGAATCAGTTGAACGATTTTTTTCATTTCAATTATTTGTTTAAGTTTGTATCCCGTTTAAAAAGGTAACGCTGCAATGTTTAACACGACAATCGCGACCCAAATTTACGCCAAAATTTGTTTCGAAGCAACAAATAGTCAAAAAAAAATCATAAAAAATTTATCGGAATACCTCTCGGACGACGATTTTTCGCGGATTTTCGTACTGAACGGTTTTGCCGGTACGGGCAAGACGACGTTGATCGCCGCGTTAGTTGCCGCGCTCAAAGAGTTAAGAATAAAGCCCGTGCTGCTCGCTCCGACCGGACGGGCGGCCAAAGTGCTCGCCCGCTACTGCGGGGAGCAGGCGCTTACGATCCACAAACGCATCTACCGCCAGCGCACCAACGCCGATTACGAATCGAAATTCTCGCTCGACTTCAACAGGGAACAAGGTGCCGTCTTCATCGTGGACGAAGCCTCGATGCTCTCCGATTCGACGGGCGACGGCGCACTGTTCGGCAGCGGATCGCTGTTGGAAGACCTGGTGAGCTACGTGCGCAGCGGACGCGGTTGCCGGTTGATTCTGGTCGGCGACAGCGCGCAGCTGCCTCCCGTCGGGTGCGATTTCAGTCCGGCGCTCGATCCGGCGACGGTTTCGCGCTACGGCGAAGTCGTCTACGGGCTGATGGACGAGGTGGTGCGCCAGCAGATGCAGTCGGGTATTCTGTTCAATGCTACGCTGGTGCGCTGCATGCTCGAAAACCGTATCTACGAAATACCGAAATTCGAAATGGACTACCCTGATTTCGAGTCGGTAGAGGGCGGTGATTTCATGGAAAAGTTGCAGGATGCCTTCGACCGTTACGGCCGCGACGAGGTGATCGTCATCACCCGGTCGAACAAGCGGGCGAACCGTTACAACGAAGGGATTCGCCGTTATATTCTCAGTGCCGAAGAGGAGATCGAGAGCGGCGACATGCTGATGGTCGTGAAAAACAACTACCACTATGCGACGGCGGATGCCCAGGGGGCGATGAACTTCATCGCCAACGGCGACATCGCCCGGCTTGTCCGCCTGCGTCGCTTCGAGGATTTCTACGGATTTCATTTCGCCGACGCCGTGCTCTCGTTCGCCGATTACGGCGACATGGAGATCGGTTGCAAAATCCTGTTGGATACCATCAAGTCCGAATCGCCGTCGCTCACGCGCGAGGAGAGCAACCGCCTCTTCTACGAAGTCGAAAAGGACTATGTCGAGACGAAAAGCAAGATCAAACGTTATAAGGAAATCCGCGAAAATCCGCATTTCAACGCCGTACAGGTGAAGTTCGCCTACGCCGTGACCTGCCACAAGGCGCAGGGCGGACAGTGGCGGGCCGTCTTCGTCGACCGCTGCCTGTTCGGCGACGAACCGATGACCCGCGACATGCTGCGCTGGCTCTACACGGCGCTGACGCGCGCCACCGAAAAACTCTATCTGGTAAATTTCGATCCCCGATTCTATGAATAACCCGTCTTCGGAGGTTCATCCTCTCGCCCCGTTCCTGCCCGACGGCGCGCGCGTGCTGATGCTGGGCAGCTTTCCGCCCAAGCGCGTGCGCTGGTCGATGGAATTCTTCTACCCCAATCTTCAAAACGACATGTGGCGGATCATGGGGCTGCTCTTTTTCGGCGACAAGGCCCATTTCCTGGCCGATCCCAAGCATTTCGACCGCGAACGCATCATGGCTTTTTGCCGGACGGTCGGGTTGGCGCTCTACGATACGGCCAGCGAAGTCGTCCGCCTTCGGGACAACGCCTCGGACAACTTCCTGCAAGTCGTGCGACCGACCGACGTGTGCGGTCTGCTGGATCGCCTGCCCGAATGCCGGGCCGTCGTGACGACGGGCGAGAAGGCGACCGAAACATTGGTGGGGCAACTCAGGTGCCAGCGTCCTGCTGTCGGCGGTTCCGCACCGTTCGAATACGCCGGCCGCCGGATGCAGCTCTTCCGTATGCCGTCGTCGTCGCGCGCTTATCCCCGGTCCGTGGAATGGAAGGCGGAGTTCTACCGGAAGATGTTCGCTGCGGTCGGTATGATCTGACTTTTTGCCTTCGATTTCGCCTCGGATGCTCTGTCCGGGTCAAGCAAAATTGGAAATAATTTGCTTCTGCGCCCGACTTTTTCGTACCTTTGACTTCGTCGAAGATACGCCCGCCCGGCAATGTTCAAATAAATTTGACATTGCCCTCGTTTATTCGTATCTTTGCTATCCCGAAATTGGTCTGAATAAGACTTATTTCGCACTACACATTGTATATTTTATTGCATGATTATGGCAGGTACGGATAAGAAATATGTAGAGACTCCGCTGATGAAGCAGTACTATCAGATCAAGTCGGTTCACCCCGATGCGATCCTGCTCTTCCGCGTGGGCGATTTCTACGAGACGTTCGGCGATGATGCGATCAAGGCCAGCGGGATTCTGGGCATCACGCTCACCCGCCGCGCCAACGGGTCGGCGACCTTCGTCGAGCTGGCGGGATTCCCCTACCACGCCATCGACACCTACCTGCCCAAGCTGGTGCGGGCCGGGGAGCGCGTGGCGATCTGCGAACAGCTGGAAGACCCCAAGCTGGTGAAAGGACTCGTCAAGAGGGGCGTCATCGAGCTGGTTACGCCGGGCGTCGTTCTGGGCGACAACCTTCTGGCCAACAAGGAAAACGTCTACCTGGCTTCGGTTTTACTTCGGCCGGCAGACCACGGGCGTGGCCTTTCTCGACATTTCGACCGGCGAATTCTACGTGGCCGAGGGACCGGACAACTACATCGACAAACTCCTGTCGAATCTCTCGCCCAAAGAGATCATCTACCAGCGGGGATTCGACGAGCGGTTCCGGCAGGCTTTCGGCACGAACTACTACACCTACAAGCTCGACGATTGGGTCTTTTCGGAGGAGCTGAACCGCGAAAAGCTCTGCAAGCAGTTCGGCACGCAGTCGCTCAAAGGGTTCGGCATCGACCACATCTCGGCAGGCATTTCGGCCGCCGGCGCCATCCTCTACTATCTGGAATTCACCGAACACAAGGAGATCGGCCACATTGCATCGATCTCGCGGATCGACCAGGACGACTACGTGTGGATCGACAAGTTCACCATCCGCAACCTGGAACTCTTCACTACCAACGGTTCGCGCGACAGGAGCAGCTTCGCAAACGTGATGGATCGCACGCTCACGCCGATGGGCGGCCGTCTGCTCAAACGCTGGATAGCCATGCCGATCCGCGACATCGGGCGCATCAACCGGCGGCTGGACGTGGTACAGCGCTTCGTGGAGGACAGCGATCTGGCGGAAGCCGTCGGCGAGCAGGTCTCGCTGATCGGCGACCTGGAACGCATCGCTTCGCGTATCGCCGCCGCGCGCGTGACGCCGCGCGAACTGGTGCAACTGAAAAATTCGCTCGCTGCGATCGAACTGCTCAAAGCGATCCTCGAATCGACGGACGACGGGAATCTCCACCGGCTCGCCGCCGAGATCGACGTGCTGGTGCAGATGCGCCTGAAACTCGAACGGGAGATCTATCCCGATCCGGCGAACAACCAGATTCAGAAGGGCGGCGTAATCGCCGACGGGGTCAATCCCGAGCTCGACGACCTGCGCCGCATCGCTCTGCACGGCAAGGACGTATTGCAGCAGATCCAGCAGCGCGAGAGCGAACTGACGGGTATCCCGTCGCTCAAAATCGGCTACAACAATATCTTCGGATACTTCATCGAGGTGCGCAACGCCCACAAGGAGAAGGTACCCGATACGTGGATCCGCAAGCAGACGCTTTCCAACGCCGAGCGTTACATCACCGAGGAATTGAAGGAGTACGAAGAGAAGATTCTCGGTGCCGAAGACCGCATCCTGACGCTCGAACAGGAGATTTACAATGCGCTGATCGCCTTCGTTTCGCAGTCGCTGTCCCAACTGTTGCGCGATGCACACGCCGTGGCGCGCGTCGACTGTTTCCTGTCGTTCGCCCGCATCGCGCGCGAGCGCAACTACGTGCGCCCCGAACTGGACGACGGGGCGCGCATCGACATCGAACAGGGACGTCATCCGGTCATCGAGACGCTGATGCCCGTGGGCGAGAAATATATCCCCAACGACATCCGGCTCGACGACGAGGAGCAGCAGATCGTGATGATTACCGGCCCCAACATGTCGGGTAAGTCGGCTCTGCTGCGGCAGACGGCGCTCATCATCCTTATGGCGCAAATGGGCTCGTTCGTTCCGGCACGCCGGGCGCACATCGGCGTGGTGGACAAGATTTTCACCCGTGTCGGCGCGTCGGACAATATTTCGCAGGGCGAGTCGACCTTCATGGTCGAGATGCTCGAATCGGCCAGCATCCTGAACAACATCTCCGACCGCAGCATCGTGCTGCTGGACGAGATCGGCCGCGGCACGAGTACCTACGACGGCATTTCGATCGCCTGGGCGATGGTCGAATACCTGCACAACCACCCCACGGCCCATGCGCGGACGCTCTTCGCGACCCACTATCACGAGCTGAACGAGATGGAAAAGATGTACCCGCGCGTGAAGAACTACCACGTCACGGTCAAGGAGATGAACAACACGATCGTCTTCCTGCGCAAGCTCGAACGCGGCGGCACGGAACATTCGTTCGGTATTCATGTCGCCAAAATGGCCGGCATGCCGGCGTCGGTCGTGTCGCGCGCCGACGAGATTCTCAAAAACCTGGTGAAGGTCTACGGCACCGACGAGATCGTGCCGAGCAAAAGCCCCAAACTCCGAGGGCGCAAGCAGGCGTCGGTCAGGATGCGGTCGAAGAGCCGACAAGGGGGGCGTCGATGCAGTTGTCGATGTTCCAGCTCGACGATCCGGTGCTGGTGCAGATCCGCGATCAGATCAAGGGACTGGACATCGATTCCCTTACGCCGCTCGAAGCGCTCAACAAGCTGAACGAGATCAAGAAGATCGCCGGTATCTGACAGTCGTGCAAGACAGGAGGCTGCCTCGAAAGGCAGCCTCCTGTCTTGTTTCAGTCGCCGGTCAGCGAATTGTAAGGGTAATGCCGCCCGTAATCCAGAAATTCGGACGACGAAGCCCGCCGAAATCGCAGTAATCGGTGTCGGTGATGTTGGCCAGATCGACGTGTAGAGCGACGATCCCTTTCTCCCATCGCAGGTGTCCGTCGAGCAGAAAATAAGGACTGAAATCGACCTCTTCGGTCTGCATTCGCCCTTTGTCGTCGGTCAGCAATTTCCCGTCGGCGTCGCGCAGGTAACGGTTGTAAAAGCCGTAACGATCGAAGAGGGTTCCGGTCACGGCCAGAGAGAAGCGGCGCAGGAAACGAATCTCCGCGGCGAACGACAATTTGTGGCGCATGTAGTCGAGAATGCTCGACGTCCTCACGTCGCTCAGACGCGATGTGGTCAGATACCCGTAAGAGACTGTCGCGCGACGCACTACTCCTCCGTCGGAACGATATCCGCCCGATGCCTCGATGCCGAATGTACCCAGATGCGACTCTTGCTCCGAGTGCCATTTGTCATATAGAGTCCGGTCGCCGATCGTCAGTTCGTCGCGCCACACCCAGTCGATTACATTGCGACCGTCGCGGTAGAAGAACTGTACGGAGGCATGCCATTTTTCGATGGCGTAACCTCCTCCGATATGGTAGGTGACAGCTCGTTCGGGTTTGAGATTCGGATTGTTGACCTGCGCTTCCGACGTATAGTAGAGGTCGGTGAACGTCGGTAACCGCATCGACTGTGCGGCTCCGGCTTCCGCTTGCCAGCCGCCGTTGCCGTAGCGTCCCGATACGGCCCAAAAGAGACCGACGTCCCGTAGGGCGTAAAGCTCGCACCGGCCGAAGCGGCGATAGCGAAACGGCGCCATCTCATGGAATGGCGCAGCCACAGATTGCCCACGTGGCGTTCGGCTTCGCACTTGTAGCGGCCGCGCGGAGCGGCCATCGGTTCGCCCAGATTGGAGCTGAAAATGTGGTGATAGATGTAGTCGCCACCCAGCGAAGTGGAGCCTCCCCGCCACTGCAAGTCGCCCCAAAGCTCCGCTCCGACGTTGTCGGTGTTGTGGTAATTGGTCGGTGTACCGCGTGTCCATTCATAACGGTCGAAATTCTTGCGGTAACTTGCATCGGCGCAGATTCGGAAAAGCCCCCACTCCTTGATCCATCGCAACGAACCGAGCGCCGTGGCGGTCTGTTCGAACTGATCCGGATTGTAGGCGGCATAGAATCCGTTGGACCCGAAGCGCCGGCCCTGTCCGCCAGTCTGAAAGTCGAAGAATCCGGCTTTCGGCGAATCGTATGTCATACGGAGGTACCCGTTCACGTTGCGGAAATCGGTATTGTGGATATATCCGTCGCTGCGACGCAGCGATCCGGCGGGCGAGCACGAGACGGTCGCGTGTAAGAGCTCCGGACGAGATTGGTATAGCCATACCCGTGTTGCCCGCCTTCGGCTTTGAGCCGAAGACAGTTGCGATACAAAGGAACGGTCCGGACATTGACTGCGCCGGCATAGGCACCCACTCCCGGAATTCCCTCGATGAGTTCGATACCCGACACGCAATCCATGTCGATCGGCAGCGAATGGGTCTGGTGTCCGGTGCGGGCATCGGTGAAATTGATGCCGTTGAGCAGCATCATGGTTTGATCGGGCGATCCTCCGCGGATCGAGATGTCTGCCTGCACGCCCTTGCCGCTACGCTCGCGAATGTCGATCGAAGGGCTGAGGCGAAGGGCGTCTTCCAGCGTCTGGAACGGCGCGGCAGCCTCTGTACCCCGATCGAAAACGGGCGTTTGCGACTGAATGCTGCGGGAGGGGCTTAGTCGTGTCCCCATCACGCCGATCGGCTCGATTCGCATCACGCGGGATACGCCCGAGGTGTCGGCCTGTTGAGCCGCAGCCGTTTCAGTCGTCAGCAAGAGAATGGACATCCCGACCGCAAGCACCCCGATCGTCACTTGGCGGTGGAGGCTGGCGAACACGGCATAGTTCGTACGGCTCCAACGCTTGAAGCACGGGATCGGCTTCGCGGTTGAATGTTTCTTCATCTTGATGAAGTTTTTAGATGGTTAATGAATAAAAAACGAACATAGGCCCTGCCCAAAGGAGGAGCCTATGTTTTGTCGGTTACTTTTCGACGTGTCGTTTGCGCCACTCCCACGGCGCGACGTGGTCGGGCGAAGCCCAGATGCCGACGCCCTCCTCCTCCTGTGCGAATCGCTCGGAGCGGATGTAGCGCAGTTCATTGACCGTATCGTTGCGATACCACGCAAATCCCGAACGCAGCATCAGATCGGCCACGTCGTCGTTGTCGCGCGTGGTGGCGATCACCCGCACGCCCTGCGGGGTGCGTCCGCCCTTGGGCGTCACCTCGACGCGGCGTTGCAGGATCATGTTGTAGAGGTATTTGCGCGCCTCGTACCCCTGCGGCTGTTCGATTTCGGGAGCCTCGATGCTGTACACGTTGTAGGTCAGCGTATCGCCTCCGTCGTCCAGACCGAGGAACGTATCGCCGTCCACCACGCTGATTACCCGCACGGGATAGCTGCGCTGGACGATCTCCGCCTGATGTCCTTTTCCCCGTCCGATGAGTTTCAGCCCCAGGACGGTCAGCATACCCACGGCGATCGTGGCGATCAGGACGCCGTTGCGGAGCTTCCGTTTGCGGCTGTTCCTGCGGTGCCGCCGGTGGTGACGGCGACGGGATGTTGTCGGGTTCGATTGTTCCGCCATAGTCTAATTGAGTTTTAGTCGAACAGGGCTTCGGTCTTCGCTACGACCTCTTCCGGATCGGGCGTGAGCGGGAAGACAAGGCTCGGTTCGAGATACCAGAGTTCCTTATCCTGCTGGCAGCGGTGTTCGCCGCCGCCCGTAATGTTGAGCATGACGATCTTCTCGGGGTCGATCCGCCCGTCGGCCACGGACTTGACGAGCGACGCCGTGGCGATTCCCGCCGCAGAGTAGATATCGATTCCCTCGGTCTCCTCGAACAGGGCGCGGGCCTTGCGTGCCTGTGCGTTCGTCGCTACCATGATGTCGCCGCCGGTGGCTTTTGAGAGCGCGTCGTACAAACCGCCTGCCAGCGAATAGGGAGGTTTGCGGTTCGAGAGTACTTTGGCGTCGATGATTTCGGCGTCCCGACGGGCCTTGGCGGCTTCGTAGGGCAACATCTCGCGCGCGAATCGACCCGCCATGCGTCGAACATCGGGACGAAGGGGGCGTTCTGCGAGACGACGAGTTTCATCGTCTTGTTGCCGAAGCGGCCGTCCTCGTTCAGGCGCATGTTGGCCTCCCATGCTGCGATGGCGCCCGTGCCGCTGCCGACAGCCTGGAAATAGTAGTCCGGAATCGCCGATGGTCGTGGCGGCCGACAGCACCGTAGTGCCCATGCCGTCGCGGCGGGCGACATTCTTCGCGCCGCCTTCGGCGTAGAACTTCCGCGATTTGAGGGCCAGGTTGCTCAGGAAAATCGCGTCGAAATAGTCGCCGCCCCGTTCGGGACAGATCAGTTTGACGCAGGGGTTGAGCGGCCGGTCGAACCAGAGCGCCGAGATGTTCTCTTCGGGGCACCGACAACAGCAGCGGAATGTTGTTGTCCGAGCAGACTTTGGCGAAGGCGCGCGCCGTATTGCCGGCCGAGGCGACCACCAGAATCCGGTTGTCGCCCTCGCGGATGCGGGCGCAGACGCTGTATGCTTCGGTCTCCTTGAAGGAGCAGGTCGTCATCTTCGCGCCGATCTCGGGATAATAGCCGTTGAAGGTGATATAGAGGTTTTTCAGGCCGAGGTAGTCGGCCAGCCCTTTGCTTTTTTTGTAGGTTACGGGTGCGCTCGAACCCTGCAACATGCGGCGGACCGGCAGCCAGTCGCAGAATTTGTAGAAGCCGTAGCTGTCGGGGCGCACGTCGATCTGCCGGACGGCGTAACGAGTGCGGATCATCGAAGGGATTTTGCAGCAGGGATCGTCGAGCATCCAGCCTTCGTCTTCGAACTGCCGCCCCGTAGCGACGCATTCGAGCGTGTAATGAGTGGGTGTAAAATTCTCCATGTAGTATCTTTGGGTATCTTTGGTTTTCAGGACATGCGCCCTTTGAAATCGGCGTAACCGAATTCCCGGACGATGCGGACGGCTCCGTCGGCGTCGGCGACGGCGATCGCGGGGTGCGCCACGCCGTTGAACATCGTGGTCTTGACCATCGTGTAGTGGATCATATCCTCGAATACGATCCGCTCGCCGACCTGCAATTCGTGGTCGAACGCCCAGTCGCCGCAGTAATCCCCCGCCAGACAGCTGTTGCCGCCCATGCGCCAGCGCCGGTCGCCTTCCTGCGGTTCGCGGGCCCCGACGATCGCCGGCTTGTAGGGCATTTCGAGGCAGTCGGGCATGTGGCAGGCGAACGACACGTCGAGCATGGCCGTGCGCACGCCGCCGTTTTCGACGATGTCCCTCGACCGTCGAGACCAGATAGCCCGTGCGCCACGTAAAGGCGCTGCCCGGTTCGAGAATCAGCCGCAGGCGGGGATGGCGCGCCCGAAAATCGCGCAGCAGCGCGATCAGGTCATCGCAATCGTAGTCGGCGTGGGTCATCAGGTGGCCGCCGCCCATGTTGAGCCACTGGATGCGGTCGAGATAACGGCCGAAATGCCGCTCTACGGCTTCGAGCGCTTTGCGGAGATGCTCCGACCGCGATTCGCACAGCACATGGAAATGCAGTCCCCTCGATCCCGTCGGGCAGACCGCCCTGCGCTTCCAGCTCCTCGGCGGTCACTCCCAGCCGCGAACCCGCCACGCAGGGGTTGTAAAGATCGGTCTCCACGGGCGAATAGCGCGGGTTGACGCGCAGACCGCACGAGATGCCGCGCAGCAGCGCCATTGCGCCGAAACGGCGGAATTGTCCGAGCGAATTGAAGGTAATATGGTTGCTGCAATCGAGTATCTCGCCGATATTGCGGTCGGTGTAGACCGGAGCATACGTGTGCGCCGGCTGCCCGAACTCTTCGCGTACCAGCCGGGCCTCGGCGGCCGAACTGGCCGTCGCGCCGTCGCTGTGACGCGCCAACAGGGGAAGATACTCCACATGGCGCACGCTTTGAGCGCGACGATCACCTCGGCGCCCGACTCGCGGCGCACGCGGTCGACGACCGAAAGATTCCGCGCCAGCAGACGTTCGTCCAACAGAAAACAGGGCGAGGGAGCCCGCTTGAAATCAATCATTCGTTGTTCAAAGAATTAACGTGCAAATATACATTAATATCGTAAAGCAGCACTAAGTATAAATACCCATTCCCGCAGAGACGAAGAAAAAGCGGAATTTACCCTGTGTGTAATCGGGTAAATTCCGCTGTCGGCCGCCCTGCGGCGGAGCGGGTCAGCGCTTCGGCTCCTTGTCCGCGGCGAAGGCCTCTTCGACCTCGCGTTCCTTCCTCATACGGTCCTTACGGGTGTAATCCTCCACCTGATCGACCAGTTCGTTGATGTTGTCCTCGAAATTCTGCTCGCAGGGCGTGCAGGTCGTCTGTTCGTCTTTCATAATTTTTATTCGTTTGATGTGATACGGTTTCCCTTCCCCGTGCAAATTGCATACAAAAAGACGATCCGTTCTGCACGGACACCGCGGAAAATCGTTCCACGAGTTAGGAAAAACGGGGAAAATTTCGTAATTTTACGATTGAATAAATCGAAATCGTCTATGATATTCCTCACCGCAATGGATTTCACGCTTCCGCTGGCCGATCCCGTGCTGAAGTTTCTCATCATCCTGCTCATCATTCTCGGAGCGCCGTTGTTGCTGAACAAGATCCGCATCCGCCGCTGTTGGGGCTCATCATCGCCGGAGCCGTGATCGGCCCCCACGGCTTCAACCTCGTCCTGCGCGACAGCAGCATCATCCTTTCGGGCACGGCGGGGCTGCTCTACATCATGTTCCTGGCGGGATTGGAAATCGATATGGGCGATTTCAAACGCAACAGCCTGCGCAGCCTGACTTTCGGTCTCTATACCTTCTGCGTGCCGATGGCGCTCGGTATCGTCGCGGGATACTACCTGCTCGGCTTTTCGTGGCTCACTTCGGTACTGCTGGCCAGCATGTTCGCTTCGCACACGCTGATCGCCTACCCCATTATCAGCAAGCTGGGAATCAGCAAGAACAATGCGGTCTGCATCACCGTGGGCGGAACGATGATTACCGATACGCTCGCGCTGTTGGTGCTGACGATCGTCGTCGCGCTCTCGACGGGTAACGCCGACGACATGTTCTGGGTGCGGTTGGGGCTGTCGATCACGGCCTTCACGCTCTTCGTTCTGTTGGGATTCCCCCTGATCGGGCGCTGGTTCTTCAAAAGGGTGCACGACAACATCTCGCAATATATCTTCGTGCTGGCGATGGTGCTTTCTGGGTGCTTTTCTCGCCCAGCTGGCCGGACTGGAAGCGATCATCGGATCGTTCCTCGCGGGGCTGGCGCTCAACAGGCTGATTCCCGCCACTTCGCCGCTGATGAACCGTGTGGAGTTCGTCGGCAATGCGATCTTCATCCCGTTCTTCCTGCTCAGCGTCGGGATGCTGATCGACTACCGTGCTTTCTTTACCAGTTTCGAGACGATCAAGGTCGGCGCCGTGATGATCGTCGTGGCCACGGCGGCCAAGTTCATCGCCGCATGGCTCACGCAGAAGACTTTCCGTATGTCGGTCGATCAGCGGCGCGTGATCTTCGGGCTGAGCAATGCGCAGGCCGCAGCGACGCTGGCGGCCGTGCTGGTGGGCTACAACGTCATTCTGGGAACGACGCCCGACGGCGAGCCGATCCGGCTGCTGAACGAGGCGTGCTCAACGGTACGATTCTGATGATTCTGGTCACCTGTACGATGGCGTCGTTTTCAGCGCGCAGAAGGGGGCGCACAATATCGCCATGGAGGAGTCGACGGACGTCGAGGAACCCGACCGGAACGAGGTGGAGATACTCATTCCGGTCAGCAACCAGGCCAACGTCGAGGAGCTGGTCAATCTGGGGCTGTCGCTCAAGCCGAAGCGCGCCAAGAACGGATTGCATGCGCTCACCGTCGTCGATGACAAGGGGGTTCCGACGGCACATCGGCGAAGCGCTCGAAACGGTTGCTGCAACTGGCCGTCGAGACGGCGGCGGCGACGGATACCCGTTTGCAGGAACTGCTGCGCTACGACCTGAGTCCGGCCAATGCCATTTCGGGCGTTATCCGCGAATGCGGCATTACCGACGTCATCCTGGGGCTGCACGAACGCAAGGATATTTCGTCGGGATTCCTGGGGCGCGTGGCGGAGGGAACCATTGCCGACAACACGACCAACGTATTCATCTACAAGCCGGCGCAGCCGTTGTCGACCGTCAAGCGTCATCTGGTAGTCCTGCCGCCGCAGGCCGAAAAGGAGGCGGGTCCTCAGTGCGCTGGAACGTCTGGCCAACGTGGTCGGGAACACTGGTGCCAAGGCGGTGTTCTACGCCGCACCCGCCACGCTCGATCTGATTCGGGAACGCTTCGCGCGGTCGTCGAACGAAATCGGCTACGTCCCGTTCGTGAACTGGGAGGATTTCCTGATCGTTTCGCGCGACGTGCGTACCGACGATACGCTGTGGATCTGGATGAGCCGCCGCAACGGAGTCTCCTACGAATCGTCGATGGCGCGCGTTTCCCGCTATCTGGATCAGTATTTCAAGGGCAATAACTTCGTGTTGGTCTATCCGTTGCAGGCCAGCATCGACGAAGGATCGCGTTACCTCACCTGACCTTTCGGCCGGTTCCGGCAGCTGAAATCCGCTCGAATCCGCGTAACGCCTGCACAGCCGGATCGGTTCTCGCGGCCGAAGAGGACAGAGTCTGTATCGAAACAATCCGGCCTGCATTGAAATGCAGGCCGGATAAGAAGTTGTCGATTTGTTCGTAGCGAGAGAGAGACTTGAACTCTCGACCTCATGATTATGAATCATGCGCTCTAACCAGCTGAGCTATCTCGCCATTGCTTTGAAAGCGAGTGCAAAGGTAATAGAAATTTTTATTCGCGCAAAAGTTTTCAACGCTTTTTTACGCAAAAAAAGCGAAGTAACGGCTGTGGCATCGATTTTGTCCATCCGGCCGTAAACTTCAACCGATTATGAATCAACTGCAAACCCCGTTCGTTCGGAATCTTTCGTTGAATATCGTCACGCTGGCGGCCGGTGCCCTGCTGCTGTTGGCCATGTCCGTGGAAATTCTCACCGGAGACCACCGCCACTTTTCCCAAGCCTATCTGTGGATACAGTTCGCCGTCTGCATCGTCTTTCTCGCCGACTTTTTCATCCGGCTGGCGCGCAGCGAGCGCCGTACGCGTTTTTTCCTCCGCAACCTGTTCTTCCTGCTCCTGTCGATCCCCTACCTCAATCTGGTCGACTGGTTTCGCTGGAGCTCGCGCGCGGCTGGGCCATGCTCATCGGACTGACGCCGCTGCTTCGGGGTTTTCTGGCGCTCTACATCATCGTCGCATGGCTCGCCAGGAACCGCTTCAATCAACTGCTGGCGGCCTATCTTTTTTCGGTGCTGGTCTTCACCTATCTGGCGTCGCTGGTCTTCTACGACTACGAGATTCTGGTCAATCCCCGCCTGACCGACTACGGCGATGCTCTGTGGTGGGCCTGGATGAACGTCACGACGGTCGGGGCCGCGATCTTCCCCGTCACGGCCGTGGGGAAGGTCGTCTGCGTGCTGCTGCCCATCGTCGGCATGATCTTCTTCCCGATCTTCACGGTCTACATTTCACAATACTATACGGGAAAAAAGAGCAGCAATTGACAAATCGCGCGAGAAACGCTATCTTTGCAGGGTAACCGCTACCCTTCCATGAAAAAGACGCTTCTCCTCCTGCTGCTTCTGCCGTTCTGCTTCGCCGCCGCGGCCGAAGGGGGCGATCGACCGTGCGTGGGTCGAGCGAAATTACCGTAAAACCGAGTACCGCATCCCCATGCGCGACGGCGTACGGCTCCATACGACCGTCTACGCCCGTGCGACACGGCGGGCCGGCACCCCATTCTGCTGACGCGCACTCCGCTATTCCCGCCCCTACGGCGCGGGAATTCTCCGCGTCGCTCTGGAAATCATTTCTGAAACTCTATTTGGAGGAGGGCTATATCCTCGTTTTTCAGGATGCGGGGACGCTACATGAGCGAGGGGAATACGTCGATCTCCGTCCGTTCATCGCCGATAAACATTCGCGCCCGAACAGATCGACGAGGCGAGCGACGCCTACGATACGATCGACTTTCTGGTGCGCGAGGTCGCGGGCAACAACGGGCGTGTCGGCGTTACGGCAACTCCTATCCGGGTTTCTACGCCCTTATGGCCGCCGCGAGCGGGACATCCCGCCTTGAAAGCCGCTCGCCGCAGGCGCCCGTCACCGACTGGTTCATGGGCGACGACACGCACCACAACGGCGTGTTGTTCCTGCGCGACGCCTTCTCCTTCATCGGCGGCAGTTTCGGCAGGCCGATGGACAATCCCACGACCGAGGCCGCCGCAGCACCCCGTTACGTCCGTACCGACGAATACGATTTCTTTCTGCGCAAGGCCACCGTCGACAGCTTGACGCAGCTTTTGGGCGATACCGTCCGCTTCTGGAACGAGATGATGCGTCATCCCGATTACGACGACTGGTGGCGCGAACGCTGCTCGGTGCGCGCCATGCACGACCTCCGGCCGGCCATACTGGTCGGGCGGCCTGTTCGATGCCGAGGATTGCTACGGCGCGTGGACGACCTACGCCTCGATCCGGCGCCAGAGCCCCCGCACGTCGTGCCGGATGGTCGCCGGCCCGTGGGTGCACGGCGGCTGGCGGTCGTCGAACGGCGGCAACCGGCTCGGCAAGATGCGCTTCGGCGACGCGTCGCTGACCGACTACTACCAGCAGCGGATCGAAGTGCCCTTTTTCAATTATTACCTGCTCGGCAAGGGCGACGGCGGCGAGCTGGCCGGCGCTACGATCTTCTTCACCGGTGAGAATCGCTGGCGCACCTTCGAAGAGTGGCCTCCGGCCGATGCGCGCAAGGGAGGTTCTTTCTTCGCAGCAACGGCGAGCTGTCTGCCGAGAGGCCGATCGAGCGCGAGTCGTTCAGCGGCTATCGCTCCGATCCCGCGTCGCCCGTGCCCTACGATTTCCCGATGCGTGCGTCGCGTGACAAGGCCTATATGGTAGCCGATCAGCGCTTCGCTGCCGGTCGGCCGGACGTGCTGTGTTTCACGACCGAACCGCTGGCAGGCGACGTAACATTCGCGGGCGGCATCCGGGCCGTCCTGCAAGCGGCGATCTCGACGACCGATGCCGATTTCGTGGTCAAGCTCATCGACGTCTGGCCCGATAATACGGAGTATCCGGGTTACCAGATGCTCGTGCGCGGGGACATCATGCGCGGACGTTACCGCCGCAGTTTTTCAGCCCCCCGAACCCTTCACGCCGGGCGAGCCGACCGAAGTGGCCTTCACGATGCCCGATATCGCGCATACCTTCCGCAAGGGGCACCGGATCATGGGTGCAGGTGCAGAGCTCGTGGTTTCCGCTGGCCGACCGCAACCCCCAGCAGTTCGTCGATATTTACCGCTGCGCGGCCTCCGACTTCATTCCCTGCGACGTGCGTATTTACCACGACCGCCGCCGTCCCTCGCGGTTGGAGGTGCTCCGTTTGCGATAAAGCGGGCCCGGCAGAATCCGCGACGGTCTTCCCGCCGCGGATTTTTTCTTGCCTCCGCCCGCTAACGGCACGTTTTTCGAGAGGGTCGACGTAAACCAAATACGTTTGACTTATGGAGAAAAAAGAACGTTCCCGACCGAGCGGAAAAACTCAGGGGAAACCCGAAAAGCTGACTTCGGTCAACGGCCGGCCGATCGCCGACAACGAGGATTCGCAGACTGCCGGACTGCGTGGCCCCATCGTGTTGCAGGACCCCTGGATGCTCGAAAAGCTCGCGCATTTCGACCGCGAGGTGATTCCCGAACGGCGTATGCACGCCAAAGGCTCCGGCGCCTACGGCACCTTTACCGTGACGCACGACATCACGCGCTACACCCGGGCCTCGATTTTCAGCCGGATCGGCAAGCAGACCGAGTGTTTCGTCCGTTTTTCGACCGTTGCGGGGGAACGCGGTGCCGCCGATGCCGAACGCGACATACGCGGCTTCGCGATGAAATTCTACACCGATGCGGGCAACTGGGATCTGGTGGGCAACAACACGCCGGTCTTTTTCCTGCGCGATCCGCTGAGGTTTCCCGACCTGAACCACGCCATCAAGCGCGACCCGCGCACCGGGGATGCGCAGTGTCGACAGCAACTGGGACTTCTGGACGCTGCTGCCCGAGGCGCTGCATCAGGTGACGATCACGATGAGCACGCGCGGCATTCCGGCCTCCTTCCGCCACATGCACGGATTCGGAAGCCACACGTACAGTTTCTACGACGCCGAGAACCGGCGCACGTGGGTCAAGTTCCATCTGCGCACGATGCAGGGCATTCGCAATCTGACCGACGCCGAGGCGGAAGCCGTCATCGCCAAAGACCGCGAATCGCATCAGCGCGATCTGTTCGAAGCCATCGAGCGGGACGATTTTCCGCGCTGGCTTTTCCAGATACAGACCATGACCGAAGAGGAGGCGCGCAACTACCGCATCAATCCCTTCGATCTGACCAAAGTCTGGCCGCACGGCGACTTTCCGTTGCAGGACGTGGGTATCCTGGAACTGAACCGCAATCCGGAAAACTTCTACGCCGAGGTGGAACAGGCTGCCTTCAATCCCCTCAATATCGTCGACGGCATCGGCTTTTCGCCCGACAAGATGCTTCAAGGACGGCTGTTTTCCTACGGCGACGCACAGCGCTATCGCCTGGGCGTGAACCTCGATCAGATTCCGGTCAACCGGCCGCGCGTGGCCGTACATTCGTATCACCGCGACGGTGCGATGCGCGTGGACGGCAATTTCGGCGCGACGGTGAGCTATACGCCCAACAGCTACGGCGTATGGTCCGATTCACCCGAATTGAAGGAACCGCCTCTGCCGCTGCACGGACCGGTCGACAACTACGACGAACGCGCCTATGACGACGACTATTACTCGCAACCGGGTGCATTGTTCCGCCTGATGACGCCCGAAGAGAAGCAGGCGTTGTTCGAAAATACGGCGCGCGCCATGGGTGACTGCAAACTCTTCATCAAGCAACGCCACGTGCGCAACTGCTACCGCGCCGACCCGGCTTACGGCAGGGGGCTGGCCGATGCGCTCGGCATCGCTGGACGAAGCGCTCGACGAGAAGAACGACCCCGCGCTCCACCCTGCCGCTGCGATGGTTTAATTAAAGAAGTTAACGATATGGAAAACAAGCCGAAGAATTATCTGAACGACGAACATCTGAGTATCGGTACCCGGGAGTATCTCCGCGTGCTCAATGCCGGCGGTCGTCCTGTGGAATCGCTGCCGGTGGCCGAAGCGCGCAAAGTACTCGCCGACGTGCAGGCGGCCGTAGAAGTCGACTTGTCGGGCATCGACGAGCGGGAGCGCGAAATCGTGGCCGACGGTCACGCACTGACACCTGGTGCGGCCGCACGGCAGCCGAGGGAGGCTTCCCTACTTGTCTTCATCCACGGAGGCGGATGGGTGCTCGGCGACTACCCACGCACCGGAGACTGGTACGCGATCTGGTCGTCGAATCGGAAGTCGCAGCGGTTTTCGTCGACTACACGCCGTCGCCCGAAGCGAAATATCCGCAGGCGGTCGATGAGATTTACGCCGCCGTGAAATGGGTGGCCGAGAACGATGCGGAACTCGACCTCGACCGTCGCCGGATGGCTTTGGTCGGCAACAGCGCGGGCGGAAACATGGCGCTCGCGGCGGCGTTGCTCGCCAAGAAACGACATGCGCCCGCCGTTCGGGCGCTGGTGTTGCTGTGGCCCGTGACGAGCGCCTCCTCCGATTGGAAATCCTATGCCCTCTACGGCGGAGAGCGCTTTCTTACGGCGCCGTTGATGAAATGGATGTTCGACCGATATACGACCGACGCCCGGGCGCGCGAAGAAATTCTCCTGTCGCCTGTTAATGCTTCGCGGGAAGAACTGTTCGGCCTGCCGCCGACACTGATCGCAGTGGCCGAAAACGACATTTTGCGCGACGAGGGCGAAGCGATGGGCCGCCGGTTGGACGAGGCGGGCGTCGAGACGACGACTGTGCGCTTCAACGGCGTCATCCACGATTGGGGAATGCTCAACGGCTTCGCGCGGTTGGCACCCACCCGCGATCTCATCCTCTTCGCGGCGGCAGTGCTCCGGCATCGTCTGCGCTGACCGTCCCGTTCCCGACGATTCGCCCCTGCCGCGATCTGTTGCGGCAGGGGCGAATCGCGTTCATGACGGAGCCGGCGTCAGCGAGCGTCCCTGTCGATGCTGTTCAGCGCGAAGGCATAGGCCCCCAGCGAAATGGCCCGGCTGGCGCCGATATGCGAGGTCATTACCCCGATGCGCTTCTGCGGATCGTAGACGATTTCACGATCGCTGCCGTAAACCTTGATCCGGCGGGAATCGCCCTGCGCGAAGGCGGCGAACTGCGTCGCATCGTCCAGATCGTAGACCTTCATCTGTACGCGCGGAAGCGTTTCACCCGAAAAGGTATGCAGGGAACCCCGCATTTCGGCCAGCAGCGAAGGAAGGATGTATTTGCGCGCAGCGGTAATGCCGCCGCCGATGACGATCAGTCCGTCGATGAGCGTCACGGCGGTGGCCATGGCGTCGCCTGCCACCTCGCCGAACCGCGCGAAAGCGCGCCGCGCCGCATCGGCGTCGCCCGGACGCTCGCCCTCGGCGATCTCGAAAATGGCCTTCGGATCGAGCGTATCGTCGTCGACGCCCGCATACTCGGCATAGAGCCGTTTGACGGCGCGGATCGAGACACCCTCCTCGACGTTGATGTCGGCAGGTCCCTTGTGCCGCAGGCAGAAGGTTTCGACGCACGAGTTGTCGCCGATGTGCAGCCGGTTGTCCGAGACGATCCCCACGCCGAATCCCGTGCCCCACGTGTAGCCGATCAGGTTGCGGAAGCGTTTGGCGCTTCCTGCGGCTTCGAGCCGGGCGTTGATTTCGGGCAATGCACCCGCCAGCGCTTTCGCCGTAGGCGTAGAGGTCGCCGTCGTTGTTGATGAAGGTCGGAATACCGAACCGCTCTTCCAGGAAGTCTTTCAGCGCTACGCCGTCGCGGAACGACGGAAAATTGGGCGGTATCCGCCGATGATGCCTCGCGGATAGTCCGCCGGGCCGGGAAAGGCGAAGCTGATCGCCGCGGGCTGTTCGGGCAGACGGCCGATGACGGTGCGGAATCCCTCGACCATCGTTTCGAGGCAGCGGTCGAGCCGGTCGGAGTTGGAGGGAAGCGTGATCGGTTCGACGACGAAGCGGTCGCCCTGTACGGCGCCGAAGACGAAATTGGTGCCTCCGGCATCGAGCGTAATGACTATGCGTCGGTCTTTTTCGTACATGATTTCTCGTTTTATTTAAGGTTTGTCGGTTCGATCGGAAGTGCGGAGCATTCGCTTGATGCTCCGGTTGAATTCGGCGGATGCAAGCAGCTCTTCTATGGTCAGATGCATTCTGTATCGCCAGTAGTTGTTCGGGTCATCGGGCCGGTTGATCCGCTCCTCGTCGGGATCGTCGCGCCGCAGACCGCCGTCCGTAGCCAGCCAGTCCTGCAACGGCAGTACGGCCAGCATCGACTGCCCGTCGAGCGTGCGGCGGACGATCTGCCGGCACAGCGCAGGCGTACACTCGGCGGGAGCCTTTCCGCGGCGGTGCAGCACCTCGGAGAAATAACGCTGCGTGAGGGCGGTGTCCTCGCACCACCAACTGCGCAGGGGCGACATGTCATGCGTCGAGGTGGTGCCGACCGACAGATAGGGATACTGCCGCGGATCGCCGAACGTCGTGCCGGCGGTTTTGGGCATCCGTTCGATTTCGAGCGAGAGAATCCCCAGACTCCATGACCTCCGGTACGCAGGCAGGAATCATCCCCAGATCCTCGCCGCATGCCAGCATCGCGGTCGCATCGAGCAGCGCAGGGAGTTTGCGCAGCGCTTCGTCGCGCCAGAAGTCGTCGTGGCGACGGTAGAAAAACTCCTCGTACAGCCGGTCGAACGCCCGCTGCTGCGCCGGCGCGAGCCTCCGGTAGGCGAAGGTCGCCTGCGCCGCGATACGCGGATGGTAATGCCCGGGACGTTCACGGTCTTCGAGGAAGAGTACGTCGTCGAGCAGACGCAGCAGTCCGTCGCGGATGCGGCGCTGCCGTCGGTCGGGACTGTCACCGAAAAAGCCGCCATACGCCCCGTTGCGTCGCCGCTTCGGGGCGCAGCGTGCCGTCGGCGACGTAACGCCGTTTCACCTCCGCCGCGGCGCGGCCGAAGAGTTCGCGCAGTACGTCGTCGGTCGCCTGCGGACGGGTGTAGCGGGCGTCGGGCAGCAGAAACCCTGCGGCGGCTAGCTCCTCGCGCGTGTAGGGCAGCGCCGGCCGGAAACGGCCGAGCAGACCGTGCAACGCATCGGCAGGTATCTCCCAGATGCGGAAGAAACCGAGGATGTGGTCGATGCGGTAGATGTCGAAATACTCCCCATTTTGCGCAGCCGCGCCCGCCACCAGCCGTAGCCGTCGCGCGCCATCGCCTCCCAGTCGTAGGTCGGGAAGCCCCCCCAGTTCTGCCCCGTTGCGGCAAAGGCGTCGGGCGGCGCTTGCCGCCGGTTCGGCGCTTCGGCGGGCCGTTCGTCCCGTCAACCGAAGCGGATGCGGTGCGGCGCGGCTGCATCGAACGCGGCGTTTGCGGAACGCCGACCTCGGCATTCCGCGCGCCGAAGCATAGATTTTCAATACATTTTGGAAGAAAGGACGCTTCCGCAAAGCGGAAGCAGTGGATGGAACGATGTGCAGAGACAGAGACAGAGTCAGAGACAAAAACGGCCTGACCGAGGCCGAATTCCTCGCCCGCTACGACGCGGGCAAATATCCCCGCCCGTCGGTGACGGCCGACGTCGCCGCCTTTACGCATACGGACGGCCGCCCGCGCGTGCTGCTCGTCCGTCGGGGCGGTCATCCCTTCATCGGCACCTGGGCGCTGCCCGGCGGCTTCGTCGAGCCGGAGGAGACGGTCGAGACCGCCGCCCGCCGCGAGCTGTGGGAGGAAACGGGCATCGAAAATGCGCCCGTCCGCCAGATCGGGACCTATTCCGACCCGCACCGCGACCCGCGCACGCGCGTGATCACGGTCGCGTTCTATTCCTGCCTCGACGGCCTGCCCGCGCAGCCGAAGGCGGGGGACGACGCGGCCGAGGCCGGCTTTTTCACGGTCGACTGCACCCCGCGGCGGGAAAACGGCGGCGAATGGCTCGACTTTGTGCTGGAGGGCTGCGGCGAGACGCTGCGCTTTGCCGTGCGCGTCGTACCTGCGCCAGGCGGGTTCCCCGGCGACGTCGCCTACGAGCCGGACGGCTTCCGCGTGCTCGCCAGCGACCACGAAGCGCTGCTGGCGCGCGCCTTCGCGGAGGACGCGAAGCGGGGGTGAGGTCGCCGCGCCGTTCGTCTCCGACGTCGGGATGCGCCGGCAAATGCGGTGCAAAACGGTATTTTTTCCGCGCTGCGGCTGTATGCTTTACGGACGGCGTTTCGGCGCGGCTGTATGCCGTGCCGCCGCGCCGGCGGCCGCTTTTTTGTGTCCGGCGGGTTGGCAGAGCCATGTTTGCCGAAAAAATTTGCAAAAACGCTTGACAAAACGAAGAAAGGCGTATATACTTACTGTACTACAAGAAATAGTACAGTGCCGTGCGCGCCCTGCAAAGCGGCGCGGCGGTACAAAAAGAGGGGAGAAAACGAGATGCAGAGGAAGAGCTTTGCCGTGGATTACCGGCAGTTCCGGCTGTCCAAGCTGAACGACGAATCGTTTCGCCATCTCAAGCTGCTGCTGTTCTGGCCGATTTACGGATTTTTCTTCTATTTCGTCGAGAAGCTCTACATACCTGCGCGCTACTATCCGATGCACTGTGCGCTGGACGATGACTCCGT
>VOFK01002511.1_pt1 | contig 40244 bp, 48 predicted proteins | sample 5384121 | NCBI WGS metagenome assembly VOFK01 (sample SAMN12384730, study PRJNA508395) | human gut metagenome | isolation source: healthy gut J | host: Homo sapiens | reverse complement strand
TCGTTCAGAAGTTACACGTATTGCTGGAGCGCTGCTCCTCCTGCAACGCGCCGCAACGACAGGAGGCGTCTGAACCTTCACCCCTCCCGGGTGAGGATCCAAAGCGGGAAAAAGCTGCACGATCTGCCTGCCAAACGGCTACGGCCACGACCGCTGCCGGTCGCCTTTCCACCGGAGCCGGCGGATGCCAACATGTTGCCGGTCTTAAGGCGATCGCCGCGAAGGCCCCACTGCCGGTAATTCGTCAAGCGTGCCCGGCGAGCCCCACTACGCTGGTGAGCTGCTGCCGGAATTTTGGGCAAGCTTCAGCTTCTTCAGGGTGGGCGCTGCGGCGACAAGCGCCACCGGGCGATCTGCCTTTCGATGGTGGGCGGCGGCGGTGAGATGTCCTCAGCATCCGGGCTCTCGTCGGCTGCCTGGTGAGTGCGTTGCTCGAGAGTGCGGCGATGTCCAGGAATCGCCTTCCGCCGCTCGTTGGAGGGAGAGCTCCGGTGGTCGCAATTCTCAGCGACGGGGAGGCGCCGCTCAGCGCACCGTCCGCTGGTGGACTGCGCGGTGACTTTTCTGGCCCTCGGGAACATCCACTTCTTCGAAGCTTGATGCGCGAAAGATCTGCATACCGCATGCGCGACGGCGGCCACACCGCGGCGCTACCTGGCGGGCGGTGCTCGAAGAGGGTGCTCACGTTCGCGTCTCGATCGGTTCGCCGGAGAAGTAGAGACGTGACCATGAAACGAGAAGCACCGCACCAGGAGGAATGCTCCTGCGACGTTTTCTACCACATCGAAGGAGATACTCTTGCTTCGACCGGGCATTCGACCGCGGAGCAGCGGGTACTGCCCGCGGGCCTGCCGAGCCGAAAGCGGGATTCAGTGCAAAGCATGGCACGCTTTCCGGAGAGCTCGCCCACCGGCAAAAAGACGTGCCCGGAGGCATCTACTTCAGGCGCGACCTGCGACGAAGCGGATCGCTATTTCTTCTTCGCGCTGGGCAGCCTCCTGCTGACGCATGAGAGGAGAGCTCCTCGGCCACCAGCGCTGCTGGAACTGCGACTTCTTGCCAGATTTCAGAGCTTTGCAGCAGTGGCCTCGTGATCGCCTGGATCTTTCGAATCATCATGCGGCGGATCACGAGCGCGTCTGTCCGATGGTCAGCGCGCCGAGAGTTCGAGCAGGCGCACGGAGCCGCTGGCGCTAGCGACCGACTCCGCTGCTAACAGCAACATGACGGGCATGCGTGAGCCATCATGACGAACTTCATGCCGGGCATCTCTGCGTCGGGGAGCCGTCTGCTGGCGGATTGTAGTACGGAAGTAGAGAGGTATCGACGCCGCCATCAGGAGGGCGAAAAGGCGAATGGTCGCCGTAGAAGGGATCGAAGGGCAGGTTCAGGATGCTGTCGTACGACGACGGGTCATCTCGGCCCAGGAAGAGCCTGGTCACTTCTCGCGGGGAAGAAGGAAGACGGCGATCAGGGATCGGCAGCGGGATGCGGCGCCCATGGGGTTTGATGCCGGCAGCTTCTTCAATGGCTCGCATCTCGTGGCCTGCTGGCGCTTCGCCATCCTCCTGCTTGGGGTACTTCTTGGCAGCTCATCGACCTGGGGAGGGTTTGATCAGGCATCTTGTCCATCGAGACGGCGGCAGCAGGTCAGGGGAGCAGGAATCCCAGAGCGGTCAGCACCGCAAGGATCAGGATGACGATGCCGAAGCTTCGAGATGTGGTTCCGCAGGAAATCGAACCGGAATATTGAACCAGCGGTTCACCCAGCCGAAGATGCCCCAGCCCAGCGGGATCGGGACGCTCCATGTAGTGTCGTCACCCTCCGTGGCATTCACCTTCGAGATCGGTATTTGTTCGGTCCGTGGTAGAAGGCGAAGCGCTTCGACCTTATCGGCGGTGTAAGCACGATCGCGCGGTTCTTCACATAACCCGGCCAGGCTGTGCGGTCATGCGCAGAATATTGGCATACGAGACATTCCGGGGGCGATGAAGACCGACGAGAAGAACTGCTGCTTGAAGGCACAGTTACCGGGTGGTGCACACTCTCCTTCGACCATCCTCCTCACCGCTGCATGCTCAGCTCTCGACCGACGATACGCCGGGGAAAGCGGTAGGCTGATTGTGTACATGTTCTCGTTCTTGAAGCCCTTCTCGTTCTGGTAGGTCGAGGGCGTCGCGATGCGGATCTGCGTCTGGTTGGCCATCTCGGCGGCCATGTTCACCAGCAAATACGTCAGAGTCCCGAGGTATTCACGCTCGGGCGAGGCCGTGTCTGAATCAGGTAACGGTACTCGAAGGCTCATCGGCCGCCACGGGCAGACGCATCACGACGAGCTGCCGTCGAAGTGGTCGTCACGGGATCAACCTCAGGTAGTCCAGTCCGTGTATTGCATCGACGTTGTTGAGGCCGTTGGGACATCCGTCATGCCGGGCACGCCGTCTCCGGGATCCATCATCTCGACGGGCCGGCCCTCCTCTGCGGGGGGGCACTTTGCGGTAGTCGCGAGGCGTCACGCCGGTCACCCACGACCGCCGCGGGTCGGCCGGACCGACATCACACGTCGTTTACTCGACGGTGAACTCCTCGGGTGCGGCCTCACGGGCGCCCGGCGAGGATATTCACCCGTCTCGGCTTCTGCCGCTCGCGCAGCGGCCGCAGCCTCGGCTACGGCCACCGGTCGGTCGGGTCGTCACGGCCCGTCGGCAATCGGCAGCCACGGCGGCGCCCAGCCGGTTGCGGCAGCGCCAGCGAATCACCAATGACTGCCATGCGGCCATCTCCTGTTCGTATTTCAACTTCATGTTCCTACTGTTCCAGAGCACTGGCTTAAGAAACAAACCGCAATGCCAAATAATCGATTTCTTATCCATTTTAGAACGTTCGTGTCTTCCCGCCCGGCGGGAAAGATGGGGTTGTTTACTATTCTTTCTGCTTCAACTTTCGGCGGCGTCGGTGCCGCGCGGACGGAACGACACGAACAGCGGCGAGGGGCTGGAAACATCGTACTGTATTCGAGATGGTACTGTGCCGATGAACCACAGGTGGTTCTCCAGCTCGTGACCAAGGTTCGTATCGGGATTGACACCCGGCCTTCATGCGGCGGCGGCCTCCGAGCAAGGCGAGGTAGTCGTTGTTGAATTCGTAGCGGTGGCGGTGGCGCTCCGGAGATGTGGAGCTTGCCGTGAGGCCTCGGCGGCCTTCGAGCCCCTTGTGCAGCATGCATGGGATAGGCGCCAGGCATCGTTCCTCCCGCGCGGCCGTGATGCCCTTCTGCTCCTCCATGAGGTCGATCACCGGATGGGGCGTCTGCTCCATCTCGCTCGAGTTGGCATCGGCAAGACCCAGGACGTGGCGCGCGAACTCGATCACGGCGCACTGCATGCCCAGGCAGATGCCGAAGAACGGGATTCCGTTCTCACGGGCGAAGCGCACGGCCTCGATCTTGCCCTCGATGCCGCGGTTGCCGAAGCCCGGGGCCACGAGGATCCCCGACATGCGGCCCAACTGCGCGGCGACGTTCGAGGCGTCGATCCGCTCGGAGTTCACGTAGCTCAACTTCACCTTGCAGTCGTTCACCGCACCGGCGTGTACGAACGACTCGCAGATCGACTTGTAGGCGTCGGGCAGCTCGGTGTACTTGCCCACCAGCGCAATCTCGATCGTCTTCGACGGGTGTTTGATCTTCTCGACCATGGCGATCCAGGCAGCCATGTCGGGCTCCTTTGTCGGCCGGCAGGTCCAGTTTGTCGAGCACCACCTCGTCGAGGTGCTGTTCGTGCATCTTCATCGGGACCTCGTAGATCTCGTCGGCACGTCGATCGACTCCATCACGGCGTTGGCATCGACGTTGCAGAACAGGGCCACCTTGCGGCGCAGGCTCAACGGCAGCGGATGCTCCGTGCGCAGGACGAGGATGTCGGGCTGAAGTCCGTTCTCGAGCAGCGCCTTGACCGAGTGCTGCGTCGGCTTGGTCTTCAGCTCGCCCGAAGCCGACATGTAGGGATGAGCGTCAGGTGTACGAGCGCCGTGTTCCGGTAGCCGAGCGAGTAGCGCAGCTGACGCACCGACTCGATGAACGGCAGCGACTCGATGTCGCCCACCGTACCGCCGATCTCGGTGATGATGATGTCGTACTGCTTGGTCTGGCCCAGCAGCTGGATGCGGCGCTTGATCTCGTCCGTAATGTGGGGGATGACCTGCACGGTCTTGCCCAGGTACTCGCCCTTGCGCTCCTTCTCGATGACACTCTTGTAGATCTTGCCCGTGGTCACGTTGTTGGCCTTCGACGTCGGATGGTTCGTGAAGCGCTCGTAGTGGCCCAGGTCGAGGTCCGTCTCGGCGCCGTCCTCCGTCACGTAACACTCGCCGTGCTCGTAGGGGTTCAACGTGCCGGGATCGACGTTGATGTAGGGATCGAGTTTCTGAATGGTCACCGAATAGCCGCGGGCCTGCAGCAGGCGGGCCATCGACGCCGAAATAATACCCTTGCCGAGCGACGACGCCACGCCGCCCGTCACGAATATGTACTTGGGTTTGGAGAGTTTCATTATGTCTTGTTTAAAATCGTAAAATCCTTGTTTTCGTCCGGCGCGGCACTCCTTCCGGGACGCGCCGCCGTCGGGGTTCGGCCCGCTGCCGGGACGTGCCTGCAGCGGATCGGCACCCTACTCCTTCTGCGGCTCGCCGTCCTCCTCCTGCGCCTGGCGGTCGATGAGCTTCACCTTCTCGATGGCGGCAGCCATCTCCCCCGCGGGCCCGGTCGATCTTGGCACGCACGTCGGCCACGAGCGCCTCGGCGTTCTTCGACTTGGCGAAGAAGCCGATGTTGTTCTCCAGCAGGGCGATCTCCTGTTCGAGCTGGCGCACCTTGTTGTAGAGGCGCTCGCGCTCGAACGCAGCCGCCGGTCGCCCGACGCCTTGAGCGTGGAGACCTTCTCGCGGAAGCGGTCCATCGAGCGGTCGCGCTCCGAACCGCGCAGCACGGAGAAGAGCGCATCGACAGCAGCCTTTGTACCGTTTCTGTGCACGGCGTCCTTCTGCTTGATGGGCACGAAGCCGATCTCGCCCCAAACGGCGCTGGAAGTCGCGGATCACCTCGTAACCGCCGCTGTCCTCATGTCGGCGGCCTCCATCTCGTCGAGCAGGGCCAGCTTGCGGCGCAGGTTCTCCTCGTGCTCGCCGTCCACGCTGGCGAAGTGGGCGCTCTTGCGCTCGCTTGTCGCAGGGCTGCGCGGAAGCGCTTCCACACGGCATCCGAATGGCGGCGCGCCACGGCCCCCGATCTGCTAAAGCGGGCAGAGCGGGCGATCAGCTCGTCGGTGGCCTGGCCCTCGCTTCGGAGAGCGACTCCGGCCGCCTCGCACAGTTTCGAACTGCGCTGCAGGTTTGGTACTCCATCTTGGCTGCATCACGGCGCCAGACTGCCATGGCCTCCGAAAAACGCGGTCGGTCGACAAATGCGGTTGTTGATATTCACGCTAGCTGAAACCGATCGTCTTCCGTTTTCTGGATCTCGAGAGCAGGCGGTGCTGGCCCGGTTCCCTCTTGCGCGTGGTGGCGAGGGGCTGGGCGGCCAGTTCTTCGGTTGCTTCATAACAGCCACGTAACCGTGCCGCCCATCAGCAGTGTTCCGGGTGATGGCCATGCCTGAGGCCGGGGTGCCCTGAGCAAACTGACTGGGGTAACGCTCACGAACGGCTCGAAGATGCGCGCGGCGAACGCCGCGCTCATGCCGATGCCGGTGTCGCGGATGCGGAACTCATACTGCGCGCAGCCGCGCTGCGTACCGGGTTCTGGCGGACGCGGACCGAGACCGTGCCGCCCGCCGGAGTGAACTTGATGGCGTTGGACAGCAGGTTGAGCAGGATCTGCCCGAGGCGCGTCCGGTCGCAGTAAACGTCCTCGTCCGCGACGTCGATCGCGTCCATGTACAGCTCGAGCTGCTTGGCGTGTATCTGTCCGCTGATGATGGTCTTGATGTCGTGCAGCACATCGGACAGGCTGACCTCGCTCTCCTCGAGATGGAGCTTGCCGCTCTCGATGCGGCTCATGTCCAGGATGTCGTTGATGAGCGAGAGCAGATGGCGGCTCGAGGCGAGGGTCGTGGTCAGATAGTCGCGCCCGTTCGGTGTCGCTGATGTTGCTGACCGCGAGGGTGGTGAAGCCGATGATGGCGTTCATCGGGGTGCGGATGTCGTGCGACATATTGGTCAGGAAGTCGCTCTTTGCGCGGCTGGCGGACTGGGCGGCCGCGACCGCATCCGAAAGCGCCTGATTGACCTCCCGGTCGGCCGTGCGGTCGGACAGCACGAGATGTACTTTTGGTCCGGCCTGCCGCCTCGGTGCCCATGGCGACGATATGGAACCAGCGGCGCTCGCCGGTCTGCTGATGGATATAATCCGTGTCCCATTCGCGCTGCTCGCCGCGCTGAAGTCCCTCGAGGAAGTTCCTGTCGCGGTCGGGGGAGTCCTTTTCGTGCAGCGCCGCGAGGATATGGACGTCCTGCCGCACCTGTTCGAGCGGCAGACCGAGCAGACGCTCGATGTTCCGGGCTGATATAGTCCGGGTGCGAGGTCTCGCCGTCCAGCATGAGGAAAACGTCGTCGACATTGTGCGAGAGCCGGTTGAACAGCTCGTCCCGGTACTGGATGTCGGTATCCTTTCGTCTGAGCGCGGCGCGGCTGCGGCGCAGGATGAGCGTGATGATCAGCACCGCGAGCAGGACCATGACAGCGACCACGATCTCGATCGTTCGGAACCACAGCCTGTTCATGCTGGCGTTGACGATGCTGACCGGGGACAAGGCTGAGAATGGTCCAGTCCTGAATGCCCGTGCTCTCGTAGACCAGATAGTACCGCGTCCCGTGCAGCGTCAGCATCCGGCTGCCGTTCCGGCCCTGTGCGAGGTCGGCGCTCAGCGCGTCGAGCTTTTCCCCGGTCAGGTCGGAATGCTCGCGCAGCTCCGCGAGCAGGTTATAGACCGGGTCGTCGCTGTCGGCGCTGCTGTCGAGCACGACGCGCCCGTCCGGATAGATGACATAGCTGTGCGCCGCGCCGCCGAAGGCGGTATTGTCGAGCGCGTTCAGCACCACGTTGTTATAGTAGGCGATGGCGAGCGCGTCGTAGGCGAAGCCGCGGTAGGTTCCCTGCGTCTCCGGGCAAATAAACACGAGCATCTGCGGCTTTCCGGGCAGCGCCGCGTTCAGCACGATGTCCTCGCCCTTGGAAAACGGCTCGTTCAGGTCGACCTGCGAGCCGAGAGAGCCCCTTTCCGTCCGGCGTCATGCAGCTGCCGTCCGAGGCGAGGAAGTAGAGGGCGGCGCAGCCGGTCTCCTTCTGCATTTCGTTCAGGCAGGAGCGGATCTGCTCCTCGCTCGAGGCGTTTTTCATACAGTCGTTCCACAGATGCAGCAGCGTCCGGTTGCGGCGGACCAGATGGCTCAGCATATTGTCGGATTTATGGACAAGCTCGGACAGATGCGAGGTGCTTTCCTGATAGACTGTCTGCGAGACGAACGAGACGTACCGGGAGCAGATGCAGCCGAGCATCACGAACAGGAGGAGCAGGGCGGCGGCGGTGCTGCGCCAGTTCTGCGGGAGGCGGTATTTTGTTTTTCTTCCGCGTTTTCTGTCAGTCATTCCTGTTTACCTCAGTGTGATATAGTTTTCCGGCTCCGCCAGCGCGGCGTTCCCCCCCGGAAACATATGCGCTCCATGTGTCCCGGACCTCCGTGTCGCCGCCCTCAAAGGCGCGGCTCTCGTCCGCGAGCAGCGGCGCCATCTGCTTCGCCGTCGCGAGGCAGGTCACGGTCACGGTCTCGTCGCCCTGGAGCGGTTTGCCGTCCCGCGTGACCCCGGTCAGCGCAAAGCCGCCGTTTTCCTCCTTGACCTCGATGGCGATGCCGCTGACCGCCGGCAGGGGAGCCGCGGTTGAACGGCGTAAAAGCCGTCCTCGCTCCCCTCGACAAAGGCGCGGACGGTCTCGGTCGCTCCGCGCCGGTCATCGTGCGGCGGTAGGCGAGCAGGCCGTTCGGCATGATCATCGAGGCGGCCTGCTTTTCGGTGTAGTCCGCCGCCAGCACGCTGCCGGTGAAGCTGTTCGCCGCAGCGATGAGCACATCGGTGTCATACACGCCGCGCAGCGTGTTCGCCATTACGGAGAAGGCAGCGTTGCCGCTGTCCGCATGGAAAACGTTCGAATAGCCCTTGTCCGAGGTCAGAACGGTCTCCGCCGTGTCGGTATTGTCCGCGAGCAGCTGTGCGTTGAACGCCTGATACGCCTGTTTCGCGGTGTATTCCGCCCGCGATCATGCGCGAGACCACATCCTTGGAGATCGAGAAGAAATCGTTCGAGGCGATGCGGATGTACATATGGTTCTGCTCGACCACCGGGCGCACGTCCTCGAGATAATCGGTCAGACGAAGGCTGACGTTCTGGCTGTAGCTCAGAAGGTCCTGTCCCTCATAGACGATGCGGTTCTGCGCGTCCTCGGAGAGCATGACATGGAGCACCTGCATCGCCTTTGCGCGGCGGGCGCTGTCCTGCTCGAGGTTTCGGCTGAGCGCGACCTGAAAATACGGGGTGGTCATCAGCCATTTCTGGCCGTCCTGACCGAAGAACGGCAGGAAGGCGGCGTCGATGCCCTCGTCCGCGAGCCGCTTGACGCCCATAGACGAGCCGAAGTACATGGCGAGCTCGCCGCCGCGCATCCGGTCCATGATGTCGTCATAGTTCAGCGTCAGGTCAGCGGCGTTCAGGCCGGTGTCGCGGATGAAGCGCTCGAGGTTCTCGAAGGCCGCCGGCCAGACGGTGTCGTCCAGACCGACCTTTTCGGTGTTCGCCGGGTCGCTGTACGCGGTGCGCCATTTGCGGCCTTCCGCCGAGGAAAGCTCGGAGACCGAAAGTCCCTGGAGCGTCTCCATGCAGGTGTAATCGTAGGTATAGTCCGCGTCAAAGCCGCGGATGCCGTGCTTTGCAAACGCCTGACAGGCGGAAACAAAGCTGTCGTAATCGGTGGGCAGCGGAATGCCGTATTTCGCGAACAGACCGCGGTTGACCAAAAAGCCGTGCGCGTCCGCGCAGACCGGCAGCCAGCTGATGCTGCCGTCCTCGTTTTTGAAGCTGCTGAGGTAAGGGTTGTAGACAGCGCCTGCCTCGTTGGTCGTGGCGAGGTTCATCAGGCTGTCCTTCAGCGGCGCGGCATCGTGCAGCGAGAAGCGGCAGCAGGTGATGATGTCCGGCAGACCGCCGTTCTCGTTCAGAAATCGGTAAAAATCCAGATCGTTGTTGCCGACAATGAACTCAATATTCACATCCGGAAGCTGCGACTGGATGTAGGGGGCGTAATTTTCGTACAGCGTGGTGTTCCACAGATAGACCTGAATGGTCTCCGCGTCCTCCTGCGCCGCGCGCTTGTTCGCGCCGCAGCCGGACAGCAGGCGACGCCTGCGATCAGTACCGCGAGCACAAGGGACAGACCGCGCCGCATCTTTTTCTTTCTCATAAACCGTCTCCTTACCCGTGACGGCCGCCGCTCCCCGGAAGGCCGTACTTCCTTTGTTTTCTCTTTTTTCCTGCCGCTGTAAAACGGCAATATATAAACAGCATAGCACTTTTGGGGCGGAAATACAAGGGATTTCGCCTTTTTTCGTCTGAAACAGGCAAAAATCCGCGCACTACGCCGCGCGCATCGTGCTTTTCCCGGCGCTGCACCTGTAAACCGGATTGAAAGCGCGGGGGAGGAAACTTTGTAAAGTCATGAAGTTATGAAGTTGTAACGCTGTGACGTTATAACTTTATGGATGACTTCGCTCGGAAAACGGCGGAGGGAATGCCATCCGGAACTTTTCCATTGAGCCATTGTCAATGCAGTGGGCTGCGCGAGCCTGCTGGCAGTTTACACCATATTTCTTTGCTGTCTCTCCATGGTTGTTCCCCTGATTTCAGGCATTCCCTGCCAATCTGATTGCTTCTCCTTCTATCTTTGCCCGTGGAGGTTTTTTTAGACGAGAGGTTTGATTAAAGAAGAATAAATCTGTAAGGATTTTATTAGACTACGCCGTTTTGCAGACGCTCGAAAACCATGGCCTCTATTTCCATGATACCCGTAAACAGCCTACCCTGTAAAAACAGGGGGGAATGGTGCGGCGGACAAAGAAAAAGGGCGGCAGGGGAGCCGTCCTTTGCGTTTCAGCCGGGAAGTCCTTCGTTTTCCGCGCACGACCATCAGCCATGACGCTTGTCATGGCTGATTTTTAATCCTAAGCTAGTCAACAAAAAAAGCCGATTCCGGATACAATTTTGTCGAAAAAGAGACGATTTACACATCGTTTCTTTATTGTTTTTCTCAAATCCATTTGAAGCGAGAGTAAAACCGCAGGAAGACATTCTTTAAAAAGTCATCCTGCGGTTTTTGTTATACAATGTATTTCGTGATCGTATCGATCAATTCCTCTGTGTTAATCGGCTTGGAAATATGGTCATTCATGCCTGAATCCAGGGATTCCTGGATATCATCTATAAAAGCATTTGCAGACAACGCTATAATTGGAATCGTAACTGCATCGGACCGCTCTATACCCAAGGCTCGAATGGTTTTTGCTGCCTGGTGTCCATCCATGTTTGGCATCATAATATCCATCAAAATAAGATCGTATGTGCCTCGTGGCTGATTTTTAAACAAATCCACAACTTCTTTTCCGTCTGATGCGCGTGTTACGATCATACCGGCATCTTCCAGTATTATCGTAGCAAGTTCAGCATTCAGATCATTATCCTCAGCCATAAGAACATGAATACCCGTCAAATCTCTATGCAGATGTTGTTTTTGTTCTGATGGAATAACCTGTTCCGGCAACTCCAGTGGGATCTCCACTGTGAATGTAGAACCTGCACCTTTTTTGCTCTCAACAGCAATCGAACCGCCCATCATATCCACATATTTTTTGTGATGGCCATACCAAGACCGGTTCCCTTATACAGGGTTCTGGCATTAGCATAATCTTCTTGTGAAAACGGATCGAATAATTTTTTCTGGAACTCTTCGCTCATGCCAATACCGTTATCTCGAACAACATAACGAGTTATGATATGTTTCTCGTCCGCTCCCGGGTAACTGCTGATATCCAAAGTAATCTCTCCGCCGTCCTTTGTGAATTTCACAGCATTGCCAAGAAGATTCACCAAAACTTCTCGGATACGCAAAACATCCGCAAGGACATATGGGTTCTTTGGTCTTTCTCGATGTACTTCAAACTTAAGATCTCGATTATAAAGAAGTCCATTCCATAATCGCCTGGACGTTATCTGTCAATTGAATAATGTCCACTGGCTCGGGCGAAATCGTAACTTTTCCGCTTTCAATGCGACTGAAATCCAGAACGTCATTCAACAAAGAGAAGATGATTCGAGCTTTGTTGAACTTTCTCAGGCTATCATGAATATCTGAAACCTTGTTCTGGTGAAGCGCAATGTTTGTAAATCAATAATGGCATTCATCGGCGTTCTGATGTCATGGCTCATACTAAAGCAAAAACGCAGATTTTGCTTTGTTGGCAGACTCTGCTTCCTCAGCGGCGTTCATTAATAATTGTTTTTGTTTTTGCTCTTCTGCCTTGCTTTTCTGGTAAACATAATAGGTATATAGACAAATTAAAAGCAATACAGCTCCTGCGACTAAACCGCAGATGATGGAAATATGATTCGTCTCTTCAACCATTCCATAAGCGGATTGCATATCCATTTCAATGCAGAATGCGCCAATGATTTCTCCTGTCCCATCACCGATTTGCGCTTACAGGATAGCAAGCCGTAAAAAATCGGCCCCATGTTGTATCAATGATATCCTGAGAGTACACATTTTCCCCGGAAATAGCCCTATTAATATACGGAACCATTTCGTCCTCAATATAATCTCCGGGGTGTCTTACATCATCCGCATCCGGGTCCAGACCGTCTACCACATAAACGAGTTTTCCTTCTTCATTTTTTTTAGCGGTGTAAATATATCGAGTAGAATTCAGTGTTCTGACTTCATTGAAATAGGAAGAGATATCCTTATATAATGGATTCTTTTCATCAGATTGATCGTTGATTTGATCAAAATCTTCTTTGCCGATTCTTCCATTCACAAGTTTGTGTACTGCATCTGCACTCGCTGTGTCACGTGTGATTTCTGTTTCAAGGGCGGTCTTAGTGTAAGAACTTTGCAGAATAAATGTGTACAACGCTATTACAAAAATCATCAAAAGCCCCGCAATCACAAAAGATGCTGCCTGTATTCTTGTCAGACTAAGGAGTTTTTCGAATTAACTCCTTCTTTTTGTTTGCTTCATGCTGCTCATTCACATCCTCTAAATTCTAATCTGCCAATTTTATCATAGCATATTTTCATGCAGTCTTCAATACAGCAAAAGCAGCCACCACTACAGTGACTGCTCTTTCTCAATGATATCGCTTCCGCGGCACCACGCCGTTCCAGCATATAATTCTGCATTACAAGCTGCGGCTGCTGGAGGCGGTATAAAAATATCTGCATGTCATTGCTCGATATGATGCGAGTCTGTCTCAAAAAACCTTAAAGTTTCGCCACCGGTTGCAAAACTCAGCGTCATAAGTTATAATAGAGGTATCAAAACCTATATTCAAAACTCGCGGTGTCAAAACCGGGAAAACGGGGGAATTTACATGACATTCGGCTACGCGAGAGTCTCGACCAAGACGCAGGCGCGCGACGGCAACAGTCTGGACGCGCAGCAGGCGGCGCTGACGGCGGCGGGCGCGGAGGAAAAAATCTATACAGACACCTTCACCGGCACGAAGATCGAGCGCCCGGAGTTCGACAGGCTGCGCGCGCAGCTGCGAAAAGGCGATATGCTCATCGTCACCAAGCTCGACCGCCTCGCGCGGTCGGTGTCGCAGGCCTCCGGCCTCATCACCGAGATGATCGACGAGGGCATCACCATCAACGTATTGAACCTCGGCATCCTGTCCAACGACTCGGTCAATACGCGCTGCTGCGCAACGTGCTGCTGTCGTTCGCGCAGTTCGAGCGCGACATGATCGTCCAGCGCACGCAGGAGGGCAAGGCGGTCGCGCGCGCGACCGACCCGAATTTCCGTGAGGGCCGTCCGCCCAAGTTCGACACCGAGCAGCTTGACCACGCAATGACCCTGCTCGATGACCATTCCTACGCGCAGGTCGTCAAGCTCACCGGCATCAGCAAGTCCACGCTCATCCGGGAGAGGAAGCGGCGCCGTCTGGCGGAGGAGGAATGAGCGCGGCACAGCGCGCAGAGACGCCCTATATATAATAAGGTATAGCAGGCGGTTTTTTGACCGTCCCGCTCTCCCCCCCGCCGTAAAGAACCCGTTAAATTGCAGAAAGGCTGTCGGAGTTTGCTCCGGCGGCTTTTTTTGCGCGCTGCGGTGCAGAAAACGGCAAATCCCGCAAAAAATAATGAAAAAGGACGGGAAGCGGCGCGGAAAAGGCGGCTTTACCCTGGTAGAGCTGGCTGTTACGCTGGTCATTCTGAGCATCCTGTTCGCCATCGCTGTCCCGAACCTGCTCGGGTATATCCACCTGTCGCAGTTCCGCAGGAACGAGTCCTGCGCAAAGACCATGTATCTGTCCGCGGAATCCGCGCTGACGTACTGCCGCACCGGCGGCGAATGGGAGTCGTTTTGCAGACGGGTGAAGGACGAGGGCGTGCTCAACCGGTCGTTCGACGAGGCGGACGGGGAGCAGAAAAAGCTCAGCGGCCGCATCTACGGCATCCGTCTGGACGCGGACGAGTATGCCTCGGGTGAACTGTCGGGCGACGGCAGTCGTCGACGAGCTGCTTTCGCAGGATACCTACGACAAAAAAGTCTGCTGAACGCCGCGATCTGCATCGAGATCGACGTGGAGAGCGGTCATGTCTACTCGGTCTTTTACGGCACGAGCTGCAAGGGGCTGTACTACGGCTCGAACGCGCTCAGCCAGCCGGCGGAGCTGTCCGGCGAATGGCTGGACATGGACAGCCGCGCCAGCTACGACCTCCGACGCGCGGAGCGCCTTGGCTATTACTCGGTGCAGGACGCGGTGAACGTCGTCAATCTGGACGCGGCGAAGCTCAAGATCACCTCGATCAATCTGGTCAACGGCGAAACGCTCTCGCTGGGCTGGTCGAGCAGCGTCAGAGCGCAGAACCGGGCGAACGTATAGTATGAGGTGAAGCTGTACAGCAGCACGGACAAGGCGCAGCTGCTGACCATCCGCGTCCCGGGCAGCGCCCTCAAAACCGGCGCGCAGCCGCTCGAGGTCACGGCCGAGGACGGCACGAAGAAAAACTATACCTTCCCGATAGAGTACGACCAGACCGCCGGGCGTGCTTCTCTGGTGCTGGACGGCATGATGAACGCGCAGCTCTCTCCGCCGAGCTTCGCGATCACCTTGCTCACGTTGATGCCCTTGCCGCCGGGATCGGTGCGCATTTCGGTGATGCGGTTGACGGTGTCGAGCGCCATGCCGGGAATTTCTACCGTTTTATCCAGTGCGGGGTTGAGTGTTACCGTGTAGATCATGGAATGACCCCTTTCAGACGTTTGAAACCAAAGCTGTAATCCGGACAGCCGCCGCTGCTTCCGCAGGTCATGCTTCGCCCGCCTGCTCGAGCCGCAGCAGCGCCTTTTTCATTTCCGCGCCGCCGGCGTAGCCCGCCCGGCGAGCCGTCCGCGCAGATGACGCGGTGACAGGGATGACGATGAGGATGGGGTTCGCGTGATTTGCCATGCCCACCGCGCGGCAGGCGTTCGGCCGGCCGATGGCCTCGGCGAGCTGTTTTGTAGCTGCGCGTTTCGCCATAGGGGATGTCACGCAGCGCCGCCCAGACCCTTTGCTGGAAGGGGCGTGCCGTGCAGGCGGCGGAAAATCGAACGTCCGGCGCGTCCCGGAAAAATACTCGTCCAGCTGACGGAATACGAGTGCGGTCAGCGCGTTCGGCGCTTCCCCGCAGGCGCCGAACGGGGCGAGACGCAAGGCCGTGACCGCGCCGTCCTCCCAGTCCAGCTGCATTTTCCCAAACGGCGAATGATAAACGGCTGTTCCTTCCATGTACGGTTTTCCTCCTGTAAGACAGGTTTTTTAGCGAAATCGGAGCGTTTTCGCGATGTTAATGCAGCCGCGCGGCAGCGCGCATGAAATAGAAATCGCGCAGCGATTTCATAAGCCCGTAGGCCTCTATCCTCAAAAACATTTCATGAGAGCAACCGGGGGCGTGTACCTCGGTTTTTATACTTTGAGAGGGAGAAAGTTTCCGCATGGGAACTTTCGGACGTCCGTGTTCTGCGAAGTCAGAACACACTTGTCGGAAAAACGAAGTTTTTCGACAGTTACAGCACTTCTTCAATCATCGCGAGCAGCTGCTGCATATCGAACGGCTTGGAGAGGTGGCCGTTCATGCCGGCCTTTGCGGCGTTCTGGCGGTCCTCGTCAAAGGCGTTCGCCGTCATGGCAACAATGGGCAGGGCCGCCTTTTCGGCATCCGGCAGAGCGCGGATGGCACGCGCAGCCGCATAGCCGTCCATGATCGGCATCTGAATGTCCATCAGCACCAGATCATAGTACCCGGGCGCGCTCTCGCGCACCTTGTCTACCGCGATCTTTCCGTTTTCCGCCGTGTCCACCGCGAACCCGGCTTCCTCGAGCATCGTCACCGCGATTTCGCGGTTGAGGGCGTTATCCTCGACGACCAGCAGCCGTTTTCCGGCGAATTCCGCCGCCTTTTCCGTCGGCTCCGCCTGTTCCCTCCATGCGGAACGGCTCGGCCAGCACGCGCCGCAGCTCGGACAGGAACAGGGGCTTTGCGCAGAAGGCGGTCACGCCCGCGTCCCGCGCCTCGACCTCGATGTCTGTCCAGTCGTAGGCGGTCAGGATGATGATGGGCGTCGCGTCGCCGATCATCTTCCGCACGCGGCGCACGACCTCGAGGCCGTTCATATCGGGTATCATCCAGTCGATGATAAAGACATCGAAGCCGTCACCCTGCTCGATCGCGTCCTGCGTGCGCACGACAGCCTCATGTCCCGAGGTTGTCCAGTCCGACCGCATGCCGATCATGCGCAGCATCTTGCGGACGTTCAGGCAGGTGTCGGTGTCATCATCCGCCACGAAGCGCGCGCAGGCCCTCAAGCTGGGGGATGCGCGCGGTGCGCGCGCGGCACTGCTCTCCGCTGACCGGGAAGCGCAGGGAGACCGTGAATTCCGAGCCTTTTCCCGGCTCGCTCTCGACCGAAATGCCGCCGTCCATCATGTCGACCAGATTTTTCGTGATCGCCATGCCGAGACCGGTTCCCTGAATTTTGCTCACGGTCGAGGTCTCCTCGCGCGCAAACTGCTCGAAGATATGCTCCTGAACGCCGAGCTCATGCCGATGCCGGTATCACGGATATGAAATTCATAATCCACACTTCCATGCGGTGCGGTCTGCTTCTGGACGATGCGCAGGGTGATCGTGCCGCCCGCCGGGGGTGAATTTGATGGCGTTGGACATGATGTTGAGCATGATCTGGTTGAGACGCATGGGGTCGGCAACAACATCCTCATCCTCCACATCGACCATGTCGATGAAAAGCGAAATGCGCTTGGCGGTGATGCTCGACTGGATGATATCGCGCAGGTCGTGCACCAGCTCGGGCAGGTGCACCGGGCGCGGCTCGAGCGAGACCTTGCCGCTCTCGATGCGGCTCATATCGAGCACGTCGTTGATGAGCGAGAGCAGGTGCTGGCTCGCCGTCGCGGTCTTTTTCAGGTAGTCGAGCACCTGTTCGCGGTTGTCGATATGGGTGGCCGCGAGCGAGGTGAAGCCGATGATCGCGTTCATCGGCGTGCGGATGTCGTGCGACATATTGAACAGGAATTCGCGCTTGGCGCGGTTGGCCGCCGTTTCCTGACGGACGGCGCGTTCAAGCTCGGCGTTTTTCTGCTCGAGCGAAAGCTGATATTCCTTTTTCGAGCGACTGCTGCTGCCGCAGGAAGCTCTTTTCCGTGCCTCGGCGCACGAACAGGAGCAGCGTCAGACCGCCCAGGCAGGCGAGGAACGCCACGATCATGTTGATCGGCGTGTCCCTGTAGAGCAGTCTGCCCGGGACATATATGTAGTAGTAGAAATCGCGCCCGTGGCTGTACATCCCGTAGTACCGGGTCAGACCCTTCCGCCCGGCATAGACCAGCGTTTCCGCCCTGCCGCTCGAACGGATGCGGCGGAGCTGCTCGTTTGCGGTGGTGTCCGTGCCGACGAGGGTCGGCTCGTCCGACGACGCGGTCACGCGGTTGCCATCCGACAGGAGCACGGTTCCCGTGGTCTCGGCGTCGTAGCCGTCGAGCAGATTCTGCACGGAGAGCACGGATTTCTTTGCGAACGCCGCCTTCGTGTGCCGCCATGCGAGCACCGCGCCGCTGCCGTCCGCAAAGGCTGTGCACGGTGGTGTCGGCGAACGAGCCGTCGGTCAGCTGCACGCGCCGAACATAGGTGCTCTGCGGATGACCGATCACGGCGAGCACGCGCTCGACTTCCAGATCGGTTTGCAGGCTGGGTATAGCCGATGCTGTCCGCGCTGTACTCGCAGACCAGCCTGCCGTTCGCGTCCAGCACTGAAATACCGGTCAGCCACAGCCGCTCGGTGTACTGCCGCAGCTCGTCCTCGCCGCAGTCGAGCGTCACGCCGTCCAGCTCCTGCATCGCGGTCGTGCCGCGCACGAGCGCCTTGGCCACGGCGATCTCGTTATACTGCACGTAGGAGGAGGACTGCTCCTTGACGAAGTCGATCAGCTCGTTCATGCGGTGCTCGCAGCTCTGCATATCGGAATAACGGGACAGCCCGAATACCATCCCGAGGAACAGCAATCCGCCCGCAAGGCACAGGCAGGCGAAGGCTTTCCGCGAGCGCGGCTTCCGGTTTTTACTGTTCAAGCGCATCCACCTCCAGACTGTGCGCGGGGTCGTCGAGATACTTTCCGACGAGCTTTTCCATGCTGCCGTCCTCGCGCATCTGCTCAAAGACCTCGGTCAGCTGCGCCGCCAGGCCGCGTGTGTCGTTTTTGGAAAATGCCACGCCGATGCCGGTCGTCAGCAGCGGTTCATCCAGAATACGGAAATTCGCGCCGTAGTCCTTCATGTACTGCCGGATGGCCTCCTCGTGCGCCGCGATCGCGTCCGTATAGCCGCAGTCGAGCATGGCGTACTGCACGCCGCGGTCCGCGAGGCTGATGATGTTCCGGAAGGCCGGGACGTCTGCGCCGCCGCGCAGGAAGATCGCCTCCGGCTTGCCGGTGGCCTGCACCGCGATGGTCTTTCCCGCAAGGTCACTCATCGTCTCGATGCCGCTCTGCGCGTCGACCGCCACGACCTGACGGCTCACCAGATACGGCCCCGCCCACTGATAGTCGTCTTCGCGGCCCTCCATGGAAAAGCAGTCCCAGATGCAGTCGATCTCTCCGCTGTCGACCAGCTCGGTCTTTTTCTCCCAGTCGATCGTGGTGAATTCCGCGCGGTAGCCCATGCGGCGGAACGCCTCCTCCGCGATCTCGACGTCCAGACCGGTGATGTCGCCGTTATTGTCCATGTAGACATAGGGCGGATAGGTGTCGCTGCCGACGGTGAGCGCCGGGAGCGCGCTGTCGGACGCCGCAGACGGGGGCGCAGCCGGACAGCAGGAGCGCCGACAGCGCCGCAAAAAGCGCCGATGCGCGTCTCAGCCGTTTGAGTTTTATCATAGATCGTCGTGTCTCCTTCTGTCTCTCTCTCCCTGCGGCCGAAGATACCGCAGTTTATCATTCAATCATTCAGTATACACGATTTCGCCCGGCTGTACAATAATATTGGTCGCTGATGCCGGAAGTTTTTCTTTATTCTGCATTGCTTTGGTAGTATAATAAAATAGTGAAAAACCGACAAGATCGGACAGAGGGGGAGGGACGCGACCCGGCTGCGGTCGAACGACTATGAACCGACAGAAAATCCTGATCGTTGACGACTCGGAATGAACCGAGAAATGCTCAAAGGCCATCCTGGGCGAGGGATACAAATACGCAGAGGCAGTGGACGGCGCGCAGGCGCTCCGGATGCTCCAGCAGGATATGAATATCGACCTGCTGCTGCTGGATATCAATATGCCGAAAATCGACGGCTTCGGCGTGCTCGAGCGCCTGAATCAGTTCCGCTGGATCGAGGAGATTCCGGTCATCATGATCTCCGCCGCCGACGACCGCGAGTCCATTAAGCGCTGCTACAGTCTCGGCATTACCGACTACATCCGCCGTCCGTTCGACTCCTTCATCGTGCAGCGCCGCGTCAAAAACACGCTCACGCTCTACGCCAACCAGAAGCGTCTGATGGGCATGGTCTCCGACCAGATCTACCGCAACCAGCGGGACAGCAACGTCATGATCGGCATTCTCAGCCACATCGTCGAGTTCCGCAACAGCGAGAGCGCCCAGCACGTGCTTCAGGTGCAGACCGTGACCGGGATGCTGCTGCGCAGGCTGGTCGAAAAGACCGATGTATACGGTCTGACCGAGGACAAGATCCGCCTCATCGTCACCGCCTCCGCCCTGCACGACATCGGCAAGATCAGCATCCCCGAGAACATTCTGAACAAGCCGGGCCGCCTGACGCCCGAGGAATTCAACATCATCCGCACCCATCCCGCCATCGGCGCATCCATGCTTGAGGGGTTGACGCAATACCGCGAGGAGCCGCTGGTCAAGGTCGCCATCGAGATCTGCCGCTGGCACCACGAGCGCTGGGACGGCGGCGGCTATCCGGACGGCCTGCTCGGCGAGCAGATCCCGATCTCGGCGCAGGTCGTCGCGCTGGCGGACGTATATGACGCGCTGACGAGCGACCGCTGCTACAAAAAGGCGTACAGCCACGACACCGCCGTCTCCATGATCCTCAACGGGGAGTGCGGCGCGTTCAACCCGATGCTGCTCGACTGCCTTCAGGAGATCAGCGCGAACCTCAGGCACGCGCTGCCGCGGCTCGCGGTCGAGCGGAGCATGAAGAAGCGCGCGCAGCGCCTTTCCACCGAGCTGCTGCAGAACAGCAATATGCCGCGCAGCGACCGCGCCCAGCGCGAGCTGGACTCCCTCCGGGAAAAGCTGATCTTCTTCGCGTCCTGCTGCGGCGGCGTGCAGTTCGAGTACGATACGATCTCCCAGTCGGTCCTCGTGGTCGACTGGAGCCGTCCGGGGAAGCAGAGCCGGACGATCATGGACGTGAACGACCCGGACAATATGCGCCCGCTGCGTCCGGCCGACGTCGCGCGGCTCCGGAGCGCCCTCAAGGCCACGACGCCCGAGAACAACGAGCTTTCCATCAGCGTGCTTCTGCCGGTCGGGCGCAAGCAGCACTGGCACAACATCCGGATGCACACGCTCTGGTCGCCGTTCTCCCCCGGTCACTATGTCGGCGTGATCGGCTGCATGACCGACACGCAGAAGGAGCAGAGCAGCCATGCGCCCCTCTGCTGCGCGGACAAGAGTACGGCGAACAGGCCGTTGATCGTCGAGGATATGCAGCGCCTCAGCAGAATCTTTGACGTCGTCCGTCTGGTCGACCCGTCGGCCAATGCCGTGCTCGAGCTGGACGCGGACGGCACGCTGCACCGCACGGGCGAGCGCTGCGCCGCGTTCTGGGACACCGACTGCAGCTGCGCCAACTGCATCTCCTCTCGCGCCCTCGCCGAGCACACCACGCTCAACAAGCTCGAATTTACCCGCAACGAGATGTATTTCGTCATCTCGAGGTACGTTTCGGTCAACGGCACGCCCTGCGTGCTCGAAATGGTCTCGCGGCTCAACGAGGGCCGCTGGATCGACGCGAACGGCTCGCGCTTCCTGCTCGACCGCACGCGCGGCGAGGATATGCAGCTGTTTCTCGACCCGCTGACGGGCGTCTATGCGCGCCGCTATTTCGAGACCTACCGCACCCACCTCGAGGGCATGGAGGGCGTAGCGCTCATCGACGTGAACAGCTTCAAGCACATCAACGATACCTGCGGCCACGCCGCCGGAGACGCGGCGCTGCGCGACATCGCGGGCGCGATACGCTCGTGCATCCGCAAGACCGACATCCTCATCCGCTACGGCGGGGACGAGTTCCTGCTCCTGTTCCCGCGCATGACCGAGGAGGTCTTCCTCGACAAGAAAAAAAGCAGATCCAGCAGGCCGTGCGCGGAATCCGCATGTCCGAGTTTGCGGATGTCCAGCTTTCGGTCAGCGTCGGCGGCGTCTGCGGCGTGCATCCGATCACCGAGGCCATCCGCAAGGCGGATTACCTGATGTATCTGGACAAGGCGGAGCAGCAGCCCTGATAAAAAGCGAAAACCCCCTGCCGGGGAGACAGAAAGCCTGTCCCGGCAGGGGTTTTTGTGCTCTTTTTGCACGCTCTTTAGTTCTTTTTTCGACCGAAATGACCGTGCCGTCGAACGGGTCGGCCTCGGAGACCGTGCCCTTGTAGGTGACAGTGACCGAATCGCCTTCCGCGACGTCGTCCAGACCCTCCGGCTTTGCCGAGGCGTCGAAGGTGAATTCATACGCCGCGCCTTTTTCGTCGGTCACGACGAACATGAAGTCCTTCTTCTCGTCGAGCGTACCCGAGAGCCTGCTCTCGGCCGAGGCGCTGTCCGAGGACGAGGAGCCAGTATCCGTATCCGTCTTTTCAGCCGGCTTGCTGCCGCAGGCCGTGAGCGAGGCTGCCAAAAAGCGCGGTGCACGCAAGCAGCATAAGTGTTTTTTTCATGATAAATGCCTTCTTTCCCGAAGAGACGCCGGTATCTTTGTCTCTTCGTCAGACTTAGACGCAGCGCGTGCGGGGAAAGTTCCGGGTCCGGAAAGATTTTTTCCGGAACATTCACGCCTGATTTTCCGCCTGCATCTCCGCGCTCCCCGTGAGCAGCCGCAGCAGGTCGTCCGGCGGCAGCGGACGGGAGAAATAGTAGCCCCTGGATCATATCCACGTTCCAGCTGCGCAGCAGCTCCATCTCCTCCTGCGTCTCCACACCCTCCGCAATGATGCGGTAGCCGAGACGGCAGAAAGCGGATACGATGCTCTGGTAGAAGAGCGCGGCGTTTTTGTCCGTGCAAATGTGGAACAGCAGTGAACGGTCGAGCTTGATGACCGAGAAGGGCAGCTGCATGACCGTGTTCAGGTTGGCGTAGCCCGAGCCGAAATCATCCAGACACAGGCCGATGCCGGCCGCCTGAAAGCTCTCCGCCACCCGGGTCAGGCTCGGCGGAATACTCGGTCGCAACCGTCTCGGTGATCTCAAACTGGAAGCAGGAGTACGGCAGACCGTATTCGTCCGAGGATGCGGACGAGGTGGCTGCCGCCCTCGCTGTGGATAAGATCGAGCGGCGAAAGATTGATCTTGACGTTCGCAATGCTCGCGCGGAGCGCCGGGTTTTCGCGCAGAAAACGGCAGACGCGCCGCAGCTGAAGCTCGGTGATCTGGCTGATGAGGTGGTTCTTTTCCGCGAGGCGGATGAAGATGTCCGGGGAGATCCAGCCAAGCTCGGGATGCCGCAGGCGGCTGAGCGCCTCGAGGGTCACGTAGCGCTGGCGGTGGAGCGAATAGACCGGCTGATAATAAACCTCGAACAGATCCTCGTCGATCGCGCGGTGCAGGAACTGCTCGACCTGCTTGTTGTAGTGGAAGCTGTCCATGGTCTTGCGGTCGTTCTGGATGACCTGGGTCTCGCCGCTCTGGGAGACGAGGGATTCGAGATATTCCGCGTAGTCGAGCACGAGACCGCTCGTGCCCAGCTTTTCCGCGTCCACCACGCCGCACAGGATGACCGGCGAGGGAGCGGCCTGCGTGTCGTCCGGCTGCGTGTGGAACACCTGCCGCAGGCTCGTCAGGCAGGTCTCGTACTCGCGCAGCGAGAACGTCAGCAGCAGAAAGCGCCTGCCCGTGACGCGGAACACGTTCCTGCCCGCGATCTCCTGCATCCGCTCCGCCGCGCGGCGAAGGAATTCGTCGCCGCCCCGCATGCCCGCGATCTTGTTCATGTGGTCGAGCTGGTAGGCGTAGACCGTGATAATGTGAAAGGCCTTATGCGCGTCGGTCAGCTCGTTCATGCGGCGCAGCAGATACTGCTTGTCATTCAGTCCGGTCAGGCTGTCCATGCACGCGCAGGGATTGTTGATGGTCAGATACATTGCGAGGATGCTGAGCGAGAGACCGAAGCCGGTCGTCAGCACCTCAGGGTTGACGGCCTGCGCGGCGATGCCGAGGGCGGCGAGCGCAAAGACCGCGAAGAGCGACGCGAGATTGCGGCGGCTGACCGACGCGCGGTGCACCGCGACAAAGACCGCCGCCCCCGCGATATGCAGCAGGGCGCTGACGTACAGCAGCAGATACCACGGGCCGTGGCGGTAGCCGGTGCCGTCGAAATAGAACAGCATCTCGGTGAAGGGGTTGGTCAGGATGATACAGACCAGAGCGATGGTCGGGATGCCCATGCGCAGCACGGCCGAGGGCGCGATGACGCGGCTCGTGCACAGCGTACAGACGTAGTACAGCAGCAGCAGCGGCAGGAGCGCCTGAAACAGGTAGAACACCGTGTTCGAGAGCATCCGGCAGACATTGAAGCTGTACGGGGCGTACAGGATGAAGCCCGTGCTGACCAGCTCCGCGGCAACGTCCAGACTGACGACGCTCAGCAGACGGCGGAACATCCGGCTGTTCCGGTCGTCCATCTGCCGCTAGCGGGAATACTGCCATATGACGACCAGCAGCACCGCCATCCCGGCGATCAGATAATGTATGTTGGTTGTCATTCTGCGTCTCCTCCCAGTCTGGCTTCGTTTTTCTTCAAATGTGCGTCGGCCTCGGCCTTCCACGCGCTGATGCTGCGCGACTTTCCGTCCTCGTCGCACAGACGGCTGAAGCCGAAGGTCATGGTGATGCGCGCGCGCGGCGCGCAGGTACGATTGTAGCGTGCGACGACCGCGCGGAACTGCCGGTGCAGCTGTCCGGAGTCGATATGCGGCTCGGGGCGGATGAGGGCGAACTCGTTGCCGCCCGTGCGGAAGCACAAGACGCTCTCGCCCTCGTCCTTGCACGCGCGGCAGAAGTCTGCAACGCATCGCGCGGCGGCGATGACCGCTTCATCTCCCGCCTGAAGGCCGAAGCGGTCGTTGCGCTCGTTCAGGCCCTCGAGCCGGATATAGGTCAGCACCGCGTCGAGGCAGCCGGCCTCGCCGGTGCGGATGCGCTCCATGTATTCCTCGAACGCGCGGCGGTTCGGCAGGCCGGTCATGCGGTCCTCGCGCTGCATCTCATGGCTGATGCGGTGCTCCATGTGAAAGCGCATATCCTCGGTCGCCTGTCCGAGCAGCTCACGGAAGAGCAGGATGATGAACAGCAGCACGCCAAACTGGTATACGGCGTCGTACCAGTAGATATGGAGCAGGCCAGTACAGCACGAGCGCGGCCACGCCGAACGCGCCCAGCGCGGCGAACGCCGCCATGCGCAGCCGGAGCTGCGGCGCGGGCTGAGCGCGGTACGAGCGGAAAAGCACGGTCAGCATCGCCGCCACGCCTGCGGTGAGGAGCAGGTGCGTCAGCGGCAGCATATCGATGAACGGCACGCCGAAAGCCGGTACGCCGCGCCCTGCGCGAGGGCGTTGACGCAGAGCAGCGCGATGAGCACATCTCGGGGGAACGATGCGCAGCCTGCCGCTGACCGTGTTGCGGACGAAATGCACCATCGGGATGGCCATGGTCATGAAGGCGTAGAAGGAAACGACGCTCCCGGCGGCGGTGTCGGCGCCGTAGAGCTGATACAGGCCGGAATCGGTCATGCACCGCAGGCTGCACAGCAGCAGAAAGACCGCCGTGTCGAGAAAGCGGCGCTCGCGGATGCCGAAAAAGCTCGTGTAAAAGAAGATCAGCAGCGCGAGCACGGCGAGCACGAGCATGACGAGTATCATGCCGGCGGAGAACAGCGAGGACTGGATATGTCGGCCGGTGACGGCCGGCATCGAGCCGAGACGGGCGCGTCGATACGGCACATCCGTCCGGGAAGCTCGGTAAAGGTCAGGCTGAGCGTCTGCCCGCCGATGCTGTACGGCAGCTCGGTGTCCGCCCACAGGCGGCCCTTCATCTGCGCGTTTTCGGAAGGCGTTGTCCTCGTAGCGGTAGAGCAGCGTTTCGCCCACACGGATCTCGATGCCGTATTCCACGCCGCGCGCGCTCAGCAGCTTTCCGCCGTCGCTGTCGGTCAGCGTGTCGTTATACAGGGTGATCGTCTGCCCCGGCCCGGTCCCAGCGCGGCGGGGAGCGTAATTCGCGCCGCACGCCGTCCGTCAGCTGATACTAGCCGGTATTAAGGGGTGGAGAGCACCCCGTCCGGATCGTGCTGATGCAGTCCGGCGGCAAGGAATACCGCCATCACCGCGATCAGCAGCAGGACGAGCGTCTCCGCGGCGCAGCGCAGGGTCCTGTGTTTCATGACTCTCCCTCCGTCCGGTCGTTTTCGTGATGGCGCTGCTTGGTCCCGTACATACGGCTGTCCGCCGCGATGCGCACCTGCGAAGCGCTGCCGTCCTCCGGATAGCAGGCGCAGCCGCAGCTGACGCCGACCGAAAGCTCCGTTCCGTCGAGGACGACAGGGGCGGAGAGCGTGGTCTGGATACGCTCGGCCATGCGGGTGCGCTGCTCCTCGTCCATGTCGGCGCTGACGATGAGCGCGAACTCATCGCCGCCGATGCGGAAGGCGTAGTCCCGGCTGCGGATGCAGCGCAGCAGCCGCGCGCTGATCTCCTTGAGCAGCCGGTCGCCCATGGCGGTGACCGTAGGTATCGTTTACCGGCTTAAAGCGGTCGAGATCGAGGTAATACAGCACGAACGGCAGCTTTTTCTCCTCGCAGATGTTCAGGACTCTGCTGAAATAGCGCTCGTTGAACAGGCCGGTCATGCTGTCCGTGTTCGCCATGTTCTCGAGCTCGATCTTCTGCCCGATGTCCTGCACGACCTGCATGACCTCATAGACCGTGCCGTCCGCGTGCCACTCGACCGGGATGACGGTCAGCACCATGTAGGCGTTCTCCGTGCGGCTGCAATACTCGATCTTGAGATTGTCGTCCGGCCGTCGCAGCACGCTGCGCAGGTATTCGGGCGTGATCAGGCGCGAGAGCTTGGCGTTTTCCGTTTCGGTCAGCGCGACATAGCGACTGGAGATGGTCTCGACCATGTCCGAATACCGCCCGGAGGACGGATAGAGCGGCTCGCTGTTCCGCAGCTCGCGGTAGCGGTAGCGGTCGGTGTCCAGATTGACGATGGAATAGCGGTCGACGATGCGGCTCATGCTTTGCAGCAGGCGGTCGCTCTGCATCTTTTCGCGCTCGAGGCTCAGCCGCTCCGCCTCCTCGCGCCGCAGGCGCAGCTAGCTCTCCATGCCCAGCGCCAGCACCACGATGATGACGGCGAAGATGCAGAGCGCGCCGAGCGCGATGATCGTAGACTGCTGCACGCTGCGCATCGCGCCGTCCACCTCGTCGGCGCGGATGATGCCGACGAGCGTCCAGTCCGGAAAAGCGGTCGGGATCGCGACCAGATAATTCCGCCCTCCCTGACAGATGAACTGCGCGCTCCCGCTCCTGCCGAGCTGGACGCAGTCCCTGATGTCGTCCATGGTGCCGTATATCCAATCGGCGTGCGCGTCGATGTCGTACAGATTGGTCATGCCCTCGCACAGCTCGGTCTGCGGCTCGAGCGCGAGCACGATGTCGCCGTTCGAGCGCACCACATAGCAGTCGCTCTGTCCGCCGTACATACTGCCGTCAACCAGATCATCGACCACGTCCGTATCATAGCTGACCGCGAGGCCGGTGTAGGTCACGCCGTCCAGCGTCAGACTGCGGCTCATCGGCATCGCAAACGCGATCTTCGGCACGCCGTAGGTTGCCGTATAGGTGGAGACGATTGGCTCGCCCTCGCTGTACATCTCCTGAATCACGCCGCTGATGCTGTCGACGCTTCCCTTGCGGCCGTCCGTGAGGTACTGCGTGCTTTCGTTGAACAGATAGAAGTCGCTGTAATGCCACGACTCCTTGTTGGCCTGCATATCCGCCCCGATGCTGTCAGCATGGTCGATGTCTGCGTCCTTCAACAGACCGTCCCACTGACTCAGTACGGTCCAGTTTCGCTGTACGAACAGCGTGAAGGTCTCGGAGATCTGCGCAAAGCTCTCGAGCAGATGATCCGAGCTCTCCTGATAGATTTTCATACCGATGTAGCTGCTGTAAACGCCGATGCCCGCTGCGAACACCATAGCAAGAAGCACGGTCAGCAGAGTGATGCTCGGTCGTTTTTTTCATGCACATCCCTCCTGATGATATTCTTCCATTCCCTTTCTGTACCATAATTATACTATTTTCCCGAGCCAAAAAGGAAAGGAAAAGATTGAACTATATTTTCCCCCGCGCCGCCGGGGGAAAACGTTATAACGTCACAGCGTTTCAAAGTTATGACGTTTAACGTTAAAACGTTTCGAAGTTACAGCGTTTTAACTTTCCTCTGCGGCAGGGATAAAAAATATCCTCTCCGTTTTTCGCAGGAGAGGATATTTCGATATATACAGAAAGCCGATGCGGTATCCCCGGAATAATTCATACAGAAAGGAAGAATATCATTGAATTAGTCTTAGGGGGGTGTACTGCTCTCCGCGCCGGGTATGGCAGGTGGGTCCGGCGCGGGGAAAGGAGGGGAATGGGTAATAGGTGGGATATAATATTTCATGCTTCGGGGAGGAATGCCGCGGGCTTTTTGTAACAGATTAGTCCTCCGCGAGCTTTTTGTAGCGCTCGTAGCGGGCCTTGACGTCCTCGACCTCCTTCGCGTACAGGGCGTCAGCCTTGTCCGGGAAGTTGTTCTTGAGGGAGGCGAAGCGGTTCTCGCCCATCAGGAAGTCCATGACCTTGTCGGTGTCCGGCTCCTTGGAGTCGAGCTGGAACGGGTTCTTGCCCTCCGCGATGCGGCGCGGGTCGTAGCGGTACAGGTGCCAGTAGCCGCACTCGACTGCCTTCTTCATCTCGTCCTGAGAAGTGCCCATGCCGGCCTTGATATGCTGCTCAAGGCACGGGCAGTAGCAGATGACGATGGACGGGCCGTCGTAGGACTCGGCCTCGCGCAGCGCCTTGAGGGTCTGCGCCTGGTCTGCGCCCATCGCGACCTGTGCAACGTAAACGTACCCGTACTGCATCAGGGATCGCGCCGAGATCCTTCTTTGCGACCTTTTTACCGGATGCCGCGAACTTTGCGGTAGCGGAAGTCGGGGTTGCCTTGGAGGACTGGCCGCCGGTGTTGGAGTAGACCTCGGTGTCGAGCACGAGCAGGTTGACGTCCTGATTCTGTGCCATGACATGGTCGATGCCGCCGAAGCCGATGTCGTAGGCCCAGCCGTCGCCGCCGACCGCCCAGACCGACTTCTTCGCGAGGAATTCGCGGTTGTCGAGGACGTACTTGACCTCGTCGGTCTGCTCAGCCTTCTCGAGCGCTGCGATGAGCGCATCGGAAACTTCGCGGGACTTCTCGCGGTCGTTCCAGTCTGCGAGGTACGCTGCTGCTTCCTCAGCCGCAACGCCTGCGTTCTTCAGCGCCTCGATGCGGATGAGCAGCTCCTTGCGGATGGCGTCCTGTGCGTGATAGAAGCCGAACGCGAACTCTGCGTTGTCCTCGAACAGCGAGTGCTCCCACGCCGGGCCGTGACCCTTGCAGTCGCGGCAGTACGGCAGGATCGGTGCGCCGCCGCTGATCGCGGACGAGCAGCCTGCTGCGTTGCCGACGTACATGCGGTCGCCGAACAGCTGGCTGAGCAGCTTGATATAGGTAGTCTCGGCGCAGCCTGCGCAGGCAGCGGAGAACTGGAAGTAGGGCTTGGCGAACTGAACATTCTTGACGCTCTTGTCGCTGATGACGTCCTTCTTGAGGTAGCTTTCGTTCATTGCAACGTCGTCGAACAGCGGCTGCTCGGACTTCATCTCCTCGAACGGCGCCCAGGTCAGCGCGTCCCTTTGCCGGGCACGCGGTCAGGCACACGCCGCAGCCGAGGCAGTCATACGGCGAAAGCTGCATGCGGAAATTGTACTTCGGCGCGTCCTTGCCGAGGCCCTTTGCCGGAGCGGTAACGAAGGAATCCGGAACACCGGCCTTCTCCTCGTCGGTCAGCAGGACCGGACGGATTGCCGCGTGCGGGCAGCACATCGAGCAGCGGTTGCACTGGATGCAGGCGTCGGGGTTCCACTTCGGAACCTTGGTCGCAACGCCGCGCTTTGGAGTAGACCGAAGTGCCGTTCTCCCACGTGCCGTCGAGCACGCCGTACTTCTGGAATACGGAGACCGGGAGCTTGTCGCCCTGCTGCTTGTCGAGCGGCATGACGATGTCGCGGACGAACGGGGTCATGTTCTTCGGCTCTGCAACCGGCTCGTCGGTCGCGTCCGCCCATGCAGCCGGGATCTCGACCTTGACGGACGCCTGAACGCCGAGGTCGACCGCCTGGTTGTTCATGTCGACGATCTTCTGACCGGCCTTCTTGAAGTAGGAGTTATAGTTGTTCTTCTTCATATCCTCGATCGCGAGGTCCATCGGGATGACCTTGGTCAGCGCGAAGAACGCGCCCTGAAGGATGTTGTTGGTGCGCTTGCCGAGGCCGATGGCCGCCGCGAGCTTTGCCGCGTCGATGATGTAGAAGTTTGCGTGCTTGCGCGCGAGGTCGCGCTTCATCTTCGCCGGGAGGTGCTCCTCAAGCTCCTCGACCGACCACGGGCAGTTGAGCAGGAAGGAGGTGCCGCCGTCCTTGAGGTCTGCGGTGACATCGTACTTTTTAACGTAGGTCGGGGCGTGAACCGCGACAAAATCCGCGGAATTGACCAGATAAGTGCTGAGAATCGGCTCGTCGCCAAAGCGCAGATGGCTCTGCGTCAGACCGCCGGACTTCATCGTGTCATAGGGAGAAATACGCCTGCGCGTACTTGCCGCCGACAAAGCCGATGGTCGAGATAGCGTTCTTGTTCGCGCCGACCGTGCCGTCGCCGCCGAGACCCCACAGCTTGCAGCTGATCTGACCGGATGCGGCAGCTCGATCTCGGTGTAGTCGAGCGAGGTGTGGGTAACGTCGTCGTTGATGCCGATGGTGAAGTTGTTCTTCGGCTGCTCCTTCGCGAGGTTTTCGTAGACCGCGATGAACTGGCCCGGGTGGTGTCCGTGAGGACAGGCCGTAGCGGCCGCCGACGACCGTGATGTCGTTCCGGCCTGCCTGATTGAGGGCGGTCACGACGTCGAGGTATACCGGCTCGCCGACCGAACCGGTCTCCCTTGCTGCGGTCGAGAACAGCGATCTTCTTGACAGAAGCCGGGATTGCCGCCGCGAAGTGCTTGACCGAGAACGGCGGTACAGGTGGATCTGCACCATGCCGACCTTGCGGGCTATGCGCGTTCAGATAGTCAACGGTCTCCTTGACCGCCTCGGAAGCCGAGCACATGACAACGATGACTTCCTCAGCGTCGGGAGCGCCATAGTAGTTGAACAGCTTGTAGTCACGGCCGGTCAGCTTGTTGATCTCATCCATGTAGTGCTGGATGGTGTCGGGCACGATAGCGGCCTTGACGTTCGCGCCCTCCTTGCACTGGAAGTAGATGTCGGGGTTTACGTTGTTGCCGCGGTTGGTGGGATGCTCAGGGTTCAGGGACTGGCGGCGGAACTCCTGGAGCGCCTTCTGGTCGACCAGGCCGCGCAGATCCTCATAATCGAGGGGTCTCGATGCGCTGCATCTCGTGCGAGGTGCGGAAGCCGTCGAAGCAGTGCATGAACGCATAGCGCGCCTTGATGGCGGACAGATGCGCGACGGCGGCCAGGTCCATCGCCTCCCTGAGGCGAGGAAGACATCAGCATGCCGTAGCCGGTGGTGCGGCAGGTCATGAAGTCGGTGGTGGTCGCCGAAGATCGAGTGGTGGTTGCTCGTGACGACGCGGGACGCGATAAAGCATGACGCTCGGCAGGAACTGGCCGCCCATGGCGTACATCGCCGGGATCATCAGCATCAGGCCCCTGCGAGGAGGTGAAGGTCGTGGTGAGTGCGCCCGCCTGCAGCGAGCCGTGGCAGGTGCCGGCCGCGCCGGCCTCGGACTGCATCTGAATGACGTCGACCGTCGTGCCGAACAGGTTTTTTCTTGCCCTTTGCGGACCATTCGTCGACCTTTTTCCGCCATCGGCGAGGACGGCGTGATCGGGTAGATCGCCGCTACCTCGGTGAACGCATAGGCGCTGTACGCCGCCGCCGTGTTGCCGTCCATAACAGCATAGTTCTTTTTTTCTTATCCATAACGATCCTTTCTTTTTTTTGCGCCTGCATCAGCGGAGCCGGACCCCGCCTGCGGAACGCAATCCCTGGTTTTTTATGTAACAGGCATTGAATGCAGCCGAACCTGCATCCATGCCGCATCAGAAGAATATAACGGTATAAACCCGCTGTTTCTTCGATTTATACATCAAATTCAGCAACATCGGCCTTTGCAGCCTGCATGAAAATATAAGTGTCGCAGCCGTAACCGATGAACTTTACACCCATGTCGCGCCACTTCTTTGCCGCCCTCGACCGTGTCGGCAAAGCAGCCGATCTTTACGCCCTTTGCAGCTGCCTTTGCGATGATCTGCTTGATCGCGGCGATGACCTCCGGATGGTCGATTTCACCGACATGACCAAGCGAGCTGGACAGGTCATAGGGCCGACAAAAACTACGTCGATGCCGGGTACGTCCAGAATTTCATCGAGGTTGTCGATCGCCTTCTGACCCTCGGCCTGAAGGATGACCACGGTGTCCTGTGCACGGGAGAAATACTCGCTGCCGGGAACCGCGCCGAAGCCTGCCGAACGGACAAAACGGCAGGTGCCTCGCGTTCCGACGGGCGAAAAAAACTTCGCGGCGGAAACAGCGGCACGCGCCTGCTCTGCGGTGTCGATCTGCGGGATCATGACCGCGCCTGCGCCGACATCCAGAGCCTGATCGATCCAGATATCGCTGCCGCGAGGTACGCGGACGACCGGGCAAACGCCGGTGACGTTTGCTGCACGGATCAGATTGGGGAGTTCCTGGAAGGTGGTGGTGCCGTGCTCCATATCGAGCAGCACGAAATCATATCCGGCATGACCTGCGGCTTCCACCATCGCAGGGTCCGTGCAGATCATCGAACGGGCCAAGCGCGCCCCGGTCAGAATCCATTGCCGCCTTGAAACGATCCACGCTTTCCATCGTCGGCATAACGGACTTTTTGTTCATATGACCATCCCTTTCCACTATGCGGAAACGCATTCCGAATAGTTGGTAAAAATATTTACAAGGGCTCACCCTTGCCGTATAATTATATTATTAGACCACTATCGAAGGTTTGTCAAGAGGGCATTTGAAAAAATTTTTGAAGGAGTTTGTTATGGCTAGAGCATACCTCGAGCATTCTGCGCGCTTTGCAGATTCTGGAATGCTTTATGGATCAGGAAAAAGGAATGGACGCTCAAGGAGCTGGTAAACCAGCTCGGACTGCCCACCACGACGGTTTTTCGTCATGTTTCCACGCTGATGGAACGGCGGTACCTGACGCAGATCCGGTGCGTAAGACCTACCACTGTAGGGCCGAATCTGCTTGCGCTGGCAGGAGCGATCATCGGCGGCTCCGATTTGTGCAAGATCGCCCGGCCGGAGCTTGTGAGCGCCTGTCCGACCGCGTCAAGGAGACGATCAATCTGAGCATTCTCGTCGATAACGAGATCTTCTATCTGGACAAGGTGGAAACGCAGCGCTCTATTACCTGCAGCACGAGAGTCGGTGGCCGTGTGGCCGCACACGCGACCAGCTGCGGCAAGATCCTGCTTGCGGACAGGGACGCAGATTTTCTCGCACAGTACTGTGAATGGATGAAAAGCGTTCCGCCGCTCACGCCCAAGACCATCACACAGCCCGACCGGCTGCTGAAGGAGCTGGAATCGGCGCGCATCAACGGCTACGCCATGGACGACGGCGAGGTAGAGCAGGGACTGATCTGTGTGGCGGCGCCCGTGCGTGATGCCAGCGGCCGTGTCATTGCGGCCGTGAGCATTGCCGGACCGGATTATCGAATGGAGCAGGATATGGAAATGATGATCCATGAAATCAGGCAGGCCGCAGAACGAATTTCCTATACGCACGGCTTTTTCCGGTAGGATTATCAAAAACCATCATAAAAACAGCCCGGCAGCGAGCATATCAGACGCTCGCTGCCGGGTTTTTCAATGCCGTATTCATTCTTTTTGATAATATCATCATTCTCATTGATTGTAATCACGCCGAATTGCAGCATATTTCACAGAGCACGACCGTGTTTTTTTAGTAAAACAGCATTTATCAACAAAAACGATATATCTATCAATTATTTTGATTTTAATTTTGCGTCCGAAATTGATATACTGACAGTACAAAATCATTCTTTTGACGCAAGCTCAATCCGAAAGCGGAAACAGTCCCGGCTGCTCCGGAAGGACGACCGTGTGCAGAAGCTCGATAAACCGTTCGATCATCTCCCTTTTGCAGGTATCCGGCTGATAGACCGCGACGATCTTTCTGGTATCCGGAATGCCCTTCATCGTGCAGTAGACGATCTTCGGCGCGAGCTGCTCGATCTGCATCCCGAGAAAGACCGGGCTGGTGAACAGATAGCCCATGTTCTGCGAAACGAGCATGGCCGCCGTCTGCATGGAGCTGACAGTCGTGACCGACTGCGGACAGATGTCGAAATGCTCGAGCGCCTGCCGGGTGATGCCGCCGATGTCATTGGCGGCCGAGGGCAGGATCAGAGGCAGGTTCTGAAGCTGCTTCGGAGTGATCTCATAGGGATTTTTCGATGAATTGCCGCTGTACGCCCAGGGCGGAACCAGATTGAACGAGCGCGGAACGATCAGCAGAAGCTGTTCGAGCGCAAGCTCAACGCTCGTCTCCTGAGAGCCCGGCGTCATGCCGCCGACGACAAGGTCAGCGTCATTCGAGCGCAGGCTCTGCATCAGCAGCTCATCTCCCTGCTCGATCAGGTTGATGCTGACGCTGGGATAGATCTCATGAAAAAGCGGCAGCAGCGACGGCATCCAGGCCGCGCCGTGCATCAGACCGATGCCGACGTTCAGCGTTTCCTCCGGATGCGCCATCTGCTGGAGCCGGGCGGTCAGTCTGGCCTCCGATCTGCCGGATCTTCTTCAGCTCTTCAATACACAGCGCGCCTGCCGGAGTCGGCAGGATCGGCGTCTTCGAGCGATCAAACAGCTTTATGCCCAGTTCCTGTTCCACGCGGTTGAGATACATCGTCAGCGTGGACTGCGCGACGAACAGCCGCTTTGCGGCGCGGGTCAGATTCTGTTCCCTGGCGATCGCAAAAATATAATCCATCTTGTCAATCATCATCGACTCTTTTCTCCTTTTCCCCAGCAGATGTTTCAATCATGATGATATGGGAAAAACGGAAAAAAGGCAAGCATAATTTTTTCAACAGAAAGCGAGGCGGCGTCATGAGCATCGGCGAATATCTGAAATCCATATTCAGTCTGGAAGGAAAGACCATCCTGATCTCCGGCGCGACCGGCGGCATCGGGAGCGCGATCAGCCGCGGACTCGCGGCGGCGGGCGCTGAGACGGCGCTCTGTGCGAGAAACCAGCAGAAATGCCGGGAGCTGGCAGACGAGATCTCCGCGCATGGCGGCGCGGCGACGGCGCACGCTCTGGATCTACCCGATCTGGACAGCATTCACCGCTGCGTAGACGAGGTCATGCAGCGTTACGGCAAGATCGACGTTCTGTTCAACGTGGCGGGCATCAACCGCCGGGAGGGACTGCTCGACGTCGAGCCGGAAACCTATGACCGTATCATGGATACCAATCTCAAGGGGCGTGTTCTTCCTCAGCCAGGCAGTCGCGCGCGCGAGATGTACCGGCGCAGATCCGGCAATATCATCAATATCGGCTCTCACAACGACACCGGAATGCTGGGCGGCTGCTCGGTCTACGGCGCATCGAAGAGCGGCGTGGTCGCGCTGACCCGTTCCATGGCAGTCGAGTTTGCACAGTACGGCATTCGCTGCAACGCGATCAGCCCCGGTCATATCCTGACCGATCTGACGCAGGTGACTTGGCAGCATCCCACGCGGAGCGAAATATCTGCGCGAGCGGATCGCCATGGGCCGTCCGGGAGAGCCGGACGAGTTGACAGGAATGGCCATTCTTCTGGCCTCGGATGCCTCCTCGTACATGACGGGGCAGGCGTATCATGTTGACGGCGGCTGCCTGTGCGGCGGCAGGCCGTGGGACTATGATACACAGTATTGAAATTAGGACGGCACCCCGCAAGGGGAAACGGCGCTGTCTTGATAAATAATAAAGGAGGGGGAATTTTCCTGAGCCGGGAAGGGAACCGGCTCCACGCGGCAGGAATGTTCAATTCTTTGCCATCTGATTAAGAAAGGGAGTAAAAAACTATGTCTGCAACTGGATTTCTGGTTCTGCTGATCGTTACCATCGCGATACTGATGGTACTGATCATGAAAGTCAAACTGCATCCGACCTTTGCGCTGTTCCTCTCTGCGCTGTTCATGGGTCTTGTTCTGGGACGCTTCGAAGCGGAGGGCTTCGGATTTACGGATATTCTGACGACGATCACCGGCGGCTTCGGCGGCACACTCGGCAGTATGGGTATCCCGATCATGCTCGGCGCGATCCTCGCAATGGGCGTTCAGGACACCGGCGCCGCAAAGGCCATCGCGAACTCCTTCATCAAGCTGTTCCGCGGCAAAAACCTTGAGCTTGCTCCGGCGCTGACCGCCTACATCGTATCTATCCCGGTATTCGGCGATATCACCACCATTCTGACCTCCAACATCGCAAACGTCCTGTCCAAGCGCAAGCATATCTCGATGGGCAAGATGGCGGCGTTCACCCAGACCGGTCTGAACCTGACCCACGCGATGGTTCCGCCTACGCCCGGTATCCTGGCTGTATCCATCCTGCTCGGCGCTGACCTCGGTCTGGTCATCGGCTGGGGCATCCTGATCTCTCTGATCGCGTTCGTACTGACCTGGCTGGTCCTGCGCAAGTGGACCGAAACAAGGAATTTGTCGAGCCGGTTCCGGAGGTAGTCGCTGAGATCGAGGAGACCTCCTCCAACGACGTCAAGGACATCCTGATCACCGGCAACGACATCCCGGCGACCTTCGCATCCTTCCTGACCATCCTCATTCCGGTCGTTCTGATCGCAGGCAGCTCCTTCATCAAGATGGTCGTTGCCGAGGATTCCGCTCTGTACGCCTGGGCCAACATTTTCGGCGACAAGATCGTCGCGCTCGGCCTCGGCGTTATCTACACCATGCTGCTCGCAGTATTCCACAAGGCTTCCGTCCGCAAGAGCAACGCAGACGCTACCGGCAAGAACCCGCAGAGCTTCCGTGAAGTCGTTCTGAACAGCTGGATCGCACGCGGCCTGGAGATCGCTCTCCCCGCACTGCTGATCACCGGCATGGGCGGCGCATTCGCAGCCGTTATCAAGGCAGCTCCGGCCATCAACGATCTGGCAGGTCTCATCGAGCAGTCCGGCGTTCCGGGTCTGCTGATCCCGTTCCTCATCGGCGCTATCATGTTCACCGCAGTCGGCTCCATGACCACCGGCGGCATGACCGCAGCAGGCGTTGTCGGCCCGATGATGGTCACCCTGGGTCTGAGCCCGATCTCCACCGTTCTGGCAATCGGCGCAGGCACCATGATCTTCAACCACGTCAACAACTCCGGCTTCTGGGTTATCAGCCGTTTCTTCAACCTCGACCTCAAGCAGGGCCTGAAGTACATCACCCTGCCCGACTTCGTAGCCGGCATCTTCTGCTTCGTCATGATCTGCGGCGCGGCTGCTGTAGGTCTGTTCTAAAGACAAAGCCGAAAAACATTTTCAGTCAAATAAGGTCTGCTGCCTGCTGATCCAGCGGGCAGCAGATTCTGTATTCCACCTCACTTTATTCCGAATCCGGAGGAAAGGACAAGATTATGATTCAAAAAAGCCATGACGACCGCATGCTCTGGGCGCAGTTCGACGCCCTCGAAATGGGCACCGGCTGGGGAGGATACCGACATCCTCAAGCCGCAGATTATGATCGAGAGCGTATACGGCGATTCCCACCCGGGCAGCTATCATCTCAACCAGATGGTAGAGCAGGCGGTCTACGGCGTATATCAGTGCGGCGGCAAGCCGGCCAAGTACTACGCTACCGACATCTGCGACGGCTGCGCGCAGGGTCACGACGGCATGAACGTCGTTCTGGCGTCCCGCGAAGCCATCGCCAACATGGTAGAGGTTCACGCCTCCGCCGTGCCCTGGGACGGCATGATCCTCGCTTCCAGCTGCGACAAGTCTATTCCCGCGCACCTGAAGGCCGCCGCCCGGATGGACATTCCGGCCATCTTCATGCCGGGCGGCTCCATGCGCCCCGGTCCGAAATATGACGACCTCTCTGGTCGCGGGCGACATTTCCCTGCGCCAGAAGCGCAAGGGATGCCATCACTCCGCAGGAGGTCCGCGACTACAAGCTGACCGGCTGTCCGTCCGTCGGCGCGTGCACCTTCCTCGGAACGGCTTCCACCATGCAGTGCATGGCTGAGGCGCTCGGTCTGACGCTCCCCGGCGCGGCGCTCGTTCCGGCTACCATGCGCGACCTGCTCCAGTATTCGCGCTATGCCGGCCGCAAGATCATGGAGCTGGTCGAAAAGCAGATCACGCCGTCCAAGATCCTGACCCCCGCAGCGTTCAAAAACGCTATCATCGTGCATTCTGCCATCGGCGGCTCGACCAACGGCACCATCCATCTCCCGTCTATCGCAAGAGAGCTCGGCTATGACCTGCCGATCGAGCTGTTCGACGAGATCAACCATCAGGTCCCGCATCTGGGCAACATCAATCCGTCCGGCACCCATCTGACCGAAAGCGTTCTGGTTCGCCGGCGGCGTACCGATGGTACAGTGGCTGCTGCGCGACATGCTCGATCTGGACGTGATGACCGTCACCGGCAAGACGCTGGGTGAAAATCTGGAGGATCTGCATAAGGACAACTGGTTCGAGCGCAATCTGGGCTATCTGCACAACTACGGTCTCGAGCGCGATCAGGTCATCTTCCCGGTGGACAAGGCGCCGGAAAAGGGCTCGGTCGCTATCCTGAAGGGCAATATCGCTCCCGAGGGCAGCGTGCTCAAATACTCCGCCTGCGCAAACAATCAGCGCGAGGTCGTCAACGCCAAGGCTCGTGTATTCAATCACGAGGAGGACGCACACGATGCTGTCGTCAACAACGAGATCAACCCGGGCGAAGTCATCATCATCCGCTACGAAGGCCGCGCGGCTGCGGCATGCCGGAAATGCTGATGACCACCGAGGCCATTGTCTGCGACGAGCGCATCAACGGCTCGGTCGCTCTGATCACGGACGGCCGCTTCTCCGGCGCGACCCGCGGCGCGGCGATCGGCCATGTCAGCCCGGAGGCTGCTGCCGGCGGCCCCATCGCCTTCATCGAGGACGGCGACCTGATCTCCTACAGCGTCAAGGACCGCACCATCAACCTGACCGGCATCCACGGCGTGCCCTGCACGCTCGAGGAGGCGGACAAGGTGCTCGCAGAGCGCGCCAAGGCAGGCATCCTGCCGCGCGAACCCCGCAAGGGCTTCTACAAGCTGTACACCGACCACGCGCTTTCCGCAATGAAGGGCGCAGGTCTGGAATAAAAAAACACTCAGGACCGCCGGAATGCTTTCTGCTTCCGGCAGTCTTTGCTTTCCGGCGCCGCCGCACCGCACAGGGCGCCGGTCCGGAACAGACAAGGAGATTTTGATATGGAAAATCGATTATCCGACAAGAAAGCGCAGGGGATTCCCTCCTACGGCACCTTTACCCAGCTCAAAAGCGCTGCTGCCATAGAAAACATCGCCTGTGCGCCATTTGATTTTGTTGTTATCGACACGGAACATCAGGCGATCGGAACCGATCTTATGGCCTCCGCCGTCGCGTCCGCGCAGGGCGCCGGTCTGACGCCTCTGGTCCGCATCTGCGAGATATCCAGACGCGCAGTCCTGCATCCGCTGGACGCAGGCGCCGCCGGACTGATCGTCCCCGCCGTCAAAACCGCGGAGGAGGTCCGTCAGCTGGTCGCCTACGCCAAGTTCGCCCCCCTCGGCAACCGGGGCTATCAGCCTACCCGGGACTGCCGTTGGGGTTCTTCGTCCTCCTTTTCCCCGGTATCCTATATGGAGGAAGCCAACCGGAAAACGTTATTGATCCCGCAGTGTGAGACCAGGGAATGTCTGGAGCATATCGAGGAGATCGCTTCGATCGACGGCGTAGACGGCATTTTTATCGGTCCTCTTGATCTGTCCATCGCCTTAGGCTGTCCGCTTCAGCTGGATTCCCCTGTCATGGCTCATGCCATCGAACGCATCCTGAAGGCCTGCCGGGACAACGGCAAAATGAGCATGATCTTGGCAGGCGATGCAGCGGCTGCCCGGAAACTCATCGAGCAGGGAGTCGACTCTGTGGCTGTCGGCGCGGATATTTTCCTGCTGATCCACGCCTATCAGGAGCTGTACCGCCAGCTGACCGACTGACGGAAGAGCGCGCGTCGACATCATGAAATGATATGCCCCCCTATATAGCGAACAAAGTGAAATAAAAACACTGAAAGCTGTATAGGGGGCATTTTCGTAAAAAAATCTGCCAGGAGCTGAACGCTCCCGGCAGCAAAATCTTATTTTATTTCATTATATACTTGACTGAGCGGTTTATTTTCATAAAGTGGTTATACGCCAATGCCGAGCGGAGAGAATGCCAGCTAGACCAGCAGCACGCACACGATAACGATAACACTGACGATCTTGCTGTACTTCCAGGGGGGCAGATCTACCGCGCCGACGTCCTTCTGTACCCAAACCGCAGCACCCTTTGTTCTTGCTGCGGCGGTGCATCAGGTACATGATGAGCATTTCAAGCGGCCACAGAACGGATACCGCTTTTCAGATAGTGGATCGTGCCCTCGTTTCTGCTGTCAGTCTGCGCCCTCGAGCAGCTCGAGCAGGCGCTTTCGCTTGGCGCGCGGCTCGCCCTCGATGCACAGCTTGGCGTAGATCTGGTTGACATACTGCCGGACGCTGCCCTCGGAGAG
>VOFK01001759.1_pt1 | contig 40261 bp, 66 predicted proteins | sample 5384121 | NCBI WGS metagenome assembly VOFK01 (sample SAMN12384730, study PRJNA508395) | human gut metagenome | isolation source: healthy gut J | host: Homo sapiens | reverse complement strand
CCCAATCTTCGATTCTAAGAAGGAATGATGTGGATTGGTGGTGGTGCCGGTATGGCTCCGTTGCGTGCGCAAATCATGCACTTGACCAAGACATTGCATACTACTGACCGTAAAGATGTCTTACTTCTACGGTGCCCGTGCGCTGAACGAAGTGTTCTATCTGGAAGATTTCCTGCAAATCGAAAAGGACTTCCCAATCTCACTTTCCATTTGGCTCTCGACCGTCCGGACCCTGCTGCTGATGCTGCAGGCGTGAAATACACTCCGGGCTTCGTACACAACGTAATTTACGAAACTTACCTGAAGAATCACGAAGCTCCTGAAGATATTGAATACTACATGTGGTCCTGGTCCGATGTCGAAAGCTGTAGAGAAGATGCTCGACGATCTTGGCGTTCCGGCACAGAACCTGATGTTCGACAACTTCGGAGGATAATTCGCAGAAGAGAACAAACCGGTCGGAAAAATGACCGGAAAGGTTACGATAAACACAGAGCGGGAAATCTGAAAAGCAGTAATGCTTCTTCGATTTCCCGCTTCTTTTTGGTATTATCTCATAATGTCTTTCCGTTATGGTTTGTATCTATTTTATGTCTGTTTTAAAGATAGTTCTCCTTTTTTATCCGTACTTATCTATTATATTCGTATATTTGGCTACACAATAGAATTATTAAAGTACAATAGGCTATGGAATATCATCGTATATCTTTTATTCACAATGATACAGAGTATTCATTTATCAAAGCTATGAGTTCAAGTTTAACGGGATATGCCTTGGTGACAGCTTGTAGGGCAGAAGTAACCATTTACATGAAAGAGAATAATCTGAAAGGTTATTATATATTGACCGGCATGGCTAAAGTTTGATTGTATTTTTTATCTCCGTACTCTTTCCTTTTTTGTATCTTTTGCCTCCATGTTAGAGAAAATGAAATTATACAGTCGGCTCTCCGCAATTTGAAGATTGAGGAGCTGAATCCGATGCAGGAAGCATCACTTGAACAAGCTACCGGAAGAAAAGACGTTATACTATTGTCACCGACAGGATCGGGCAAGACATTGGCCTATCTGTTACCTTTTACTCCTTACTCTAAAACCGAACGACGACAGCGTGCAGGTTTTGATTCTCGTTCCTTCGCGTGAGCTGGCCTTTACAGATAGATTCTGTATTCAAAGCAATGGGGACTTCCTGGAAAACCTGCTGTTGTTACGGTGGACATCCTATCACCGAAGAAAAGAAAAGTATATTGAGCAATCATCCTGCTATCATCATCGGTACTCGGGACGTATCACCGACCATTTGTCGAAAGGCAATTTCAACCCCTGAAACCATTGAAACTTTAATTATTGACGAGTTCGACAAATCGTTGGAGTTTGGTTTCCACGATGAAATGGCAGAGATTATCACCCAGCTTCCGGGATTAAAAAACGTATGTTGCTTTCAGCTACCGATGCGGCAGAGATTCCCGAATTTACAGGATTGAACCGCACAGTTAAGTTGGACTTCCTTTCGGACGATTCTGAAGAACAAGAGTCGCGCTTGAAATTAATGAAGGTGCTTTCTCCTTCCAAAGATAAGATTGATACGCTTTATAATCTGCTTTGTACATTGGGAAGCAGTTCGAGCATCGTGTTTTGTAATCATCGGGATGCGGTGGACCGTGTACATCAGTTATTGGCAGATAAAAACTACTCGCAGAACGTTTTCATGGCGGTATGGAACAGCCGGACCGTGAACGTGCGCTTTACAAGTTCCGTAATGGCAGTTGTCATGTGTTGATTTCTACCGATTTGGCTGCCCGTGGACTGGATATTCCGGAAGTGGGACATATTATTCATTATCATTTGCCGGTCAATGAAGAAGCCTTTACGCACCGCAACGGACGAACAGCACGTTGGGATGCGACCGGAACGTCTTATCTGATTCTTCATGCCGAAGAGAAACTTCCTTCTTATATCCCGGAAGAAATGGAAACAGTGGCGTTGCCTGAAAACCCTCCCCGGCCTCCGAAATCGGTCTGGGCTACTATATATATAGGGTAAAGGAAAAAAGGAGAAACTTAGCCGGATAGATATTGCCGGATTCTTATATAAAAAAGGAAATCTGACTCGCGAAGATGTCGGAGCGATTGATGTCAAAGAACATTATGCTTTCGTTGCCGTTCGCCGAGCTAAGGTGAAGCAACTCCTGAATCTGATTCAAGGAGAGAAAATAAAAGGAATGAAGACTATTATAGAAGAAGCGAAGTAAAGATCTTTTCTGTAAGATACCTTACTTGACATCTATAGATAACAAAATGGTGTATATATCCTGTATAAACCAATAAAAAGAAAAGGAAAATCTGCTATAAAACAGTATTTTTATAAGGAAAGATTTGTTTTACGAAAATAATTCCGTAATTTCGCAAAGTCGAAAGACACAAGTAACGAAATTGTTAAACCAAAAACAAACTTCAAATGAAAAAGCATAATTTCAATGCAGGACCTTCCATTCTTCCGCGTGAGGTGATAGAGGATACAGCGAAGGCTATTTTAGATTTCAACGGCTCTGGTCTCTCTTTGATGGAAATCAGCCACCGCGCCAAAGACTTCCAACCTGTGGTTGACGAAGCAGAGGCATTATTCAAGGAATTACTCAATATCCCCGAAGGCTATTCGGTACTGTTCCTGGGTGGAGGTGCTAGTATGGAGTTCTGCATGGTTCCTTACAATTTCCTTGAGAAAAAAAGCTGCTTATTTGAATACTGGCGTATGGGCTAAGAAAGCAATGAAAGAAGCTAAAGGGTCTGGCGAAGTTGTAGAAGTTGCTTCCTCTGCTGAAGCTACATATACTTATATCCCAAAAGATTATACAATCCCGACAGACGCAGATTATTTCCACATTACGACTAACAACACAATTTACGGTACAGAATTGAAGAAAGATCTCGATTCTCCAGTTCCGATGGTTGCCGATATGTCTTCTGATATTTTCTCACGTCCGATCGACGTTTCTAAATATATCTGTATTTATGGTGGTGCACAAAAAGAATCTGGCTCCTGCTGGTGTTACATTCGTTATCGTTAAGAATGACGCATTGGGTAAGGTTTCCCGTTACATTCCAACGATGTTGAATTATCAGACTCATGTTGACAGTGGCTCTATGTTTAACACTCCTCCTGTTGTACCTATTTATGCAGCATTGCAGACGCTTCGCTGGATCAAAGCACAGGGTGGTGTGAAAGAAATGGAACGTCGTGCCATTGAAAAAGCGGATATGTTGTATGCTGAAATCGACCGCAACAAAATGTTCGTGGGTACTGCTGCCAAAGAAGACCGTTCACGCATGAACATCTGTTTCGTGATGGCTCCCGAATACAAAGACCTTGAAGCTGACTTCTTGAAGTTTGCTACTGAAAGAGGTATGGTAGGTATCAAGGGACATCGTTCTGTAGGTGGTTTCCGTGCATCTTGCTACAATGCTCTGCCGAAAGAAAGCGTACAAGCTTTGATTGATTGCATGCAGGAATTTGAAAAACTTCATTAATATTATTTTCACCACAGATTATACAGACGGACGCAGATTTTTTTTTATTCTGTGAGAATCTGGGTAATCTGTGGTGAGTCTTTATAAACAGAATTAGATTATGAAAATACTTGTAGCTACTGATAAACCGTTTGCTAAAGTTGCAGTAGACGGTATCCGTAAAGAAATAGAAGCAGCCGGATACGAGTTTGCTTTACTTGAGAAATATACAGAAAAAGCTCAGTTGCTGGATGCAGTGAAAGATGCTAATGCCATCATTATCCGTAGTGATATTGTTGATGCAGAGGTGCTTGATGCTGCCAAAGAATTGAAAATCGTAGTTCGCGCCGGTGCAGGATACGATAATGTGGACCTGGCTGCTGCCACAGCTCACAATGTATGCGTGATGAACACTCCGGGACAGAATTCTAATGCTGTTGCCGAACTTGCTTTGGGTATGATGGTATATGCTGTCCGTAATTTCTATAACGGAACTTCCGGTACAGAATTGATGGGTAAGAAACTGGGTATTCATGCTTATGGAAACGTAGGTCGCAATGTAGCTCGTGTTGCCAAAGGTTTCGGAATGGAAGTGTATGCTTATGATGCATTCTGCCCGAAAGAAGTAATCGAAAAAGATGGTGTGAAAGCACTTGATTCTGCAGAAGAATTGTACAAGACTTGCCAGGTGGTATCTCTTCATATTCCGGCAACTGCCGAAACAAAGAACTCTATCAATTATGCTCTGCTGAAAGATATGCCGAAAGGTGCTATGTTGGTAAACACTGCCCGTAAGGAAGTGATTAACGAAGCAGAACTAATCAAACTGATGGAAGAGCGTGCAGACTTCAAATATATCACAGATATTATGCCTGCTGCTAACGCAGAGTTTGCAGAAAAGTTTGCCGGACGTTATTTCTCAACTCCTAAGAAGATGGGTGCTCAAACTGCCGAAGCAAATATCAATGCCGGTATTGCTGCTGCTCAACAAATTGTGGGCTTCTTGAAAGATGGTTGCGAGAAATTTAGAGTAAACAAGTAAGATTCTGAATAAGTCTGCCGGATTTTTCAGGATAACTATGGTAGTATCTGAATAAAAACAATCCGTTGCAGAATGTCTTTTTTAGAAATAAGTAGTATATTTGAGCCACAGATTTTCAAGAAGTCTGTGGCTTTAATTTTTTACATATAAAATACTAATATCATGGCAATAATCAAACCTTTCAAGGGCATTCGTCCTCCGCAAAACCTCGTAGAACAGGTCGCTTCACGTCCTTATGATGTACTGAACTCTGAAGAAGCCCGCGCAGAAGCGGAAGGTAACGAAAAAGTCTCTTTATCATATTATTAAACCGGAAATAGATTTCCCTGTTGGTATGGATGAACACGACGAACGGGTGTATGCTAAAGCTGCCGAGAATTTCCAACTGTTTCAGGACAAAGGCTGGTTGGTGCAGGATAATAAGGAAAACTATTATATCTATGCCCAGACGATGAACGGGAAAACGCAATACGGATTGGTAGTTGGTGCATACGTTCCCGATTATATGAATGGGATTATCAAAAAGCATGAGCTTACCGTCGTGACAAGGAAGAAGACCGTATGAAGCATGTCCGTGTGAACAACGCAAACATTGAGCCTGTTTTCTTTGCTTATCCTGATAATGAGAAGCTGGATGTTATTATAAAGAAATATACAGCAAACAAGCCGGTTTATGACTTCATCGCTCCGGGGGATGGTTTTGGACATACTTTCTGGATTGTCGACCAAGATGAGGATATTGCTACCATTACTGCCGAATTTGCTAAAATGCCGGCTCTTTATATTGCCGACGGACATCACCGTTCTGCCGCTGCTGCACTAGTGGGAGCAGAGAAAGCAAAGCAAAAATCCGAATCATCGGGGTGATGAAGAATATCATACTTCATGGCTGTTTGCTTCCCTGCAAACCAGCTAACCATCATCGATTATAATCGTGTAGTGAAAGATCTCAATGGTTTGACTCCCGAGCAATTCCTGGCTGCACTTGATAAAAACTTTATAGTAGAAGAGAAGGGTGCGGATATCTATAAACCATCCGGCTTTACATAATTTTTCACTCTATTTGGGTGGTAAATGGTACAGCTTGACTGCTAAGGCCGGTACGTATAATGATAACGACCCTATTGGTGTGCTTGATGTTACAATCTCTTCCAACTTGATTTTGGATGAAGTTTTAGGTATAAAGGATCTGCGTTCTGATAAACGTATTGATTTTGTCGGTGGTATCCGTGGATTGGGAGAGCTCAAGAAGCGTGTGGATAGCGGTGAAATGAAAGTGGCTTTGGCTCTCTATCCCGTATCTATGAAACAGTTGATGGATATTGCAGATACAGGCAATATTATGCCGCCGAAGACTACTTGGTTTGAACCGAAACTTCGTTCGGGACTGGTGATTCATAAGTTAGATTAAAAAATATCTGTAAGATGATGCGAAAATCATTGTTGATAGGGACTATATCAGTAGATGTGACGCTTGATTGATGTAGAAAAAATAGTGACGGGATATGCCCGGGATAGTGACGGTATCGTTGTGGTATACCGTCACTATTTTTATCTGGATAGCGTCACTATTTTTAATTCCCCCAACTGCCTATCATCGATAAGTGGAACATTAATATTTCCAAATGATAGATTGACTTTTCTCATTAAAGCCGTATCTTTGCAACATGACTGCTGAAGATACTTATAAAACCATCATTGAGCCTTCCGAAGGTATTTATACGGAAAAACGAAGCAAGTTCATTGCTATAGCCCTTCCTGTGCGTACTCTCGATGAGATAAAGATGCATCTTGAAACGTATCAGAAAAAGTATTATGATGCACGGCATGTATGCTATGCTTATATGTTGGGAGCTGCGCGAAAGGATTTCCGTGCCAATGACAACGGAGAACCTTCCGGAACAGCGGGGGCTAAACCTATTCTCGGACAGATAAACTCGAATGAACTGACGGATATACTGATTATAGTAGTTCGTTATTTTGGAGGAATCAAGTTGGGGACAAGTGGATTGATTGTTGCCTATAAAGGCCGCTGCTGTGCCGAAGCAATTGCTGCCGCTACTATTATAGAAAAGACGGTAGATGAGGATGTGACGGTAATGTTTGAATATCCTTTTTTTATGAATGATGTCATGCGCATTGTGAAAGAAAAGAAGGAACCGGAGATTCTTAATCAGTCGTATGACATGGATTGTAGTATGACATTGCGGATTCGTCGTTCGATGATGCCTAAGTTGCGTGCACGTTTGGAGAAAGGTGGAACAGCGCGGATTCTTGATGATGAGAAATATTTTGTAAAAGTATTAGAAGTAGTAATAGAGATAGAGAGTGGATTGCATGATAAATAAATGTCACATAATTTTTTTAGTCTGTTTTTTAAGTTCCTTTGTTTGGATGAGCGTTCAGGCGCAAGCACAAAAATACAGGAAAACTCAAAAACTGGCTCCCAAACGACATCCCTGTTCCGTGGTATTCGCAGAAAATCACAGGATGTCCCTACACACATTGTTCTCTTGCATCCTCATTAATGGTATTTGATTATTTCAAAGGCATGACAGCAGACGCGCAACGAACACTCTTCGGATGCGGAAAAAGAAACTGATTGAATATCAGCGGAACTATTTTTTTTTTAAAAACGCGCTCCTTTCCGTCGTCGTACATCGATAGGGCAGGGGAGGATATTATTCTTTTTCGAAATAGATTCATTGACCCGTTATTATGAAAATATGATAAGTGCGGAACATTTCCAACAGAAAGATTACCGGATACTGAAAGATTATATCGACCGTGGATTCCCGTGTTGATAAACGTAAGGTATACAGGAGCAACTCGTGGACTTCGTCCCGGACCACGAGGACATTGGATTGTATTGTGGCATTGGTGATAAATATGTGTGGGTGAATGACCCCGGCCGTTCGCCGGAGATGAGGAGTAAAGGCGAGAATATTCGCTATCCGATTAAGAAACAAGTCGGCAATCCTTCTTATTTTGACGGATGCTGGACAGGCAGATATATTGTGGTTACTCCGAGAGAATGGATACGTAATCCTCTTTATGCACAAGCAGGAAAGTTGCCCCCATTGGAAGAAGTTACCCATATACAACCTCCTGTTGTGGCGTCCACAAGCATTACCGCAGGTTATTAGTCAATAACAAACAGAATCAGTAAATAAGAAACATAAGATATATGGCATTTGAAGCAACAAAAAAGAATGGTGCGAACTTTATTTTTCTTTCCGCCTGTTGGCAGACGGAAAAGTTGTGTTAGGCACGGCAGAAGCGAAAATAGGAGAAATGTCCTGGCCTATTGCAGTGATTCAACAGGGAAGAACATGACGGAACGCGCCGGTATTATATTGAAGAAGAATCAGTCCGTATTGAGGGAGAAACGGGGTGTTAAGTCCATGCCGCGTGAAGATTTTCGGTATTGTTGCCGATCTGATTTTGCAGGCAGTGAAATCCTCCTCGGAAAATGATGTCACCTCGCCGGAGGGAGTGGAAGAATTTTTGACGAAGCCGGTATCTTCGATTTGGAAGCAAAAAACAGAAGATCGTACAGATTTCTCGGTTGCCTTTTGGCATCCGGAAGCCCCGGTAAGAGGTTTCAATGTACGTTCGCGGTTGAGTGCCATGAATCCGTTATTGGACGGAGGGCGTGCGGCAAATCTTAAACTGGAGCAGAGTGTGAATCAAGTTTGCTACTCCTACGGTGAATAAGATTAATGCATTGCCCGAATCCCCCAACGAAGTATCCGAGCGAATGATGCTGATAGAGCGTTTGGGTGGTGTGCTCAAATATTCGGATGTAGCCGACCGTGTGTTCCGCAGTAATCTTCTGATGATTGATTTACATTTTCCGCGTGTACTGACAGAGATGATTCGTATTATGCATTTGGACGGCATCTCCCGAATCAGTGAATTGACGGAAGTAATCAAGCAGATGAACCCGTTGAAGATAAAAGATGAGCTGGTAAACAAACATTGTTTCTATGAGTTTAAAATAAAGCAATTCTTAATGGCTCTGGCCTTGGGGATGCGTCCGGCAAAGATATACAATGGTCAGGATTCGGCTGTTGAAGGCATTTTGCTGGTAGGTGGAAACGGGGAAGTACTTTGTTATCATAAATCGGAGAAGCAGGTCATGGAAGACTTCCTGTTCCGAAATACTCGTTTGGAAAAGGGCTCTTTGGATAAAGATAAATATGGCTTTTTGGAGAAAGAGAACGGAGTTTATTATTTCAAGCTGAATGCAAAGATTGGTTTGGTTAAACGGTAAATAAATTATAGTATGAAGACAAATGAAATTTTAGAGAATATCAAAAGCACGTCGAAGTGTACGGGCTTACACCGGTCAGCAGGTCTCGGAAGAGGATTTGCAGGCTGTTCTGGAGGCTGCTACTTATGCACCGAGCGGATGCATCTGGAGACATGGCATTTCACTGCCATGTCAGAATGCCGATAAACTGACCGAATTGAATGAACGTATCAAGGGATCTTTTGCCAAGAGCGACGAACCCCGTTTGAAGGAACGCGGGCAGAGCAAGACGTATTGTTGCTATTATCATGCTCCTACTTTGGTTATCGTTTCCAATGAGCCGACTCAGTGGTGGGCGGGTATGGACTGCGCCTGTGCTATCGAAAATATGTTTCTTGCGGCTCATTCTCTGGGGATCGGTTCTTGTTGGATAAATCAGCTCGGGACGACGTGTGACGATCCTGAGGTACGTGCATTTATTACTTCGTTGGGCGTTCCGGAAAATCATAAAGTTTACGGTTGTGTAGCGTTGGGATATGCTGATTCTAAAATCCCGATGAAAGAGAAAAAGGTGAAAGACGGTACGATAACTATTGTCAAGTAGGCATTTCCGAATATATAAGTCCCGGGTATATTTCCATTATGCCCGGGACTTTTGTGTGTTTAGCCCTGGGAAGAAAGGTGATGAGTCCGGGCTTTATAGAGATAATCCCGAGCACAACAAGTGTAAGCCCCGGGATTGTTTTTATTAGTTTTTCATCACTTTATTTGTGATGATTTTTACTCTGTGGCCGTTTCTTCTTATTCGAATGTGCCGTAGCGAGTCGGCAATAACTTCCGGTCTCCCAGTGTATTGTCTACACGTGCCACATTTATCCAGAACTTATTCTCACGTACACTTTCTATCGGGTAAGCTGCTTTTTCGCGTGTGTACGAGTGCTCCCAGCGATCACTTACAATTTCGTATTCGGGATGCGGAGCATTAATCAATACGTTGTCGTCTTTGTCCGCTTCACCGTTCTTCACTTCTTGAATTTCCTTCCAGATATTCAGCATGACATCAACGAAATTATCCAGTTCTGCCAGACTCTCGCTTTCGGTTGGCTCAATCATCAGCGTGCCATGCACAGGGAAGGAGAGGGTAGGAGCATGATAACCATAATCCATGAGACGTTTTGCGATATCATTTTCGGAGATGCCCGTTTCCTCGTGCACTTTGCGGCATTCCAGAATCATCTCGTGCCCGACGAAACCATTCGCTCCGCGATAAACGATCCCATACCGTGTCTTTCAGACAAGCAGCCAGGTAATTGGCATTTAGAATCGCGATTTTAGTAGCCATAGTCAGTCCTTCTGTACCCATCATACGGATGTATCCGTAAGTGATCGGCAGGATTCCCGCACTTCCGAACGGAGCGGAGGAAACCTGATTCTGTGCATTACCGAAGATTCCGTGTCCCGGAAGGAAAGGTACCAGATGCTCGGCCACACAGATAGGACCCACACCCGGACCACCACCACCGTGAGGTGAAGCAAACGTTTTGTGAAGGTTCAAATGGCAGACATCAGCACCGATAAATCCCGGATTGGTTAACCCGACTTGTGCATTCATGTTCGCACCGTCCATATATACTTGTGCTCCACAAGCATGGATAATATGGCAGATTTCTTTTATTTCTGTTTCGAAGATACCGTGTGTTGACGGATAGGTAATCATCAATGCTGCCAGTTCTTCTTTGTTTTCTTCCGCTTTGGCACGCAAGTCGTCCATGTCCACATTTCCTTGCTCGTCGCATGCGCAGGTGACGGTTATAAACCCTGCCTGTATTGCCGATGCCGGATTCGTTCCGTGAGCCTGAAGCGGGAATCAATATCTTGTTACGGTGTCCCTGACCAATGCTTTCGAGATAGGCACGAATCACACGAAAGGCCTGTATATTCTCCGGCAGCCTCCCGAATTTGGCTGCAAACTTACGCCGGCAAAACCGGTGATGATCTTCAAGTCCTCACTCAGATTATTAATCAATTCCCGATACCCTTCTGCCTGATCTTCCGGAACTAATGGATGCATACCCATAAATTCGGGACGGCTCAAAGGCAGCATTTCCGCAGCGGCATTCAGTTTCATGGTACATGAACCGAGGGAGATCATAGATTGGGCCAGCGAAATATCCTTGCGGTCAAGACGTTTGATGTAACGCATCATCTCCGTCTCCGTATGATATTTGTTGAATACTTCGTGTGTAAGGAAAGGCGTGGTACGTTTTACAGTCTTGTCTATATTGCTTTTTTCAGGGATGTCATCCACCTTCTGATAATCTTTTCCCGCAGCAATGGCAAAGATAGAAAGCAACACATTGGCGGCTGCTACATCAGTCGTTTCGTCAATACTGAACCCTACGTTTCCGTTTTCGAAATAACGCAGATTTACTTCCTTGCTAAGAGCTATCGTACGGATTTGCTGTGCCGAAACGTGTTCGGGCAGTTCGAAGCGCAGGGTATCGAAGTATTGTGCATTCACTTGCGTATATCCGAATTTCTTCAATTGTTTATCAAGGAATACGGTGATACTGTGGATACGTGAAGCGATAGTCGTGATACCTTCCTGACCGTGGTAAACGGCATAGAATCCTGCCATTGTAGCCAGCAATGCCTGTGCCGTACAGATATTTGAAGTTGCCTTCTCGCGTTTGATATGCTGTTCGCGGGTCTGTAAAGCCATTCGGTAACAAAGTTTACCGTATTTGTCTTTAGACCAGCCGATGATTCGTCCCGGCATATTCCGTTTGTATTCATCCCGTGTGGCGAAGTAGCCGGCCGAAGGTCCGCCGTAGAACATCGGTGTGCCTAGGCGTTGTGTTGTTCCGAATACGATGTCCGCTCCCCATTCTCCCGGAGGTGTCAGCAAGGCAAGACTTAGGATGTCGGCGGCAACGGCAACTTTACAATCTGCCGCATGAGCCTTTTCCGTAAACTCTGTGTAATCTTCTACGCTGCCATTCGAATTGGGATATTGCAATACGCAGGCAAATACTTCCTGTGAAGGTTCAAATTCTTTTATATTTACCTACACGCAGCTCGATGCCTTGAGGTACGGCACGTGTAGTCATTACCGCCAATGTCTGAGGGAAAATATTTTCGTCAACAAACACTACGTTCGCACCCGCTTTCTGTTGCGCACGGGAACGTAGGGCGTACATCATACTTACGGCTTCGGCAGCCGCAGTCGCTTCGTCCAAGAGTGAGCAATTGGCAAGCGGCATGGCGGTAAGGTCGCATATGGCAGTTTGGAAATTCATCAGTGCTTCCAGGCGTCCTTGCGAAACTTCGGTCTGATAAGGAGTATAAGACGTATACCATACGGGATTTTCGAACACATTCCGTTGGATAACGGCCGGAGTAATCGTGTTGTACCAACCCATACCAATGTATGTAGTGTACAGTTTGTTCTTACCTGCCAGTTCGGCGATGTGTTTCCCAAATTCGTATTCCGTCAGGGGAGCGTTTAATGCCAGTGGCTCTTTCAGCCGGATATTGGCGGGAATGGTTTTCTCAATTAGTTCGTCCAACGAGTCCACACCAATTTTGCGGAGCATTACAGTTGTGTCTTGTTCATTGATGCCGATGTGACGGCTAGCTAACAAATCGGTTTTCATATTAATAGGAGGATTTTGTTTTATCTAAAAAATGGGTTCTCAGCTTTCTCCATTCCGATAGTCGTGGGGGCACCGTGTCCCGGGTAAACGACTGTTTCGTTGGGGAGGACAAAAAGACGGCTGCAAATATGCTCTATCAACTCGTCGAAGTTGCCGCCTGTGAGGTCGGCACGGCCGATACTGCCTTGAAACAGGACATCGCCGGAGAACATACAGTTGTCTTCTTTACAATAATACACCAGACTGCCGGGTGAATGACCGGGCACGTGTATCGCTTCCAGAGTTGTATGTCCGAAAGTGATACTATCACCGTCGTGCAGATACTTGCCTAGCGGAACCGGCTTCTCCTGCAACTGGAATCCGAACATACGGCTTTGTTTCGGCGCTTCATCAATCCAGTATTCGTCCGCCTTGTTGGCTTCGGCCGACAGACCAAATTCTTTCAGCATGAACGGATTGCCGAAGATATGGTCCAGATGTAAGTGAGTATTCAGCAAATGCTTTACATTCAGTTCGTTGGTAAGAATGAATTTCTTCAAGGCTTGCTTTTCCTCTTCGTAAAAGCAGCCGGGGTCAATCACGACTGCTTCTTTCGTGTCATCCCATAATACGTAGCAATTTACGGGAAACATATTAAACTCAAATCTTTTTATTTTCATGGTTCTCTATGATTTATATTAAATCAGAACGGATATTCTGTTAAATGGGAACGTATACCACCTTCTTTTTGTTTCAAAGAAATCTTCCTCGAAACTGTCGCTCAGACTTTGAATCACAGTTTTGTGCTTGAACGGCATTGTCTCATGTTCCAGGCTCACCGCCTTTGAGACAGATCAACCCGTTGGGCAATGCGTTCTGCTGTTTATGAGAAATATTCTTTTTGATAATCTTAATCAGATCTGCCAGAGGCATTACGGCACGGCTGACAACAAAGTCGAACAGTTGTTTTTCTTCTTCGGCACGGGCATGGCGGAAAGTTACGTTTTTCAGTCCGATTGCATTGGCTACTTCGGTTGCTACGCGCACTTTCTTGCCGATACTGTCAACCAGATGAAATTTTGTTTCCGGAAACAAGATTGCCAGAGGAATGCCGGGGAAACCTCCGCCCGTACCCAAGTCCATAATGCTTGTGCCGGGACGGAACTGGATGATTTTGGCAATACCCAACGAATGAAGTACGTGATGTTCGTATAAATTCTCGATATCTTTGCGGGAGATAACGTTGATTTTTGAATTCCAGTCGATGTAGAGGTCGTATAGAGCAGCAAACTGTTTGCGTTGCTCTTCCGTCAGATCAGGAAAATATTTCAGTATGATTTCCACTTCTTTGGTTTTGAATGATAAGTTTAAAATATGTATATAAAATGAATATCCTTCTGCATCACACGGGGCAATAACAACCGGATATTCATTGGTGTTCGTTCTTTTAATGAAAATAGGGCTTTAATCTTTCAACTCTCCCAAAATCGGGTTGCTGCCTAACAGATGTTCCAACATTGGGAATGGAATTGTCACTTTGACGGGGCCCATGGGTATGGAGTGATGTCGTATACATTGTAGTAGAACGGTGACGCCCTCTCTGCTGAGATAGAAATTCTCTGTCGGGGTGATGTCGCCGGTAGAAGCATATCCCATGTCTTCCAAAGCTTCGTGAGTGGTCACTTTGTTGTCAGCCATGAGCTGGTTCCAGATCAGGTCGGTCAGTGGCTCTTTATAATCTCCTACAAAAATATCATCCAGGCGGAGGGACGCATCAGGGGTAAGGTCCATATTCAGGTAAGTGGTCATGTAAATGCCGTGTGCACCTCCGGTATATTCGTTGTAGTCGATGCGATATACCAACAAGTCTTTCTCGTAGAGTTGCACGTGGCTCTCTATACCCTTATAATAAGAATACCAGGCACCGATAGAAGATTCATCTTCTTTGTCCTTTTCATCTTCTGTATACATAGGTTCCAAGTCACGGCGATACTCACTGATGTAATTTTCGGTGTATTGCTTTTACTACATTCTCCGGTTTTCTCCGATATATTTGTCGCCGAAGCAGGCAGAAATGAAATAAGCGTTTCAAACTGTCTTTCAGCTTATCATCCGATGATTTGACAGGATAAGCAAAGTTAATGATAATGTTACATGCCGGTTTGGCTGTATCATTAAACAAGTGAGCCGTTTCATTCACTTGGATACTGTCGAATTGCAATGCACCTGTATTTTTGTTCATCTTGTCATGACAAGAAAACAAAAAAGCCGCTTACCAAAGTATAATCGCAAGACAGACTGACATATTGTTTTTCATACTCGTTTTTCTATAAATTCTACAATTGTTCTATCTTTCACTATCGACAAAGATAGATGAAAATAACGAATCCTGCGAATAAAAAAGGAAAAATATTCTGTCTGTTTTTTCTTGTAATGCAGCTTTTAGGCTTTATGGTTATTATCTTTTTTTGAACGAAACAGCTGGTATAGTCTGTTTTTATTTCTATCTTTGTCTCCGGATATGAAAAGACTAGCCTACATAACTGCAATGTTTCTTTCCCTCCTGATTATATATTCGGGGGCGGGAGTTTCTATTGTTCATTATTGTTGTGCCGGTTGTGAAACAGTACAGTCCTGCTGTGCTGGGCTGTCCCAAATGTAAGAAATCTCATACGTGCGATTCAAAGAAAGATTGTAAAAACGAAGGTTGCACGGCTACTATCTATAAGCTGAACCTGATGAACCATGCTACCGAGCTGACCGTTGCAGCTCCGGTGGTTGACCTTTTCTGTGAGCAGTTCTGCTATTTGCTGAACATTGGGTATACGGAGAAGCCGGTTGAATATATAATTCCTTCTTCGCCGCCACCTATCTGTTCAAGTCAGATGTTGGCGTTATATTCCACCTATATTATTTAGCCACTATTTTATTCTTTTTCAGTACTTTGCTTGCCGCCGTCTTCTGACAGTGGAAGTGAAGTAGTTTTGATTGCAACTAAGTTGCAAGGATTATAAGCTAATTTTGTATCACAAAAAAGTAACTTACTTAAAGAATGAAATATATGATATTAGGACTGTTCTCGTTGCTTGCCACCGGTATGTATGCGCAAAGTACGGGGACGGTAAAAGATAGTACCGGAGAACCTGTTCCGGGAGCTAATGTGTTCTGGATGAATACAGGACAGGGGTAACAACAAAGTAGACGGCACCTTCTCTATTACGAAGCCTTCGAAAAGCCATATACTGGTGGTCAGGCTTTATCGGCTTTCAGAATGATACGATCCACGTTGACAGTAAAAAGCAAGGGAATGGAGATTGTCCTCCGGGGCGGAGTGGAATTGAAAGAAGTGAATGTCGTCAGCCGTAAGTTGGGAACGATGAAGCTGCGTAACAGCGTGATGAACGAGATATGATAAGCAGTGCCGAGTTGAGCAGGGCCGCTTGTTGCAATTTGGGAGAGAGTTTTGTTACAAATCCTTCGGTGGATGTGAGTTACTCGGATGCGGCAACGGGAGCCAAACAGATAAAATTGTTAGGCTTGTCGGGGGACTTATGTGCAGATGTTGACGGAGAACATCCCGAACTATCGTGGGGCTGCAGCCCCTTATGGCTTGGGGTATGTTCCCGGTCCCTGGATGCAGAGTATACAGGTTTCCAAAGGAATTTCTTCCGTAAAGAACGGCTACGAAGCTATTACGGGACAGATCAATGTGGAGTTTAAAAAGCCGCAATTACCTGAGGCCGACTGGGTATCTGCCAACCTTTTTTGCAAGTACCACGAATCGTTATGAAGCTAATGCTGATGCCACTTTGAAACTTTCCAAACGGTGGAGTACCTCGTTATTGGCGCATTATGAAAATGAAACAAAAGCACATGACGGCAATGATGACGGATTTGTGGATATTCCACAGGTAGAACAGTATAATGTCTGGAACCGTTGGGCATATATGGGCGACCATTATGTTTTTCAGGCAGGTTTCAAAGCTTCTTTCCGAGACTCGTAGCAGTGGACAGTCCACGCATGGAGATATGTACTCCGGTGAACTGTATAAGGTCGGGATTGACACGGAACGCTACGAACTGTTCACTAAAAACGCTTACATATTTGATAAAGAGAAGAATACGAATCTAGCTTTGATTCTGTCCACTTCCTGGCACAATCAGGATGCGATGTACGGACGGAAATTGTATAATGTAGACCAGACTAATACATACGCTTCTCTGATGTTTGAAACGGAATTTAATCCGCAGAATAGTTTCTCCGCAGGATTGAGGAACTTTAACTATGACGCATACGATCAGCATTATCGTTTGAATAATAACGCGGATACCCCTCTCAAAAAGCTTCTGATAAAGAGGCTGTTCCCGGTGCGTATGTGCAATATACCTTGAATCTGAATGACCAATGGATGTTAATGGCCGGTCTTCGGGGAGATTATAGCAGTAAACACGGTTTCTTTGTGACTCCGCGCGCGCATCTTAAATATAATCCGAATGATTATGTACACTTCCGGCTTTCTGCCGGTAAGGGATACCGTACAAATCATGTGCTGGCAGAAAACAACTTCCACTTACTTTCCAGTAGCCGGAAGGTGGAGATTGCGAAAAATCTGGATATGGAAGAAGCATGGAACTTGGGTGCCAGTGTTTCTACTTATATTCCGGTATTCGGTAAGACGCTGAATGTCAACGCAGAATATTATTATACGGATTTCCGGAAGCAAGTTGTTGTAGATATGGATAGTAATCCTCATGAAGTGGCTTTTTTATAATCTGGACGGACGTTCGTATTCGCACGTATTCCAGGTGGAAGCAAAGCTATCCTTTCTTCAAAGGTTTCACTCTGACCGGAGCCTATCGGTTGACGGACGCACAAACTACTTATAAAGGTCAGCGAATGGAGAAACCACTAACCGGCAAGTATAAAGGATTGTTGACGGCTTCTTATCAGACTCCGTTGGGAATCTGGCAGTTTGATGCGACCTTGCAACTTAATGGCGGGGGCAGAATGCCTGCTCCTTACGAATTGGCGGACGGGCAACTCTCATGGAGTCGTCGTTATGGTAGCTTCGAACAGCTTAGTATGCAGGTGACTCGTTATTTCCGTCGCTGGTCTATCTATGTGGGAGGCGAGAATCTGACGAACTTCAATCAGAAGAACCCGATCATTGATGCAGCGAATCCTTGGGGAGATAATTTCGATTCTACCATGATTTGGGGACCTGTGCACGGTGCAAAAGCCTATGTCGGCATACGTTTCAATCTGGCAAGAAACGGTGAATAAGAAGAATGTATCAAAATGAATCATAGAATTTTAAACTAATAAGAAAAAATGAAAACAAGAAGATGGATAGCCACTTGCGTGGTGGCTCTTTTGAAGGTGTGACTGCCGTATTGGCGAAAGATATTCGTGTTGTAGTGTTCAAAGTGGCTCAGATGCATTGTGAAAAGTGTGAAAAGAAAGTGAAGGACAATATGCGCTTTGAGAAGGGGCTGAAGGACTTGTCGACTGAGGTGAAAACCAAAACCGTCACTATCACTTACGACGCGGATAAAACAAATGTAAAAGAACTTGCAGGCAGGGTTTAAGAAGTTCAATTATGAAGCTGAATTTGTAAAAAGAAACAAAGAAAGACGATAAAAAAGCGGATAAGAAGTAATTGAACAAATACCCGTATTTGCGTGTTTTATAAATAGAATGTGGTCTCTCCCCGGCTTTCTCTTTTGGAGAGGGGTTGGGGAGAAACTCTTATAAATATAGATAATAATATGGTAAAGAAGAATTTTCCCGTGCTCAATATGCATTGTGCGGGATGTGCAAATAATGTAGAAAGAACAGTCAGGAAGTTGCCGGGGGTCATAGAGGCTTCTGTCAATTTTGCTACCAATACATTAACCGTTTCTTATGAGAGCGATAAACTGGCTCCCGGGGAGATTCGTGCGGCAGTGCTTGCAGCAGGTTACGACTTGATTGTAGAGGAAGCTCATAAAGAAGAACGTCAGGAGGAGGAACAACATAGGCGTTATCTTCGTCTGAAGCGGAAGGTAATCGGTGCGTGGATTCTGGTAGTCCCTTTGCTTATTTTCTCAATGGTATTGATGCATGTGCCATACTCTAATGAAATTCAGTTGGTACTGACTATTCCTGTATTGGTACTTTTCGGCGGCGGTTTTTACACGGGAGCCTGGAAACAGGCAAAAATAGGACGGAGCAATATGGATACGTTGGTTGCGCTAAGTACGTCCATTGCTTTCTTGTTCAGTCTCTTTAATACTTTCTTCCCTGAGTTCTGGTATGCCCGCGGACTGGAACCTCATGTTTATTATGAGGCCTCTGCGGTAATTATAGCTTTCGTCCTGACCGGGAAACTTATGGAAGAACGTGCCAAGGGAAATACATCGAATGCGATTCGCAAGTTAATGGGAATGCAACCTAAAGTAGCCCGTGTATTGCGTAACGGAGTGGAAGAAGAAATATTGATAGACCAACTGCAAGTAGGAGATTTGGTAGTCGTTCGTCCGGGAGAACAGATTCCCGTGGACGGTCAGCTCTCCGAGGGTGATTCGTATGTGGACGAAAGTATGATTAGCGGTGAGCCGATTCCTGTGGAAAAGAAGAAAGGTGATAAAGTACTGGCAGGAACTATCAATCAGCGTGGTTCATTTATTATCAGTGCCACGCAGGTGGGTAGTGAAACAGTGCTTGCCCGTATCATTCACATGGTGCAGGAAGGCCTCAGGGAAGTAAAAGCTCCGGTACAGCGTATTGTCGACCGTATTACAGGGATCTTTGTCCCTGTTGTGCTGGGAATTGCTATTCTGACATTTATCCTTTGGGTTGTTATCGGCGGTAGCGAATATATGTCTTATGGGATAATGTCGGCTGTGTCTGTTCTTGTGATTGCCTGTCCGTGCGCTTTAGGACTTGCTACGCCTACTGCATTAATGGTGGGTATCGGTAAGGCTGCCGGACAACATATCTTGATCAAGGATGCAGTTGCTTTGGAACAGATGCGCAAAAGTAAATGTAGTGGTATTGGATAAGACCGGAACACTGACCGAAGGGCATCCTACCGCTACCGGCTGGTTATGGGCACAGCCTCAGGAACCACATTTCAAAAATGTGCTTCTGGCTGCGGAACTGAAATCAGAACATCCGTTGGCGGGTGCGATTGTTGCTGCACTCCAAGAGGAGGAGAAATCAAAACCTGCTACGCTGGACAGCTTTGAAAGTATTACGGGAAAAGGAATCAAGGTCTCTTATGAGGGACGTACTTACTGGGTAGGTAGCCATAAACTCCTGAAAGATTTCGGTGCTATCGTGAGCGATGTAATGGCTGATATGTTGGTTCGTTATGAATCGGACGGTAATGGCATCATTACTTTGGACGTGAAAACGAGTTGTTGGCTATCATTGCTGTTTCCGACCCGATAAAGGCTACTTCTGCCGAAGCAGTGAAGGAACTGAAACGCCAAGGGATTGACATCTGTATGCTGACGGGCGACGGACAACGGACTGCACTAGCCGTTTCTTCCGTTTAGGAATCGAACGTTTTGTTGCCGACGCTTTAGCCCGGACGACAAGGCCGAATTTATACGTGAGCTGCAATTGCAGGGAAAGAAGGTTGCGATGGTGGGCGATGGTATCAATGATTCGCAGGCACTGGCACTGGCTGACGTCAGTATTGCCATGGGGGAAAAGGAACTGATATTGCTATGGACGTGGCTATGGTGACTTTGATGACATCGGACTTATTGCTGCTTCCTAAAGCCTTTCAGTTATCGAAGCAAACAGTAAAGTTGATTCATCAGAACCTTTTCTGGGCGTTTATCTATAACTTGATTGGTATTCCTATTGCTGCCGGTGTCCTGTTCCCGTTGAACGGCTTGCTGTTGAACCCGATGCTGGCGAGTGCGGCAATGGCCTTTTCCAGTGTGAGCGTAGTACTTAATTCGTTGAGTCTGGGACGAAAATAAGAAACGAACTATAAAAGACAGGAACCTGTACTGTAAACGATGAATGGTAAGCTGTTATTTTTATGAACAGCGAACTGTAAATAATAGACGGTGAATAATATACTTTGCGGATAATGCGCAATTTATTCACCGCTCATTGTTTTGCAACTCACCATTTATGTTTTCTATCGTCCTTCGTGAAAATTATCTGTTTCTAAAGTCCAATGGTGTCATTCCTACATATCGTCTGAAATACTTGCCGAAGAAAGAAGCGCTGGGGAAGTTTAGAGAATAGGCTATCTCTTGTATAGTCATATTGGTCCCTTTCAGTTTTGCTTTGGCGTCCATGATAACAATGTAAGCAATGGTATCCAAAACACTTTTACCTGTCACTTGCCTCACGGTCGTGCTTAGATGTTGAAGAGATATACCTAATTTATCTGCGTAGAACTGTGCACGACGTTCATCTTTATAATGCTCGGTGATAGATTGGATCAGTTCCCGGCAGATTTCCTTTTTGCGGTTTGAGCTGCTATTTTCGCCCGGAAATTTATGATATATCAGTCGTATGCTTGTCAGGATAGTCTGAAGAGACAATTCGACCAATTCGGAATCCATTTCGAAGTTCTCATTGCAACTGGCCCGTGATAATAGAGCAAAATAGTCTTTCAGATAACTGGCTACTTCTTCATTAAGAGGAACTACCGGCTGTTCTAAAAGTTTAGGATATGCGTTACCAATATTTTTCATCAAGTTGACCCGTCCGGCACAATGAGCGGAGAAGCCGACGAAGCAAAGACATACCTTTTCTGTTCTTTCCCGAAACTGGATGATTGTTCCCGGTAGTAATGTTATCAAGTCATTGGGGTGAATTTCGTAATCAAGCAGATTGATGGAAGCTTTCATCGAACCTTCGGTACAGATGGCAACAATACAGGCTTGCAACGGCAAGATTGCTTATAAATATTCAGAATGTCTTCCGTGACGTTCGTCCATGCTAATACTTCAGTAGGTAAGTCTACCTGTGGAAAGTCCATTTTCATAGTTGTGTGTGTTATATTAGGCCAACAAATGTACACATTTTCTTTTTATTTCTTACCTTTGTTTTTATGAAAACAGTTTTTATCGATTGGAATTTGATACCGTATGCCGAGGCATGGCAACAGCAGACGGAATGGTTTGATAACATTGTCCGGGCAAAAGTTCAGGGCGAGAGTTATGAAAACCGTATTGTGATGTGCGAACATCCTCACGTTTACACTTTGGGACGTAGCGGGAAGGAAAATAATATGTTGTTGAGTGAGGAACAACTAAAAGCTATTGATGCTACGCTTTACCATATTGATCCGGGGCGGGGACATTACTTATCATGGTCCGGGACAACTGGTTGCTATCCGATATTAAACCTGGAAGAATTTCAGTTAGGATTGAAGGAGTACGTTCATCTGTTGGAAGAAGCGGTGATACGTGTCTGTGCTTCTTATGGCATTGAAGCGGGACGTCTGGAGAAAGCGACGGGTGTCTGGCTGGAAGGTAATACGTCTCGTGCCCGTAAGATTTGCGCGATAGGAGTGAGGAGTAGTCATTATGTCACTATGCACGGGCTGGCCCTGAATGTGAATACGGATTTGCGCTATTTCAGCTACATTCATCCTTGCGGGTTTATTGATAAAGGCGTCACTTCTCTTCGTCAGGAATTAAAGCACGATGTGCCGATGGACGAAGTGAAGCAACGCCTCGAAGAGGAGCTTAGAATACTATTCCAATGCCAAGCTGCCAAGTACGGTGCATGAAACAGTCTTTGTCTGCCAGTGCGTAGGAGAAGTCGGCACGGATCGGCCAGAAGTTTATTCCGCAGCCAAGAGTGCCGTAGTTGCCTACTCCTTTGTCTTTATCTCCGAAGTGATATCCTGCACGGACAACACCGTATTTCAGGAAGTTATATTCGGCTCCTATGCCAGCCTGGAGATGACGGATTTCAGAGGGGAGCAGATAGTTGAAGTCGAGCGCCACTTGCAGACGGTTTTCTATGCTGAATGGCAGGTCGATTGCACCTCCCAGGCCTAGTTTGGCGGGAAGTTTGTAACCGTCTATCTTTTTTACCTAAGTTAGCAGCTTGGAAACCGATGCTCCAGGAAGCCATTTCGTCCAATAGAGCCATATTGCGGTGATAAGTTGCTCCGAAGTCAAGGCAAACGCGAGTTTTTGGTGTCCGCATCCTTCCGCTTTTAGCCTGTAAATATCTGAATGTTAGAGAAAGGACAGGTTCTTGGCTACAGTACTGAAATATGCCGGCTTCCAGATCCCATATATGCGGGCGGAAGTTATCGTTCTGATCACCGTCCAGTCTTTGCTTCGGATTCTTAAAATGACGGAAACCTACTGTAAACCATGATTCCTTCTCTTCCGATTTTATAGAAAACAGATGCGCTGTGCATCGCAGTAATCTTTGTTTATGTCAGCGTACGAATAACTTGCGCCCATTACTTCTTGTGAGAAAACGATGGTAGAAGCATTATGAAAGATAGCTGTACTTCCATTGTCGGTGGTAGCTAATCCCGTACCGGCCATACCTGCTGATTGGGCATCCGGAGTAAGTTCCAGAAAATAGGCGCTTGCCATTTCTTGTGCTCCCAGCAAAGTGGGGAATAAGCACGAGGCGAGAAGGAAATGTTTTAGTCGTTTCATAATCTGTTATTTTTAGAGTGAGACATCCGGACAACACGTATGCCTGTCCACGATTTATTATTGTTCAGCATGTGATTGAGAGGTTCGTTGCTGACAACTACTTTTCCCAGTGTGGAAGAAGCGTGCAGCAGGTGCAGTTTTCCCTCTTTATATTCTGCTATTCCTACATGAGCAATGTCCAGTCCGGGCATCTTCGTTGTAATAGCGATAATGTCTCCATTCATGATCCAGGGTAATCCGGCTTCCGGCAGTTCGCTTTTCGGCAACCAATGTACGACTTTTCCGGAGATTGCTTTTTCATATTCGGCCATTTGTCGTACATTTTCCGGCGAATCAGCCAATTTTTTATATTGTTTGGGATGCGTAGACATATATGAAAAGAGATTTTCTGGGTATGTGCACTGTTTTGGCAGTAATGTCGGTGAGGAATCCGTGGCGGATTCCGTTCTCAATCCATTCGGAAGTATAATGCAACCGGGAAGGATATTTGTTGATGATGCCGTCCCGATAACGTATTTTTTTGCAGATTGTCGGCAAAGGAAGAACCGAGTGCCTGTGCCAACGTGTATTCTACGAAAGTGAGGCAATCTACGGCATCAGTCCGGATCACTAATGATTCTTCTCCGTTTTGATCTAATGTGTTAGCCACGTATTTAGTTCCCAGGTAAGATTTCCCGATTCGTAACATGGGTTCGGGGTTTTCCGGGAATACAACGCCGTCGCGCAACCATTTCTCCAATTCCTGTGTCCATTGTTTGCTTATATTTAAAAATGATCCTGAAATCCCCAGCCATGTCCTCCGGTAGGATAAACATGGAGAGTTGCCGGAACCTTGTTTTTTGTAAAAAGCAAGGTAATAGTTCACTCCGTGGTAAGGTGCTACGGAAGGGTCGTCGGAGGTAAGAGCGATAAATGCTTGTAAGCGGAGTATCGGGCGTTACTTGCAATTCGGCAGAAAACTTCTGTATTTGTTCCATTGTTGGATTTTTGCCGAGCAATGCAGCTCTTGTATTTCCCCGGGTGACTTGCATCATCGTAACCACCGGATAAAGTAATATCTGAAAGTCCGGACGTGTTTCCGAATTATAATGAGTAGCGAGTGTAGCAGTTAAATGTCCCCCCGCAGAGGCTCCCATTAATCCTACCTTGTAAGGATTGACATTCCATTCTTTGGCATGTTGACGTACCATGCGAATGGCTTGTTCGGCGTCTGATACGGGGACTTCCCAATGTCCGTTCGGCATCCGGTATTTTAATACCATATAGGTAATACCTTGTCCGCAGAACCAGGGGGCCATATCATACCCCTCTCCCATCCATACCCAGTCCACGATAACCGCCTCCGGGACACATGATAATAGCCATTCCATTCGGCTTTTCCGGATGGTAGACCGTCAGGGTGGGATGCGTGACATTCGTGACAAAATGAGGAGCGCGTTTCCTGCTCCTCTCCGGTTAGTCCACTGGAGTTGGGAGCACCGTCGGGCCACAAAGGTAGCTCGACGGGCTGCTGCGCAAATGATATGGCAGTTACAAGCGATACTATAATGGATAATAGTCTCCTCATAATTATTTATTTAACTTTCATTGAAGCCTTTATAAAAGTAAAGAATCAGTAAGGCATACGCTCCTAATGCCAACACTTCGGACCAAGTATTGTTCAACCATGCTTCATTCACCAGATTAACGCCACCGAAACGCATAGCGGCACTGATTACCCCCATTAATGCACCTCCGGCAATGAAACCGGACGCCAACAGAGTTCCTTTTTCTCCTCTTTCCGTATTCAGAGATGCATCTTTGCTACGTGTTGTAACAAACCAATTCACTGCTCCACCCACTACCAGCGGCACATTCAATTCCAAAGGAATAAACATACCCAATGCGAAAGCTAAAGCAGGAATTTTACAAAGAGTCAGAATGATAGCTAAGACAGCTCCGATACCGTATAACAACCAGGAGCACCAACACCGCTCATCAGTGTTCGATAACTGGCTGCCATTGCATTTGCTTGTGGAGCAGCGAGTGCGCCGCTTGTGAATCCGTATGTCTTGTTCAAGATAATCATTACACCGCCTACTGTTGCAGCAGATACGATTGTCCCCAGGAATTTCCATGTCTCCTGTTTGGCAGGAGTACTTCCCAACCAGTAACCGATCTTCAAGTCAGTGATAAAACCTCCCGCCATGGATAGTGCGGTACATACTACGCCACCCATTACCAATGCGGCAACCATGCCCGAAGGACCTTTCAGTCCGACAGCTACCATCACTACGGAAGCCAATATCAGTGTCATCAATGTCATTCCCGAAACCGGATTAGTGCCTACAATGGCAATGGCATTAGCTGCTACTGTGGTAAACAGGAAAGAGATGCCGGCCACCAGAACAATGGCTACCAATGTATGCACCAGATTCCCTGCATCACATCGAGGTAGAAGAATAATACGATTAAGATCAGTGTGATGATAGAACCGATCGCAATAATCTTCATCGAAAGATCCCGTTGCGTACGGATAATGTTCTTCTCTACATTTCCTTTACCACCCATTTCTTTGGCAGCCAGTCCGACAGCACTCTTGATGATTCCCCAGGAACGGATAATACCGATCACACCCGCCATAGCGATACCACCGATACCGATGCTCTTGGCGTAATACTTGAATATTTCTTCCGGACTCATCATACCTACGGTAGAGGTGATCTCCGGATTCCATGCATTCAGCACGCTGTCTCCCCAGATAGCAGACATTCCCGGAATGATAATCCACCACACAGCCAATGAACCGGCACAAATGATGGAAGCATATTTCAGTCCGACGATATATCCCAAACCAGCACGGCGGCACCGGTGTTGACCTTGAATACCAGTTTTGCTTTTTCTGCCAACATCTCGCCGGCACTGCATACGCGAGTCGTGAAATTCTCGTTCCACCAACCGAATGTGGCTACGATAAAGTCATATAATCCGCCGATCATACCTGCCATCAATAACGGTTTGGCCTGACTGCCGCCTTTTTCTCCCGAAATCAATACCTGAGTAGTGGCTGTTGCTTCCGGGAAAGGATATTTTCCATGCATGTCGCTGACGAAGTATTTACGGAAAGGAATCAGGAATAGAATACCCAATACGCCACCCAATAGGGAGCTGATGAATACCTGCATGAAGGTAACCGTCATCTCGGGATACTTAGCTTGGAGAATATAAAGAGCGGGGAGGGTGAAGATCGCTCCGGCAACGATTACTCCGGAACAAGCTCCGATAGACTGGATAATCACGTTTTCTCCTAACGCATTTTTTCTTTTGGCAGCTCCGGAAACTCCTACGGCAATGATCGCAATTGGAATAGCTGCTTCAAATACCTGTGACCTACTTTTAACCCCAGATAAGCTGCGGCGGCCGAAAAAAGGATTGCCATGGCAATACCCCATGCTACTGACCAGATATTAACTTCCGGATAACTTTTAGAGGGACCCATTAACGGGTTGTACACTTCCCCAGGTTTCAACTCTCTGAACGCATTCTCGGGTAACCCGGTGAATTTGTCTTCTTCTTGTTTCATAGTTTTATAATTTGCTAATGTGTCAATTTACATATTCGTCCTCAAAGTAAACAAAAAAAAAGGAGAACCGAAAGATTCTCCTTTATGTAATAGTCTATTTTTTCCTATTTGGCATCTTTGGCCGTCATGTCGCCCTCGATATATAGCCTTACCATCTCTGTTTTGGCGTTGGTACGCAGAGTGATTGATTTCTTGAAATGTCCCGGATATTTACCTGTTCCGTTATAAGTCACCTTGATTGTTCCTTTTTTACCCGGCATGATGGGCTCCTTTGTATATTCGGGTACTGTACATCCGCAAGAGGCTACAGCCTGATGGATCACCAGCGGGGCATCGCCGATATTAGTAAAGGTAAATGTGCAACTGACAACCGGGCTGTTTTCAGAAAACTTACCGAAATCGTGAGTTGTTTTGTCAAATTTATATCTGCATTTGTTTGCGCAAATGCAAAGCTTACGCCCATTACTAACAGGGTCATTAAAAAAAGTACCTTTTTCATTTTTCCTTCTCTTTAGGATTACAAGTTACAAAGGTAGTGCTTTTCCCCTAAAATATACTTTATGGAGTGCGAAATAGTATTAAACGATTCTCTTTTGTATTTAGAGAGCTCGAATCCGAGCATCATTCCATCGTAATTTTCGGCCAGTGAGTGACTGTTTTCAAAATTGAGGCTTATTAGGCACGGATTACACGGATTTCACGGTTTTAGTGCTATGATTACGTAAAACATCCGCTAATCCGTGCCTAATCCCCATTTATAATTTTAGTTTTTTTCCGATTCGAAAGCAAATCTGGCGGCGGCGAGTTTTTCTTTTTCTTTCTTAATAATTCTATTTCTTTAGAATAATAATTCTCAACTCTTCTCTTCTCTACTGGTTTTGATTGGTTTTTGCCCTATTCATGGGCGTTTCAGAGCTTTTACCATTTTTTTCCGCCATGTTTTTCATCTGATTTTCTCCAGCCGAATGAACTAAATGAAGACTATTTCTTTTAATTTCCCAATCATCCGTCGTAGTTTTCAGGTGAGCTTACTGTTTTTTGCGGTGCTGTTTGTCTTGCTGCCGAATAATGTCAAATTTGAACAGTTTGTTTACCTGAACAGCAAATCCATATTGGTGGAGGTGCAGTTCACTTTCGCGTGCATTGAATTCAGGAGTTTCAGGTTTTCAAGGTCTACCTGTTTGGTGGAAGCCCGAATAGGTACCACTCAGTTTCTTTTTCCCACAGTGCTTGTAAAGGTACTGTCGGCATTGAAAAGTGAAACTCATCTGGCCGTCTTTAATACCTATTTTGCTTAATTGTTCGTTCAACTTGTTTTCTGCCATGGTAGCGGCTGCCGCGCCTCCTGCTTTCATCAACAGATTCTCCGATTCAAATTCTACTGCCGAACCTTTGTAGCTCCATGTTCCGGTCATGTCGATCGATTCGGAGTTCCGGTGATAGCATTCACTACTTTCGAGATGTTGTCCTTATTTAAAAGTCTTTCCATGACTGCGCCTGGCTGTTGTCGCCATCAATGAAATACTGCCAAAAAGGCAATAGATAAAAAATTCTTTTTCATTTTCATTCTTCTTTCATTATTGAGATCCTTGTTTATGTTTTCAATGTAATTGAGAATATCTGTCCGTCCTGTGCGGTTTTCCGAGGAGGATATAAAGTGGGGGGGAAGCTCTTCCCACTGTTTACTTAACTCACGTAAATAGGCATTGACGTTCATCTTTAAACGGCCACCTTTGAGCTTGTCGGCTTTGGTAAAGATGATAGAGAAGGGTATACCGTTCTCGCCCAGCCATTCCATAAACTCGAGGTCTATTTTTTGAGGTTCCAGCCGACTATCTATCAGGACAAAGAGGTTGGTCATTTGCTCCCGTTCCAGGATATAATCTTCGATTATAGTGCGTATCTGGTCTTTCCCTTTCTGTCCGCGTCGGGCATAGCCATATCCCGGAAGGTCGACGAGATACCAATTCTTATTGATCAGAAAGTGATTGATGAACATCGTCTTACCCGGTGTAGCTGAGGTCATTGCCAGTCCTTTGCGGGCGGTCAGCATATTGATAAGGCTCGACTTTCCTACATTCGAACGACCGATGAAGGCGTATTCGGGGAATATACCTGCCGGACATTTCTTCACGTCTGTATTGCTAATCACAAATTCTGCACTTATTATTTCCATTTTATTGTCATTTATTTCTTTATAATTTCGTTTATAATAAACTCGCTCATCGTTTATAATAAACTATTGCGTCGTTTATAATAAACTCTGTCATTATTTATAATAAACTCTGGAGTACCTGTTTTTATGGCGCTTTCAGCGTTTTCTCTTTTTTAGACATAAGCATTAGTCCTGCAAAGGTAAGCGTTCCATTCAACATTAGCAATTCATAGCCGAATTTATATCCGGTTTCTTTGAATATCCACCAGTCTAAAAACATAGCAGAGCAGTGGGGAGGCGACAGCTGTGAGGGGAACCTGGCGGTCGTTTGTCTGTCTTCGTGTGAACAGACCGAAGGCAAACATTCCCAGTAGCGGGCCGTATGTGTAGGAGGCGATGATGTATATGGCGTCAATAACGCTTTTGTTATTCAGCATTTCTACCAGGTAAATGAATAAGGCTAATAAAACAGAAAGAGAGAAATGTACCTTTTTCTTTTTTTACGGCGTGCCACCTCTTCAGAGTCTTTTCCCGTATTTAGCAGGTCTACGCATACACTGGTTGTCATGGCTGTCAGCGCGGAATCCGAGTTGCTGAAAGCGGCTGCGATAATACCGATTGTAAAAAGTACCAATACGGATTGTCCCAAGTAACCTTGGGCTGCAAACATGGGCAGTATGTCATCATTCATGGCCGGAAGTTCCAGTTGCATCTGTCCGGCTAGGGCTATTAGCAAAATTCCCAGGCATAAAAACAGGAAATTCAGCGGGATAAAGAGAAACCGTAGCAGTACATGTTTTTTTGGCTTCCCGGAGGTTGCGGCAAGAGAGATTCTTTTGCATCATATCTTGATCCAGTCCGGTCATTACGATCACAATAAAGATACCACTGAAGAACTGTTTGAAGAAGTTTTGCCGGGAAACCCAGTCGTCAAATACAAAAATACGGCTGTGTTCGCTGTTGCCTTGGATGGTTTCCGGATGAAGTGCCGTGAAATCCTGTCCCAGTTTCTGAACGGTGAAATAGATGATAAAGATCAATGCGGCATCAGGCAAAACGTCTGTAGGGTATCTGTCCACACAATGGTCTTTGATTCCACTTTTATGAGTATATATCCATACCAGGGTAACGGAGCCGACAGCAATCAGCCAAAAGGAACGTGCATTTCCTGAAATACATAGGTATGGAGAATGAGGCAGACGAGATATAGTTTGGCAGCCGTTCCCAGCATACGTGATAGCAGGAAGAAGAAAGAGCCGGTGCGGTAAGCATGTGTCCCGATGCGTGTGCCGAGATAGCCGTAGATACTTGTCAGGTTGAGTCTGTAATATAAAGGAAGCAGTACGTGGGCAACAACCATATATCCGAAGAAAAATCCGAATACCGTTTGCATGTACGTCATATCCATTCCGCGCACCATTCCCGGTACAGAGACGAAAGTGACTCCGGAGATAGAGGCGCCAATCATTCCAAAAGAGACTATATACCAAGGTGATTGGTTTTCTCCCTTAAAGAACGCTGCATTCGATCCGCCTTTATGTCCGGTGATACGGGCTATTAGTAATAACCCGCGAAGTAGCATATAATAGTGACAAGTATCATCATATCGGCTGCAAAGGTAACACTTTTTTGTAATTTCGGGAGTGGCTTTCTAAGGCAAATTCTTATAATAGTAAGGATAATCAAATAGCATATTTATCGACAAATTCCATTTGATATAGGTATAAAAAAACAATAATCCGTATCTTTGCAAAACAGATCGAATTTATATGAACCAACAATATCCTTCCGTGCTGCTCGAAAAGGCAGTCGGCGAATTTTCCAAACTTCCCGGTATCGGGCGTAAAACGGCCATGCGGCTTGTGCTGCATCTGCTTCGTCAGGATACGGCTACGGTGGAAGCTTTCGGGAACTCTATTATTACTTTGAAACGTGAAGTGAAGTATTGTAGAGTATGCCATAATATATCCGATACTGAAATATGTCAGATTTGTGCCAATCCGCAGCGGGACGCTTCTACTATTTGTGTGGTGGAAAATATTCGTGATGTAATGGCAGTTGAAGCAACGCAGCAGTACCGCGGGCTTTATCACGTGTTGGGCGGAGTGATCTCTCCGATGGACGGGGTAGGGCCGAGCGACCTGCAAATTGAGAGTCTGGTGCAACGGGTATCCGAAGGTGGAATAAAGGAAGTGATTCTGGCACTGAGCACCACTATGGAGGGGGATACTACTAATTTCTATATCTATCGCAAGTTGGATAAACTAGGTGTTAAGCTAAGTGTGATAGCTCGCGGCATATCTGTGGGGGATGAACTCGAATATGCGGATGAAGTGACTTTAGGCCGTAGTATTGTGAACCGGACACTTTTTACCGGAACTGTATAATCAATTAATCTTTAGAAACTTAGTAACGAACATGGAAGAACAGATAAAACGAGCAGTGAGAAACTTAAATATTAGTTATGTTTTCTTTTGGGTGCTTCCCGCGTTCCTGCTCGGAGCAGGAGGAGTTCGACCTCTATCCTGTGGGAAGCTTGGCTGACAATGTGCAGGCCGTTTATTATTTTGAGACTATTAGGGATTCTGCTGACCGCCTTGTGTATTCCTCTTTCTCTTAAATTATTCAGCCTGGTGCTTAAAAAGAAAATAGATCAAATGACGATCACGCTTGCTTTGAAATGTTATGTGCAATGGAGCATTGTCCGTCTCGGCATATTGGAAGTCGCTATCGTTACCAATCTTTTATGCTATTATCTGACGCTTAGTACCACAGGAAATCTTTGTATGTTGATTGGTCTCACTGCTTCTCTTTTCTGTCTGCCTGGTGAGAAAAGATTGCGTAACGAACTTCATATCACGAAAGACTAAAGCACTATGAAACAGTCCTTCTTAATAAACGACCGTATTTATCTCCGTGCTGTGGAGCCAGAGGATATGGATGTGATGTACGAAATGGAAAATGACCCTCGATGTGGGATATCAGCAATTTCACCGTTCCGTATTCCCGTTACGTATTACGACAGTACATCGAAGGTTCTCAATGCGATGTTTTTGCCGACAAGCAGCTACGTCTGATGATCGTGAGAAAATCCGATCAGTGTATACTTGGTACGATTGATATTACGGATTTCGTTCCCCTTCATTCGCGGGGAGAGGTAGGAATTGCTATTCATAAGGATTATCGGCAGCAAGGTTATGCGGGCGATGCATTGAATTTACTTTGTGAGTATGCTTTTGACTTTCTTTCTTTAACGCAGCTTTATGCACACGTAGCTGTCGACAATGATGTTTGTATGAAGCTATTCACATCTTGCGGTTTTGTGCAATGCGGCTTGTTAAAGAATTGGTTGCAGATAGGAGGATGCTGCAAAGATGCAGCACTTTTCCAGTGTTTGAATCCTAAATTAAACTGCAAGTGATAAAAGACGAATTGTGAACGAATGGCATATTATTTTGTTTGTCGTTCACAGTTCATCATTAATTAAGTGTGGGTACCTGTGGAAAACGTGACCACGTTTCATACTTGCTGCCTAATTTCTCTAAAGCTTTCCGCCACATGTCTTTGGTGTCGCTCTTCATCAGGTAGGATTTCTTTTCCTCGGAGACCAGCCATGTGTTTTCTCTGATTTCATTGCTCAACTGTTCACTTTCCCACCCGGAATAGCCCAGGAAGAAACGGATATGTTCGCTAATCTTATTTCCTTGTAATATGTATCTTTTTATCTCCTCAAAGTCCCCGTTCAGATAAAGTCCTTTGCAGACAGAAATAGCACCGGGAATGTCAGCTAGTGTGTGCAGATAGAATAAGGTGTCAGTCGCAATCGGACCACCTTTATATAATGGAATTTCGTCTATATACTTAAATTCCATGATGATATCGTTAAGGAAGCAATGGCAGTTGCTTGTTGATAACCAATCCCATACTTCCTTCTTCCGTATGGTCAATCAGTAGAATTACAGATCTTCCAAACGTTACGTCGCGTAAAAAAGGTTCGGATATTAGAATCCTTCCTCTTGATGGCAACACATTATTCGATTGAATCTTAAATATGTCAGAGTCGATATTCATGCCACTAAAGTAAGAAAAAAAACGGAATAACAATCGTTCTTTCCGTTTTTTTTCATTTTAAGAGTAGCTTTTGTGAATATCTTCCGGTAAATATTTATACTACCGGGTGATTTTCAGCAAATAGTTTCATTCTTTCATCCAGTTGAGCATATTGGTGGTCTTTAATGAAAGAGGTACACGCGCGCAATCCTTCCTGGTGGCTTCCGGTAGTTACTAATGAGATAGCGCTGACTCCGTAGTACATCAATTCTTTAGCCAGCTCGCCGCTGGTCATTCCCGGATAACCGATGGTGAAATAGAATCCGTCTGCAATCGGCTCGCCCAGATCGTTGTCATATACCAGATGAAAACCGTGACGAAGGAAGATTTCTTTCAATTTCTGCGCTCTTTCACCATATATTTTCACTTCATTCAGGAAGTTATATTGTCCTTCATTGGCCGCTTTCAGCATGGCAGCCATAGCAAATTGCGCCGAGTGGCTTGTTCCTGAAGAAAGGGCATAAAGTACGCGATGAATGAAAACTGTACCGAAAGTACCTCCGCCATAACGTTTCGTCAGTCCGGGATAACTCCGGTGATATAACTTATCAGATATACAACTTACACCGATACGCTGTCCGGCATAGCTGAATGCTTTTGAACCGGAAATTAGCAATACATAATTATCTGTATAATGTGCAACCGACGGCTGGAATGGTGCCTGATAAGGTTTGCTCAGATCCTGACGGAAATCCATAGCAAAATAGGCGAGGTCTTCCAAAACGATTACATCATATTGTGTTGCCAATTCACCGATAATCCGCAGTTCTTCCTCTTTTAAGCAAATCCAACTGGGGTTATTCGGGTTCGAGTATATGATAGCGGATATATTTCCCTTCTTCAAAAAACTTTCCAGCTTCTCTTTCAGCTTATTTCTCACCACGGAAATCATATACATCGAATGTTTCATATTTCTGTCCCATTACCACCAATTGCTGCTTTTGTACCGGGAATCCGGGGTCGATAAACAGGATGGTATCTTTCTTCTTCGTCACATTGGCTGCAAGTAAGGAATGAAGCAAATGTGCCTTGCATGGAGCCGGTGACAGGCACACAACCTTCCGGACTTAAATCTACGTTAATAAATGCTTTGATAAAGTTGGATGCCTCTTTTTTCAGTTCCGGCAATCCGTTGATATCGGGATATAGACTGGCAATTCCATTCTGTAATGCCGCAATTTCAGCTTTCACGCCTACTGCAGAAGGAGGAAGTCCCGGAACACCCATTTCCATTTTGATAAATTCGACTCCCGATGCTGCTTCTGCTTTTGAAGCAATGCTTTCACTTCACGAATGGTAGCTTTAGAAAAATCGACAATTTGAAACTCATTGATCGTTTCGTCAATCACATTTCGTTCGATTGGTGTATTTTTCATTCTATTTTCTATTTTATTAGTAATGCTTGCAAATGTACACGATAATTCTTAATAAACCCACTTTTTCAGAAAAAAGATACTGAAGCTATTGCAGGTTTCAAAAAAATATCTACCTTTGCATCCGCATTCGAGAGGGATGCTAAAGTGAATATTTTGGTGCGTTAGTTCAGTTGGTTAGAATACATGCCTGTCACGCATGGGGTCACGGGTTCGAGTCCCGTACGCACCGCTTTCTTATGAACAGAATAAAGAAAAGTCCTGAAGCGCCAATACTTAGACTTTTCGTCCAATACCCCACCCAAAAAGCGTGAATAGCTTTTGGCACTGGCTTATCTGTTGGACTTTCCGGGAAAAATTCAACGATTAAGATTTGTTTTCGCTGATTCTCAATATTTTTACAAAGTCTGATTTAAACAATACGATTTAACTTTGTACCACTAAAATGCAAGAAGTATGGGAATTGAAAGACGTAGTACACTCTGTGTGTTGTTTTTACATCAAGCGGCAGAAGCTGCTGAAAAACGGGGGAGGCTCCCGTCTGTATGCGTATCACCGTTGATAAGCGGAAAGCGGGAGATTGATCAAGCGCAGTGTGCCGGTAGAAAACGAGAGCGTATAACAGATCGTAATGTAGCCTTTGAAATGCATTGTGGATTGAACCTGGTGAACGCGATGGTGCACGGAAGAGATAAAAAAGGTAGGAAGCTATGCGCTTTTCCGGCTCTTCTGTTTGAAAACAGGCAGATAAAAGTGAGGCAGGAGGCGGTGATCAATATCATAGAAGAGGCAATAAGAAATGATTATAATATCTGCCTTATGAAAGTGAACCGGCACACGAATGAAGTGGTAGGAGAAGGGGAAATGGTGCTGATACATGAATGATAATGAAACCGGATTGCAAAAAAAAAATAATCTTTATTCATTAGTACAAGAATAGGATTAAAATAAAAAATCATTAATAAAAATAGATTGTGTATGACATAGAAAAGGACTTGAAAAATAATGAAATCATTGAGCTGATGAAATGGAAAAACGGATTCCACTAAAGATAAAAACGGGCTATGTATGAATGAGCATGCTATTTCCATTCAACTTGGTCGTGACTTAAACTAGATGGATTGCATAGTTTGGTATGGGATAAAAAGTGAGACAGGTCAGAGTGAAGTAATGCTGAACATGAAAAATAATCGCTCATTAATAAATGTTTTATGCAGATTTGTGCCGACAAGCGAAATTTTTTTATCTATTTTTGTATGTCTATTTTTGAATGCTATGATACAGGTAATACAATTAAAAGGGAAAAAGACAAACATTTATATCAGCTTTTGGCGCCTCTAGTAATGGATCCGGATGTAATACGTGCAAATAATAACTATCCGTTCAAAAACAAACGAGGATTTCGTTTGGTACATTGCGATTGACAATAGAGAAGTGGTGGGTTTCGTTCCGATTGAACAAAAAAAGCGGAAAGAAGGCTGTCATTAATAATTATTATGTAGCTGCAGTGGACGAGCAAAGAAAAGATATCTTGTCGCTTCTGCTATCTTCTATAGTCACGGCATTCATACCTTGAAGGGTGGACGCTTGATTCTGTCACGCTGATACAGGATCAGGAAACTTTTGAGAAATTCGAGTTTACGTCTATGGACAAAAAGTGGACACGCTATGTAAAAATGAACAGATGAATTATGGGAAAAAAACAATCACAGGAACAAAAAAATGTATATGAATTAGCACAAGAACGACTGAAAGTAATATTTAACGAGTTTGATAATATTTATGTATCTTTCTCGGGAGGGAAAGATAGTGGGGTACTGCTGAATATGTGTATCGATTATATCCGGAAGAATAACCTGAAGGTACGTTTGGGAGTTATTTCACATGGATTATGAGATCCAGTATAAAATGACCATCGACTATGTGGACAGAATACTGGAAGCAAATAAAGACATTCTGGATGTATACCGGGTATGCGTTTCCTTGCCGGTATCTACCTGTACGTCCATGTACCAGTCTTTCTGGCGACCTTGGGAAGATAATAAAAAGGATATATGGGTGCGCTCCATGCCTAAAAAGGCTATGAAGAAAGAGGATTTCCCTTTTTACAATACTACCATGTGGGATTATGAATTCCAGATGCGCTTTGCACAATGGATACACCAGAAGAAGGATGCGGTGCGCACTTGCTGCCTGATCGGTATCCGTACACAGGAAAGTTTCAATCGGTGGAGATGTATCTATATGAGCCGTAAATTCCAAATGTATCATAAATATAAATGGACTTCAAAGGTGGGAAATGATATCTATAATGCATACCCCATTTTTGACTGGAAAACGACGGATGTATGGACGGCGAACGGGAAATTCCAATGGGACTATAACATCCTGTATGACCTTTATTATCGTGCGGGAGTGAACCTGGAACGTCAGCGGGTGGCGAGCCCGTTCATTAATGAAGCACAGGAGAGTCTGGCCCCTCTATCGGGTACTCGACCCCAACACATGGGGGAAAGATGATAGGAAGGGTGAATGGAGTGAACTTTACCGGTATGTATGGTGGTACTCATGCAATGGGATGGCAATCGGTGAAACTTCCCGAAGGATATACATGGCGCGAGTTTATGTATTTTTTGTTGTCTACCTTGCCGGAACGGGCACGCAAAAGAATTATCTGCGAAAAAACTGTCTGTCAGCGTACATTTCTGGCGGACTAAAAGGTGGATGCCTGAGCGATGCAACCATCCAAAAATTAATTGATGCCAAAGTGCCGATTATCGTGATGGATAACAGTAACTATAAAACGTATAAGAAACCTGTACGCATGGAGTATCAGGATGATATTGATATTCCGGAGTTCAGGGAGATACCTACTTACAAGCGTATGTGTGTTTGTATCCTCAAGAATGATCATGCCTGCAAATACATGGGATTCTCGCCGACAAAGGAAGAGATGAGTAAAAAGAAGTCAAGTAATGGAAACAATATAGAATTATAGTATCATGAGTGTAGATAAAAGCCCTGTTTACGAGGTAAAAGCGGTACCCGTAGAAAAAGTATATGCGAACGATTATAATCCGAATGTCGTTGCACCGCCTGAAATGAAGTTGCTGGAACTTTCTATTTGGGAAGACGGCTTTACGATGCCTTGTGTGTGTTATTATAATAAAGAGGAAGACAACTATATCCTGGTGGATGGTTATCACCGGTATACGGTGCTGAAAACCTCGAAACGTATTTATAAACGTGAAAACGGTTTGCTTCCGATTGTGGTGATAGACAAAGACCTGTCGAACCGAATGAGTTCCACTATCCGGCACAACCGTGCGCGTGGAATGCATAATATCGAACTGATGTGTAATATTGTGGCAGAACTGGACAGAGCCGGAATGTCTGATCAGTGGATCATGAAGAACATTGGTATGGACCGGGATGAACTGTTGCGTCTGAAGCAGATTTCGGGACTTGCCGATCTATTTGCTAATCGCGAATTCAGTATTCCTGATGAGGTGGCACCTACGGAGATGGAACGGAAAACGCTGTAGACGTTATCAACTCAGAATAAAGCTTGAAAAGGCCCTTGGATGATTTCATTCAGGGGCCTTTTTAATATGGATTTTATTTATAATAATTCACTTCAAAAGTTTCGAATGCCGTAACTTTTTGATTTTTTATATTCGAATAATGCAAAATAAAGATTTGATCCTTATTGCCTTTCATTATTCGTAAGCGCATTGGAAAGTTCTCCTGCATTTTTAGTCTTTTTATTTAAACTTTCATTGTCAGTATGAGAAATGGATGAAATTCCTTATCTCATGCAATATACCGACATTTGCAATATCTGATTAAAACGTTTTTTGCGTGTCTAATAAATACAACTATTTAATGAGAGAGATTAAACATAACATATACAATAGAGGGCCGATTATTTTCCTGTTATTGCTGATTATTTCATCTTGTATAGATGAGACTTTTTTTTTCATTGATAACGATGATAAGATTAAAAGCTCATATATATCCATCAGAGGGATTGGAGCCAAGGTTGGTATACATCCGGGAACAACTCCTGATGATTATGTTATTGAAACTCTCCGTATTCTGGCTTTTGATAAGGTTACTGAAAACTGTGTGTCTAACGTTCGCTATAATGCTGCGAATGGCGATATTATACAACATCCTATTAATCCGGATAGTTATGATTTTGTTTTTTTGGCGAATGAACCGGCGAATACACTTATTATAGATCAGTTGGATGGAATAACTAAATATGAAGATTTAAACGATATTGCATATCCGGAGAGATATTTTTCGTCTGATTTGATTATTCCAATGATACAGGAAATTAAGAATATAACTGTATTGCCCAATGGTCAGGGAGCTCAAGGTAAAATGGTGGCGCGGTTGTTAATGTGCTGCAATTGGGACTTGACAGGTTAGCCGTCCGCTTGGATGTTGTGTTGGAGGCTGAAGATAATCTGAAGCTACCTTTACTGGAATTATATTGGAAAATATTCCCAATGCGGTGCCACTTACGAATAATTATACAGGTGAAGTGGAAAGGAATGTAACACGTACTTTTACTAAAGCAGCTGATGCCGGTTATTTTTCGACGAGACTCCAACTGCTTCGGACAGATCATGGGCAAAAAAGGAGTGAATCGAATTATTCTGCCTGCCAATGAGTTGAAGACAGTGGGAGATGCGAGTAAAGCAGTGACTCTTATAGTAGGCATGGGGGAATAACTATAGTCCCTCCACTCAATTGAAGACCGCTAGTGATCCGACTGTCAGTTATAGTCTTCCGATAAATACAAAACTTGATTTTCTTGGTATCATCAAAGAGCCCTTGGAAGTGAATATTAAGGCATCAGAATGGGATAAGATTGGAGAAGACTGGGGAGATTTCCGTACCAGAGTCTTGAATGTGTCTGATATTGAGGTTAATATAACAGACTTCAATGGAGCACGAATTGCATTTTGGTCAAATATGCCGGTTGTGAGAGTGTTGATGTGGTATATGATGAGAATGGTGCTGAAAAAGTGACGAATAATATATTTAATGCCTTGTCTTCTCAAAACTATGCTCCTAACGATGACTTCAGAATCAGGTATGATGCGAAAACAGGACTGGGATATATGGATATTGTGTTGGATCGGCCTAATACCGATGATAATGTGGCGGGTGATAAAACATATACTCTTACTTTATCAGCTTCAGAAGATCATGAGGGACCAATGCCCTCCAAAGGAAAATTATTGTGCATGTAAAAGCAGGGAAGGTGTACGATATGTCTTTGAGAAAAATGCTTGACAATTTGTGGTCTACTCCTATGTAGGAGCTTTTTGGGATGATAATGAAGTCGGAGGAGAGTGATCAGATTAAGGACTAATGAGATTGGACGAAATTTGCCTGATAGAACTCAGGAAGCACTTTCAGAGGCTTTGGCTGATATTCAAGTTTATCTGACTTGGAGATGGTTGCTTCCATAAAGTCAGAAATCGAACAAGCAGACACTGAACCAGGTTTTTGATAATTTTAAAGAACAGGTTCTCTTAAATAGGTTGAGCAATACTTGACAGACTCATTTACAAGCTGAAGATACTCAGCCGTTGATAGAGCTTGCTAATGAAGAAGAGATTATCCTTGCTTGATGAGAATGAAAAGTAAAGAGCAGTCTTGAGGAACAGCGATGAAAGATATGATAAAATAATGCAATTCACTTACTTTCCAGGTGCAAGGTGGAACTTGAAGGCTCAGGACTAAATGCTTCTGGGAGAAATACAACCGTTGGGCAGGGAACGCGCCACAGCTTTAGGTTAAAATGGGGAGTACATGTAATGCTAATCATGATAAACTATCGGCTGATTACAAGGATCAAGCCCGGTTCGGCCAGCTGTTCATTTGTTTCACTAGTACCATAAAATTATCTCCGTTCTGCTGTTGTTTTTTCTCACTGGTATAACCCAAATTTTTTCCAAA
>VOFK01003904.1_pt1 | contig 40303 bp, 63 predicted proteins | sample 5384121 | NCBI WGS metagenome assembly VOFK01 (sample SAMN12384730, study PRJNA508395) | human gut metagenome | isolation source: healthy gut J | host: Homo sapiens | reverse complement strand
GGCTGGACAAGCCCGCCGAGGCACCGGCCCCTGACCGCAGAGGCGCTTGCCGGCGGTGCCCCGCAGCTGGAGACCGTTGTGCCGTAAGCCCCGCCCCGCGCATACAGCAAAAAAGCAAAGTTTTTTTGCAAAAGGGCTTGCATTTTGTAAAAAGCATCTGTTATACTAATATGCGTCGCCAAGAGGCGGCGCGACATGCGCGGTTAGCTCAGCTGGTAGAGCATCTGCTTGACGTGCAGGAGGTCACAGGTTCGAGTCCTGTACCGCGCACCAAATCCCCATCGGGTCACTCCGGTGGGGATTTTTCTGTTACCGGCGCGGCAAAAAATCAAGCAAAAAGTCCCACTTTTTTCCAAAAAAAGGGCTTGCATTTTGCAAAAACATCTGTTATACTAATATGCGTTGCCAGTCTCGGCGACACAGTATGCGCGGTTAGCTCAGCTGGTAGAGCATCTGCTTGACGTGCAGGAGGTCACACGTTCGAGTCCTGTACCGCGCACCAAATCCCCATCGGGTCACCCCCCGGTGGGGATTTTTTTGTATACCGTTCTGCGCATTTTCTAGGGCAACGATTGACGAAACCGCGCAGGTACGCTATACTGGTTATCTGCGGCCTTTGCCGCACACTGTATGGATAAGGGAGGTATACCCGCCGTGATCTTCGGCAAACACATCAACCGATACTACCTCAAAAATGCGCCGGTGCTGCTTCTGGGCATTGTGTCGCTTTTTGATGGTGGACTACATCCAGCTTCTGATCCCGGAGCTATACCGGCTGGTCATCAACGGCGTCAATCTGGGGCAGGTGGTCGTGAACGGCCAGACGGTCTCCTTTGACAAGCAGGTGCTGTTTCAGCACATCTGCCTGCCTATGATCTGGATCGTAGTGCTTATGGTGGTAGGCCGCTTTTTGTGGCGCATCTGCTTTTTCGGCTCTGCTGTGCGGGTCACCGCCGACCTGCGGGAGCGGATGTTCGACCACAGCCGCCGCCTGTCCCAGCAGTATTACCAGCTTAACAAGGTCGGCAACCTGATGAGCCTCTACACCAACGACCTCGACACCATTCAGGAGTGCTTCGGCGACGGCATCCTGATGTTCTTTGACGCCGCCGTGCTGGGGCTGATGGCGCTGGTCAAGATGTGGCGGATGGATTTTCGCCTGACGCTGCTGGCGCTGATCCCTGCGGGCGTCATGTTCGCCATCGGCACCGTGATGAGTCAGGTCATGACCAAACGGTGGGAGGAGCGCCAGCAGGCCTTTTCCGACCTGTCAGACTTTGCGCAGGAGAACTTTTCCGGCATCGCGGTCATCAAGGCGTTCGTCAAGGAGCTGAAGGAGCTGATTGCCTTCCGTAAGCTGAACAAGCAGAACGAGGAGATCAACGTCACCTACACAAAGATTGCCACCCTGCTCGAGGTACTGGTCACCCTTTTTGTCGAGTCGGTCATCTGTGTCATTCTCGGCTACGGCGGCTGGCTTGTCTGGCGCGGGCAGTTCAACGCCGGGCAGCTGGTGGAGTACATCGGCTACTTTGAGGCCATCGTCTGGCCGATCATGGCGATTTCGATGCTGATTGAAAAACAGCCCGCGGCAAGGCATCGCTGAACCGCATCACCGAGCTGCTCGATGCGCCGATCGATGTGGCCGACCGGGACGGCGTGGCCGATCTGGCCGACCCGCGCGGCGGCATCGAGTTCCGGCATCTGAATTTCCGTTATCCGGACGGCGAATACGATGTGCTGCGCGATGTCTCCTTTACCGTGCAACCCGGCGAGAGCGTCGGCATCGTCGGCAAGACCGGCGCAGGCAAGACCGCGCTGGTGGACCTTTTGCTGCGCACCTACAATGTGCCCGACGGCACGCTGTTTGTGGACGGGCAGGACGTGAACAGCGTATCCATCCGCTCGGTGCGCAATGCCTGCGCCTATGTACCGCAGGACAATTTCCTCTTCTCGGATACGATCGCCCATAACATCGGCTTCGGTGTGGACGGCGCCAGCCGGGAGGACATCGACCATGCCGCTGCGCTGGCCGATGTCCGGGACAACATCGTAGACTTCAAGGACGGGTTTGAGACCGTCCTCGGTGAGCGCGGCGTCACCGTCTCCGGCGGGCAGAAGCAGCGCATCTCGATTGCCCGCGCCCTGCTCAAGGACGCGCCGATCCTGATTCTGGACGATTCCGTTTCCGCCGTTGACACCCGCACCGAGCGCATCATCCTTGACAACCTGAAGGCAAGCCGCGCAGGCAAAACGACCCTGCTGATCGCCCACCGCATCTCTACGGTGGAGCAGCTCGACAAGATCATCTTTATTGAGGACGGCAGGGTGGAGGCTGTCGGCCCCCACGATACACTTTACCGCAGCTGCGCTGAGTACCGCCGCATGGTGGATCTGCAAAAAGCTGGAGGACGAAGCGGGAGGTGACACAGATGACTGAACTCAATCCGCTGGTGCTGGTCGGTGCCGTCATCGGCGCCGTGACGGCACTGCTGGTGCTGGCCTACGCGCTGGTCAAGGACAAAAAAAGACGATGGGCTTTGAGCGCACAATGGCGGACAGCGAGATCCTGCGCCGTCTGGCCGGTTATGCCAAGCCCTACCGCGCAAAGTTTGTCATTGTCCTGTTTTTGATGCTCTTTTCCATTGCCTACGACATTGTTTCCCCGCTGATCGTCGGCGCGCTGGAGGAGCTGGTATCCGGGGATTTCGCCCTGCCGCAGCTTTTTACATCGGTGGGCGGTCTACGCGGGTGTGCTGGTCTTTTCCATGGCCAGCACCTACCTGCAGGCGGTCATCCTGCAGCGGGTCGGCCAGCGCATCATCTCCGACCTGCGCGAGGATCTGTTTACCCACATCGAAGCCCTCTCCCATGAGCAGCTCAACGAGATCCCGGTCGGCAAGCTTGTCACCCGTGTGACGAACGACACGAACGCCATCTCGATGATGTTCACAAATCTTCTTGTCAGTCTGACCAAAAACATCTTTGTGATTTTGGGCATACTGATCGCCATGCTCTGCCTGAATTACGCGCTGACCCTGATGGTGCTCTGCTTTTGTGCCGTTCATCGTGATCTTCACGGTCATCTTCCGCAAAAGTTTTCACGCCGCGCCTACCGCAAGGTGAAGGACGCCACCACGGACATCTACACCTACCTGTCCGAGAACCTCTCCGGCATCAAGGTCACGCAGATCTTTGGCCGCGAGGACGAGAAGATGGCGGAGTTCCGCGAGAAAAGCCAGACGCTCTCCCGGGTCACGCAGGAGCAGATTTTTGTTTTCGGCATCTTCCGGCCGCTGGTGTACATGCTGTACATTTGTTCCATCCTGTGCCTGTTCTATCTGGGCGGCATGGGGCACTTGAACGGCGTGAGTTTTATGGGCCAGACCATCACCGGCGGCACCATCGTGACCTTTTTACATGTACATTTCCAAGTTCTTCACCCCCCATCCAGAATCTGGCCGAGCAGTTCAACTGGCTGCAGTCGGCGCTGGCCTCCTCGGAAAAGGTGTTCTCTCTCATGGACATCGAGCCGAAGATGGTGGACGCCCCCGATGCCATCGAGCTGGACGAGGTGAAGGGCGAGATCGAGTTCCGGGATGTCTGGTTCAGCTACATCCCCGGCGAGTGGGTGCTGCAGGGCGTTTCCTTCCATGTGGACCCGCGGGAGACCGTGGCTTTCGTCGGTCCACCGGCTCCGGCAAAAGCACCATCCTCTCCCTCATCTGCCGCAACTATGAGTTCCAGAGGGGCGAGATCCTGATTGACGGTATCGACATTCGCAAGATCAAGATCTCCTCCCTGCGCCGCCATTTCGGTCAGATGCTGCAGGATGTATTTCTGTTCTCCGGCACTATCCGCAGCAACATCGTTCTGCGGGAGGAGGGCATCCCGGACGAGGAGATCCTACAGGTCTGCCGCTATGTCAACGCCGACAAGTTTATTGCCCGGCTTGACCACGGTCTGGACGAGGAGGTCCGCGAGCGCGGCAACAACTTCTCAGCCGGGCAGCGGCAGCTGCTGAGCTTTGCGCGGACGATCCTGCACAAGCCCAGCGTCATGATTCTGGACGAAGCCACGGCAAACATCGACACCGAGACCGAGATCCTGATTCAGGATTCTCTGGAAAAAGATGCGCTCTGTCGGCACAATGCTGATCGTAGCCCACCGGCTGTCCACCATCCAGCACGCAGACAACATCATCGTGCTGTCCCACGGCAAGATCCTTGAGCAGGGCACGCATCAGGAGCTGCTTGCAAAGCATGGACGATATTACCAGCTGTATACGCTGCAATATCATAAGGAGCAGCTGGAGGGGTAAGGGCCTAAAGCCTTCCCCTCTTTGGGGAAGGTGGCCCGCAGGGCCGGATGAGGGGGCCAGTTTGCCATTGCGGACTTTTTGCCCCCGTAGGGCGGCATGCCCCCATGCCGCCCCCTACGGGGCTGCCACCCTCTGACGGTCTATTGCGGAAAGCCTGCGGCGGGCAGAGGACTGCACGGCGCAGGCAACTTTGCCATCATGCTGCTGTTGTGTACCGGCCCCTGCGCAAGGCGCTGCGGGCCGCCAAGCGCCAGATCGGCTATTGATCGCTGCCCTTACAGCCAAGCATCTCCCTGCCCGGGAGATGCTTTTTGTTTGTAGAATTTTTATTGCTTTTTCTGTGCAAATTCACGGAATGTTTACCCCAAACAGTGGACGCAGCGTTGTTTTTTTATGGTATACTATATCGGTTAAAGTGGGGAGGTATGGGATAAATGCGTGTTTTGGGCATCGACCCGGGCTACGCCATTGTGGGCTGGGGTGTTGTCGAATACATCGGCAACCGCTTTGCGCCCATCGGCTACGGGGCTGTCATCACCGAGAAGGACACCCCGTTTGAGCAGCGCCTTGTTGAAATATACGAGGGGCGTGCTGGATATCTGCAAGCGCTATCAGCCCGAGGCCCTCTCCATCGAGAAGCTGTACTACCAGCACAACCAGACCACCGTCATCGGCGTGGCCGAGGCGCGCGGCGTCATTCTGCTCGCCGCGGCCCAGTGCGGCGTGCCGATCTACGAATACACACCGATGCAGGTCAAGCAGGCCATCACCGGCTACGGCAAGGCCGTAAAAAAGCAGATTCAGGAGATGACCCGCATGATGCTGCATCTGGAGAGCATCCCCAAGCCTGACGATACCGCCGATGCGCTGGGCATGGCCATTGCCCACTGCCACTGCAGCCGCAGCCGCCTGATGGGGGACGCCGGTAAGATAATCCCTTGCCTTCCCCCAAGTGGGGGAAGGTGGCCCCTGCAGGGCCGGATGAGGGATGAGGTTTCCGCAGTCACCCATTTGCGTGCGGTACCCGACAAGCGTTCTCATCCGCCCTCGGGCGGCGGGCCTCGGGCACCTTCCCCCAGGGGAAGGCTTTCCACCATACAAAAGAAGGACACACCATGATTTACTGTCTAACCGGAAAAATCATCAAAAAAACGCTGGATTCCGTTGTAATCAGCTGCGGCGGGGTCGGCTATTTCGTGCAGATCCCGCCACCACCGGCGAGGCTTTGCCCCCGCCGGCCAAAAGAGGGCACCGTCTACACCATCATGAATGTGACCGAGAACGATGTCTCCCTCTACGGCTTCGCAACGGAGGAGCAGCGCGACTGCTTCAAGATGCTGACCGCCGTCACCGGTGTCGGCCCCAAGGCCGGGCTGGCGATCCTGTCAATCATGACGCCTGAGAAGATTGCCCTTGCCGCGTCCAGCGGGGATCACAAGGCCTTTACCAAGGCGGCCGGCGTTGGGCCCAAGCTGGCCCCAGCGCATCACGCTGGAGCTGAAGGACAAGGTCGGCAAGGGTCTGGCTGCCGGCACCGGCTTTGCGGGCGGCAGCGCTGCCCCCGCGCCCACCTCCCGCACCGGCGCAGGCCGTGGCCGCACTGGTCAGCCTTGGGTACGCCGCCTCCGATGCAGCCGCTGCCGTGGCCCGGGTGGACGAGACCCTCTCGGTGCAGGAGATCATCACGATTGCGCTGCGCAGCCTGTCGCGCATTTAAAGGGAAGGGGAGTGCTAGAGCTTGAATCAGGAATACACCGTTGACCCCAGCCGTCTGGTCAGCCCCGACGCCTGCTCCGCCGATGCGGAGGAGGTCAGCCTGCGCCCGAAAACGCTGGATGACTATGTGGGTCAGGAGAAGGCCAAAGGGCAACCTGCGGGTCTACCTGCGGGCGGCGCAGCAGCGCGGCGAGCCGATGGATCACATCCTGCTCTACGGCCCGCCGGGTCTGGGCAAAACCACACTGGCCGGTATTGTGGCGCAGGAGATGGGTGTGCAAATCCGCATCACCTCCGGCCCCGCCATCGAGAAGCCCGGCGACTTGGCCGCCCTGCTCACGAATCTGCAGGAGGGCGATGTCCTTTTTATTGACGAGATCCACCGCTTGTCCCGTCAGGTGGAGGAGGTCCTTTACCCCGCGCTGGAGGATTTTGCCCTCGACATCATGATCGGCAAGGGTCCCAGCGCCCAGAGCATCCGCATCAATCTGCCCCGGTTCACGCTGGTGGGTGCCACCACCCGCGCCGGGCAGCTGACCGGGCCGCTGCGTGACCGCTTCGGCATCCTGCTCAAGCTGGAGCTGTACAGCCCGCGGGAGCTGGGGCATATCATCATGCCGCAGCGCCGGGATTTTAGGTGTGCCGATTACTGAGGAGGGCGCGCTTGAGCTGGCGCGCTGCGCCCGCGGCACGCCGCGTATCGCCAACCGCCTGCTCAAGCGGGTGCGCGACTTTGCCACCGTGCAGGGCGACGGCACCATTGACGAGGAGACCGCCATCGCCGCCCGCCGGTGGATGGACATTGACGAGGTCTGGACGAGCTGGACCGCAGTGTGCTGCGCGCCATCATCGAGATGTACGGCGGCGGTCCCGTAGGTCTGGACACCCTGGCCGCCGCCCTGGGCGAGGAGAGCGTCACGCTGGAGGACATCTGCGAGCCCTACCTGATGCAGATGGGCATGCTGACACGCACCCCGCGCGGCCGCTGTGTGACACGCCTTGCCTATGAGCATCTGCACATGGCCGTGCCCCCGCCGCTTTGACGACAACGACAACGGCCAGCAGAGTATGTTTTGATAAAAACCGCCCTTTGACAAGGGATGCTTTCACACACGATATAAAAAAGGAGACTTGAATATGCGCCCTGCTGATTCCTGGCGGGATTATGAGCTGCTGGACGCCACCAACCATAATCGGTTGGAGCGCTGGGGCAGCACCCTGCTGATCCGACCTGACCCGCAGGTCATCTGGAAAAATGACCGAAGCCAGCCCGCTGTGGGCAAACGCTGATGCCGTCTACTACCGCTCCGCCAAGGGCGGCGGCGGCAGTGGGATTACCACAAAAAGGCTGCCCCAAAAGTGGCAGATCCACTGGAACGACCTGACCCCTGATCGTCAGCCCCACCGGCTTCAAGCACACCGGCGTCTTTCCGGAGCAGGCCGTCAACTGGGCGTGGTATCAGGAAAAGATCCGCGCGGCCGGCCGGCCGATCCGCGTGCTGAACCTCTTTGGCTACACGGGCGGTGCCACGCTGGCGTGCCTTGCGGCCGGTGCCTCGGTCACCCATGTGGACGCGAGCAAAGGGCATGGTGGCCTGGGCGCGGGAGAACGCCGCCGCAAGCGGCCTTGCCGAGCGCCCCTGCCGCTGGATCGTGGACGACTGCGTGAAGTTCGTCCAGCGCGAAATCCGCCGCGGCAGCAAATACGACGCCGTCATCATGGACCCGCCGAGCTACGGCCGCGGACCCGGCGGTGAGATCTGGAAGCTGGAGGACAATGTCTACGACCTCATCACGCTGACGGAGCAGGTCCTGAGTGACGATCCGCTGTTCTTTGCCATCAACTCCTACACCGAGGGTTTAAGCCCGGCGGTCATGGAATACATCGTTAAAACGACGCTCTGCCCCGTCACGGGCGGCCACACCCACTGCGATGAGATCGGTCTGCCGGTCTCCTGCCACCGGCGGTGTTGTGCCCTGCGGCGCAACCGCTATCTGGGAGAGAAACCATGCCGAGAGAAGAACCTATGATCAATGTTCAGGACATCCATTTCCGCTATGACCCCGAGCAGCCCAGCTATGCAGTGGACGGCGTGAGCCTTGCCATCCACCGCGGCGAGTTCGTGGCTGTACTGGGGCCAACGGCTGCGGCAAATCCACGCTGGCCAAAGCACTTCAACGCGATCCTCCTGCCCGAGGCGGGCACGGTGCTGGTCGAGGGGATGGACACCCGCAACGAGGATCATCTCTACGATGTGCGCCAGAAGGTGGGCATGGTATTCCAGAACCCCGACAACCAGATCGTTGCCACCATCGTGGAGGAGGATGTCGCCTTTGCGCCCGGAGAACCTCGGCGTTCCGCCCGAGGAGATCCGCACCCCGCATTGACGAGGCCATGAAGCTGGCAGGCATCTATGAAAAGCGTGATGCTGCCCCCTATCTCCAAGCTTTCCGGCGGGCAGAAGCAGCGCGTTGCCATTGCGGGCGTTATCGCCATGCGGCCGGACTGCCTTGTTCTGGACGAATCGACCGCCATGCTTGACCCCGCACGGCCGCAGTCAGGTCATGAAAACAATCCGCCAGCTGCGGGAGGCCGGTATCACGATCGTCTCGATCACCCATTATTATATGGAGGAGGCCGCCCAGGCCGACCGCGTGCTGGTCATGAGCAGGCCGCATCGTGATGGAGGGCACCCCTGAGCAGGTGTTCAGCCAGACGGAGCGGCTGCACAGCTACCATCTGGATGCCGCAGGCCGCCGAGCTGCGCGATGAGCTGGTCAAGCTCGGCATCCCCATGCCGGAGAATGTGATCACGCCCGAGGCGTGCGCGGAGGAGCTGTTTAAGCTGCTGAAATAAAGGAAGCCTTCCCCCCTTGGGGGAAGGCGGCCGAGGCCCTGCCCGAGGCCGGATGAGGGGCGAGCTTGCCGAGGCATCCCGTTTACTGGCAATCGCCGCGAAGTCACCCCCTCATCAGTCCGCTCCGCGGACAGCTTCCCCATCGGGGGAAGCCTTTCGTTCAGAAAACATCCCACGTATGCCGGAACGGCACCACACCCGGGCTGTATCCGGCGGGGAAAAGGAATCACTATGTCCGAGATCATTCGTGTAGAAAATTTGAGCTACATTTACAATCAGGGTATGCCGGACGAGACCAAAGCGCTGGACGATGTTTCGTTCACCGTGGAGGAGGGCGACTTCGTGGGCATCATCGGCTCCACGGGCAGCGGCAAGTCTACGCTGATCAGCCATTTCAACGGCCTGAACCGCCCGACCTCCGGCCGCGTGCTGGTGGACGGCCGCGACCTGTGGGGGAGCAGGGCGCCGACCTGCGCAGCTTCCGCTTCCTTGTCGGCCTTGTCATGCAGTACCCCGAGTACCAGCTCTTTGAGGAGACCTGCGCCCGGGACATTGCCTACGGCCCGCGCAACATGGGTCTGGATGAGGAGGAGGTGCAGCGCCGTGTCCGCGAGGCTGCCGCCTTTGTCGGCCTTTCGGACGAGCTTTTGCAGAAAAAGCCCCTTTGAGCTGTCCGGCGGGCAGAAGCGCCGTGTTGCCATCGCAGGCGTCATGGCGATGCACCCGCGTGTGCTGGTGCTGGACGAGCCGGCCGCCGGCCTCGACCCCGAGGGCCGCGACACCATCCTGAGCCAGATCAAGGCCTACCACGAAAAGACCGGCATCACGGTCCTGCTGGTCAGTCACTCGATGGAGGATATTGCCAAGTACGCCAACCGCGTGCTGGTCATGCACCGCGCCAAAATCGCCATGTACGACACGGTGGAAAAGGTCTTTGCCCACGCACAGCAGCTGCTTGAGCTGGGGCTGTCGGTGCCGCAGGTCACCCAGATCTTTTTAAAGCTGCGCCAGATGGGGCTGACATCCCGGTGGATGTCTACACGATCCCCTACGCCGTCAAGACGATCCGCCGGGCGCTGGCCGCCAAGCAGGCAGGGGAGGTACAGTAAATGCTCAAGGATATTACGATCGGTCAGCATTTTCCGGGTCATTCGGTGCTGCACCGCTGTGACCCCCGGTTAAAGCTGGTTGCCACCATCGCCTACATCATTGTGCTGTTTATCGCGCCGAATCCGCTGGGGCTGGCGCTCTCGATCGGCCTTTTGGCGCTGCTTTACCGCATCGCCCGCATCCCCGGCAGGATGATTTTGAAAAGCCTGAAGCCCATCGTGCCCATAATCCTCTTCACCGCCGTGCTGAACCTTTTCTTCGTCACGGGGCAGGGGGAGCCGCTGGTGCATTTCTGGGTGCTGAACATCTATGCCGAGGGCATCAAGTACGCCGTTTTGCTGGCTGTGCGCGTCTGCGCCCTCATTGCAGGCACCAGCCTTTTGACCTACACAACCAGCCCCATTGTGCTGACCGATGCCATCGAGAGCCTGCTGCGCCCGCTGGCCAAGCTGCACTTTCCGGTGCATGAGCTGGCCATGATGATGACGATCGCCCTGCGGTTTATCCCGACTTTGATCGAGGAGACCGAAAAGATCATGAACGCCCAGAAGGCCCGCGGCGCCATGCTGGACAGCGGCACCTTCACCCAGCGCATCAAAGGCGCTGGTGCCGATCCTCGATCCCGCTGTTCATCTCGGCGTTCCGCCGTGCCGATGAGCTGGCCATGGCCATGGAGTGCCGCTGCTACCATGGCGGCGAGGGCCGCACGCGGCTGAAGCAGTTGAAGTTCACGAGCGAGGATTTCCGCTGCATGGTGGTCATCATTGTGGCGTTGGTGGTCATCGCCTGCACGCGGTTCTTCGTGCCGGGACTGGCGTAAGATTTTGCCGCGATCCGTAGGGGCGGATTCCATATCCGTCCGCCCATCGGCTGCCACCCTGCGGGCGCATATGGAATGCGCCCCTACGATTTCAGGTGATTTATGACCTATCTACTTTGGATCTCCTACAAGGGTACAAACTACGCAGGCTTTCAGGTGCAGCCCAATGCGCCGACAGTCTGCGCCGTTTTGCAGGATGCCATGCAGGCGGTGCTGGGCTGGCGGCCCGATGTAAAGGGCTGCTCCCGCACTGATGCCGGCGTCCATGCGCGGCGTTTCGCGCTCAGCTTCTGCTATACTGGCAGGGTGCCGATGCAAAAGCTTGTTCCTGCGCTCAACGCCCATCTGCCGCCGGATATACGCGCGGTGGACATCCAGCCCCGTGCCGGACGGCTTTCATGCGCGGTACGCCGCCCACGCCAAGACCTATCACTACTACCTGCTGAACGCGCGGGTGGATGATCCCTTTCTGTTTGACACCTGCCACCGGATCTGGCCCGCGCTGGATCTGGCCGCCATGCAGGCGGCTGCCGCAAAATTTGTAGGTACACATGATTTTTCAGCGCTCTGCGCCTCCGGCTCCAGCGCTGCCGCCCACGGGGATACAGTGCGAACCATTACAGACTGTACTGTTGTACAAAGCGGAGATTTATTTACGATTTCCGTCACGGCTGACGGTTACCTGTACAATATGGTGCGTATTCTGGCCGGTACGCTGGTTCAGGCCGGGCTGCACAAGCGCACACCCGACAGTATCCCCCCACTATTGGAAAGCCGCGACCGAAAACAGGCAGGGCCGACCCTGCCCGCCAAGGGGTTGTTTTTGGAGAGGGTGGAGTATCCGGGGTTGGATGCCATTTCGTAGGGGGCGGCGTCCCTGACACCCCGCGGGCGCACATGGAATGCGCCCCTACGGACAATGGGTCGGGCATGCCCGGCCCCTACAGATACGCACGAAAGGAGGAGCCTGCCCGATGAACAAGGCAGAAAAAGAACGTCTGGCACGGCGGCAGCGGATGCTGGCGCGGGAGCAGGGGCAGGCCCCCGAGGCAGGCATCCGCGGCACCAGCGGGGGACATCAGTCTGCACACCCCAAGCCGGTGCGCCGCGCCGCCCCCGCCGCCAAAGACCGCCGACCCCGCAGCAGGGGAGAGCGGCGCGCGGCTCAAATCCCTGACGCCGCTCTACAAGCAGCGGCAGCACCGGCGGCGGGTATTCTTCGGCGTGCTCATTGCCGTGCTGGCCGTTGCCATCACCGTGCTGACAGGCGCCTTGTCGGCCTCCCTCGCCATGCTGGGGGACACGGTGGACAGTGCGCTGCTCTATATCAACCGCACAGACGGCAGTTGGCCCGCCACCACAGGCATCAGCGAGCCGCTGCAGATCGAACCGCTTGCGGGCGGCTTTGTCGAGCTGGGGGCCGAGGATGTGCTTGTCTATTCGGCCTACGGTGCCAAGATCCTCAGTCTGCAGCCCTCCTACGCGCGGCCTGTGCTGGCCGTGGGCGGCACCCATTTTTGCCGTGTACAACCGCGCCGGAAACGAGCTGACGATCTGCAGCCGGACCCGGACACTCTATTCCCAGAGCTTTGACGCGGGCATCCTGCTTTGGTGCCATGTCCAACAACAATTCGCTTGCCGTTGTCACGGAGTCGGGCCGCTACGCCGCGCAGGTGCAGGTGTTTGACCCCTCGCTGCATTTGCTGTACAGCTGGGGAGATGACCCAGTCCGCCGGTACGCCGATCGCATTGGATTTCTCCCCTGACAGCCGCGGGTTCGCCGCCGGTATGCTCAGCGCCCGGGAGGGGCAGCTGAGCTGCTCGGTCTATTTTATGAGTATGGACGCCAACGCCGAAGGCCCTGTCTACACACCGCCGATCAGGGCAGCATGCTCCTGCGGCTTGACTGGCAGAGTGAGCGGCGGGTCATGGCGGTGTTCGACACCTACCTTGCTGTGCTGGACCCCACGACCGGCACCGAGACCGCCCGCTATGACTACGGCGGGGCTGCGCTGCAGAGCGTGGCACCCCGGCCGCCGCCAGACCGCCCCTGCTGCTGACGGTGCGCGGCGGCAACAACCTTGTCACCCTGTCGGAGACCCTGACCCCCATGGCCGAGATACCGGCCCGGCAGGCCTTTTTGGTGTGTCGGCCACGGATACCGACATCTACCTGCTCTGCCCCGATGCCGTGGAGTGCTACGGCTATGACGGCGTGCAGAACTGGGTGTACAGCGACCTTGCCTCCCGCCCGCTGGCGGTTGTGAACGCCGCAAAGCCGCTGCTGTTCACGGCAGCCGGGCGGAGGTGCTGGAGGGCGGCTCGTAGCATGGGCTGCGCGCCGTCTGCCGTATTCCCGTGCAGCCGGAAATTGCCTTTGATTTTTGAGAAAGAAGTACCTGTCTATGTCCTTTTCACCTGCACTTATCTATGATTTTCTCTTTTTTCTTGCCATCTTCTCGTTTGCCGCCGTCAAAAGCTGGCAGAAGGGTTTCCTCGCCGGTCTGACCGAACTGGTCGGCGCGGTGCTGGGCGTCGGCGTTGCCGTCTGGGGCAGCCGCACACTCGCCCCCGAGGTCTACACCCGCTTTTTCAGCGATTCCGTGACTGCCCGTGTCAATGAGGCCGTAGCCCAGTCCGGCAGGGGACATCGCCGCCGCCCTGCAGCAGCTGGATTTCCTGCCCGAATCGCTGCGCACCGCTGCCGCCAACGCGCTGCAGACCGCCGGAGATCAGCTGCCCGAAAAGCTCACCGCCCTGCTGGAGCCGCTGTTCCTGCCGCTTGTGCAGGTCGTGCTTTTTGTGCTGCTCTGCCTGGTCGTGCGCTGGGTGTTCGCCCTGCTGGTCCGGCTGCTGCGCGGCGTCAATGCGCTGCCGCTGCTGGGCGGGGCCAACCGCCTGCTCGGGCTTTGTCTGGGCCTTGTCACCGGCGCGCTGGACTGCTGGCTTGTGGCGCTGGCCCTCTGGTTCGCGGCCGGCATCACCGCAGGCAAGTTCGACTGGCTGACCCCCGCCGCGCTGCAGCAGAGCATCGGCTACAGCTTCTTCGGCGCGTTCAACCCGTTTTTAGTCCATTATTAAACATTTTTTGAACAAGCCCCGCCAAAACTTGCAATTTGGCAGGGTTTGTTTAATAATAGTAATAAAAGGTGGTGCGGGGCGTTGAGGACGCCGCCCCCTACAATTTTCAGCAATCCAGCGTGCCCATGCGGCACTTTCCATAGAGGTGAAGTATATGCTTTGTGTTAAATGCCAGAAACGCCCGGCCGTCGTCTTTGTGCAGCGGCTGGAAAACGGCAAGGCCATCCAGGAGGGCTACTGCCTGACCTGCGCGCGCGCCATGCACATCCAGCCTGTGGACGACCTGATGAAGCAGTTCGGCATGTCGGATCAGGATCTGGAAAATATGGAGGAGCGGATGGGCAGCTTCCTGCAGGAGGCTGCCGACTCCGGTATGCTTGCCCCCATGATGGGCAGCGAGGAGGCCGAGACCGGCGATGACGCCGCTGCGCAGGACGATTTTGTGCCAGGCGGCAGCCCTGTGTTCCCGTTCGGCTTTGGTGCGCGCCAGAACAAGGACGACGCCAAGCCCAAAAACGGCAAGAAGGAAAAGGCCCCCCGCCGCAAATTCCTCGAGACCTACTGCGAGAACCTGACCCAGAAGGCCCGCGACGGCAAGACGGACCGCATCATCGGCCGCGACCGTGAAATTTACCGCACGATTCAAATTCTTTGCCGCCGCCAGAAGAACAACCCCTGTCTGATTGGCGAGGCCGGTGTCGGCAAGACCGCTATCGCCGAGGGCATTGCCCAGCGCATCGCCGAGGGCAAGGTCCCCGCGCGGCTGCAGGACAAGGAGATCTACCTGCTGGACATGACCTCCCTTGTGGCAGGCACCCAGTTCCGCGGCCAGTTTGAGCAGCGCGTCAAGGGCCTTATCAGCGAGGTCAAGGCCGCCGGCAACATCATTCTGTTTATTGACGAGATCCACTCCATCGTGGGTGCCGGTGATTCGGACGGCTCGATGAATGCTGCCAACATCATGAAGCCCGCGCTCTCCCGCGGGCAGATGCAGGTCATCGGAGCGACCACCTTTGCCGAGTACCGCAAATATATCGAGAAGGATTCCGCGCTCGAGCGCCGTTTCCAGCCCGTCAAGGTCGAAGAGCCGTCCCTGCTGGATACGATCGAGGTCATCAAGGGCATCCGCATCTATTACGAGAAGCACCACTGCGTCCGTGTGCCGGACGCCATCGTCACCAGCATCGTCAAGCTGTCGGAGCGCTATATCACCGACCGTTTCCTGCCTGACAAGGCCATCGACCTGCTGGACGAGGCCTGTGCCTGCTGCAACCTGCGCCACCCCGGAGATCACCGAGCTGCTGGAGACACAGCGCAAGGTCACGGAGCTGGAGGCACGCGAGCATGAGCTGAGAATCCCCGAGCCGCAGAACGGTCAGGACGCCGCCATCGACTACGAGGCACTTTGCCGCCGTCAAAACCGATCTGGCGAAGCAGCGCGAAAAGCTGCCTGCTCTGCAGCTGAAGGCCGCCGAGATCGAGGTCACGATGGACGATGTTGCGCAGGTCATTGAGCTGTGGACCGGCGTGCCTGCCGTCAAGATCAAGGAGACCGAGTATGGCCGCCTCGCAGGGGCTGGAGGATGCCCTTAAGGCACACATCATCGGGCAGGACGAGGCTGTCCACGCCGTGGCCGGTGCCATCAAGCGCGCCCGCGCCGACCTGTCCGGCCGCCACCGCCCCCGCCAGCTTTATCTTTGTCGGCCCGACCGGTGTCGGCAAGACCGAGCTGGTCAAGCAGCTGGCGAACCAGCTTTTTGACACCGTGGACCCGCTCATCTCGATCGACATGAGCGAATATATGGAAAAATATGCGGTGTCCCGTCTGATCGGCTCGCCTCCGGGCTATGTCGGCTACGATGAGGCCGGGCAGCTGACCGAGAAGGTGCGCCGCCACCCCTACAGTGTCGTGCTGTTTGACGAAATCGAAAAAAGCGCACCCCGATGTCATGAACATCCTACTGCAAATTTTGGACGAGGGCAAGATCAACGATGCACAGGGCCGCACGGTGGACTTTTCCAACACGGTCATCTGCATGACCTCCAACGCCGGCTCGACCGACCAGAGCGGCGCGACCGGCTTCGGCAAAAAGGCCGAGGTGGCCAGTGCCGACCGCAGCATGAAGGCGCTGCAGGAGTTCCTGCGGCCCGAGTTTATCGGCCGTGTGGACGAGATCATCACCTTCCGCCCGCTGAGCGAGGAGGATCTTGAGCGGATCGCCGCGCTGATGCTGGATGAGTACAAGCCGGGGCTTGCTGCCCACGGCATCACGCTGCACTACGACCAGCCCGCCCTTGCAGACATTGTGGCCGAAAGCCCGCCAAGTACGGTGCGCGTGAGCTGCGCCGCACCATCCGCAAAACCATCGAGGACCCGATCTCCGATGCGCTGGTGGACGGCCGCCTGAACGGCAGCGAGGTCACGCTTGCGCTGGTTGACCGCGACGGAAAAGCTGTACTGGATATATAAGGCATTGCCGCACAGCTCCCGCGTATTTCCGGAATGCTGCGGCAGCGCCCGAACGGGGTTATATCATGTATAAAAAGATTGCGGCCCTTGTGCTGGCCGCAGCGCTGCTCTGCAGCTGCACGGCCCGTGTTTCGGTGCAGCGCATCCCTGCGGAACTGCCCCGCGCCGAGGCGCCATCCGCCACGCCGACGCCGGAGCCGACACCCGCCTTTACCGAGGAGCAGCAGCGCTACGGCAGCGCTGCGCTGCTGACCGACCCGACCGTGGTGGTCAATGTTTTCTCAACGATGCCGCCCATGGCTGCACCTGGGACGCGGAGGACCGCGCCGCCGCCGTGCAGCGCACCGCGATGGCCGTGGACTGGATCAACGCGCAGGCAGCCGGCTACGGCGCTGCGCCGCAGCTATCTGCGACCGCAGCGAGGACGGCAGCGATGCCGCCCCTGACCCGCAGCTACCTGCTGCAGTCAGCCATCCGGGGCGGTGAAAACTCTGAGGAAAGCACCGCCTTTCTTGAGGAGATGGACGCCCTGTGCGAGTCGCTGGCTGCAGACAGCCGTCTGGCGGTCTACGGAGCGCGGCAGATCGCGTTTTTGTTCTACCTGCCCATCAGCGGCACCTCTTTCACGATGGCCCACTATGCCGATGACGGAGCGTCGCTTTTACTATGAGTACAGCTGCCTGTACAAGACCGACGCCTACACCGATGGCGAGCCGGAGTCCCCGGCCACCTTTGCCCACGAGATCCTGCACCTCTTCGGCGCACCCGATTTTTACGAGGGCAGCAGCGACCCTTATGTCGATGCCGCCCCTCACCGCCTATGTCGAGGAAGCCTACCCTGACGACATCATGCTCAGCACCTACGAGGCGGACGGCACAAGCCGGTTCGATGCAATCAGCAAGACGATGAGCCCGCTGACCGCCTACTGTCTCGGTCTGGCAGAGAGCTGCCCCGAGCTGGAACAGTTCCCGGCGCTGGGCCGGGTGGAGCCGGGGGTGTTCCGGCATGGGACTGCGGACAGCGAGGAACCAACGGCGGATGCGTGGCCGGGAGCGGTAGCGGTGTGATAAATCCTTGCCTTCCCCCTTGGGGGAAGGTGGCCCCGCAGGGCCGGATGAGGGGCGCGTGTACCGCAGCAGCCCGTAAACGGGCAATAGCGGCAAGGCTGCCCTCATCAGTCAGCGGTCGGAGCCGCTGACAGCTTCCCCCAAGGGGGAAGCCACTCGTCCAATGAAACTGGGAGGAGCCCCACATGCTGAATGATGTTTTTTTCCGCTGCGGGTGGAGGCCGTTCCCGCCGCACACACCTCGGAGTGGCGCGCCGATGACTCCTTTCCGCCGCGCCAGACGCAGGCGTGGCAGCTGATCTATGTGTGCAGCGGCACCATTGAGGAACGCTGCGATGACCGCCGCGTGCTGCTGCGGGCGGGCGGCCTTTTGTTCCACCAGCCCGGCGAGGTGTTCGCCATGACCACGGTGGGGAGGTCCCGCCCGAAACGCTGCGCATTGATTTTTACTGTACCGGCGCGGCGATGGACCGGTTCCGCGGCACGATCCTGCACGCTGAGCCGACCGAGCAGCATGATCTGACTGGCTGGCTAATACCGCCAATACGGTGTTTGACGCCGCCCCGTGCGGGGCGAGCCTCCCACCGTAAAGGAGGATCTGCCCTTCGGAGCCATGCAGCAGTTCATCATCCATCTCGAAAACCTGCTGATCCTGCTGGCCCGCCGCTGCCGCCGCACCAAGCGTCCGGTAGCCGTGTACGGCGGGAGCGCCGCCAGTATGTGCTGGTCGAGGATGCGCGCGCCTACTTTGCCGCCAACCTCACACGGGGAGCTGAAGGTGGACGAGGTGTGCGCAGCACTGGGCTGCACCCGCACCCAGCTGCAGCAGGCGTTCCGCGCGCGGCTGCGCCGCACCGCGATGGAGGAATTTTCCGCCATGCGTATTGAGTATGCGGCCCAGCTGCTGGCGCGCGGTGCCTCCCGGCGAGGTTGCCGCCCCCAGATGGGGTACTGCTCGGGCGCGTATTTCAGTCAGCGCTTCCGCGCCGCCACAGGCCACACGCCGTCCGCCTACCGCCGCATCCAGCAGGGGCTGCCCGCACGGCGGCAAAACAGGCAACAAAAAAGGCAAACCGGAATCAAAAACACCTATTGCAGAAACTCCGCAGAAAGAGTAAAAATACAAAGTAAAGACAGATGAACCGCTCATCTGAAGGCAACAAAATCATAAATTACAAGGAGACGAATGTTATGGCAATTTTGGTAAGCGGTGGCGCCGGTTACATCGGCAGCCACACCTGTGTGGAACTTCTGGCCGCCGGGTACGACATCGTCGTGGCCGATAACTACTACAACTCCTGCCCCGAGGCCCTGGCCCGCGTCAAGAAGATCGCAGGCAGGGACTTCCGCTTTGTCGAGGCCGACATGACCGACAAGGCCGCCGTCGAAAAGATCTTCGCCGAGAACGAGGACATTGACTGCGTCATCCAGTTCGCCGCCTACAAGGCCGTGGGCGAGAGCGTTTCCAAGCCCATCGAGTACTACTCCAACAATCTGGCCTGCACGCTGAATATTCTGGATGTCATGCGCCGCCACAACTGCCACAACATCATCTTCTCCTCCTCCGCCACCGTCTACGGCGACCCCGCCAGCGTGCCCATCCGCGAGGATTTCCCCGTGGGCGGCACCACGAACCCCTACGGCACCACCAAGGTGTTTACCGAGCGCATCCTGACCGACTGCTGCAAGGCTGACCCTGAGCTGAATGTTGCGCTGCTGCGCTACTTCAACCCCATCGGTGCCCATCCGTCCGGCCTGATCGGCGAGGACCCCAACGGCATCCCCAACAACCTTGTGCCCTACATCGCCAAGGTCGCTGTCGGCAAGCTGGAGAAGGTCCATGTCTTTGGCAACGACTATCCGACCCCCGATGGCACCGGCGTGCGCGACTACATCCATGTCGTGGATCTGGCCCGCGGTCATGTGGCGGCTGTCAAGAAGCTGGCGGAGAAGCCCGGTCTCTTCATCTGCAACCTGGGCACCGGCCACGGCTACAGCGTGCTGGATGTCATCCATGCGTTCAGCAAGGCCTGCGGCAAGGAGATTCCCTATGTCATCGACCCGCGCCGCCCCGGCGACATTGCCGAGTGCTGGTGCGACCCCTCCAAGGCCAAGCGCGAGCTGGGCTGGGAGGCGCAGTACGGCATTGAGGAAATGTGCGCCCACAGCTGGAACTGGCAGAGCCACAACCCGGATGGGTATAAGACCGCGAAATAAAGCTGTATAAACAGGAATGCCCGATACGGTGATACGCCGTATCGGGCATTTGTTTTGTATGCCTTCCCCCGCGGGGGAAGGTGGCCGAGGCCCCGACCGAGGCCGGATGAGGGACGGGTCTGCCACAGCTGCCCGTAAACGGGTTGCAATGGCAAGGTTGCCCCTCATCAGTCAGCGGGCGGAGCCGCCTGACAGCTTCCCCCGGGGAAGCCATTTCTTTTTTACACATACATCTCCTGACTTCTCGGCGGCAGCTTCGGCACGGCGGGCAGGGGGGCGGCTGCAGCGCGCCAAGCGGCGGGGGAGAGGCCTACCTCCCGCTTGAACACCCGGCACAGATAGTTTGCCCCCGAAAAGCCGGTCAGCCCCGCGATCATCTCCAGATTGTACTCATCGGTCAGCAGCAGCGACTTGACGGCCTGGATGCGGACATTCGTCATATATTTGCCCGGCGGCACACCGATCTCCTGCTTGAACACCCGCACAAGATGGCGTTTTGGTCACGCCCAGCTGCTCGCTCAGCTCCTCGACCCCATAAAGCGCCATATAGTTCTGCCGGATGGCTGCCACCGCCTCGGCCACCAGCGGCGGCAGGGGGCGCGCCGTTTCATCGGCCCTGTCTATGGCGCAGAGCAGTGCATAGGCCATTGCGGGCGTGCGGACGCCGTGCAGCTGGGCCATCAGCTCGGCCGCGCCGGGGCAGGCCGCGCCGTCAGCCCAGCGCGGCGCACCCAGCTGCAGCAGGTACGCATCTGTGCAGCGACCTGCCAGCCGCACCCCCAGCAGGTGACAGTCCGTCCGGGGTCAGTGTCAGCGGAGGGGCCCCCAGCAGGATATCCCCGCTCTGCCCCGGGCGGTCAAACCCGTCCAGAAGGCAGACCCCGCGCGACAGCACCCCCACCCACAGGCCGGAGCCGGTCAGGGTAAGCGGCCCGTGCCGTCCAGTTCAGCGACTTCAGCAGCGCTGCAATATATTTCCGGGTCAAATATCAATTTTGGCACCTCGATATCAATAAAATGCTATTTTCAAATAGATTATAACCTGTTATTATAATCATGTCAACAGAAACAGCCCGCTCTACCCGGGCTGAAACCCACTGAATATATTTTTGGAGGATGAGCATTATGGCTTCCATCAGCTGCCGTCACGTTAAGAAAGTTTACCCCGGCAATGTTGTTGCTGTTCCCGATTTCAGCCTTGAGATCGCCGACAAGGAATTTATCGTTTTCGTCGGTCCTTCCGGCAGCGGAAAGACCACTACCTTACGTATGATCGCCGGTCTGGAGGAGATCTCCGGCGGTGAGATGTACATCGGTGACCGCCTGATCAACGACGTTCCCCCGAAAGACCGCGATATTGCAATGGTCTTCCAGAACTACGCCCTGTATCCGCACATGACCGTTTACAAGAACATGGCTTTCGGTCTGGAGCTGCGCAAGATGCCCAAGGACGAGATCGACAAGCGCGTCCGTGAGGCTGCCAAGATCCTGGAGATTGAGCACCTGCTCGACCGTAAGCCGAAGGCTCTGTCCGGCGGTCAGAAGCAGCGTGTCGCGCTGGGTCGCGCCATCGTCCGTAACCCGGCCGTCTTCCTGCTCGACGAGCCTCTGTCCAACCTGGACGCTAAGCTGCGTACCAGCATGCGCACCGAGATCATCAAGCTGCACAAGAAGCTGGCTACCACCTTCATCTATGTTACCCACGACCAGACCGAGGCCATGACCATGGGCGACCGTATCGTCGTCATGAAGGACGGCATGATCCAGCAGGTTGATACCCCGCAGAACCTGTACGATTATCCCTGCAACATCTTCGTCGCAGGCTTCATCGGCAGCCCCCAGATGAACTTCCTCGATGGCACCCTGCAGAAGAGCGGCGACCAGTACACTGTCGATCTGGCCGGCACCACCATTCCTCTGCCGAAGGAAAAGACTGCGGACGGCAAGCTGGACGCTTACGTCGGCAAGACCCTGAAGGTCGGCATCCGTCCTGAGGACATCAAGGACGACGAGGAGTTCCTTGAGAAGCACTCCACCAGCCACCTGAACGCCGAGGTCGAAGTCTCCGAGCTGATGGGCGCTGAGATCTACCTGTACCTGACCTATCAGGGGCCAGAACCTGATGGCTCGTGTTGCTCCCACCTCCAAGTCCCGCCGTGGTGACAAGATCGTGGTTGCTATGGACACCCATAAGATCCATCTGTTTGATCCCGAGAGCGAGAAGACCCTGCTCAACTAATTCACACGCATTATACAGCGGTTCCGTTGCGGCGGAACCGCTTTTTGCTAAGGCAGCACCGCACAATGGAGGAAATGGCTATGCGCATCGCCAATATCTGCGGCCGGAGTGTGTCGCACTGCACCAGCGGGCAGACTCGCTGGAGGGCGCGGTCCCAGCTGGTCGCCCTGCTTGACGGCACCGAGGATTTAACGGATACCGCCGCATTTGCTGCGGATGTCCGCGCCGGCTGGCGCTGGGCGGTGTCTGCGTGGGCAACGGCCTTGCCATCCCCCATGCCAAAAGCGCCTCGGTCAGGCGGCTGCAGCTGGCGGCCCTGACGCTGGACCCGCCGCTGGCCTGCGACACACCGGACGGCAAGCCGCTGCAGATGCTGGTGATGATCGCCGCCCCGGCTGAGGCCAATGACCTGCATGTGCAGGTGCTGGCTGAATGGCCACCCTGTTTCTCGATACAGATTTCTGCACCCACCTGCGCGAGAGTACGACCCCGGAGGCCTTTTTGCCGCGCAGTGGCCGAGCGCGAGGCGCAGGATGACCCTGCAGCACCGCCGCCCCAGACCACCGATGAACCGGGCTACCGCCTGCTGGGTGTGACCGCCTGCCCCACCGGCATTGCCCACACCTATCTGGCCGCCGAGGCCCTGCAGCGGGCTGCCCAGACCCGCGGCTTCTCGATCAAGGTCGAGACGAACGGTGCGGACGGGGTAGGGGATGCGCTGACCGAGGAGGATATCCGTGCCGCCGACTGCATCATCGTAGCGGCAGACCGGGCCGTGTCGATGGCACGGTTCGTGGGCAAACGGCTCGTCTACGCCTCAGCCGGGACGCCGTGCGGGACGCGGATGCCCTTTTTGGAAAAGGCCGTCTCCGGCAAAGGCGCCCATCTACCACGGCGGACACGCCTTCCGGACCAGTGATCTGCGGGGAGCTGGGCCGCGAAGGCTACGGCCATCTGATGAACGGCGTTTCTCACATGATTCCCGTTGTGGTGGCGGGCGGCGTCATCACAGCGCTGTCGCTGCTGTCGCAGCAGCTCGGCCTACCTGCCAGCTGGACGATGATGATGAAAAATGTCGGCGCTGCGGCCTTTTTGTCATGATGTACCCCGTGCTGGCTGCCTTCATCGCGTCCAGCATCGGGGACCGCCCGCCTTTATGCCCGGCCTGCTGGGCGGCTATCTGGCACAGATGGGCACGACCACGCTTACCAACCTCAGCTGGATCTCAAGCGGCTTCTGGGGGCACTGATCGGCGGCTTTTGCCGCCGGTTTGATCGTGCTGCTGCTGAACCGTCTGCTCGACCGGATACCGCAGGAGCTGAGCCACATAAGGACCGGGCTGCTCGTCCCCGCATGCAGTCTTTTTATTCATCGGCTGGCTGATGCTTATGGTCGTCAATCCGCCGCTGGGCCGCTTCAACCGGTGGATGTCGCTCTGCCTGTCCAAAATGCAGGGCGGCAGCCGCCTGCTGCTGGGCGCGCTTCTGGGCGGCATGATGGCCACCGACTACGGCGGACCGATCAATAAAGCCGCCTATGTCAGCGGTACACTGGCACTGGTCGACCTGCAGTATGATCTTATGGCTGCCGTCATGGCGGGCGGCATGGTCCCGCCGCTGGGGCTGGCGCTGGCCTGTATGCTGTTCCCGACAAGATTCACCGCCTCGGAGCGCCGCAGCGTGCCCCAGACTGCGATCATGGGACTTTCCTTCGTGACGGAGGGCGCTCTGCCCTTTCGCCCTGCGCGACCCGCTGCGTGTCGGCCCCTCCTGTATTGCCGGCAGTGCACTGGCAGGCTTTTTGGCCATCTTCCTCGGCTGCAAATGCCCCGCCCCCATGGCGGATTGTTTCTGCTGCCCGTAATGGGAAATCCGCTCGGCTTTCTGGGTGCGCTGCTCGGCGGCAGCCTGCTGGCGGCACTGCTGCTCGGCCTGCTGAAAAAAGCCGCTCAAACAATAATAATGTATTCGACAAAGCCCCGTTGTGCGTTGCGCATGGCGGGGCTTTATGCTATACTTGAATATATATGTGATTTTTTACGAGCGAGGAGGACCCTGCCCTTATGGAACAGGTCAGAACTTTCTGCCGGCGCTACCGCCGCTTGCTTATGGCGGCAGCCTATCTTTTGATTTTTGCCGTGGGCGTGCTGTATCTGCGCGTTACGATCAGCATCCCGCCCGAGGGCGATGACAAACTGACGCTGAACAAATGGCTGTTTGATCTGCACCGTATGCCCTACGCGCAGTTTCTTCTGCAGGATCTGCAGGGTCGTCTGCGGTATTTCACCCTGCAGGAGCCGCGCTTTTTCCCCTTTCACTACCCCAACGCCGTGGCGCTGCTGTTCTATGGCAGTCTGAGCAGCTACCGGCTGTACATCATCGCCTTTACCGGTGCAGCGGCCTTTCTGGTCAGCCGCGTGGTACGGCGGTTCGGCAGCGGTGATGCACTGGCGCTGGCCGCCTTTACGCTGGGCGCTGGCGGCAGCCCCCATCTGGAACGAGGGCATGTACAGCTACTACGCCGTGCCGCAGCGGGCGTTGTTCTGGGCCATGGCGGCATGGCTCTGCCTTTTTTCCCGTGGGAAACGACCCGCCACCGCCGCTGGGCGGTGCTGGGTGCTGCGCTGTCCTTTCTGGCCTGCGGCACCTATGAGATCGGCTATGTCTTTGCCGCGCTCGCACTCATCGTCTGGTGCCTGCGCAGCCGCAGCTTTAAGGCCGGTTTCTGCCATTCCGCGCCCGTGCTGGGCGGCATGGGTGCTGCGCTCGTCTTTCATGTTTTAAGCGGCCGCAACGGCGGCAGCGGCAATCCGGTATCACTCGACCTGCCCGTTGTTCTGCGGGTGACGGTGCAGCAGATGGCTGCCTCCATCCCGGGGCTGAACTCCCGCCTGCTGCAGGAGGACTGCGGCGTGATTTCAAACGGCGACCGCCTGTGGCCGCTGGTGCTGGGCCTGGCCGCCGGGCTGCTGCTCTTCTTTGCCGTTCCGCGGGACAAGCTGCGCGCCAAAACGCTCGGCGCTCTGGCCGGGCTCGGCTTTTGCATTCTGGGCACTGCCGGCCCTGCTGCTGGCGCTTTCTTCCCGCTACCAGCAGCCTGAGGCCATCACCTGGCAGTGGGGCTACATTCCGGCGGCGGCATCCTCCATCGGGTTTGCCCTGCTGGCGGCCGCGCTGCTGGCGCTGCTGGCCAACGCCTGTATGCATCTGCCGCGGCTCGTCTCGCTCACAGCCCGTCTGGCACTGACTGCCGCCTTTGCCGCAGCCCTCTGCCTGAACGGCAGCTACCTGCGCGGCGTGGTGCGCACCCACCATGCGGAGAATCTGGCCGCCTACCAGTTTTTTGTCCGCTCGATCGAGGCCGGTCTGGCCGATGGCGTGGCAGAGGATGATCTGATCCTCTGCAATGAGAATGTCTGGGACGGTAACACCGATGCAGAAAGCTTGTTCTTCAGCCGCTTTACCGGCCGCACCCTTCGTGCGCGGTTCATGACTGCCGGGGACGAGCAGCCCGCAGGCAGCACCTACGCCTACCAGACCTACCGGAACTACGGCGGGTACGACCTTGCCTGGTGCGGCCGCCTGCAGAGTGCTGACAGTGACCTGATGGACGGTGTGCAGATCCTTGTGCAGGGTGCGCTGGTGCCCGACAATGCGGTCATCAAATACAAGGTCCGCCTACCCGACGGCACCGAGGAGGCCCGTTCCATCTGCCTGCTCGACTGCACCCGCACCGACCGCGATGCCAACGGCGACTACCTTGCCACCGTGGAGGACACCTCCATCCTGAACGCCAAGCTCATGATCTGGGACGGCTAACTAAAAGAGGATTTACGGATGAAACATTTCTCTGCTTTCTGCAAGCGCAACCGGCTGTTCGCTGCCCTGCTGGCGGTGGAGCTGGCCGTGCTCTGCGTGCTGGCGGCCGGGCTGTTCGGTGCGCCCTTTACAAGCTGACGATGACCCCCGACCTGTTCGAGAACCCCTTCCCGGACATTGCCTCCAACGAGGGGGATCACTTCCAGGTGTGGAACCAGACGAACTTCCAGACCAGTGACCCGCTGGATTTCCCTTCTGCTGGACAGGCGGTGCGGTCCGGCGCGTATGAGGTGACGGTGCAGTATTTCTCCTGCCAGACGCCCGACGCGCCCACCTTCAATATGCTCAACTCCGCCGGTACGCTGAGCTTTTCCAGCGCCATGGTTCCCTCGGCGGTCAGCGCCGACACCCTGCGGCTGGATGACTGCCACCGCACCCTGACTACCCGGCTGTGGGTCAGCAGTGGCGCACAGCTCAACGATTTGACCGCCACACTGCACTACAACGGCCAGGGCCAGCTCTATCTCTACGCCATCACCCTGACCGAGCAGCCCATCTACCGCGTCACCCGGCTGCTGGGCTTTGCGCTGTTCTTCGCGGTCGTGGACTTCCTGCTCTGGCTGCTGTTTGCCAAAACAGAGGAGGAGGGCGCTGCCAGCCGCCGTGCCCCTGCGGCGCCGCTGGCGCTCATCGCCATCACGGCGTTTGCCTGCCTGCCGCTGTTCAGCAATTATCTCTACTTCGGCCACGATATGGACTACCACCTGCAGCGCATTTTCTGCCATGGCGGCGGAGCTTTCCTACGGGCAGTTTCCGGTACGCCTGACTACCACCACCCTGAACGGTTACGGCTATGCAAACCCTCTTTGCTATTGTGAACTGTTTTTGCTGCTGCCCGCGCTGCTCTACAACCTGTGGCTGCCGCTGCGCACCTGCTACCAAATCTATCTCTTTGCGGTCACGCTGGCCACCTGCCTGATCGCTTATTTCAGCTTTGGCCGCATTACCGGGAGCCGCCGTCTTGGGCTGTTGGGGGCAATGCTCTACACACTGTCCTGCTATCGGCTTGTCTGCGTCTACACCCGCGCCGCTGCGGGCGAATTCACGGCCATGGCCTTCTTCCCGCTGGTGCTGGCGGGCCTGTACGGCATCTACACCAGGGACAAGCCCCGCTTTGTCGATTGGCTGCCCATGTCGCTGGGCATGGCGGCCATGGTGCAGAGCCATCTGCTCTCCTGCGAGTTGACGGCGCTGCTGCTCATCCTCTTCTGCCTGCTGCGCCTGCGGGAGACGCTGCACCCCGCGCGCCTGCTGGCCTGGGTCAAGGCCGCACTGCTGGCCGTGGGGTTGAGCGCGTGGTATCTGGTGCCGTTCTTCCTCTCCACTTCGTCGATTCCTTCATGGTCAATGGCCCTCTAATCGGCAAAATTCAGTTCCAGGGCCTCTACCTGATACAGCTGTTCAACCCCTTCTACAACGGCTTTGCGGGCGCAGATGCGGGCACGAACCCCGACATGATGCTCTCGCTGGGGCTGCCGCTGATTCTGGGGCTGGGGCTGGTCGTGTTCTGCCTGCTGCGCCGCCGCGACGTCCAGGGCCAGGCCGCGTCCATCCTGACGACGGCCGCCGGGTTCTTTGCGCTGACGGTGTTTTTGGCGCTGCACATCTTCCCCTGGGATTACGTGCAGACCACGCTGGGCCGCACGGCGGGCAAGCTGGCCGGGCTGTTCCAGTATCCGTGGCGTTTCCTCGCTGGCGACGGTGCTGCTCTGCCTGGCGGTCATTATGGCCGTCAAGCTGCTGACGGCGCGTGACCGCCGCCTGGGGCTGACCGCCACCGTAGTGCTGGCCGCTGCCGCCCTGTTTATGACCGGGGCCATGCAGGCGCAGATGCTCAACGGCCAACGCGAGGTCAGCTACAATGTGTTCAGCTACGAAAACCCAACGAGCTGCATCGGCGTAGGGGAGTACCTCATCGACGGTACCAGCTCCTACGAGACGATCTGGGCGCAACCCAAGCCCGGCAGCGATGCGCTGCATCTTGTCCGCTATGAAAAAGCAGCGCGGCGTTGCCTGCCTGACTGTACAGAACGAGGGGGCCGAGGCCGCCATCTCGCTGCCCATCTTTAACTACGGCAACTACTATGCCGCCGATGAAAACGGTCAGCCCTTTGCCATCTCCAGCGGCGAGAATGAACGCATTGTGCTGACGATTCCCGCGGGCTACACCGGCACGATCCGTGTCTGGTATCATGCGCCCGATTACTGGCGCAGCTTTGAGGCGATCTCCGCCGCCAGTCTGCTGGGGCTTATCGGCTATGCCGTGCTTGCCCGCCGCAAGCGCCGCGCCGCCGCCACCGTTTAAACGAGGTTTTACCTATGCCCAATCGCATCAATTATCAGCTGGAGATGGAAAAGGTCCTGCGCACGCTGGACGGCACCCGGCCGCAGCTGCTGCTGCATGCCTGCTGTGCGCCGTGCTCGAGCGCTACGCTTGAGCGGCTGGCTGCCCATTTCGACATCACCGTCCTGTACTACAACCCCAACATCTACCCGCCGCAGGAGTATCACCGCCGCGAGGCCGAGCTGGAGCGCTTTTGTCGAGCAGGCGGGGTATCACTATCCGTCATTGAGCTGCCCTTTACGACCCGCAGGAGTTTTACACCGCCGTGAAGGGGCTGGAAAATGAGCCGGAAAAGGGCGCACGCTGCACCGTTTGTTACCGGCTGCGGCTGGAGCAGGCCGCCCGCTATGCCGCCGCGCACGGCTTTGACTGGTACTGCACAACGCTCTCGATCTCCCCGATGAAGGACCCCGTGCGGCTCAACGACCTCGGCACGGCGCTGGGGCAGCAGTACGGCGTTGCCTATCTGCCGAGCGAATTCCGCAAAAAGGACGGCTACAAGCGAAGCCTGCAGCTGAGCGCCGAATACGGCCTTTACCGTCAGGATTACTGCGGCTGTGTTTTCAGCAAGCAGGAGCGGGAAGCGCAGCACACACATTGTAAGAGGCATCAACCGCCGCATGGTTGCCGGGGCGATGCCCGGCATCCCCCCACTGACTTACGCAGGAGATTGTTATGACATTTTATCAGGTTGCTTTTCTCTTTTTCACCTACTCGTTCCTCGGCTGGGTGGGGGAGGTCGTCTTTACGGCGGCCGTCCGCCGCAAGTATCAGGACCGCGGCGTGCTGAGCGGCCCGCTCTGCATTCTGTACGGCATCGGCGCGCTGGTCATCACCTTTGCGCTGCGCGACATCCGGGACGGCTGGTTCTTCCTCTTTGCGTTCAGCGCCGTCTACGCCACCGTCATTGAGTGGATCGGCGGCCACATCCTTGAATACACCTCCCACACCCGCTGGTGGGACTACAGCACCAGCCCTTCAATCTGGACGGTTACATTTGTTTGGGCGCATCCGTCACATGGGGCGTGCTGGGCGTCATCATGCTCAAGATGGGGCAACCCGCTGCTGCTGGCGCTGTACAGCCTTGTGCCGCAGGGCGTATGGGCCGTGGTGCTGTGGGCGGCGCTCATCCTGCTGGGCATTGACCTCATCGGCACGCTGCTGGCCATGGCCGGCCTGCGCTACCGTTGGCCCGCCGCCGAGGCCATCGAGAACCGTCTTGCCAATCTGACCGTCCGGGGCGGCATGTGGATCCTTGACCGGGTGGAGCGCCGCATGGCCAAGACCCACCCGGCACTGACCTTTATCCGCCCCAAGCGGGCGCAGACCGGCACCTTGCCGCCGGGTGCAGCCCGTACAAGATCGTGCTGCTGTTTTTCATCGGCGCGTTTCTCGGCGACATCACCGAGACGATCTTCTGCCGCGTTGTGGGCGGCGAGTGGATGAGCCCGTTCCAGCGTTGTGTGGGGGGGCCTTTCTCCATCGTATGGGGCCTTGCCATCGCACTGGTCACCCAGCTGCTCTACCGTTACAAGGACAAGCCCGCCAGTTGGCTTTTCGTGACCGGCACACTGCTGGGCGGCGCCTATGAGTATCTGTGCAGTGTCTTTACCGAGGTCGTTTTCGGCGCGGTGTTCTGGGACTACAGCGCCATCCCGTTCAATCTGGGCGGCCGTATCAATCTTCTCTACTGCTTCTTCTGGGGCTTTGCGGCGGTGGTGTGGCTCAAAGTGCTGTACCCGCCGATTTCTGCCGCCATCGAAAAGCTGCCCCGCCGCTTCGGCACGGTGCTGACCTGGGCGCTCTGCGTGTTCATGGCGGCGGATATGCTCGTCAGCTCGGCTGCGCTGGTGCGCTACAACGACCGCCTGAACGGCGTTCCCGCCGCGAACAGCATCGAAACTTATTTAGACGAGCACTACGACAATGACCGAATGTATAAAGGTATACCCCGAAGGCGGTGCATACAGGGTAATTGCAAAAATCTTTGTATATTCCGCACATATGTGTTATAATAATTTTGTATCTGTTGTATAAGAATCGAGGAGGCGACCGGCTGTGAACCGCAACGAGGGAAATGAACTGTACCTGAAAGCCCAAAAGCTGGCACTGCGCGATTACCGGGAGAAAATGCTTGCCGGGCAATCGCCGTTTCTGCCTGTACTGGACGATATCCTGCAAAATGTCCCGGTGGAAAATCAAATTCCCCTCGGCCAGGTGGATATCCCGCTGAATCTGCTGGTGGGCACCAAAACGACTGGCCGCACCGCAGCGTTCGCATCCAACTTTATGCCGCTGCTGGACCTCAAGACCGAGTTTGCCACTAAGTGGGTCAACCTCTGCCTGTCTCATCTGGAAGAGGGCATCCGCGACCCCATCCGCTGCTATGAGTATATGGGCCGATTCTATGTGCAGGAAGGCAACAAGCGCGTCAGTGTGCTGAAATACTTTGACGCGACCAGCATTCTGGGCAATGTCATCCGCATCGTGCCGCAGTACAGCGACGACCCCGCCGTGCAGATGTACTACGAGTTCATGCACTTTTACCCCATCACGCAGAACTATCTGCTGACCTTCACCAAGCCCGGCAGCTATGCCCGCCTGCAGAAGATTCTCGGCAAGGGGCCTGATGAAAAGGGAGCGATGAGGACCGCGTTGAGATCATGTCGCTCTACAACTGGGTCGAAAAGCGTTTCTGGCCCACCGCGGCGCCAGACTCAGCGTCACGGCGGGTGATGTGCTGCTTGCTTTTTGCTGCGCGTCTACACCATGAAGGGGAGCTGGCCGATTCCAGCCCGAGCGAGCTGAGCGAAAAACTGGATGCCCTGTGGGACGATGTGCTGGCCCTGCAGAAGGATGACCCCGTGCAGGTCAGCGACAAGCCCGCCGACCCGAAGCAGACCGGCCTGCTGGATTTTATCCTGCCCGGCAAGCACACCGCGCCCAGCCATTTGAAGGTTGCCTTTGTCCATGAGCGCACCCCGGGGGCCAGCTCCTGGACGAGCCAGCATGAGTTCGGCCGCACCCAGCTGGACACCGTGTTTGAGGGGCAGGTTGAGACGGTTGCCTACTTCAACGCCGTCCCCGGCGAGAATGCCGATGCACTGGTCGAGCAGGCCATCACCGATGGGGCTGATGTTGTCTTTACCACCAGCCCCAAGCTGGTGGGCGCGTCGCTTACGCGCCGCCGCCGTCAAGCACCCGCAGGTGCGGATCCTGAACTGCTCGATGGAGATGCCCTACGCGAGCATCCGCACCTACTACACCCGCGTGTACGAGGCCAAGTTCATCACCGGCGCCATCGCCGGTGCCATGGCAGCGGGGGACCGCATCGGCTATGTGGCGGACTATCCCAGCTACGGCGTGCCCGCCAACATCAATGCCTTTGCGCTGGGGGCACGCATGGCAAACCCCCGCGCCCGGATCGAACTGCTGTGGACCTGCCTGCCCGACCAGGCCGACCCGCTGCACACCTTCACCCAGAAGGGGATCTCCGTCATCTCGAGCCGCGATGCACCGACACCCAACCGCCCCCAGCGGGAGTTCGGCACCTTTTTGGTCGGGCCCGGCGGCGTGCTGCAGGATCTGGCCACCCCGTTCTGGCACTGGGGCCAGTTCTATGAAAATGTCATCCGCACCGTCCTCAACGGCGGCTGGGTGCGGGATAAGTCCGGCACCGACGGCCGCGCCGTCAACTACTGGTGGGGCATGAACAGCGGCGTCATGGACGTGCTGCTCAGCCGCGAACTGCCGCCCGATGTCAACCATCTGGCACAGATCCTGCGTTCCGGCGTCACTTCCGGTATGATCGATCCGTTCCACTGCCGCATCACGGCGCAGGACGGCAGCGTCAAGAACAGCGGCCGCCACGGCCTTGACCTTGAGCAGATCGCCCACATGGACTATCTCTGCGATGCCGTGGACGGGCATATCCCCGAATATGACGAGCTGGCCGAGGTATCGAAGCCGATGTACCGGATGCAGGGCATTCACCGCGACCTTCTCCCGGTGGAGAAGGAGGCCGAGCTGTGAAGATTCTAGCTATCGCCGACGAGGGAATGCAAGGCCCTGTGGGACTATTTCACCCCGGACAAGCTGGAAGGGGTCGAGCTGATCATCGCCTGCGGCGATTTGAGCCGCCATTATCTGGAATATCTAGCCACCATGGCCCCGATGCCGGTCCTCTACGTACACGGCAACCATGATGAAAGCTATGACCTGCGCCCGCCGCAGGGTGTCATCTGCATTGATGATGATGTCTATGTTCACAACGGGCTGCGCATCGCCGGGCTGGGCGGCGGCTGCCGCTACCGCACCGGTGCCTGGCAGTTTACCGAGGCCGAAATGAAAAAACGGGTCAACCGCCTGCGCGGCAAGATCGACCGCCACGGCGGGCTTGATATTCTTGTGACCCATGCGCCCATGCACGGCTACGGCGATCTGACCGATTTGCCGCACCGCGGGTTTACAGCGTTTTCGGTCCTGCTGGACCGCTACCACCCGCAGCTGATGCTGCATGGACATATCCACCTGAGCTACGGCGCTTCCATCCCGCGTGAGCAGCAGTACGGCACGACCCGCATCGTGAACTGCTATGAGCGCGTCTATCTTGATGCCGAGCCGCCCGCCGTTAAGCCCCGCCATCGTCTGTTTGCTTCGCTGCTGGGACGGAGTGCCCTGTAGGGGCGAGGTACGCCTCGCCCTCGGCCTTCCCGTGGGCATACTTCTGCCTTTCACGCTGAGGGCCGGGGACATGTCCGGCTCCTATCAGGCGGCACGGCCAACTTCATCAAACAAGGAGAACTATTCCCATGACAAAAATCGCAGTATTCGGTGCAGGCACCTGGGGCATCGCGCTCGCGCGTCTGCTGGCCGTCCATGGCAAGGATGTCACGGTATGGAGCGCCATCCCCGCCGAGCTGAAAGCCCTCAGTACCACCCACCGCCACCCCAACCTGCCCGGCATGGAGCTGCCTGCCACGATGCACTATACCGCCGACATTGCCGAGGCCTGCGCCGGCCGCGATGTTCTGCTGTTTGCCGTGCCGTCCCCCTTTGTGCGCGCCACCGCCAAAAAGGCTGCGCCGCACATTCCCGATGGCCAGCTGATCGTGGATGTGGCCAAGGGCGTTGAGGACAAGACCCCTGATGACGATGAGCGAGATCATTGAGGATGAGCTTGCCAAGGCCGGCCGCAAGGCGCGGGTCGTGGCGCTGTCCGGCCCCACCCATGCCGAGGAGGTTGCCCGCGATATGCCCACCGCCATCGTGGCCGCCTGCGCAGAGGAGGAGGCCGCCAAGACTGTGCAGAAAATCTTCAACACGCCGACCTTCCGCGTCTATACCAACGATGACCGCCGCGGGTACCGAGCTGGGCGGCGCGGTCAAGAATGTCATCGCACTGGCCGTGGGTATTGCCCTCGGCCTTGGCTACGGTGACAACGCCAAGGCCGCCCTTATCACCCGCGGCAACGCCGAGCTGTCCCGCCTCGGGGCCGCCATGGGCTGCAAGCCCGAGACATTTGCAGGCCTGTCCGGCATGGGCGATCTGATCGTTACCTGTACCAGTATGCACAGCCGCAACCTGCACGCCGGTATGCTGATTGGCCGCGGCAAATCCGTCGAGGACGCCAAGACTGAGGTCGGCCAAGTCGTTGAGGGCATCAACGCGCTGCCCGCCGCCTGCCACCTTGCCAAAAAAAGTACAAAGTCGAGATGCCCATCGTGCAGGCTGTGGAGGCCATCCTGACGGCAAGCTCGAAGCCCGCAACGCCCTGATGGCGCTGATGGGCCGCAATCTGAAGAGGGAGTAACCCCATGGCGGATATCAAAGCTGCATTTTTTGATATTGACGGTACGCTGCTGCCTTTTTGAGGCCAAGCACCTGCCCGCCTCAACGGTGGACGCGCTGGCCCGGCTGCGCAAAAACGGCGTCAAAACGTTTATTGCTACCGGCCGCCCGCCGGTACATCTGCCGTACCTGCACGCGCTGGACGGCATCCCCTTTGACGGCTATGTCACGATGAACGGCCAGTACTGCTACCTGGCCGACGGCGAGCTGCTGTACACCAAGTACATCCCGGCGGCATCGCTGCAAACGCTGCTGCCGTACATTGAAAAAGAACAGCTGTCCGTCGGTTTTGTAGGCAAGGACTTCTGCCGGTTCAACCTTATCAACGATTTGAGCCGTGACTTTGCCAAAAAGCTGGAGCTGGGGGCTGGGGATGTTGCCGCGCTGATCCAGCACGAGGATATTTACCAGCTCAGCGCGTTCCTGCCGCCGGAGAAAGGAGGCCGAGTTCCTGCGCCGCTGCCCCGGCTGTCTGGCTGTGCGCTGGGAGGATGATTTTTGCGATATCCTACCCGAGGGCGGCGGCAAGCCTAACGGCCTGGCCCACACGCTGGCACATCTTGGGCTGACGCGGGAGCAGTGCATCGCCTTCGGTGACGGCGGCAACGATGTGACGATGCTGGAATACGCAGGCATCGGCGTAGCGATGGGCAACGCCTGCGAGGAGGCCAAGGCCGCCGCCGATTATGTCACGGATGATATTATGAAAGACGGTCTGGCGAAGGCGTTGGGGCATTTCCATCTGATTTGATTGTAGGGGCCGGGCATGCCCGGCCTGCAACCCATAACTGCTCGTCTGCCTTGCACGACCGGGCCAGGCATGCCTGCCCCCTACATCTCTACAAAAATAACGCCCCCAAACCGTTTTTGGTTGGGGGTGCTGCTATTTTCACCGATTCTTCTTCATAAACGCCTTGACCGCAATCACCAGCGCGGCGTACAGCACACCCGCGATGGCCCAGATAAACCAGCTGTACTGCGGCTGGCCGTTGCCGTTGGGGCCGAAGGTGTACCACAGGAAGATGGTGACCACCACCAGCCAGTAGGCGGCAGTCAGCGCCTTCCTACGGGGCAGGGGAGAGGTATCGTCCTCGGTGTATTCCGGCTCGGCCGCGTCGTCTTTTAAAAGGTAGTCGGTCGTCACACCGAACAGGCAGCTCAGCTGCAAGATTTTGTCAATGTCGGGCACAGACTGTGCGCCCTCCCACTTGGATACCGACTGCCGGGTCACGTTCAGTTTCACGGCCAATTCCTCCTGAGACCAGCCCGCCTTTTTGCGCAGGGTGATAAGTTTGTCTGCAAAGATCATTTGGGTGTGCCTCCTTCAATTTTCTTGCCCTTATCCTACCAGAATCCCCGGTTGCACACCATAAATCGGCCCCGGCAATCTGTCAACTGTGGGTTGCGTTTGCGGGCAGACGCCAGTCGATTTCCGCTGCACCGTTGTTTTTAAAAAAGCGCATTCACCTTTGCCGAACGGCGCCGAGCCGAAGAACCCCCGGTAGGCCGACAGCGGGCTGGGGTGGGCGGATTCCAGTACCAGCACCGGGCGGCGGGCGGCAGCGGCGTTAAAAATCGGTGCGTATTTCTGCGCAGGCTTGCCCCACAGCACGGCGGCCAGCGGGGCAGTGCCGTGGGCGGCGGCGTATTCCAGCGCGGCACGGGTAAACGTCTCCCACCCGCGGCCCGCATGGGCGTTGGCCGCGCCCTGCTCCACCGTCAGCACGGTGTTCAGCAGCAGCACACCCTGCCGCGCCCACGGCGTCAGGTCGGTGTGGGCAGCACTGCCGGGGCCGAACTCGCTCTCCAATTCCTTAAAGATGTTGCGCAGGCTCGGCGGGGCCTTTGCAGCCGTCCGGCACCGAGAAGGAAAGCCCCATGGCCTGCCCCGGCTCATGGTAGGGGTCCTGCCCCCAGAATGACCGCCCGCACCGCCGCAGCCGGGCAGGCGCGGAACGCCGCAAAGATATTCTCCGGTGCGGGGTAGACGGTCCTTTCCGCCGCAGCCGCCGTCACAAAGGCGTCCAGCTCGGCAAAGTACGGCTTTGCGCGCTCCTGCGCAAAAAACGGCTGCCAGTCGGTGGCGGATAATCTGTCGAGTTCGGCGGTTAAAAGCATAGTGAATCTCCTCGGTAGCTTTGTAGGGGCCGGGCATGCCCGGCCCGCGCGTGTAAAACAGGCGGTCGTTCACGGGAAAGTTGCGGGCCGCACATGTGCGGCCCCTACATAGGTGCCCTCTACACATTTTTTCACAAGTATATCACACCCCCGGGGGTTGCAATAGCGGCAAAAATGCGGTATAATAACATTTATGCTGCGGCGTCCTGCCGCGCCTAAAGATATCAAAGGGGAGAACCATTTATGCGTTCCATCAAAACCAAATTGTTCAGCCTTGCCATGGCTGTTTCCATGGTGCTGGCGCTGGCGGGCTGCGCCATGTCCACGCCGTCCACCGTCGGCTCCATCGGCGGGGTCGATATCCCGGCCGGCATCTACCTGCTGGCCCAGTATAACTCCTACAACACCGCGTCCGGTCTGGCCAAGCTTGCGACCGGCGAGACAGCCTCCGATGTCAAAGCCGTGCTGAAGGCCACCTGCACCGGTACCATCAACGGCGAGGTCACCGCCCCGGGCAGCGAGTATGTGGCCCAGCTGACCACCCGCGCCATCGAGTACTACGCCGCCGTGGAAAAGCAGTTTGCCGCGCAGAACGGTGTTCTGGATGACGCCGCCACTGCCGAGGCCGCCAACACCGCCGACAGCCTGTGGGGCACCAACGGCGATCTGTACACAGCCAACGGCATCTCCAAGGCTACTGTGGAGACCTACCTGCTCAACGCCCAGAAGGCCAAGGCCCTGTTGAAGATGGCCTACGGCCCCGAGGGCACGACCCCTGTCACCGAAGCCGAGTACACCGATTATGTGAACAACGACTGCTACTATATTGAGGCCGTACAGTTCCCGCTCGTCAACTACAGCAGCTACGCGATGGCCGATGACACCCAGAAAGCCGCCATCATGGCTACCGCCGAAAGCTGCATGGAGGAGCTGAGCCGGACTGCTACCGCAGAGACGGCCTCCGGCAGCGCCCTGTACACTGCGGCCATGACCTATGTGCCGCAGGCGATGGCCGCCATGGGCAGTGAGATGGACGCCTCGCAGGCCGTCTACTACGCTGCAAGCCAGCTTTACACCCCGATGACCTGAGCAGCTACGGCAGCGATGAATACAACAACCTGACCGACCCGCTGGACGCTGCCGGGCTGAACCACTGGACCACGATCGATCTGGGCACCACGATTCTGGTTGCCCGCCGCATCGACCCGTTCAAGACCTACACCGTGGACGAGCTGGACAGCATGTATGACCTGCTGACCGATATGAAGTCTACCGCCATTCAGGATGAGCTGTACGCCGCCGGTGCCGCGCTGGGCATGATCTGAACAGCGCCGCGCTGAACACCTACAGCGCCTCCAAGATCAAAAAGAACGCCTGAGCTTAAAAAAGTTCAGCCGGGAGCAGCATTGTTTGCTCCCGGCTTTTTGTTAATGAAAAGAGGTTTGTACCATGACGAAAAACAAATCCCTGAATTTCCTGCTGCAGACACTCGGCTGCCTGATCTCCGCAGCAGGCATCTACAGCTTTGCCGTTGCGGCCGGTATCCCTGTCACCGGCGTTGCGGGCATCAGCGCCATCCTGTACCGCCTGTTCGGCGTGCCGATGGGCCTGAGCAATGTGCTGATCAACATTCCGATCATCCTGTGCACCTACAAGCTGCTCGGACGCGCCTTCTTCCTGCGCAGCGTCTACTGCATGATACTCTTTGCCATCTCCACCGACTATGTACTGCCGCTGCTGCCGGTCTATCAGGGCGACCGCCTGCTGGCCACAATCTGCGCCGGCGTGGTCGGCGGCATCGGCGATGCACTGATCTACATGAACAACTCCAGCACAGGCGGCCTCGACTTCATCACAATGGCCATCAAAGCCCGCCACCCGTATCTGGCGTTCGGCAACATCACCTTTGCGGCGGCGCTGGCCGTCATCGTCCTCTCCGGTGCCGTGTTCCGCGATGTAGACTCCATCATCTACGGTATCATGTTCAATTTCCTTTGTCTCCACCGTCATCAACAAGATGATGTTCGGCTTCACCTCATCGATGCTGGCCATGATCATCACCGATGACGGCGCTGCCGCCTGTGCCGAGATCGACCGGGTAGCCGACCGCGGCTCCACGATCCTGCAGGGGCGCGGCGGCTACGGCGGCCACCCCTCGAGATGTCGTGCTCTGCGCCTGCTCCAACAAGCAGCTCTATGAGATCGAGCATGCCATGCAGGCCCTCGACCCGGCTGCTTCATCATCATGCTTCAATCCAACGAGGTCCACGGCGAAGGCTTCCGCCAGCTGGAGCTGGGAAAGAACGAGAACAGGAACGAACCAGCGAAAACGCGTTTGTTTTAGCAACTCTATGGAGCATAGGTTGCCAAAATGAGCGCGTTTTCTTTTAATGTGCACAGAACAAAAGGAGGTTGTGAACATGGATGCCACAAAAATCGGTAGATTCATTGGAGCGGAGCGCCGCGCTAAGGGTTGGACGCAGCGTCGCTGGCAGATAAACTCCAGCTGACCGACAAGGCCATCAGCCGTTGGGAGACAGGTAAGGGGTTGCCGGATGTTTCTCTGCTTTTTGCCGTTGGCTAACGTGCTGGATATAACCGTAGGTGAGCTGCTGGCTGGCGAACGCCTACAGCCGCCTGCCATGCAGACGGCTGAAGCTGAGGCCCGCACTACGCGTCAGCTGGTAGACTACACGCGGGAGCTTGGCCCCCAACTGCGCCGCCGCCGTGCCTGCACAGTATTGGCCGGGTTGCTGCTGTTTGCTGCGGCGTTCTTGACGCTGCAATTTTTGCGGCTGGTTCTGACAGGTGGGGCGGGCATCCATGGCTTTGGCATAGAATCTTTGTTATTACTCGTTGCTCTTCCGTTTGCTTTTACAACATCCGCCTTTTTGGCTGCTGCGACTGCTTTGCACCGATGCCATGACCGAGGTGCGAGCCTTCCGCCACGCATCGGCCATGGCCGTGGCTGGGCTGGGTTGCTCGATTTGTACTTTGCCGGAGCGTTTGCCGGGTGTGTTGCGTTCCCTGTGCTGGATTTCTGGCAAGCCCCATCGTGGCAGGAAAATTTAAATCTTGTACCATTTCGGCAAATCGCACAATATCTGCTCTGTCTTGTTCCAGGTCAAGGGTATCTTAACGGCTCCGGATATGCGTTTCGCGGGCATTTTGTCTTTGATGAACTTTTTGTGTTTTCCCTTTGCCAGTTCTTCTGCTGCCACGCATCTCACCCGGCGTGGGGCGGGTGCCGCCGTCTGCTTGCTGTAGTGAGCGGTTGTGTGATGAAGTTACACAGCTGTTCGTGCGCACCGATACCGCACCGTTCCGTTTGATGTGGCGGTAATTTTTGTAGCCGGGGCCGTTTATTTGGTGGATAGGCAGGATACCCGCTGTCAAAAAAAATTAAGCGGCATGTTTGTTTTTAGCCGCGGGAGGGATTTTCCCCGGAACGCTGCGCGGGCGTCGCCGGGAGCGGCCGGACCGCCCCTACAGCCTGCCGTTTACGGGTTCCCGTAAGGTGTCTTATTTGACCCCTCGCGGGGCGTTGAGACGCGCCGGCTTGTGGCGGTAGGGAGCCGCACATGTGGGCCCGGGCATCCCAAGCGCCCGCCGCCGACACCGGGACCGGGCCGGGCATTCGGCCCCTAAACAGCACCGCCGCGGACGATTTTTGTTGTCAGCGGCGGTGTGGTTTATTTTATGCCAAAATCAGTAATTTCTTCTTCCCTCGCCGGTCATGACGCGGAGATGCCAGGGGCGAGCAGCCTCGTCCTCACCGGGAGTGATTTGATCCAGCGGTCGGTCTTGGCCGTGAACGGGTTGTAAGGCAATGCCGCCGGTCAGATGATCTGATCATTTCCTTGCCGTGCAGCACGGCAGCCATAGCGCCGGCGTCCTTGGCGATCTGGTGGAAGGCATCCCACCTGTTGGCCAGTGCCGGGACTCGGCCATCTTGCCCGACCTCACGGGCATCGTTGGTGTGCAGGTAGCCGTTAAAGCCGCCGTTGCCGCAGATCTTCTTGTAGACCTCCTGCTGGGTGTACTTGCCGCTGAAGCACATCTTGACGAGGTCGCCGTGATTAGGCGGTGCCGCTGCGCTCGGGGCTGAAGCAGCCCCTCGCCATCGAGACGTTGTTGACATCCACCACCTTGCCGTGGTCATGCGCGCCGACAGAAACGCCGCCGCCCATATGGACGACGATGAGGTTCAAG
>VOFK01000562.1_pt1 | contig 40307 bp, 61 predicted proteins | sample 5384121 | NCBI WGS metagenome assembly VOFK01 (sample SAMN12384730, study PRJNA508395) | human gut metagenome | isolation source: healthy gut J | host: Homo sapiens | reverse complement strand
CGTGGGACAATAACAAGGCGATGGGACCCCAAGCGGCGCGATTTTTACCAGTAGTTACGCCACGATGTTGGAGCCGGACGCCCTGCCAGCATCCTGTTCAGTGACGGTGATAAACAAGGGCGCGGTGCTGGACCGCAACGGGCTCGCGCCCCAGCCGCTACTACATCACGAAGGACGGCCGCCTGATTTTTGTCCAGCGAGGTCGGCGGTGCTGGATCTGCCCGCTGAGGAGATCGTCCGCAAGGACCGCCCGCGCCCCGGCAAGATGCTGCTTTTCGGTCGATACCATCAGGGCGAGTGATGAAGGCCGAAGGCCGACTACGCCGGGCCGCCAGCTCCTACGGCGAGTGGCTGACCCGCACCTGTCCCGCTGTCCGGCCTGAAGGTCCCAACAAGAAGGTTCCCTCCACACCAAGGAGCAGCTTGTCCAGCTGCAGAAGGCGTTCGGCTACCGGTAGCGAGGATGTCTCGACGATCCTGCCGCCGATGATGAAGAACGGCAGCGAGCCTGCCGGGGGCGATGGGCAGCGATACCCCTGCTGGCCGTTTGAGCCACACCCGCCCGTCCCTGAGCGAATATTTCAAGCAGATGTTCGCGCAGGTCACAAACCAAGCCGATCGATGCCCTGCGCGAGAAGATCGTCACCTCCACCACCGTCTATGTCGGTGCGCAGGGCAACCTGCTGGAGGAAAACGCCGACAACTGCAAGGTGCTGAAGATCGAGAACCCGATCCTGACCGAGACCGACCTGCTCAAGATCAAGGCGATGGATGCCCGGCTTCAAGGTTTGTGACGCTGTCCATCTGCTACTACAAGAATACCGATCTGAAAAGGCCATCGACCGGCTGTTTGTCGATGTGGACCGCGCCTACCGCGACGGCGCCAACATCCTTGATTTTGTCTGACCGCGACATTGACGAGTACCATGTCGCCATTCCCAGCCTGCTGGCTGTCGGCGCGGTCAGCAAATATCTGGTGCGCACCCGCAAAGCGCACCGCCATGGCCCTGATCCTTGAGAGCGGCGAGCCGCGCCTTTGTGCATGACTTTGCGACCCCAGCATACGGTGCCGCCGCCATCAACCCCTATCTTTGCGCAGGAGACGATCGGCGCTCATCACGGACGGCCTGCTGGACAAGGACTACTACGCCGCTGTGCAGGACTGCCAACCAGGCCGTGCTGGCCGGCATCGTGAAGATTGCCTCCAAGATGGGCATCTCCACCATCCAGTCCTACGCCGGCAGCCAGATCTTTGAGGCACTCGGCATCTCGAAAGAGGTCGTGGACAAGTACTTCACGAACACCGTCTCCCGCGTGGGCGGCATCACGATTCAGGACATCCAGAACGATCTGGAGGCCCGCCATCAGGAGGCCTTTGACCCGCTGGGACTGGACATCAACCGCGAGCTGCCGAGTCTGGGTGCTCACAAAAAAGTACCGCGGCGGCCCCCCGCTGCCGAGCAGCACCTGTACAATCCGCAGACCATCCACCTGCTGCAGCAGGCCTGCTGGACCGGCAGCTACGACATCTTCAAGCAGTACGGCGGCCGCCGCCAATGAGGGCGGCGATGCGATGCATCTGCGCAGCCTGCTCGACTTCAACTACCCTGAGGCGGGTATCCCGCTCGATGAGGTCGAGAGCGTGGACTCCATCGTGAAGCGGTTCAAGACCGCCGCCATGAGCTACGGCGCGCTGTCCGAGGAAGCCCACGAGTGTATGGCCATCGCCATGAACCGGCTGGGCGGCAAGTCCAACACCGGCGAGGGCGGCGAGGCCGAGGACCGCTTCGGCACAGAGCGCAACTCCGCCATCAAGCAGGTGGCGTCCGCCCGCTTCGGCGTCACCAGCAAGTATCTGGTATCTGCCAGCGAAATTCAGATCAAGATGGCGCAGGGCGCCAAGCCCGGCGAGGGCGGCCAGCTGCCCGGCGGCAAGGTCTCACCCGTGGTCGCCAAGACCCGCCACTCCACGACCGGCGGGGGCTCATCTCCCCGCCGCCGCATCATGACATCTACTCGATCGAGGATCTGGCGCAGCTTTATCTACGATTTAAAGTGTGCCAACCGCAAGGCGGCCATCAATGTCAAGCTGGTCAGCGAGGCCGGCGTCGGCACGATTGCAGCCGGCGTGGCCAAGGCGGGTGCCGAGGTCATCCTGATTTCCGGCTTTGACGGCGGCACCGGCGCGGCGCCGCGCAACTCCATCCACAACGCCGGTCTGCCGTGGGAGCTGGGTCTGGCCGAAGCGCACCAGTGCCTGATCATGAACGGTCTCCGCGCAGCCGCGTGCGCATCGAGGCCGACAGCAAGCTGATGATGAGCGCCGCGATGTAGCCATCGCCGCCCTGCTGGGTGCCGAGGAATTCGGTTTCGGCACCGGCCCCCTCGTTGCGATGGGCTGCGTCATGATGCGCGTCTGCAACCTCGACACCTGCCCGATGGGCATCTGCACCCAGAACCCCGAGCTGCGCAAAAGCGGTTCAAGGGCAAGCCCGAGTACATCATGAACTTCATGCGCTTCATGGCCGAGGATCTGCGTGAGTACATGGCAAAGCTCGGCGTGCGCACCGTCGATGAGCTGGTAGGCCGCACCGACCTGCTGAAGGTCAAGCCCGCCCCCGCAGGCTCCCGCGCCGGTGAGATGGACCTCTCGGCGCTGCTGCAGAACCCGCTCATCGAAAATTCCAACATTCACTTCGACCCGAAGGCTGTCTATAACTTCCAGCTTGAAAAAGACCCCCCGATTTTCATGCGCGTTCTGATGAAGAAATTCAAGAAGAGCTTTGATTCCGCCGAGCCGAAGCCCGCCACTGTGACGCTGGAGGTCGGCAACACCGACCGCGCGTTCGGCACGATCTTCGGCAGCGAGATCACCGCCAAATTCGGCAATACGCTGCCCGATGATACCTTCCATGTGGTCTGCCATGGCTACGGCGGCCAGAGCTTCGGCGCGTTCCTCCCCAACGGGGGGCTGACGCTGGAACTGGTCGGCGACGCCAACGACTACCTCGGCAAGGGGCTGTCCGGCGGCAAGCTCATCGTCTACCCTACGCCGAAAAACGCCGCCTTTGACCGCAGCGAGAACATCGTTATCGGCAATGTGGCGCTCTACGGCGCCACGGGCGGCAAGGCGTTCATCAACGGTGTTGCGGGCGAGCGCTTCTGCGTGCGCAACTCAGGCGGCATCGCCGTTGTTGAGGGCGTGGGCGACCACGGCTGCGAGTATATGACCGGCGGCACGGTAGTAGTCTTAGGCAAGACCGGCAAAAACTTTGCAGCCGGCATGAGCGGCGGCATCGCCTACGTGCTGGACGAGAACTGGGATTTTTACCAGCGCGTCAACAAGGACATGGTCAGTCTGGAGCCTGTTGAGCATAAGTACGATGTATCGCTGCTGAAGGATCTTATCCGTGAGCATGTCGAGCTGACAGGCTCGCCGCGCGGCAGACACATCCTGACAACTTTGGCGAATACCTGCCCAAGTTCAAGAAGGTCCTGCCCCACGATTACGACAAGATGCTGCGCCTTATCGCCCAGATGGAAGAAAAGGGCGAGGACAGCGAGCAGGCGCAAATCGAGGCGTTCTACGCCATGAAAAACGCAAAATAAGGGAGGCAGAGTACCATGGGAAAACCGACAGGATTTATCGAGATCGCGCGGCAGACCAGTTTAGAGCTGCCGCCCGAGGAGCGCATCCGGAATTTCAACGAGTTTCATCTTCCGCTGCACACCGATGAGCAGCAGGCGCAGGGTGCGCGCTGCATGGACTGCGGCGTGCCCTTCTGCCAGAGCGGCGTCCAGCTGGGCGGTATGTTCAGCGGCTGCCCGCTGAATAACCTGATCCCCGAGTGGAACGACCTGGTCTACCAGGGCAAGTGGGATCTGGCCGTACACCGGCTGATTGCCACGAACCGCTACCCGGAGTTTACCAGCCGGGTCTGCCCCGCCCTGTGCGAGGCTGCCTGCACCTGCGGCAATGTCACGGGCGACCCCGTGACTGTCAAGGAGAACGAGCGTGCCATCGTGGAATACGGCTATGAGAGCGGCGCTATCCACGCTCCGCCGCCGCCCCCGGCGCGCACCGGCAAGACGGTAGCTGTCATCGGCGCGGGGCCTGCAGGGCTTTCGGTGGCGGACCTGCTCAACAAGCGCGGCCATAAGGTCACGATCTATGAACGCGAGGACCGCGCCGGCGGCCTTCTGATGTACGGCATCCCCAACATGAAGCTGGAGAAGTGGGTCATCGACCGCCGGGTAAAATTTTGCAGGACGAGGGCATCGAGTTTATCTTTAATGCCGATGTTGGCAGCACCGTCAGCGCCGAGGAGCTGAAGGCCCGCTATGATGCGGTCGTGCTTTGCTGCGGTGCCAAGCACAAAGGCCCGCGACATCAATGTCCCCGGCCGTGATGCGCAGGGCATCTACTTTGCGGTGGATTACCTGACAAGCGTGACCCGCAGCCTGCTGGATTCCGGCTTTGCGGACGGCCGCGCGGTTTCCGCCGCCGGCAAGCGGGTGCTGGTCATCGGCGGCGGCGACACCGGCAACGACTGCGTGGGCACGGCCATTCGCCAAGGCTGCGAGAGCGTTACCCAGCTGGAGATGATGCCCTGCCCGCCCGCTGCCCGTGCCCCCGGCAATGACTGGCCGGAGTGGCCGCGTGTGCTGAAAACCGACTACGGCCAGCAGGAGGCCATCGCCCTGTTTGGCAATGATCCCCGCGTCTACCAGACCACGGTCAAGGAGTTCTACAAGAACGAGGCCGGGCAGGTCTGCGGTGCGCTGATCGCCAAGCTGAAGAGCGAGGTCGTAGACGGCCGCCGCCAGATGGTTCCCACCGGCGAGGAATATACGGTGGACTGTGATCTGGTGCTGATCGCGGCTGGCTTTACCGGCTGTGAGCCGTATGTGGCGGACGCCTTCGGCGTGGAGCTGACGGCACGCGGCACGGTGGCCGATGTGAAGTACGCCACCGCTGACCCGAAGTGTTTGCCTGCGGCGATATGCGCCGCGGCCAGAGCCTTGTGGTCTGGGCCCTGCGCGAGGGCCGCGACACCGCCGCCGTGGTGGATGAAAAGCTGATGGGCTACACGAACCTGTAACCCCCATAAAAAACACAACCCGCAGGAGTGCTGCTTTTGAACAGCCCCCTGCGGGTTTTTTCGTGATTCAAAATATGTGACGCCGTAACAGGGGCGGGCATTGTCCGCCCGCAAATTACAGCTTATCGCTCACATTTCCAGAAATGGCAGCTGTACGGTTCCAGCGTGCTGCCGCCGCCGAAATCGTGCGGCGCGCCGGTAATCATATCCACAGCCTGCCCGCAGCCCGCGTCAAAGTGCGCGTCATAGGGGTTGCCATCCGCGTTGATGGCCACCAGAACGCGCTCGCCGTCGGCATAGCGCTCAAAAATCAGCTGCTTGGGCTGGACCAGTACATTGCGGTAGCTGCCCCAACACAGCGCCTTGCTGGCCGTACGGGCATGGGCCAGCGCGGCGATCCATGCGGTCAGGTCGTTCTCGTCGGGCTTTTCCACGGCGGGGCGCAGCGTCGGGTCGCCGTTTTTCTTGTCGCCTTCCACGCCCCCACTCACTGCCGTAGTAGACTGCCGGCACACCGGGCATACCGAACAGCAGACCATAAATCGGCTTCAGGCAGTTTTTGTCGGTCAAAATCGTAGCAATACGCGTTACATCGTGATTATCCACAAAGCTCAGCAGATGCTTTCCGGTGTACAGGCACCACTGCTCCGACCCGAACTGGCGGTTCAGGCTGTAGCTGATCTCGTGCATGTTGCCGGTGTTGAAGCTGGAATACAGGCCTTTGTAGCACTCGTAGTTCGTTACGCTGTGGCAGGCGTGGTCGTTCATCCAGCGGTTGTAATCGCCGTGCAGCGTCTCACCCACCAGCACAAATTCCGGCTTGATGGTATTGGCAAGGCCGCGCAGCTCCACCAAAAAGCCGAGATCGAGGCAGTAGGCCACATCCAGACGCAGACCGTCAATGTCATAGTCGCGCACCCAGCCGCGCACGGCATCGAACAGGTAGTTTTTGACCTCGGGGTTCTGCAGATTCAGCTTGACTAGCTCGTTGCAGCCCTCCCACGCCTCATACCAGAAGCCGTCATTGTAATTCGTGTTGCCGTCAAAGCTGATATGGAACCAGTCCTTATAGGGGCTGTCCCACCGCTTCTCCTGCACATCGCGGAACGCCCAGAAGCCGCGGCCCACATGGTTGAAAACGCCGTCAAACAGAATCTTTATGCCCGCCGCGTGCAGCGCCGCGCAGACCTGCTTCAGGTCATCGTTCGTGCCAAGGCGGCTGTCCACCTTGTTGTAATCACGGGTATCATAGCCGTGGGCGTCGCTCTCAAACAGCGGGTTGAACAACACACAGGTTGCGCCCAGCTTTTTTGATATGCTCCACCCAGTCCAGCACGCGCAGGATACGGTGCTCGTCCGCCTGCGCCTGGTCGCCGCTGTTCTGCAGCGGCGCGCCGCAGAGTCCCAGCGGATAAATCTGATACACAACCGCTTCCTCATACCACCACATATTGTTTTCCTCCTCGAATCAGAATTTTTTCTTCAGTCTTGGCTTCAGTGCCAGATGGTAATACCTCGTCAGCGCCGCCAGTGCACGGTCACACAGCCAGAAACACAGGTTGCCTGCAGCCAGCAGAGCTACCAGCATTGCGGTTCCATCGGCCAGAAGCTCATCCAGCACGGCGGGACCGAGCAGGGCAAACAACAGCAGATAGACCACCACCGTGGCGGCATTGAAAATCGCGAATTTGAGTATCCACCGCAGCACCTTGCTTTTTTTTATGCGGTTCAGCCGCACGCGCAGCACAGGGTAATACCCCATAACCAGCACATAAAAGAGTGCCAGCTCGGTTTCCGGCACAAACAGCACAGCCAGAATCGACACACAGACGTAGAGGGTCAGTGCGTACCGCGGGCCGTATTCCTCCAGCACCGGGATGCTCAGGAATGCCGCCAGCATCGGCGCGGCGTAGGTGCCAATCTGCAGCGCGCAGCCCACCAGCAAAAAGCACCACCGACAGCGCCCCCAGCATCCCGCACAGCGCAATTTTCTGGCTTTCTGTCTTGCGCATCCGTCCGCCCTCCTCTCAATTCTTGTACATTATACCCTATTTTGTTTCACATTGCAAGAAAAACGCTGGGTGTTTTGCACAAATCCACATCCACGCGCCGTTATTTTTTGCACAGAAAAGCCGAGCTCCACCCCAATGGCAGGCCCGGCTGATATTATGTACTGCCTTTTACCCCTGCTGCGCTGCCTGCCCTTGGCAAGCAGCGCGCAGCGCCAATCACACCGGCGCGGTAGCCCAGTGTGCAGGTGGTAATGCGGGTATGCTTCTTGGCGAACTCATGGCCGAACACCATCGGCTCCACGACGGCACGCAGGGGCTTGAGGAGATTTTCGCCCTGATTGGCCACGCCGCCGCACAGGCCAACCACCTCCGGGAAGAAAATGTTAATCATATTGTCAACGCCCACAGCAAGGTAATGCACATAGCTGTCCACCACCTCGCGGCCTGTGGCGTCCCCCTGTGCGGCGGCGTCAAAAGCCGTGCGTGTTCCGCGTACTTGTCAGCCGTTTTTCAGCGCGTCCATCTGGGCAACTGTACAGAAGGTGTAGCCGCCCTCGCGGAAGTAGCGGATTATATCCGGCAGCGCCTTCACGGTCTGGCCAGTGGCCCTTGTGTCGTGCAGCAGCACCACGCAGATGTCGTGGCCGTCCGCGTCGCGGCGGATGTTGCGCAGAATCTGCGCCGCATCGGGGTGGCTGGCGGTGGCATCCTCCGCGCAGACATTCCAGTCGATCCAGTGGTAGCCCTTCTGTTCGGCCTGCGCCTTGAGCGTTTTCATAATGCCGCTGCCCGCCGTAGCGGTGGCTGACTGTGTTTGTGCTGCCGCCGGGAAAGCGCAGCCAGTCGATGCCTTCAACGTCCGCATACGGCTCCAAAGCCTGCCGCAGCGCCTTGATGTCCTGCCAGAAGGCATCGGTGCTCGCGTAAATTTTTGAATACTGATGTGTCGCGCTGTGCAGCGCAATTTGGTGCCCCGCCGCCGCAATGTCTGCCACCAGCGGCAGATAGCGCTCGTTGGCGTCCTGCGCACAGACAAAGAAGGTGGCCGGGACCTGCTCCCTATCGAGGATTTCCAGAATCGGCACGGTGTTTTTGCTCGGTCCGTCATCAAAGGTCAGGCAGACCATTTTGGGCAGCGCCGTCTCGCCGGTTGCCGCTGCGGCGGCAAAGCAATCGTTCGGCGTGTCTGTCTCGGCGTATTCCTTGTGGTAAAGGCCGTGGATAACCCCCGCCAGCACCGCCAGCAGCAGCGCCGCAGCCAGCGCGGACAGCAGCCGCCCGCCTCGTTCCTCCCGGTTTGCATTGCGCCGCATTACAAGCCCCTCCCCTGTTATGGTCTGGTACAAGGGTATGCGGGCGCGGCGGGACAAATAGACATAGGCAGCGGTGTATGGTATAATAGAGAAAACGCTGTGGGAGGCCTGCCGCATGAAGCTGAAAATTACCAAATCCGACAAGAAGGCGCTGCTGGCGGCGCTGGCCGTCTGCGGGATCGGCATACTGTTTTCCATCCTCATTGTGCTAGGGGTGGATATTTACCGCAAGCATACCTACACCAGCGTGATTTTGCCGGACGCCTATCGCATTACCGATATGAAAGCGAAGGAGCACACTTCCTACTCTGTCAATGGGGACAACACCGATTACGTCTACATCATCACGGTCAAATATGAGATCGACGGAACCAGCTACACGGACACACTGCAAATTTTGCAGGGCACCCATTTTGCCACCGAGCTGCACGCGCGCTACCTGGCCGACAACGCCCCGGAAGAAGTGCTGGGCAATTTGTATTATTCTGAGAAAGACCCGTCCCATATTGGGCGGTATGGGGACGATTCGCTATTCGTAGAGTAAGTAACAAAACGCGGGAAACTGCCCTTTTACCGGCAGTCTCCCGCATTTTTCTTTATTTGTTTGGAATTCTTTTCGGCTCCTTTTCTTGCAAGAAAAGGAATAAAACTCTCGTACTTATTTCGCTTTTGCCTCGTGCATCGCGTTGATGCGCTTGCGCCACAGGCGCGGGGCAAACAGTGTCAGCATCGGGTAAAGCTCCAAGCGGCCTGCCAGCATATCAAAGGCCAGCAGCAGCTTGACCGGGGCGGAAAATTCCGCAAAGCTGCCCATCGGGCAGACCAGCTCCAGACCAGGGCCGACATTGTTCAGGCAGGTTGCGACTGCCGTAAAGGTCGTGACCACATCAAAGCCGTCCAGTGAGACAAGCAGCACCGACAGCGTCAGCAGCATGATATAAATGTTAAAATAGTTGTGTACACCGCGCAGGGTCTTTTCGTCCAGCGGCTTGCCCTCAAACCGGACCGTGGTGACGGCGTGGCTGTGCAGCATCTTGTTCAGATCCTGCCGCGCTGCCTTGAAGAAGATGATAACGCGGGAGACCTTTAAGCCGCCCGCCGTTGAGCCGGCGCAGGCACCCACAAAGGTCAGGATCACGATGACGACCCGCGAATAGGTCGGCCAGAGGTTGAAGTCCACCGTGGCGTAGCCCGTGGTCGTCACGATGGACGACACCTGAAAGAACGCCGTGCGCAGCGCCGTGCCGACAGAGTCGTACAGGCCTGCGATGTTCGCCGTGATGGTCAGGGTCGAGAACGCCACGATGCCCAGATAGACATGCAGCTCCTCCGAGGCGAGAGCCTCCTTGAAATGGCGGAGCAGCAGGAAATAATACAGGTTGAAGTTGATGCCGAACAGCAGCATGAACACGCCGATCACGACCTCAAAATAAGGGTCGTTGTAGGCACCCACGCTCAGCGTCTTGTTGCTGAAGCCGCCGGTGCCCGCCGTGCCGAAAGAGTGAATCAGCGAGTCAAACAGCGGCATACCGCCCGCGCAGAGCATGACCGTCTCGATAACGGTCATGGTGAGATAGATGGCGTAGAGAATCTTGGCACTGTCGCTCAATTTGCTCGAGATCTTGCCGCAGGTCGGGCCGGGGACCTCAGCGCGCATCAGGTGCATGGCGCGGCCGTCCGTCATGGGCAGCACCGCCATCGCAAAAACAAGAACGCCCATGCCGCCGATCCAGTGGGAAAAGCTGCGCCAGAACAGGATGCCGTGGCTCAGCGACTCCACATCGGTCAGAATCGTAGAGCCGGTGGTTGTAAAGCCGGACACTGTTTCAAAAAAGGCGTCCACAAAGGACGGAATCTCGCCGGAAATCACAAAAGGCAGCGCGCCGAAAATCGACATCAGCACCCAGACCAGCGCCACGATGGCCAGACCGTCGCGGGCGTAGATGCGCGTATTTTTGGGTGTGCGCAGACTGGTCACAAGGCCCAGCACCAGCAGTATCAGGGCGGGCCACAGGAAGGAGAGCACAACGCTCCACTCGCCGTAAATTGCAGAGCAGACCATCGGTAAGAGCATCAGCGCCGCCTCAATCAGGAAGATGCGCCCCAGCACAAACCCTACCATTTTATAATTCATGCCGCCGCCCTCACTTTACAATGTCACGCAGCGCGTGCAGCGTCGTGTCGGTGGTGACGATGACAACATCGTCACCCTCCTGCAGGGCGTCATTGCCGGAGGGAATGACCGTCTGGCCGCTGCGGCGCACGATGCCTGCCACCAGCAGGCCCTTGCGCAGCGTCAGATCCTTGAGCGGCACACCGATGAAGGGCAGGCCCGGGGCCACATTGAACTCCAGCGCCTCGACCCGGCCGCCCACAAGGCGGTGCAGCGTCTTGATGTTCTCTGACTCAAAGCTGTTCTGCATGGCGCGGACATACATGGCGATGGACTCCGATGTAACCGATGCCGTGGAGACCACACTGTCCACCATGCCCTTGGCTGTGGCCAGATCTGCAAAGGAGCTGCGGTTGATCTTTGCCACCACCTTGCAGGAGTTCAGCTGGGAGGCATACATGGCAAGGATGATGTTCGTCTCGTCCAGACCGGTCAGCGCCACAAAGGCGTCCATCTCGGTGATGCGCTCCTCGCTCAGCAGCTCGGCGTCCGCGCCGTCGCCGTGGATGACCAGCACGCCGGGGAATTTCTCGCTCATTTCCTGGCAGCGGGCCGGATTGTTGTCAATGACGGTGACGCGCTTCTGGATGTCCTGCAGCTCCTTGACGAGGTAGTAGGCCATCCGGCTGGCGCCGACGATCATGACATTGTTTGCCTTCTCCTTAAAAAGAGGTTCAGCTTGCGGAAGAAGGCCTCCAGGTCGCGGGCCGAGGCGGTCAGGTAGACCTTGTCCCCTGCCTGCAGCGTAAAGGCACCAGTGGGTATGATCGTCTCACTGCCGCGTGCGACCGCACAGATCAGGATCTTGACGCGGATGTTGCGGTAGAAATCCGCCAGCTGCAGGCCCACCAGCGGGTTGTCCTCGGCCAGACGGTATCGATCAGCTCAAAGCGCTGGCGGCAGAACTGCTCACGCTTGATGGCCGTGGGAAAGCGCAGCACGCGGGCAATCTCACGCGCCGTGGCCTTCTCTGGGTTGATGATCATCGAGAGCCCAGCTCATCCCGCATAAAGCGCAGCTGCTTCTCATACTCCGGGTTGCGGATACGGGCAATCGTGTGCTGCGTGCCGAGCTTTTTCGCCACAGACAGGCCAGAATGTTGCTCTCATCGCTGGAGGTGGTGGCAATCAGCAGGTCTGCGCCATCCTCAAAAGCCTCCTTCTGGACGTCATAGCAGCCGCCGTTGCCGGGCACGCCGCGCACATCATAGATGTTGACAATGTCCTCGATCAGGTCAGGGTTCTGGTCGATGACCACAATATCATTGTTTTCCGCCGTAAGCTGGGCAGTCAGGGCACGGCCGACTTTGCCAAGGCCGATGACCACGATTCTCATACGAACGCTCCATTCTCTTTTTTTCAAAGCGGGAACACATGGGGCGACCATTGGTCGCCCGCGCAGCCTTTCGTTTTTGCATGGCAAAGCGGGCAGCGGGCGAGCAATGCTCGCCCCTACAAGCGCCGCGTTGCAAGCAAGACTTGTGCATTATTAAGCCCATTATAACAAAGCGGCAGAAAAAGCAATAGGACATTTTCACAGATTGTACAGATTTTTAACAAAAAATCCGCAATTTTGTGCCGTACAGGGCCGGTTTTGCTGTTGACAAGCCGCGAAATCCTTGTTATAATTAGATGCTGTGTGAAATCACACAGTTATCCTTGTCTTTTCCGTTAAAAGAGAAGGCCTAATGTCCAAAAGGAGGTGCACAGAATATGGCTAAGTACGAAACCATGATGGTTACCACCGCGAACCTCGACGAAGAGGCTTCCAACGCTCTGATCAACAAGTTCAAGAACCTGATCGCAGCGAATGGTACGATCGATTCTGTTGATGATTGGGGCAAGAAGCGTCTTGCTTACCCCATCAACGATGAGACCGAGGGTGTGTACACGGTGATCAGCTTCACCAGCGAGCCCGATTTCCCGGCTGAGCTGGACCGCGTTTTCAAGATCACTGAGGGCGTTCTTCGCAGCATGACTCTTGCTGTTGAGGAGTAAGGAGTAAACCAATGCTGAATGTTGTTGCTATTATGGGCCGCCTTGCCGCGGACCCGCAGCTGCGCCAGACCACGACCGGCAAAAACGTTGCTTCGTTCCGCATCGCATGCGACCGCGGACGCCGCGACGCCAACGGCCAGAGTCAGGCTGACTGGCTGGATGTTGTTGCCTGGGATCGCACGGCAGAGTTTGTCTGCAAGTATTTCCAGAAAGGTTCTCTGATCGCTATGGACGGCCGTTTGCAGAGCCGCCAGTATCAGGACAAGAACGGCAACAACCGCACCGCGATTGAGATCGTGGCCAACAACGTCAACTTTGCCGCTCCCAAATCCGCAAACGCCGCACCGATGGGTGATGCCGGCTACGGCGCACCCGTGGCAGCCCCCGCTTCCCGCCCCGCTGTGCAGGCCAATCCTGCGCCGAGCTATTCTGCCGGCAGCAACGATGACTTTGCACTGATTGAGGATGAGGGCGATCTGCCGTTCTAAAATCGAAAGTATCATTCTAACAAGGAGGTTTCCACAATGGCTATGGATCGTTCTTCTCGTCCGATGCATCGTGGCCGCAAGAAGGTTTGCTCCTTCTGCGTTGACCGCGTTGATCACATTGATTACAAGGATCTGCCCCGCCTGCGCAAGTACGTGAGCGAGCGCGCCAAGATCATTCCCCGCCGTGTGACCGGTACCTGCGCTTTCCATCAGCGTGAGCTGACGGTTGCCATCAAGCGTGCCCGCTACATGGCTCTGATGCCCTACGTCAGCGACTAATCTCGCCGCGTTGGCATTGCCTGAATGCACTGAAAAAGAGCAGTTCTTCACGAACTGCTCTTTTTTGTTTCTTCAAACGGGAAGAGCCCCTCAGGCCTCGCAGGCTCGGCCAGTTTCCCCGCCGGCGCGGTTTTTCGACGGCGGCCTTTGGCCGCCTCAAAAAGCCTCCACGCAGCGGTGGGGAGGTGGTCGAGCGAAGGGCCACCGGGGGGCAATCCCACCTGCCGCTATCACTCACTCTTCCGGCTGCGGGGTCGGTTCGGGTGTACTCTCCCCCGCATTCCCCGTCTGGGCCACCAGCGTATCGTCACGCTCCCCGGCAATGCTGACGATTACCGTCACATTCTCGGTATTGATCTTGGTGCCCGCCGTATAGTCGGTCTTGGCCACACAGCCTGCGCCATCGTGCCATCATTATCGACCATGACCATCTTGTACTGGATACCGAGTGCATCCAGCTTTTTGCTGGCGTTTGCCTGCGTAAAACCGATGATGTCGGGCATCTCCACAAGATTCGGGCCGCTGCTGACTACAATCTGGAGTATCTGATCCTCCATCAGCTTTTCCGTGCCCGCGGACGGGTCCTGACTGATGACAATCCCCTGCTCCACCGTGTCGGAGTTCTGCTCGGTCATCACAATGCGGTATCCGCTGTAGGCGGTGTTGCCCTTGATGTCGGTGGCGTAGCGCAGCCCCATAAGGTTGGGCACGGTCTCAGCTTCTCGTACTTCTCCCCTGCTGCTGCGGCCGCTGTGGGCTGCGGCGTGGCGGACGGCGTATGCGCCGCCGTCCCTGCTGCCGCCCGCAAGGCTCCACAGCAGCAGCACAACCAGCACAAAGATAACCACCAGCGAAACGCCCATAATCTTGCGGGTGCTGATCTGGTTGTCGCCGCGCTCAAACATGGCGTTCGCCACATTGGGGTCGGTCAGGGCACTCATCAGCTCGGGCACGGTCTGCATACGCTTGGCCGGGTCCAGCCGCAGCGCGCAGGCCAGCACCTGGGAAAACCACGTAGGCACACCCGCTTCCAGGCTGTGGGCGGACTCCATGCTGTCCCGCACCTTGCGCTGGGGCGCGGCCACCGGCGTCTGCCCGGTGACCATCCTGTAGCAGACCGCGGCCAGCGCGTACACATCGGTGTAGCGGCCGCTGAATTCTGCGGCGGAATACTGCTCCGGCGCGGCATAGCCGGGATAGAGCTGGCTTTTCAGCTCGCTGCCGCCGGTGCGCAGGGCCAGCGTGCCATAGCCGGTCAGCCGGGCCGTGCCGTCAATGGGCAGCAGAATATTGTCCGGGCAGATACCGCGGTGATCAGGCCGGATTTGTGCAGCAGGGCCACACCCTCCATAATGGGCTGCAGCAGGGTGCGCGCCTCGGCGGGGGTCAGTGTGCGGCTACGCAGGTGGAGATAGTGGGAGAGGGTCATCCCCTTCTCGCTCTCCTCCACGGCGTAGACCGTGTTGTTTTCCTCGATAACATCGAGAATCGTGGACAGGCCGGTGGCCGGAGTCAGGCTGTGCAGATCGTCGTACAGGTCCTTGAAATCCATGCGGCTCGTCTTGAACAGGACTTCCTTGTCCTCCTTGGGCATCAGCGCGCCGGAGGCGCTGCGCCCGTTGCAGAGTGTGACCGGGAAATATTCCTTGATGAGAACAAACCGCTTCTCTGCGTTCAGCACACCGCGGTAGGCCAGGCCATCACCGTCGGCGCTCAGGTAGGCACCCACGGTATACTTGCCGCCCAGCTGTGTGCCGAAGGGCAGCGCTCCTTCCGGGTTGCGGTTTTCCAGCGAGCGCCCGCAGTGGGGGCACTCGCCGTGATAGCCGTCCTCCAACGGCTGCAGGCAGTGCGGGCAAAGGAGTTTTGGCATAGTAACGCTCCTTTTTCATTAAAAACATGTCCGGCCCTGAAAAAAATCTCGGGTCATTTCTACGGCGGGCCGGGCATGCCCGGCCCCTACCGTTCCGTTGTACAAAAAAAGAGAGCAAAAGTTACCCTTTACTCTCTTTTTACATCCTGTGGTTTAGCGGTCGAGGTCTTCCTCGTTCTCCAGGGTGTGCCAGGCGTTCTGGACATCGTCATCGTCGTCCAGGGCATCCAGCAGCTTGCCCATCTGGACCAGCTGATCAGGGTCGGTCAGCGTGGTGGTGGTGGAAGGCACCTGCGCCACGTCAGCGGAGATGAACTTGTAGCCCTTCTTCTCCAGCGCGTCGCAGACAGCGGTGAAGTTCTCAGGGCTGGTGGTGACCTCGGCGGCATCCTCGCCGGCATCGAAATCATCGCACCGGCGTCCAGCGCGTCCATCATCAGCTCGTCAGGATCCTTATCCTCGAGATCGACGACGATAACGCCCTTCTGGGTGAACATAAAGCCAACGCAGCCCATCTGGCCCAGATTGCCACCGAACTTATCAAAGTAGTGGCGCATATTGGCCGCGGTACGGTTGCGGTTGTCGGTGAGGGTCTCGACCATAACGGCAATGCCGCCGGGGCCGTAGCCCTCGTAGGTTATTGCCTCATACTCCGTCTTATCGCCGCCCTCGGCGCGCTTGATGATGCGCTGAATGTTATCGTTGGGCACGCTGTTGGCCTTGGCCTTGGCAATCAGGGCCGCCAGCTTGGAGTTGGAAGCGGGGTTGCCGCCACCCTCCTTAACAGCCACGGCAATTTCGCGGCCAATCTTGGTGAAAACCTTGGCGCGGGCGCCGTCAGTCTTTTCCTTTTTACGCTTGATATTGTTCCATTTGCTATGTCCGGACATGGAAAAATCCCCCTAATTTGTATTCACACAGGCAACGGCGTTGCAGCCGATAATTACCATTAAAATATTATACCACAACAGGGCGTGCTTTTCAAGTGTCTATTGCAGGTTGCGCAGGCCCTTCGGGTAATGATTTTTGATGCGCCCGCCGCTGACCTTGCCGCAGCCCAGCGGGAAGCCGTCCACCAGCACAGCGCACCAGCCGTTCTGCGCGGTGGCGGCGTCAATTTCCTCCCCGCGCAGCCACGCAGCCGTGCGCGGGTCGGCCAGGGTCAGCTCCTCGCGGTTCGTGCACTGGGCGCCATAGGCCATGAAGAGCGCGTGGGCGGGCTGAAACCGCTTTTTGACCACGCTGCCCGCCAGCGCGCCGCCGCGCACTACGCGCAGCTTACCGGTGTTCAGCGTCTCGCTGCCCGGCGCGGGCAGCAGCAGCCACTCCCCCGCCCCGGCCAGCGGGCGGCCAGCGCCGGGAAATACGCCCTGGGCAAATCCAGCCATTCCGCCGGGGGCTTTGCCGCTTTGGGCGGCTTGACCTTGGGCTGGTTCGGCACCTCGGCATCGGCCGCCTTCTGCAGCTTGGCCATAAAATGCCCCTCGCCGCCGTCGGCAGGCCAGATGCGGCGGCAGTATTCCGCGGGAAATCCGCTGGGGCACGGTTTCCTCGCCCGGGCGGCCAAAGCCGCAGCCGGACAGGTCACAGAGGGTAAACTCCGGATGCTTTGCGAGGAAGGCGGCCATCTGACCCTCGTCCTCCGCCGGGGCGAAGGTGCAGGTGGAGTAGACCAGCACACCACCCGGAGCCAGCAGCGCCGCGGCGTTTTCTAGAATTTCCGCACCCAGCTCTGCACAGTGGGCCACCAGCGCATCGCTGTGCTGGGCGGCAGCCACCGCCTCCTTGCGGAACATTCCCTCGCCGGAGCAGGGCGCATCCACCAGCACCCGGTCAAACTGCCCGGGCAGCGCCGGCAAGGTTGGCGTGTCCTCGTTGGTGATAATGGCGTTTGTCACGCCCATACGCTCCAGATTCTGGCGCAGAATCTCGGCGCGGGCCGCAACAAATTCATTGGCCAGCAGCAGTCCCTGCCCCTGCAGGGCCGCGGCCAGTTGGCTTGTCTTGCCGCCCGGCGCGGCGCATAGGTCGGCCACCCGCATACCGGGGCGCACATCAAGCAGCGCTGCCGGGGCGGAGGCGCTCGGCTCCTGCGCGTAGAGCAGGCCCGCATGGTGCCACGGGTGGCGTCCCGGGCGGAAGTCCGGCGCAGTGGTAACGCAGAAGCGCAAAAGCTGGACGGCTCTGCGGCAAAATCAACATGCTGTGCAAACCAGTCCGGCGTGCAGCGCAGTGTATTCACCGTCACACCGCGGGCAGGCTGCGGCGTGGCATAGGCATACAGCTCCTCAAACCGTGCGCCCAGCAGCGCCTGCTCCCGCGCCGTAAAATCCTTTGGAAATTCCAAAACAGTCCCCCTGCATAAAAAAGCCATGGGCGGGCAAACTACCTGTGCAGCCCAGAAGGGCTGCAGATCGCTTTTTACTTGCGAAAGGAGCTTACCACCTATGGCAAAGAATCAGACAAACAATTCGACCAACCGCACAAGCGACAGCACCCAGAAAACGACGAACCGCACCCAGCAGAGCAGCACCAGCCGCACCAACAACAGCACCAACACCACCAACAGCAAGAGCCAAGAGGCGGGTTTCCTAAGGCTTCCCCGAGGCGCCCGCAGGCGCGTGTCGGAGCGCAACCGCCGTAGGCGGCTCTTAGAGACTGCCGCCCGCAGGCGACTGATGAGGGTGCGGCCTTGCCACTACAACCCGTTACCGGGCAAATTGGGAGGCTTTTCCCTCATCCGCCCTCGGGCGGGAGGTGCCTCGGCCACCTTCCCCCAAGGGGGAAGGCTTTTTACTATTATTCCGGCTTATACCCATCCCACATCGCGTTGAACAATTCCTCAATGCGGTCATTTTCTGCCCTGCAGATAGAGCCATCCCAGCAGGCACTCAAAGCCGGTGGAGGCGCGGTACTCCTGCACGGTGGCGTGCTTGGCCACCGTGGCCTTGCTGGCATTTTTGCCGCGGCGCAGCACGGCGGCCTCGGCCTCGGTCAGCATCGGCTCCAGAAGCTCCAGCTCCCGGTTCTGCGCGTGGGCGCTGACATAATGCGTGGCCACCGTGTGCAGCCGGTTGGGCTGCAGCCGGGTTGTACCCACAAGGCGGGCGCGAACCAGCAGCTCCAGCACGGCATCGCCCACAAAGGCCAGCGCCAGCGGCGACATTTCGTGAATGTCGACTTCGGATTTCGTTTCAAACAGCATACTCAATACAGATAATCGAACTCATATTCGCCGATCTTGATGGTGTCCTCTTCCTCAACGCCCTGCGCGACCAGCTCGTCCAGAATGCCGGAATCACCCAGCTGCGTCTGGAAGTACTGCAGGCTCTCGTAGTCCTCGACATTGGTGCCGGCAAGAATACGCTCCAGCCAGGGTGCATCCACGGTAAACTCGTGGTCGCCGGTGCGCTCCACCGTGAAGGGACGGGTCGGCTGGGCGTTCTTGTCGGGGCGCTTGTACTCAGCCTCATAGACCTTGACCGGGGGCAGGTCCTTCAGGCGGTTGTAGACCAGCGCGGGCAGACCGTCCACGCCCTGCCGGGTCGCGGCGGAGATCGGCAGGAAGGTCAGGCCCTTGGCTTCGATATAGCTCTTGAACTCCTCGACCTGCTCCGGGGTGGCATGTCGCACTTGTTGCCCAGCACAATCTGCGGGCGGTCGGCCAGCTCGGCGCTGAAGCCGGCCAGCTCATGGTTAATCTGCTCAAAGTCAGCCTTGGGGTCGCGGCCCTCGCAGCCCGAGACATCCACCACATGCAGCAGCAGACGGCAGCGCTCGACATGGCGCAAAAAGTCATGGCCCAGACCCACGCCTTCGGCGGCGCCCTCGATCAGGCCCGGAATGTCGGCGCAGACAAAGCTCTGCTCCGGGCCGACACGGACGACGCCCAGCACCGGGGTCAGCGTGGTGAAGTGGTAGTTGGCAATCTTGGGCCGCGCCGCGGAAATGATGCTGATAAGCGTGGACTTGCCTACATTGGGAAGCCGATCAAGCCCACATCGGCAATGACCTTCAGCTCAAGCTTGAGGTGCATCTCCTCACCGGGCAGGCCGGGCTTGGCAAACTTGGGAATCTGGCGGGTCGGGGTGGCAAAGTGGCTGTTGCCCCAGCCGCCGCGGCCACCCTTGGCCACGACCACCGGTTCGGAGCCGGTCAGGTCGGCCACGACGAGGTCGGTCTCGGCCTCCTTCAGCACCGTGCCGCGGGGCACGCGGATGACAAGGTCATCGCCGTCGCACCACTCATACGCTTGGCACGGCCATTCTCGCCGTCGGGCGCGGTGTACTTGCGCTTGTAGCGAAAGTCCATCAGGGTGGACAGGTTATCGTCCGCCACAAAGATAATATCGCCGCCGCGGCCGCCGTCGCCGCCGTCCGGGCCGCCCGCCGCCACGAATTTTTCGCGGTGGAACGTCACCGCACCGTCGCCGCCCTTGCCGGCGTGCAGCCAGATCGTGGCGGTATCAATAAAGTTACTGGTTGCCATAAAATACCTCTCTGATACTACAAAAAACGAGCGAGCCGCGAAGGCCCGCCCGTACCGGTTCTTTTACTGCTTGACCGTGCAGCGCTTGCGGTCACGGCCCATGCGCTCAAAGTGAACGCGGCCATCGACCAGAGCGAACAGGGTGTCATCGCTGCCGATGCCAACGCCCTCACCCGGATGGATGTGGGTGCCGCGCTGACGGACCAGGATGTTGCCGGCCAGAACGAACTGACCGTCGCCGCGCTTGACGCCGAGGCGCTTGGACTCGGAATCACGACCGTTCTTGGTAGAACCTACGCCTTTTTTATGTGCCATTGTGATTTACCTCCTTAGCCGTTGATCGCGGTGATTTCCACCTTGGTGTAGGGCTGACGATGACCCTTGCGGACCATGCTGCCCTTCTTGGGACGATAGGTCAGGATGTTGAGCTTCTTGCCCTTGCCGGTCTTGACGACCTTGGCAACAACGGAAGCGCCCTCAACAACGGGAGCGCCGACCTTGACAGAGCCCTCCTCGCCAACGGCGAGAACCTGATCGAAGGTGACTTCGCTGTTGTCCTCAGCGTTCAGCTTCTCGACGTAGACGACGTCGCCGACCTTAACGCTGTACTGCTTGCCACCGGTTTTGATAACTGCGTACATGTGATAACCTCTTTCAATAAGTCTCGCTGGTCTGTAGGGCGGTGTGCCGATAAAAGCACACACTTATAGAGCCCATACCATGCGGCTCTAGTATCTTACCATATAACCACCGCAGTTGTCAAGGGGTTTTCGGGCGTGGTTAGGTTAAAATTTTCCTGTTTCTTCAGATTGTCGCGCCATTCTGGCGGGCGGCGGCCTCCACCGTGTTCAGCATCAGCATGGCGCGGGTCATGGGGCCGACACCGCCGGGGACCGGAGTGATGTAGGCGGCCTTCTCGGCGGCCTCGGCAAAATTCACATCACCGTGCAGCTTGCCGTCCGCACCGCGGTTGATGCCCACGTCGATGACCACCGCACCGGGCTTGACCATATCGCCGGTCACAAAGCCCTCGCGGCCCACGGCGGCCACCAGAATATCCGCAGCGGCGCAGACCTCCTTGAGGTTTTTTGTCTTGGAGTGGCAGATGGTGACCGTGGCATTCTTGGCCAGCAGCAGCAGCGCCGCCGGCTTGCCCACGATATTGGAGCGGCCGATGACCACCGCGTTCTTGCCGGCAATCTCAGTGCCGGTGGACTCGATCATCCGGATGCAGCCCGCCGGGGTGCAGGGCAGATAGCAGGGCTCACCGATCTGCATACGGCCGACATTGACGGGCGAAAAGCCGTCCACGTCCTTTTCCGGCGGGATGGCGTCAATAACGGCCTTCTCGTCGATCTGGGCGGGCAGCGGCAGCTGCACCAGAATCCCGTGCACAGCAGGGTCCTCCGCCAGCTTCTTCACCTCGGCCAGCAGCGCCTCCTGCGTGGTGTCGGCGGGCAGGTTGATGGAACGGCTCTCAATGCCGCACTGGGCGCAGTCGTTGATCTTGCCGCGGACATAGACCTGACTGGCGGGGTTCTCGCCTACCAGAATGACCGCCAGACAGGGGTTGATGCCCTGCGCTTTCAGCTGCTCGACCTTTTCCGCGGCCTCAGCCTTTGTAGCTGCTGCCAGTGCCTTGCCGTCAATGATGGTTGCTGCCATAGTAATCCCTCTTTTCTGTATTTGCTCCGCATGCGCTCAGTCCGCCTTCGGCTCCTCGATTTCTTCAATCTCCACTGCGTTCAAATCCAGCGCGGCCAGACGGTCATTCATGGCGTCGGTTGCCTTGACAAATTCCGCGTGGGGCGCGTTGGCGGGCAGGGTGTCCGGCGCGAAGCGTTCCCCTGCCTCGGCCTGCTTTTTGATGTCCCTCACAGCCAGCGTGACGGTCAGCGTTTTTCCCTTGGCGCTGCGCAGGCCGATAACCATCAGCACAGCTGCCGCGAGCACCGAGCCGATGGCCACCAGCTGGCTGGCCCGCAGCCCCGTGCTGCCAATCAGCAGCGAGTCGGTGCGCAGGCCCCTCAATCCACGCACGGCCCAGGCCGTACCAGATGATGTAGCTCAAGAAAATCTGGCCGTTGAATCGCCGTTTTTTGTAAAACGCTGCCAGCACCAGAAAGCGAAGCAGGCACCATATGCTCTCATACAAAAAGGTCGGGTGCACCGGGGCTGTGGGATCCACCGTCATGCCCGCAGGCAGCGTGACCTGCACCGATTTGAGGTAGGCCTCGGTGCCCTCGCTGTACATACCCCACGGCAGCGTCGTGTTTGTGCCGAAGGCCTCCTGATTGACGAAGTTGCCCCAGCGGCCGATGCCCTGCCCGATGAGAAAGCTCAGCGAGACAAGATCAAACAGCGGCAGCAGCGGTACCTTGCGCCATCTGGCAGCCAGCCCGCCAAAGATAAATGCGCCGAGGACCGCGCCGTAGATGGCAATGCCACCCTTGCGGATGTCAATCATTCCCACACGCTCTGATACTCAAACGGCGCCATAGCCACATAATAGATGCGGGCACATACGATGGCCATCACAGTGCCGATGGCCACCACATCGACCAGCCGGTCGAGTCAATGCCGTAGTCCACGGCATTGCGGAAGCGTAGAGCATCGCCAGCAGCATACCCGCTGCAATGATAACGCCGTACCAATAAATGTTGAACCCGCCGATGGCCAGTGCCACGCGGTTCACGGTCAAATCAAGGCCCAGACCGGGAAATTGCACATGATATACCATTTTCTACTTACCCTCGTTATTTTTCTGCCGGGTCAATCTGCACGTAGGCGCGGTTTTCCTCCCGCAGGGCCGTGCGCAGCAGGGCGTTTGCATCCTCCACAGTCAGCTCGGCCAGCGCGGCAATCTCGTCAGCCAGCGTGCGGCCCTTCAGGCAGGCAGCAGCCGCTTCCTCGGCAGCATCGTCCACGGCCTCGACATCGCCCAGCAGCTCTCCGTACATCTGGTTTTTCACCAGCATAAAGACCTCGGGGTCCACACCGTCACGGCGCATCCGCTCGATCTCTGCCTGCAACAGATCCACAACCTCGCGCGGGGTATCGCTCTCGCCGGTGAAGGCCACAGCGCAGGCGCCGCGCACGGCGATGAAATCACCGGAAAATTCCGGGTTGACCAGCGCTTCATCGTAGAGACGGCGGTAGAGCTTCGTCAGACCGCCTACAACCAGATCGCCCAGCATATCCAGCAGCAGCTCACGCTTGAGGTCGCCTTCGGCCAGCGGCTCCTCGCGGTAGGCCACGCCGAAGCAGGGCTTCGTGACCGGCATCGTGAAGAAGGCCTCCTTGTGGGGCAGCGGGCCGTTCTGAGCCGGAACGTCCCACTCGACCTCATGCGGGGCGCGGGCGCGGTAAAGACCGTTGCGCTTGCAGGCGTCCACGGCCTGCTCCAGCGTAATCCGGCCTGCGACGCTCAGCACCATATTGGACGGTGCGTAGAACGCCTTGGTGCAGTGTAGAGCATCTGGGGCGTCAGCTCGGCAATGCTGTCGACCGTGCCGGCAATGTCATCCCGCAGGGGGTGGTCCGCATACAGGCAGCGGAACAGTGCGTTGAGCAGCCGCCAGTCGGGGCTGTCATCGTACATCTTGATCTCCTGCCCGATAATGCCCTGCTCCTTGGCAATCGTAGCCTTGGTGAACCACGGCTTGCCCACCATGCCCAGCAGAATGTCAAGATTTTCGTCAATCTTCTGCGTGGCCGAAAAGAGGTAGCAGGTGCGGTCATAGCTGGTAAACGCATTGGCCGAAGCACCGGTCTTGGCGTAGAAGGTGAAGGAATCACCCTTGGGCGTCTCGCACATTTTGTGCTCAAGGAAATGCGCCGTGCCGGCGGGCAGTGTAATCTGCTTGCCGTCCAGCTTGAAGGCGCGGTGGATCGAGCCAAATCCCGTGGCGTAGATGGCGTGTACGCTGCTGTAGCCCGGCATCGTGCGGCAAAGCACAGTCAGGCCGCTGGGCAGTACAACGCTCTCACAGCTTACAGCTGCGGCAGCACAGGCTTGGGCGGCGTCAAAGCGCTCGTGGTCGTTATTCAACATCCTCACTGCCCCCCTTCCCCTGCGTACCCGGCTCGGCGGTCACGGCGTAACATACCGAATAGCTGTAGCTCTGCAGCGTCTGGCGCACCTCGTCCAGCGTCACGGCGCTGGTCAGCACCTTGCCGTACTCGGGCGGGTAGAGCGGCTCGCCGCGGGTGATCTGGCCGTAGTACCAGTTTTCAAGCGCAGCAAGGCTGTCCCCCAGCGCGTCCATGCTGGACAGCAGGCCGCGGCGGCAGTCATCAACCTCTTCCTGCGTGATGGGGCCGTTTTTCAGCCCCTCCATCTCGGCAAGGATGGCGGCCTCGGCCTGCTGCTCTTTGCCGGGCTCGACGCCGGAGTCGATCATCATGACGCCGGTGGCCCGCTGGGCGGCAGAGCCGCAATAGTAGCAGAGGGACTGCTTTTCCCGCACATTGCGGAACAGGCGGCTGGTCGCGGAGCCGCCCAGCACACTCATCGCAACGCGCAGGATGCTGACGCTGGGCGGGTTGGGGTGCTCCTCGCCGGTCGTGAACAGCATACAGAGCTTGGCCTGCGTCAAACCGGGGATCTCCTCCTTAAAGTGGCGCAGCGGGGTGGCCGGCATGGCCACCGGCGCGGCAAAGGGATGCGGGTCGCGGCGGATGCCGTCCAGCTTTTTCAGCAGCAGGTCGGCCACGCGGGCCTCGTCCACGCCCTGCACCATCACATCAATGGATGCAGTGGAGAGGATGCGGTCATACTCAGCCTTGAGGCTTTGCGGTGTCACGTTGACCAGCTCGCCGGGGTAGCCGCCCAGCTCGATGCCGGCCGGGGTATCGCCGTAGAATTTACGGCGCGCCTGCCGCACACAGTAAAGCCGCTTGGGAGTTGACCCCGGCTTCAAGCGGCGGGCCTGGGTTTCCGTTTCGATGCGCACGGCCTCGGGTCAAAGGCACCGTCCACAAGATACGGGTCAAAGATCGTGCCGAACACGATGTCCGCGTAGGCATCGGTCAGGTTCTCCCCCGCCAGCGCGTAGGCGTCCTTGATGCCGCAGATATCGGCGGAGAGCACGCGGTCGGTGCCTGCGCTGGCAAGGTCAACCCCGAGGTCTGCGCCGTAGAGCTCCGCCAGACGGCGGGACAGGGCGGTCATATCCGGGCAGGCCGCATAGCCGCGCTCAAGACAAGGGCCAGCACGGCGGCATCCGTGGCAGATTCCCGCCGGGCGGGGAAACGCAGATGCAGCGTGATGCGGCAGCGGTTAAATTTAGCAGCGTCCAGCGTCGTGATACAGACACCGGGCGCGAGTTGTTTCCGTTCCAAATCACTTTTCCTTTCAAATATCAATAGATATTAGTATTATACCGCTTTAGCGAGATAAAGTAAACAAAAAACTTGCAACAGATGCTATATATTGTTTATAATAGAGATTATGAAAGCCCGATTTGTAGGGCGGCCAGCCCTCTGGCCGCCGCGGGGTAAGGGCACCCCGGCCTACACCCCCATGAAAGGGGTATCCACCGTACACTTGCGGGCCGGGCATGCCCGGCCCCTGCAAAGCAATTTTATACAGAGAGGTCATTTCTATGGATTGTTTCGCCCTGAAAGGCACCTTTTTGGACACCCCCACCCCCGATGCCCTGCGCGTGCGGGAGGGATACCTGCTGTGTGAAAACGGCCTGTGCGCCGGTTTTTCCGAAACCGCCCCTGCCGGGGTCGAGATTCTGGACTATACCGGCAAGCTCATCACGCCGGGTCTGGTGGATTTGCATCTGCACGCGCCGCAGTACAGCTACTGCGGCACCGCGATGGATCTGGAGCTGCTGGACTGGCTGCAGCAGTATACCTACCCCGAGGAGGCGCACTACGCCGACCCGGCGTATGCAAAGCTTGGCTACGCCTACTTTGTGCGCGATTTGAAAAACAGTGCCACGACCCGCGCGTGCATCTTTGCAACGCTGCACACTGACGCCACGCTGGAACTGATGCACCAGCTGCGAGACGCGGGCCTGTCGGCCTTTGTCGGCAAGCTGGGCATGGACCGCAACAGCCCCGACAGCTACCGGGAGCCGGATGCGGCTGCCGGTCTGGCCGAGACCCGCCGCTGGCTGGATACCTGCCGGGCCGAGAACAGCCTGCACGCGGGCCGTGCGCCCGATGATTACCCCGCGCTTCACCCCCAGCACCGGGGACGAGTATATGGCCGGACTGGGCCAGCTGGCCGCCGAATACCACGTGCCCGCACAGAGCCACCTCTCCGAGAATCCGGGCGAGATTGCCTGGGTGGCCGAGCTGTGCCCCGGCACAAAGTTCTACGGCGAGAGCTACAGCCGGTACGGCCTGTTCGGCGGGGATGTGCCCACCGTGATGGCCCACTGCATCTACTGCCCCGACGCCGAGGCCGCGCTGATGAAGGCAAACCGCGTCATGATCGCCCACTGCCCCACCAGCAACGAGAACGTGATTGCGGGCATCGCCCCCGCCGCCAAGTATCTGCGCGGCGGCTGGCGCATCGGGCTGGGCAGCGATGTAGCGGGCAGCCACACGCTGGATTTGTTCACCGTGATGGCCACCGCCGTGCAGGTCAGCAAGCTGCGCTGGCGGTATGTTGACCAGCGCGAAAAGCCGCTGACGATGACCGAGGCGCTGTACATGGCTACGGTCGGCGGCGGTGATTTCTGGGCCGATTTCGGCGAGAAGGTCGGCCTGTTTGAGGAGGCTACACCCTTGACGCCCTTGTGCTGGACGATGATTCGCTGAAAAACATGCGCACCTTCACCCCCGCCGAGCGTCTGGAGCGGTACGCCTACCTTGGCAAGGGCGCACTGACCGCTAAGTTTGCGCAGGGACAAAAACTGCTGTAAGGCGAACGCCTGCCAACGGTACACCACCGGGCCGGGCGTGCCCGGCCCCTACAACCATATAAACCAAACGGCCCCCGTACACCATCGTGTGTACGGGGGCCAACCCATTTCCCTCTATAAAGCTCAGTTGATGAATGCGTCATGGATGGCGGCAACAGCCTTGTCGGCGTCGGCCTCGTCGATGATGACGCTGATCTTGATCTCACTGGTGGAGATCATCTTGATGTTGATGTTCTGGTTGAAGAGTGCCTCGAACATGGTGGAGGCAACGCCGGAGTGGCTCTGCATACCGGCGCCCACGATGGAGATCTTGGCGCAGCCCTTGTCCACGGTGATGTCACCGCCGCCGATGCGGCTGGTGGCGTTCTTGAGGGCGGCCACAGCGCTCTCAGCATCGCCAAGGGGCACGGTGAAGCTCATATCCTTCTTGCCGTCACGGCCGGTGGTCTGCAGAATGATATCCACGTTGATATTCTTCTGGGCCAGCAGGCTGAAAATCTTGAAGGACATACCCGGCACATCGGGCACATCCTTCACCGTCAGAACAGCAACGTCGGTGTCCTTTGCGACACCCTTGATGAGCATACCTTCCACTTTGCATTCCTCCTTAACAACGGTGCCGGGCACCGGATTGATGCTGGAAATGACCTCCAGCTCGACATTGTACTTTTTGGCCAGCTCCACACTGCGGTTGTTCAGCACCTGCGCGCCCAGAGAGGCCAGCTCCAGCATTTCATCGAAGGTGATTTCCTTCAGCTTGGTGGCCTTGGGAATCTTGCGCGGGTCAGCCGTGTAGACGCCCTCCACATCGGTAAAAATCTGGCAGCGGTCCGCATGCAGCGCGGCCGCCAGTGCAACGGCGGAGGTATCGCTGCCGCCGCGGCCCAGCGTGGTAATATCATCCGAACGGTTCAGCCCCTGAAAGCCTGCCACAACGACCACGCGGTTGCGGGCCAGCTCACTCTCGACACGCTCGGTGTCCAGCCGCTTGATGCGTGCCTTGGAGTAGGCGCGGTCGGTGTTGAAGCCGGCCTGCCAGCCTGTCAGGCTGATGGCGGAGACACCCAGCTCCTGCAGCGCCATGGCCAGCAGCGAGATCGAGATCTCCTCACCGGCCGCCAGCAGCATATCCATCTCGCGGTGGGACGGATCGGACGTGATTTCCGCCGCCTTGGTAATCAGGTCATCGGTGGTGTCGCCCTGCGCCGAGACAACCACAACCACATCATTGCCTGCGTTGCGGGTGTTCATGACGATGCGCGCCACGTTGAAGATGCGGTTCCGGTCCTTGACCGAGGAGCCGCCGAATTTTTGTACGATCAAGCCCATCTGAAGTACTCCCTCTCCCCTGTCCCTTCGTATATCAACTTACCACTGCGCCGACATTGTCGGCCAGCAGACGATGCACGGTAAAATGATGCAGCGGGCCGTGCGCTGCAAGGGCCGCCTCGGCACGGGCAAAGAACTCTGTATCGTCCTTATGCACAACGGCCATAATGGTCGGCCCTGCGCCCGAGATGTACACAGCCTGCGCACCCAGATCCTGTGCCAGCTCAAACACCTCATCGCCGCCCTCGATGAGCGGCAGGCGGTACTTCTGGTGCAGTACATCCTTGGTGGCCACGCCCAGCAGCGCGTAGTTGCCCTCACAGAAGGCCGCCGTGGCCAGCGCGGCGCGGGACAGATTGTAGACCGCGTCCTTGTGACTGACCATATCCGGCAGCGCCGCACGCGCCTTGCTGGTCAGCAGGCGGAAATCCGGCACGAAGGCCGCAAAGGCCAGTTCGGGGTCAATGTCCTTTTTCACGCTGTAGACCTGACCCTCATCAATGACGCTGGTGACAAAGCCGCCCAGCATGGCGGGGGCCACGTTGTCCGGGTGGCCCTCGATGGCGGTGGCCAGCGTCAGCATCTGGCGCTCGGTCAGCTTATCGCCCAGCAGGGCGTTGGCGCCCATAATGCCCGCCACAATGCAGGCAGAGCTGGAACCAAGGCCGCGGGCCATCGGGATATCATTGCGCTGGGTGATGCGCAGACCCTTCAGCGGAATGCCGAGCTGATCATACACGACCCGGGCTGAGCGATACACCAGATTGTTGCTGCCCGCCGGGACATGGGTGCCATCGACAGACGAAATCTGGATGCGGTCGGATTCCTCAAAGGTGAACACGTTGTGCATTGAGACGGCCAGGCCCAGAGAGTCGAAGCCCGCGCCCACATTTGCACTGGTTGCCGGGACTGTCACTGTTACCATATTCCCTGCCCTCTTATTCTTCCAGTTTTTTCATGGCCAGCGCGACCTTGCCGCCCAGCACCTCAATTTTCTTGGTGATTTCTGCCACATCGGCAGCGGTGGCGGTGTCAATCAGGTAGGCAGCCTCGCCGTTCTCCTCAAAGACCACATGGCCTGCACCGGCCACGCTGGGCAGCAGTGCACCCGCCACACCGGTCACGCGCAGATACCATGGGTAGCTGTTCTTGTCCTCCAGCTGGCCCTCCGGCTTCTCGGCGGGCTTCCAGAACAGAGAATCGTGAATCTTGACGCCCTCTTTCAGTGCGTCAATGACATCGGCCACAACGGCGCTGGCGGTGGGCAGCTTGCCCGCGCCCTTGCCGTAAAAGACCACATCGCCGAGCATATCGCCCTTCATCAGCACGGCATTGAACACATCATCCACGCCTGCAAGCTGGTTTGCGTTGGAGACGAGCATCGGCTCCACACCGGCGGCCATATTCCCGTTCTCGCCCTCGTCATACCAGGCGATGAGCTTGATGGCGCTGTCGAGCTTTTCGGCAGCCTTGATGTCGGCCACGGTGATGTCACGGATGCCGCGTGCCGGGATATTGTCGGGGTAGACATGGTGCCCGCAGGCAAGGCTGGCCAGAATGGCGATCTTGCGGCAGGCGTCACGGCCGTCCACATCATCGCCGGGGTCCTTCGTCTCGGCATAGCCGAGCTGCTGGGCGATCTTGAGCGCCTCGTCAAAGCCCATGTTCTCGCGCTTCATCTTGGTGAGCATGAAGTTCGTGGTGCCGTTGACGATGCCGCGGATCTGGCTGATATGGTTGCGGCCAGACACTGGTGCATCGGGGTGATGATCGGGGTGCCGCCGCCGACGCTGGCCTCAAACAGGAAGGCTGCGTTGTGCGCCTTGGCAAGGGCCAGCAGCTCCGCGCCGTAGGTCGCGACCATCTCCTTGTTGGAGGTGCAGACGCTGCGGCCGCTCTCGAGGCACCGGCGCACATAAGGGTAGGCAAATTTTGTGCCGCCGATGGTCTCGACCACGACCTTGATTTCCGGGTCGTTCAGGATGGTATCAATCGAATTGGTGAACAGGGCGGCGTCCGGGGAATCGGAGAAATCCCGCACATCCAGAATATATTTGACCTCCACAGGCTCACCGACACGGCGGGCGATGGATGCCGCGTTGCGGCGGCAGACCTCCAGCACGCCGGAGCCGACTGTGCCAAGCCCATAATTGCAATTTTAGCCATTGGAATCTTCCCTCTCTTACACTTCTTAAGCGCCGCGGTGAATCTCCACCACACAGGGCTGGTGGGACAAACGGGTCAGCATCTCATCCACCGGCATCTGCATCGTGAGCATCTCATCGACCGGCATGCGGACGACGGTGACCTCCACCTGCGCCGCGCCATTCTCCGGGCGGGACTGGGTGATGGTGACGATCGAGGCACCCGCCGCCGAAATGCCCGAGAGCAGGCTCTGCAGCGCGCCGGTCTTGTCGAGCAGCGTGGCCACAACGGTGATGGACTCGCGCCCGGTCTCGGCATCAAAGACGGTATCCTTATATTTGTAGAAGGCGCTGCGCGAAATACCTGCCTGCTTGGCGGCGGCAGAGATATTGCTTACCGCACCCGAGGCCAGCAGCTCCTTGGCCTGCAGCACCTTGACAAAAACCTCCGGCAGAACATCCGCATCTACCAGCAGAAAACGCCTCTCGGCCATTGTGTTTCCTCCTTGTGTACAAGTGTTTCTCAATGTGTCCCATGATACCACGCCCACGGGTGCGTTGCAAGCCTTTTGGGTCAGTTTTTGTGCAATTTGTCAGATTGCACAGCCCGCAGCGGCCAAAAGTCGATATCTTTTGTCGGTGTACAGCTGTAGCTCACATAAAAACACCCCACCGCGGTCCCTTCAGACCGTGGCGGGGTGTGACTGGTTATTGTGGGGTTTTGTGGGGAATCGGCAAGCCGGGAACGGCTGCATCGTAGGGGCTTATTCCGTGGGTGCTGCCTGTGCGGCGGCGGCTTCTGCGGCGGCCTGCGCCAAAGCGGCGTAGGGGTCCTCCTCGCTGGTGATATAGGTGCTGTCAGGGAGGTTATCCTCCGTGTAGTAGCCCACAGCACCGCCGCCGGAGACAATCGCACCCGTGGAGGTGTCAAAGCGCTTCTCCACAACATTCTCGCCCTTGGCGAATTCCTTGACCGGCAGGTCTGCCTGCAGATCCTCCATCAGGTATTTCCATGCCAGCTGGATGGGCGAGCCGTTCCTGCCTGGCTTGCCCAGCTTGTCCATCTCGGTCGGGCGGTCACAGCCCCACCAGATGCGGTGACATAGTACGGCGGTCAGCCTGCAAAGGTGTAGTCCTTGTAGTTGCTGGTAGTACCGGTCTTGGCCACGGAATCCATCTCGCCGTCGGGGGCTCTGCCGTAAGCAGTACCCTTGCTGCTGTGCAGAACATTCCACAGCATACGGTTCATGATATAGGCCGTGTCGGCGCTGATGGCCTGCGTGGTGTTGATATACTTGTTGTTGTCGAGAATCATATTGCCCTGGGAATCGGTGACCTCGGTGTAATAGTGGGGCGTGGTGAAGGTGCCGGTGTTGAACATTGTGTAAGCACCCGCCAGCTGTACCACAGTCAGGCCGCTGCTCTGGGAACCCAGCACCAGCGGGCCCAGATCCATATCGCTCTCTGCGCTGATATAGCTGCATTCCAGCGTATCATGCACAAAGTTGTACAGGTAATCCACGCCGACCATATTGCCGACCCAGACAGCCACCGTGTTGTAGGACTGCTGCAGAGCATCGTAGATCAGCATCGGGTTGCCCTGACCGCCCGACACCGCCATAGTTGGTGGCCATGCACGCCAGACATCGGTGCGGGACTGCGCTGCCTGAGAATAGGGGCTCATCACGCCGATATACTGATCCTTCAGGACCTTCTTGTCCTCCGCAGAGTAGTACGGGGCATCGAGGATCTGGGAGGAATAGCTGATCAGCTTGTAGTCCAGCGCCAGCGCGTAGGCGCCGATCGGCTTCATCGTAGAACCGGTCTGGTGGGGAGAGGTTGCGCGGTTGAAGCCGAGATCGTACTTTTTCTCGCCGATGCCGCCGCCGATGCCCAGAATGTTGCCGTCATAATCCAACACGGCTATGGAAGCCTGGGTGCGGACCTTCTCATAGACACAAAGGTAGACGGTCGTATCATTGGGGTAGTCGGGGTCGGTGGATTTGCCCGTCTTGAGCGTTGTGCCCCTCCTCGTCAGCATAGACGGGGATTGCCTCCTGCCCGTAGACGGCGTAGCCGTCCTTCGTGATGGGCAGGCCGGTGGCCTCGTCATACTGCACATCGTCCCAGCTGCTGGTGTCGGCGGGGTAATCGCGCAGGCAGACAGGCTCCTCGTGCCACAGGGCGGGGATCAGGTCATCCTCGTTGTACATCGTCTTTTCTACAGCCGCCTGCACGGTGGGGTCAACGGTGGAGTAGATGCGCAGGCCGCCGGAGAAGATCAGCTCCTTGGCCTCTTCTGCGTGTAGTTCAGATCGGTCTGCAGCTGGTCAGCAGCTGGGTGTAGAGGGCATCGGTAAACCAGGAGTTGCTGGACGAACGGGTTGCGTTCTCAGCCATGGCCGAGCCGGTCACCAGCGTGATGGTCTCCGCCTTGGCGGCGTTGTACTCCGCCTCGGTGACATAGCCCTGCGTGTACATCTCATACAGAACGTGGTTGCGGCGCGTGGTGAGCTGCTCCGGGTTGGTGGCCGGGTTATACTTGGTGGGTTCTTCGTGATGGAGGCCAGCGCGGCGCACTCGGAGAGCGTCAGATCCTCCACGTGCTTGCCGAAGTATTCCTGCGAGCCTGCCTCCATGCCGTGGACAATGCCGGTCAGCGGGATGGTATTCAGGTACGCTTCCAAGAATCGTTTCCTTGCTGTACTTGTTGTCCAGACCCAGTGCGCGGAAGATCTCACGCACCTTGCGCATATTGTCCTGCTCATTATCGCCGGTCAGGTTCTTGATAAGCTGCTGTTCCAGCGTGGAGGCACCGCGGTTGGTGCCCCAGATGCGGTTGCCGGTAAGGCGTTGAGCGCTGCACCGATGGTGCCCTTGAGGTTGATGCCGGGCTCGGTGTAGAAGTTCTTGTCCTCAACGACGATAACGGCATGCTGTTCAGGTTTTCCGGCATGGCGGACAGCTCACGCCAGATGCGGTTCTCGTTGCGGGAGAGGGTGCGTATTCATCACCGTTGATATCGTAGATGATGGACGTTTCCTTGTTTTTCTGGTTGTCCAGATCGAGCGTCTCGGCATCATCTGCCGTGACCTGCACGATATACATGGACAGCAGCACGCCGCCTACGCTGGCCGCCATAATGCACAGGCAGAGCATACAGCCGATAAAGCTGAAAATCATACCGATAATGCTGCGGCGCTTTTTGGGTTTTTCTTTTTTTCTGGTGTTCTGGGGTGCGCCGGGCTGACCGGTGGCTGCGGTCGTTTTTACGCCATCTGTGGAGATATGGCGCTGCTGCTTGGGTTCTATGGGAACCGCCTCCTTTGGTCCATATAAAAGATACGGCCTTACGCCGTAACACGAAAATGCACAATGCTATAGAATGGATTATACCACAAAACGGCAGCAAAAAAGTACAGTATCGGACGCAAAATTCACAACTTTCGGTGTTTTTGTCTGTACTGGCGGCCATACTAAGCGTGCAAGGGGGAATTATTATGCAAAACAGACAAATCAGCCCGCGCGGGGTATATCTCGCGCTGCTGGCAGCGGCTGCGGTGCTCTGCCTGGCGGCGGGGCTGGCATGGCTTGTCCGCGGGCAGCACGCAGGCTGCCCCGCCCCGCTACCTGCTGCGGGACTGCGCCGGCCACCCGGCCCTGTATACAGCCGAGGGCACCGGCCCGCTGGCCACCTACGAGGAGATTTACACACACCTCCTGCCGGAGAGCGACGTGCTGGCCCTGCAGCAGGGCGTCTATCTTGCAAACGAGGCCGAGCTGCAGCAAGCGGCTGGAGGATTACGGACTTTGATTCTTGCGTCCGCACCCTTTTTATGGTATAGTATAGGCATCTACCATATATATAAAGGAGCTATTACTATGAGCGAACAGGAAATTCTGAGCGCGGTACAGGATATTTTCCGCGATAATTTTGACGATGATTCCCTTGAGATTACCCGCAGCACCTGCGCCGATGATATCGAGGACTGGGACAGCCTGGAGCAGATCAATCTGCTGACGGCCATTGAAAAGAAGTTCAACATCAAGTTCAAGCTCGCGGATGTCCGCGGCCTGAAGGACGTGGGCGACCTGCTGGATCTGGTTGCACGGATGGTGTGATCCCGCAGGCGGATGCAGACATCTGCCCCCCACATAAATAATTTTATGGCGGCAATTTTGCCGCCTTTTTCCAATGATACAAAGGAGTCCTGCCATGAATCACTATACGCTGGCGGAAATGACCCCCGGCCTGACCGAGGAATTTACCGTGACGGTCACGCCGGAGATGATGGACGCATTCCGCGCCATCACCGGGGATGTCTCCCCCATCCACATGGATGCCGACTATGCCAAGGGGCGCGGCTTTCCGGGCCGGGTCGTCTACGGTATGCTGGGCGGCCAGCTTCTTTTCGACACTGGCAGGCGTCTACCTGCCCGGAGAGCATTGTCTGCTCCACGGCGTTGAGTGTAAATTTGCCAAGCCCATCTTCATCGGGGATACGCTGACCGTGAAGGGGACCGTTGTCTCTGTCAGCGAGATCGGCAGCGAGGCCGAAATCAAAGCAGTCATCACCAACCAGGACGGCAAGCGCGTGACCCGCGGCATCATCAAGGCCGGATTGGCAAAATAACAGCTCCGCCGGGGCTGCTTTGCCCGCGGCGATTTCTGAGGAGAAAAACCATGGCTTATACCTATCTTATCACCGGTGCCACCAGCGATGTGGGCCGTGCGCTTATCGAACGTCTGCTGGCCGATGCGCCGGATGCCACCGTGCTGGCCCAGGGCTGCGGCGATCTGGAAAAGCTGGCTGACCTGTGCAGCCGCTTCCCCGGTCAGGTGCGCCCCTTTGACGTGGACCTTTCCGACCGTGCCAAGGTGGACACTTTGTGCAGGTGCTGGCATCGGCCGCCCGCGCCGACCCATTTCATCCATCTGCCCGCCCTGCCGGTCGTGAATGCCAAGTTCAAGGCCTTTGACCAGACCCGCTTTGACCGCGATCTGGAGATTCAGGTGCACAGCGCCGTGCGCATCTGCCGCGCCGTGCTGCCCGCTATGGCCAAGGCCAAATTCGGCCGCGTGCTGTTCATCCAGACCAGCTATACCATCGGCTGCCCGCCCAAGAACACTGCCGCCTACGTCATGGCCAAGAGCGCCCTCGGCGGGCTGGTCAAGAGCCTTGCCGTGGAGTATGCCCGCTTCGGCGTCACGGTCAACTGCGTGGCCCCCAGCATGATGGAGACGAATTTCCTGAAGGACACGCCCGACCTGATTGTGCAGGCTGCCGCCGAGGAAAACCCGATGGGCCGCAACGCGACCCCCGCAGACGTGGTGCCCGCGATGGCGTTCCTGCTCTCTGACGAGGCGCGTTTTATCACCGGCGTAACGCTGCCGGTCACGGGAGGGTCGGCCATTGTCTGAGACAACGTTCCGGCTGGCGCGTCTGGGCGAGGACGCTGCCATCATTGATTTTATCAACGACAATTTTGACATGCGCCTGCCGCTGCTGAACCGGCCCCGAGTTGTACCACCACTACTACGCAGGGCCGCAGCGGTGTGCCCCAGTTTGCCGTGGCGGAGGAGGACGGCCAGTACGTCAGCGCGGCCGGGTACATATTGCCAACACCCGGCGCCGCCCCGATGTCTGGGTCAGCGTCTGGGTGGCCGCCAAGGGCCACAACGGCGTGGGGCTGGAGCTGATGAACGCCCTGCCCGGCTTCTGAACGCCGATGTGGTGGCCTGCAACAACATCCGCCCCAACACCTGCACCTTCTATCAGTTCCTCGGCTGGCAGGCCGAACGGCTGCCCCACTACTACCGTCTGGGTCGGCGCCGCGCCTACTATCTGGCCAAGCCCCTGCGCTATTCCCTGCCCCATGTTCCAGCGCGATTTAGGGCTGGCCAAGGTGGAGAGCGCCGCGGACCTGCTCCCGCTGGGTATGCCCGCCACGCCCCACACACCGCGCAAGGATGTGTGGTACATGCGGCGGCGGTATTCCACTACCCGCATTTCAAGTATGATGTGTGGGCCGCCTGCGAGAACAACAAGCTGCTGGCCTATGTCGTGACCCGCACAGTCTCCGCCGAGGAAACCGGCTGCGCCGCCGTGGTGCGGCTGGTGGATTTCATCGGCGAGGACACCGTTCTGCCGCGCCTTGGCGCCGCGCTGGACGCCATCCTGAACCACGCAGGTGCCGAGTACATGGACTGCTACAACGCCGGTATACCGGCGGATGTCTGGCTGGCCGCCGGTTTTACCGAGCGCGTTGAGGGCGATGGTTGCATCATTCCCAACTACCTGACCCCGCCCCTGCATGAGAACACCGAATATTACTACTTTACAAACAAGCCGGAGAATTTCGTCATGTTCAAGGCCGATGGCGACCAGGACCGACCGAACCTGAAAATAAACCAGAACACCCGCTGCGAAGGCCGCCGCGTACCCCGTTTCGATACGCCCGCGCCCGCGCCGATTTAATATCTTTTGCTTCAATGGTAAGGTGAAAACTTTTTGTCTTGATAAGCCCGTTGTTGCCGCGTTCAAGCTGTGTTTGCAGCATTTCGGTGTATTCGGCTCTGATACTGTCAAAGTCGTCATTCTGTGGGGCAATCGTGATACTGCTCTTGAAATCCTCCTTGTTCGCATGGCGGCTGATTATGAAAGCTGCACACTGATAAAGCGTCAAAAGAGTTATAAATCGCAAAGTGCATAAATCGGCGCGAGTTTGCCATCTGCACGGACTTTTTCCGCCATTTCGCCGGAGATTTTCTGCCACCTTGTCGGGACTCCTTGCCACCCGGACAATTTTCTAAATAATGAAAGAGGCACGAGCAAAAATGCCGTGACTACTTTCAAGGAGGTCCATCGAAATGACGGACTACAGGAAAATTCTTATGCTTCGAAGTATGGGGTGCAGCCAACGCGAAATGGAACGCAATAAGATCGCATCCCGCGAAACCAGCAAGGCAGTATTTGAAACTGCGGATCGACTTGGGATTTGCTGGCCTCTCGATGATGACATTACCAATGCCGATCTAGAACGGTTGCTCTTTCCAAACAAGTACAAGAATGCTTGTTTGTATGTTGAACCTGACTACCAGTACATTCACCGGGAACTGGCTAAGCCTGGTGTAACGCTGACTTTACTGTGGGAGGAATACCGCAGCAAGTGTTACGAGACCGGAAAGACACCTTTATATGAGCACGCAATTCGGTGACAAATATCGAAAGTGGGCACGCGTCACCAAAGCGACCATGCGTATCCAACACAAACCCGGATACGCTATTCAAGTTGATTGGGCCGGCGATACGATTCCCATCTATGATTCTGTCACAGGTCAACAGAGTTCTGCCTATCTGTTTGTGGCCGTATTACCCTGCAGCTATTACGCCTACACGGAAGCCTGCGCTGATATGAAAACGGAGAACTGGTTGAATTGCCATGTTCATGCGTTCAACTATTTCGGCGGCGTAACAAGACTCTTGATTCCCGATAACTGCAAGACAGCAACGTCCTCCAATACCCGGTACGATACAGTCCTCAATCGCAGCTACCAGGAACTGGCCGACTATTACGGCACTGCTATTGTTCCGGCCCGTGTGCGCCGTCCGAAGGACAAAAGTTCGGCAGAGGCCTCTGTTCGCTTTGCAGAAACTTGGATTATTGCTGCGCTGCGTGACCGCAAAGTTCTTTTCCCTGCAAGAAGTCAACGAGGCTGTTACCCTGAAAAGCTGGAAGAACTGAACGGTCGGGAGTTTCAACAGCGCACCGGCACGCGCCGCAGTGCTTATCTGGAGGAAGAACAGCCTTATATGCTGCCTCTGCCCGCAACGCCGTTTGAATCAGCGGTCTGGTCTGTCGCAAAAGTGCCCAATGATTATTTGGTTTCCGATGGCAGGAACAAATATTCTGTGCCGTATAACCTGATTGGCGAAAAAGTCGATGTCCGCGTCACAAAAAATTTGGTAGAAGTATACTACCACGGCAGTCGGGTGGCCAGTCACCGGCGTTTACAGACGCTACAGCGTGATCCTCTGGTAAAAAACTGGAGCATATGCCGGAGACCCACCAAAAGTATCTGACCTACAATGAGGACGACTTCAAGGTTTGGGCTATGTCTGTTGGCCCTATGACGGAACATGTGGTGGATTTCTTTCTTGAATCCGGCAAAGCTCCGGAACAAGGCTACAAGACCTGTGCAAGCCTTACCAAATTAGAGAACGGTATGGCAAGGAACGTTTAGAGAGAGCTTGCGCTCGTATTCATGCTTATGGTACGACGCCGTCTATTCGCAACATTAGCAGTATCCTGAAAAGCAAACAGGATGTGAAAGCAAAGACTTCTACTGCTCAAGAACAGTCCTCGAACACGGCTCGTTACGGTATTACGCGCGGTGCCTCCTACTTTGCGAATGGAGGTGAGCACAAATGAACCAGCAGACGATTGATATGCTTACTGATATGAAACTGAGCGCCATGGCAGCGGAGTTCGCCGCGCAGTTGAAAGATTCTTCTTTTAATGCTCTGAGCTTCGAGGAACGTTTCAGCATGGCGGTAACAGCCGAATGGAACAAACGGCAGACAAACAAAGTAAATCGTTTGATTAAAAAGCTCACCTTGGGGCTCCGTCCGCCACGGTGGAAGGTATTGAATATTACGAAGACCGCAAGCTGGACAAATCCCAGATGCTACGGTTATCTACCTGCAAATACATTGACGAGGGACACCATGTGATTCTTGAAGGTGCTTCCGGAAATGGAAAAACGTATATTGCCTCTGCTCTCGGAAATGCGGCCTGCCGCCGCTTCAAGAAGGTTACTTATATCCGGATGCCGGAACTGCTGGATGAGTTGACTATTGCGCGCAGCAGTGGCGAGCTGAAAAAGCTGCTAGCCTCTTACAAGAAAGTCGACCTTCTGATTTTGGACGAATGGCTGATTCGTCCTCTTACCCCACAGGAGTCTTATGACCTGTTGGAAATTGCAGAAGCTCGCAGTCAACGCTCAATGATTTTCTGAACCCAATAACAGCCTGTGGGATGGTATACACGAATCGATTCAAATCCGGAGTCTGACAGTCCGATTTCAGAAGCGATTATGGACCGTATTGTCCACAATTCGTATAAAATTCTGATTGAGGGGCGTGTCTCAATGCGAGAGCGCAAAGGGCTGAAAAGCATCTATGCAGGAAGGTGGTGCGGACAATGGCTAAATGTCCGTACAATTCGTCCTCCTCTGAGTACTGCGAGATTGAGGTTCAGCTGGAAGTCGCCAAAGTTGCAGAGAATGAGGCTACCGAAACGTTCCACGAGATGGATGCTGAAATCCGCAGGCTGTTGCAGCGCATTGAGCTTTTGGAAAAAACGTTACAGCAGTACAATATTCCGATACCCGAAGTAGAAGATTAGTATCTCCGAGCTCTGTCGGTGGGATTGCCGGCAGAGCTTTTTGGTGGAAGGGGGCCGGCGAGGTGGCGGAAAGTCTCCGATGCTGTGGCAGGTTTTCTCCGTGCAGATGGCAAACTCGCGCCGATTTATGCACAAAGGGCTTCAAAAATGGCGGTCTTGTCGTCCGGCTGCGCAAGCTGATAGTTAATATCTTCAAACTCAATGCGCGGAATACCGCCCGTTTGCAAGGCGGCAAATCCCGTCCTTATACACTCGTTCAAACGGTATGCTGTCCTGCGCCGTATGGGGCTTCCGTCGCCCTTTGACTGCCGGATAAAGCGCGTCGATCTGTTTCTTTTTCCTGCCGCGTAAGTTTACGCTTTTTTGTTTTGGGTCTTTCCCTTTTCGCTTTGACAATCGCCCGTACCTCCTTATCTAATCGCTCCTGCCGCGCAAGGGCGGTATAAAAATTGTTGGTCTGATAAGGTCGCTCTTTGGGGCGAAGAAACTTCACTTCCACAAATTGCCGTATAATCACTTCCAGCGGTTGCCCGTTCTTCTCGTACATAGCGAGTAGGAACATGGGCAGCATGGCAAGCACCATGCACAAAGCCGCCGTTGTCGTTCCCGCGCTGTCCTTTGTCAAAAAGAATAGCGGTAGCCCGATAGCCACCGCCGCGCCGAAACAGAGTAATTGTCTTTTGGTAAGGTTGAACATAACCTTGCTTTTGATTTTGGTTAAATCTTTGGGACGGTTACATACGCCATTTCAAACCTCCTCGTATTATAAAGTAGTAGTTATTAGAGTCCCTCTCCAAGGACAAAAATGCTACAATAC
>VOFK01002539.1_pt1 | contig 40323 bp, 56 predicted proteins | sample 5384121 | NCBI WGS metagenome assembly VOFK01 (sample SAMN12384730, study PRJNA508395) | human gut metagenome | isolation source: healthy gut J | host: Homo sapiens | reverse complement strand
CTCATTACTTCGTTCAGTTGTATTGCTTGTCGTATCAGTGGTATTCTGCGCATTTCCAGAGTGGGTTTATGATGCATCCTCGTGCCTGGAGCCTGCACGACTGGGCGGAAGGTGTACTGAAGGGGTGGGGTGGGTGCCCGTCGATGATGTCATTCGGCATGCCGGCTTTCGCCCGTAATGCTGATAAAGTTTTCTTCTTAGGTGGCATTGACTCTTGGCGTATGATTGTGAATACTGATTACAGCATGCCGTTAGTTCCCGAAAGCTATCCGCGCGTGTGTGGATTTCCAGCGTGGAGGTAGAGTGGGAAGGAGAGAGTCTTTGCTCACAATGGAGCTACCACATGGAGATTGATTATCTCAACTATTAGGGAGTGTGATGCGTTTTTGTTTTGTCTATCTGTCAGTCTTTTAACAGACAGTAATCGTGCATAAATGCTAATTTGTCAGCCTCTGCCGTTAACCGCTGTTAAGTCCCAAATATTCACTGTTAAAAAGAGAACAAAAAAGAGTGACAAGCGGAATAACAGAACGATTTTTTTGTCGTTATTTTAACGTCAGAATGTTAAATGAGATTTGAATATTAACAATTAAAGAAAATAGAAAGTAATATGAAACAGACAACAAAAAACATCCTTGAGTTGCAGCCATTGTAGTTCTGAGTGCAGGAGTGGCCGGTGTTACCACTTATAAGATGCAGAATAAGGAAAAAGTCTACATTCAGCGAATTGTTCCAGCAGAACCCTAATAATTTACGGTTGGCTGCTTATAACGCGACGGATGCGCAGCCTGTTGACCTGACGCAAGCGGCAGAAAGTTCGGTTCATGCCGTAGTACATATACGTGCCAAACAGTTGAGCAAGACTCAAACCGTACAAAGGCATGCCCGGATATTTTTGCCTTCTTCTTCGGTGACGGTCGCGGACAGCAGCGTCAGATACAGACCCAGCCGCGCGTAGGTTTCGGCTCCGGCGTGATTATTTCCAAAGACGGCTATATCGTAACCAACAACCACGTGGTTGAGGGTGCTGATGAAATTACCGTGAAACTGAACGATGACCGCGAACTGAAAGGCCGCATCATCGGTACTGACCCCAGCACTGACCTTGCGCTGATTAAGATTGAGGGTGACGATTTCCCCCACAGTACCGGTAGGCAACTCCGACGAACTGAAAGATAGGTGAGTGGGTGTTGGCGGTAGGTAACCCGTTCAACCTGAACTCTACCGTAACAGCCGGTATCGTCAGTGCGAAAGGCTCGTGCCATCGGCGCAACGGCGTCCAACGGACAGGCTGCGAATATCCAGTCCTTCATCCAGACGGATGCTGCCATCAATCAGGGCAACAGTGGCGGTGCGCTGGTTAATGCAAGAGGTGAGCTGGTAGGTAATCAACGCCATGTTGTATTCACCGACAGGTGCATACTCCGGCTACGGCTTTGCAATCCCCACCAGCATCATGACAAAAGTTGTGGCTGACCTGAAACAGTTTGGTACAGTGCAACGCGCTTTGCTGGGTATTACCGGTACTACACTCGGGCACAGACCTGCAAATGGACGAAAGACTGGCTGAGGAAATGAAGAAGAAAAAGCCGACGAACTCGGAGTGAAGGAAGGTGTCTTGGTTGCCGAAGTTGTAGAAGGCGGTTCTGCTGCCGGTGTGTTGAAGTCGGATGACGTTATCGTCGGTATTGACGGTAAGAAGGTGCATAAGTTCAGCGACCTGCAGGAGGCTTTGGCTAAACATCGTCCGGGTGACAAGGTGAAAGTCAAAGTGGTTCGTGACAAGAAGAGAAGGTATTTGAGCTGACGCTGAAGAACTCTCAAGGCAATACGAAAGTAGTGAAAGATGCCGGAATGGAACTGTTGGGTGGCAGCTTTCAAGCCTGTATCTTCCGAATTGAAGAGACAACTTAACTTGGGTTACGGTTTGGAAGTAACCGGAGTATCCAACGGTAAAATGGCAGATGCCGGTATTCGCAAGGGATTCATCATCCTCAAGGCGAACAATGTGCAGATGAAGTCGGTGGAGGACTTGGAGAAAGTGCTGAAAGCTGCCACTCAGTCTCCCGATCAGGTATTGTTCATCACCGGTATGTTCCCATCGGGTAAGCGTGCAAGCTATGCTGTGGATTTAACTCAGGAATAACAGAAACAGGCAAATAGGTAAGAAGATTGTAATATAAGCAAAGAAAGATGAAAAAGAGGGTGTTGGCAAATACTTGTCAATACCCTCTTTTTGTTATGTAAAGGTATAAATAAGGTGAAAAAGTTTCGGCAAGTTAGTGTTGTAATAAATAATTTGTCGTAACTTTGCAACCCAAATCTGTATTATAAGAATGAGACAACTAAAAATTACCAAAAGTATCACTAACAGAGAGAGCGCTTCTCTTGACAAGTATTTGCAGGAAATCGGTCGCGAAGACCTCATTACAGTCGAAGAAGAGGTAGAGCTCGCTCAGCGCATCCGCAAGGGTGACCGTGTTGCACTGGAGAAATTGACACGTGCCAATCTGCGTTTCGTTGTATCTGTAGCCAAACAGTACCAGAACCAGGGTTTGAGTCTGCCCGACTTGATTAACGAGGGTAATTTAGGGACTGATTAAGGCTGCCGAAAAGTTCGATGAGACACGTGGTTTTAAGTTCATCAGTTATGCAGTATGGTGGATACGTCAGTCCATTTTGCAGGCTTTGGCAGAGCAGTCGCGTATTGTGCGTCTTCCTTTGAATCAGGTAGGTTCACTGAATAAAATCAGTAAGGCTTTCTCCAAGTTCGAGCAGGAAAACGAACGCCGTCCGTCTCCCGAGGAACTTGCCGATGAACTGGAAATCCCTGTTGATAAAATCTCTGATACGCTGAAGGTTTCCGGCCGTCATATTTCGGTAGACGCACCTTTCGTTGAAGGAGAAGATAACAGCTTGCTTGATGTGCTGGTCAATGACGACTCTCCTATGGCCGACCGCTCTTTGGTGAACGAGTCTCTTGCGAGGGAAATTGATAGAGCTCTTTCTACGTTAACCGATAGGGAAAAAGAAATCATACAGATGTTTTTCGGTATCGGACAGCAGGAAATGACATTAGAGGAAATTGGCGACAAATTCGGTCTCACACGTGAGCGTGTCCGCCAGATTAAGGAAAAAGCAATCAGAAGATTAAGACAAAGTAATCGTAGCAAATTGCTCAAATCTTATTTGGGATAAATAAGAATATCAGTTTCTGACAAATAAAAGAAATTAAGAAAACCGGTTTGTCCGACATGGACAGCCGGTTTTTTTCTATCTTTAAGTGAGATAAGAGGCATTTCTGCATAAAAAATAAGCGGGCTTATTTTGTTCTGCTTTCGGTTTACATTATCTTTGCCCCAATAAAATAAACCAATAGAAGTTATGAAACACGTAAAAATAGTATTTGCAGTGATGCTCGTATTTACTTTATGTACGGCATTTACAATGAAAAGTCATAAGCCTGTTTATGCTTTTGGCATAGCGGCTTCCTTCAACGATTCGGTGGTGTATTGTACGGAAATCCAGGTATTGGACAGTACGGTATTGGACAAGAACGGCTTTCTGCCCAAGCGCGACCTGTACAGCTATCAGTTGAAAAACTATCTGGAATATGACTTGAAGAAACCCGATTATACTTGTATGATCTATTTTAGTGAGAGTAAAAAGAAGCTGGAAAAGGAAAGCTGTTAAAGTGAAAGCAAAGTATAAGAAGGGGTACAATGGCGCTGCAGACTATTGCGCCGGATAAGTTTAGTTTTAAGAAACCGGAAGAGTGATGTTAAATCCGGATTATACGAATGACTATGAGACTGAAACTTTATACCCTGTTGTGCATATCTTTCCTTTTTGATATTTACAGCTTTTGTAATCAGGACGACGATCCTGTACCCCGGCAGAGAAAGTTACACGAACAGTATTAGCCTATATAATGGCGGATAACAGCTTGTCGGGTTTTGCATCAATTGATATTGATGAAATGATGAAAGGAATGGAGGCTGTCGATGCTTCGCTGTACAATCTTTTGGTTTATGTGGACGACGCGAGCCGGGCGGGTGCCCAGTCTTATAAGTTTCCTACGCTCTATCGTTTGTCGAAGGATAAAAATGGAAATGTGGTAAAAGAGACTGTAAAAAGGAATATAAGGAGCAAAGTCTCTACTGATCCTGCTGTGATGCAAGAGGTTCTTAAGCGCGCTTTTACTGAATATCCTGCGGAAAGTTACGGTCTGGTGCTTTGGTCTCATGGCGAGGGCTGGATCCCAATCTTTTGCCTCTTGCAAAGCAAAGAAACTTCTACCCAAGTTGGGTAGGAGAGGACACTACCGGCGGCACTACTTATTTGAATATATCCGATATTGCCGCCATATTAAGCGAATTCCCCGCTTCGATTTTTATTCTGTTCGATGCCTGTTTCGGACAGACGGTAGAGGTGGGCTTACGAACTGCGCAATTGCACAGATTATGTAATCGGTTCACCTACGGAAATACCGGGACCCGGCGCACCTTATGAGTCGGTTGTGCCGGCTATGTTCAAGGGAACCAATGTGGGTGGAGATAGGAAAAGCGTATTATGAACCTTATGAGAAGTTGTATACCGGAGTTAGTCCCTCTATGACTTGGACAGGCGGGGTTGCTATTTCCGTTATAGATTGTGCGGCTTTTGGATGAGTTGGCTTCTGTGACGAAACAAACAATAGCGAAGAATGAACTGAATGTCGGCGAGATCTATAATTATGACCTGCGAAGCAAGTACAGTAAAAAAACTATGTGGGATATTATGATATGAAACAGTTGATAGAACGCCTGTCTTCTGATGTAACGGCATGGACTTCTGCCGCCGATAAAGCAATTGTCTATTGGAGAGCTACCCCCAAGAACTATTCGGGTATGATACACGCGATGTTTCCTGTTCCCAAGAAACGACTTGCGGCGCAACTCATTACATTCCAATGGAAAGCGCTCCAGCCGCTATGGCCGCATACCGTTCTACCGCTTGGTATACTGCTGCCGGTCTTGATAAGATAGGGTGGTAATACACTCCCTGTTTTGTTCGCCTTGTAGAAGTAGCTGCCGCATCTTCCGATATGCTCCATAACAGCGTGACGGATGGAATTCATTTTTATCCTTTTGTGCACTACTCAATCTATAAATACCTATATTTGCCCCCGTTATTGTAACCTTAAAAGCAACTGCTGATGTCCTTGTTTGTTTCACTGACACCGGATATGGATGATGAAACTCTTTTTCGCCAAGGTAGAGCGGGGAGAGATGTGGAAGCATTCACTGTGGTCTATAATAAGTACCACAAACTGCTTTATGTGCTGGCCTATCGCTATCTGATGGACAAGGCTATGGCGGAGGATGCGGTGCAGCATGTCTTTACGCGTTTCTGGGAGTTCCGTTCGGAGCTTCGCGTAGGCATCAGCCTGAAGAATTACCTCGTGACGATGACGAAGAATCATATTCTGAACGTAATCCGTAATGAGAACAATGCAATTGCCAAGAATTATGAGATAGCGCAGAGCATCCCGAGTATGAAGATACACTGATAGAGAATCTGGAGAAAGAAAGAAATGATGTCGCTTTGTTCTATAAGGCCTTGGACAAGTTGCCGCCCCAAAAGCGTGAAATCTGCCTGATGAAAGTGCGCGACGAACTTACCAACCCGGAAATAGCCGAACGTATGCAGGCTCTCCGTCAATACAATCAAAACCCATTACTCGGAGGCGTTGAAACTGTTGCGTGCACATCTGCATAAATTGCTAATATTTGTTACATATCTCACCCTGTTGAAGTATTTAAGTGTCCTTTTATACTATGGATAATAAGATGATGAATAAACCCACCGAAGAACAGATACGGGGAAGTACTTGCCGGAACATCTACCCTGAAACAGCCCGTCTCGTGGCGCAATGGTTTGCTACGGATGAAGGAACGGACTATTTGTCCCGAAGCATGGATTGCGACGTGGAGCAGGTGAAACTTGGTTATGAAGAACTTTACGTGGACCACGAGATAGCGTCAGATGAGTTGTTTGCCCGCATCCGCAGGAATATCCGTAGGAAGCGTGTCCGCCGGATAGTTTTCCGGGTGGCTGCGGTATTGATACCGTTTGTTGTGCTGGCAGGCTTGGTTGTGCAGTTGGACAAGCGGGTGGACTTGTTTGGCGGCTCCGGCTACGAAGAAATCTATGTGGCGAAGGGCGAGCGTCTGCAAATGATGTTTCAGGACGGTACGCGCGTATATATCAATTCGGATTCCCGCTTGAAGTATCCCAAGAAGTTTGCTCTTTCCAGTCGTGAGGTCTATTTGGAAGGTGAAGCCTATTTTTGTGGTGTCCAAGAATCCTGCCCGTCCTTTCATCGTCAATCTGAACGGGCCCGCCATCCCATGTATTGGGAACTTCGTTTGATGTCAATGCCTATCCCGATAATAAGAATATTACCGTATGTCTGGATGAGGGGCATATCAATCTCATGCTTCCTTCGGACAAGAAATATCCGGTGCGGCCCGGTGAAAGGTTGGTTTATAATCGCGACGACGACCGCTGCACCATTTCCCGAAACAGCGACACCCGCTTTTCCTCTTTATGGAAAACAAATGTGATCGCTTTCAAAGACACTCTCTGGCGGAGGTTATCAAAGTGCTGCACCGCTGGTACAATGTCAACTTTAAAGTGGAGAACCAAGACGCTTGGAATGTATATTTCACGCTGACTTCTGAAAAATACACTTCTTGAAAAGTTTTGCGCGATTTGGAGAAGATTGCTCCGCTGCACTTCCGCTATGACGAAGTCGAAAAGGAAGTGACTGTCACCACTAAATAATTTTTTAGATAAAAAGATAGATTTTCTCACCCGTTCGGGAGTCTTGTGTGTCTACTTAGTATAAAGAGAATTTTATACTATTGCTAATCTAAAATTAAAGTTATGAAACACAAGATTCTGCTTGTTCTGCTTTTAAAGGCTCTATGGCTTGTATCACAGCCACTGCTCAAAAGGTTTCAATGGATTTCCGGCAGGTGAAACTGGCGAAGGTCTTTGATGCCATTACCCAACAGACCGGACTGACGGTGGCATACAGCCGTCCGACGGTGAATCCCGATAAACTTGTAACTGTCCGGGCCGATGAAGAAGAACTTGCCCATGTGCTTGACAGATTACTGGCGGGCATGGGTGTCACTTACGAGATAAGCGGGAAGAAAGTCTACCTGAAAGCAAAAGCCGCTTCGGAAGCCACACACCAAAGCGGGAAGGTGAAAAAGATTTCCGGCGTAATCGTCGACGAGAAAGGAGAGCCCGTAATAGGTGCGAGCATTGCCGTAAAAGAACTTCTTTGGGAACGATTACAAATGTTGACGGAGAATATACCTTGATGGGTGTTCCCGAAAAAAAGCGGAAGTTGTTATCTCATTTATCGGTTATAAAACACGAACTTTCTCGGCCGGAGACAAAGCGCTCGCCAACATAACCCTGAAAGAGGATAGTGAACTGCTGGAAGAAGTGGTGGTCGTGGGCTATGGCGTCCAGAAGAAGAGATGTGTCCACTTCCATATCTTCGGTGAAAGCGGAGGATATAGCCAAAGACATCTGCTTCGGTTTCCGCCAGGCATTGGCAGGAAAGATGCCGGGTGTACAGGTGACTACTCAAGCGGTGATCCGGAAGGGAACGTAAGTATCCGTGTTCGTGGTATCAGTACGGTTAATGCCGGTAGTGATCCTCTTTATATTATTGATGGCGTGCCGGTGGAACGTGGCTTTGCCAATCTCAACAACAACGACATTGAGTCGGTAGAAGTGTTGAAAGACGCTTCTTCTGCCGCTATCTATGGTAGCCGCGGTTCCAATGGCGTTATTATTATTACGACCAAACAGGGGCAGTCGGAAAAAGTGAAGATACAGTATGACGGCTATTACGGCATACAGAATGTATCGAAGAAACTTGATATGATGAACGCCTACCAGTTTGCAGAGTTTGCCAAGGACGGTCACGATAATGCCTATCTGGATGCCAATCCGGGAGAACTTCGCCCGATGATCCGAACGGCATGCGTCCCAACTCTTGGGAACGTATCCCCTACCGAACTGTTTCCTTATCTGAACGGTGACCGCGGACTGACGGACACTGATTGGCAGGATGCCATTTTCCGTACTGCCGGTACGCAAAGCCATAATATCTCTGTTTCAGGACGTGGAAAACGGTCGGCTATTTCGTATCGGCCAATTATTACGATAAGGAGGGTGTCGTTATCAATTCCGATTTCAAGAAATACAGCATGCGTATGAATCTTGACGGACAGTATAAGAAATTCAAGTTTGGAGTTAATTTCTCTCCCGTCTTATTCAACTTCCAATCGTGTAGATGCATCGGGGAGCAGGTGGCGTTGTACAGTTCTGCACTGATGATGCCGCCCGTATGGCCTGTGTATAATGCCGACGGAAGCTATAATTATCAGGGAAACGGTTACTGGAGAATCGGGAACGATTATCAGCATAACGCCATATTGAACCCCGTTGCAATGGCAAACCTGCAATCGGATGTTGTGGACCGCATGGCGATTGTCGGAAAGGTATTTGCGGAAATAGAGTTCTTTAAAGGACTGACCTATAACATTTCTTTCGGCGGGGATTATTACGGTTCGCACAACGATACGTATCGCTCGTCGGAGTTGCCGCTGCTGGGACAGAAGTATTATGACACGAAGTCCAATCCCATAGCTTACAGCTCTTCCGGATTCTACTTCAACTGGTTGATAGAAAATAAGGTAAATTACAATACAACCATTAATGAGGATCATTCCCTGAACCTCGTACTGGTGCAGTCTGCACAGAAAGAAACTTATAAGGGTAACAACGTGACGGCTACCGATTTCCCGAACGATTATATCCAGACTATTGGAGGTGGTACGGTGACGAAAGGAAACTCCGACAAGACGCAATGGAGCATAGCATCTTATCTGGCACGTGCCCAGTATAGCTATAAAGGTAAATACATGGCTTCTGCCGCTATACGAGCCGACGGTTCTTCCCGTTTCGGAAAGAATAATCGTTGGGGATATTTCCCGTCAGCTTCTGCTGCATGGAGAATCAGCGGTGAGGATTTCTTTCAGAATGCCAAGGCGCTCTCTTTCATAGACGATCTGAAGATAAGGGCCAGCTACGGTGTTACCGGTAACTTCCAGATAGGCAATTACGATCATCTTTCACTGATGGCGCTCGATAATTACATACTTGGAACAAATAACGGCCAACTCGTTTACGGGTACAAACCCAATACCATTAAAAATGAGGATTTAAGCTGGGAAAAGAATGCGATGGTCAATGCCGGTATCGATGTGCAGATGTTTAAAGGATTGCTCGGCGTCACGGTGGATTATTACAACACCAATACTTCGAACATGCTTCTGAACGTCCCTGTTCCCCACCTGACCGGATATAGCACTGCATTGATGAATATCGGTAAAGTGAATAATAGGGGATGGGAAGTTGCTTTGACTTCCCAGAAGAACTTCACAAAGGACTTTGGATATTCATTCAATGCCAACTATTCAACCAATACGAACGAGGTGAAGGCTTTGGGGCCCGGTGACGCTCCCATTATCTCTACCGGAAGCGTAGATCATGCTTATTATATCACCAAAGTGGGCGAACCCATCGGATGTTATTATCTGTTGGTGCAGGATGGAATTTTCTCCAATGAAGAAGAACTAAAAAAGTATCCTCATTTCAGCAATACCCAGCCGGGAGATTTCCGCTTTGTGGATGTAGACGGGGATGGAGTGATGGATTTGGATAAAGATCGTACAATCGTGGGTAACTATATGCCCGATTTTACGTATGGTTTCGGTGGAAAGGTATGGTATAAGGGGATTGACCTTGACTTTAACTTTCAGGGTGTCTATGGCAATGAAATCTTGAATCTGAACAGGAGGTATATCGACAATATGGAAGGCAATGTGAATGGAACAACAACGCTTTGCTTTGGACCGTTGGAAAAAGCGCTGATAATCCGGGAAACGGCCAGGTGAATCGTGCAAACCGCAAATCGAAAGGGTATAACGGAAGAACCTCTACTTGGCATCTGGAAGACGGATCTTACCTGAGATTGCAAAATGTCACTTTAGGATATACACTGCCTCAGCAGCTGACTCGTCATTTCTTTGTTGAGAAGCTGAGGATTTATGTGTCGGGACAGAATCTTTGGACATCCACCGATTATAGCGGATATAATCCGGAAGTTAATGCACGCCCCGGCAACTCACTCTCACCGGGCGAAGATTATGGAACGTATCCATTGGCAAGAACCTTTTTGTTCGGTTTGAATATAACTCTTTAATTACCTTTCTAAAAGATATGAGATATGAAAAAATATGAACTCTTTCTAATATTGTCAACCGCTTTCCTGTCGGTGTCCTGTACGGATAGTTTTTTGATTTGGAGCCGAGCAGCAGTGTGCCTACGGACAAAGTTTATAAAACGGCCGAAGATTTCAATGTAGCGGTCATCGGATGTTACTCAAAACTGCAAACGCAGGTGAACTTTTTACAGAATGTTGTGAATACCGAAGTGATAACCTGTATTTAAGTGCTCCCACCACCGGTACGCAAGACCGGTACGACATGAACCAGTTTTCCGATAAACCATCGAACGGTATTCTGCAAAATGCCTGGGCTAACTTTAACAATGGTGTATACCGCTGTAATTTAGTGCTGGATAAAATCGACGGGGCGGATTTTTTAATGAAACGTTGAAAAAACAGTATAAGGCCGAGGCGTTCATACGGGCCCTAACGTATTTTAATATGTATCGCTTGTGGGGTGGAATACCGATGACCGACAAAGTTGTAACAGTTTCCGAGGCTTTAGCTATCGGACGTAGTTCGGAACAGCAGGTTTACGATTTCCTGACCGGTGATCTGAAACAGATAATAGATGATAATATGTTACCTCAGTCGTATACGGGCAATGAAGTGGGACGCGTCACTTTGGGGGCTGCCAAAGCGCTTTTGGGTAAAGTGTATCTCACTTTCCATAAATGGGAGGAAGCTTGAGGGATATTCTATCTCAGGTTATAGGCAAATACAGTTTGATGGCTTCTCCTGATAAAGTATTCGATGTGGATAATAAGATGAACAACGAGATCATTTTTGCAGTTCGTTTCAATAAGGAATTAGAAGGCGAAGGACATGGCTATTGGTTTTCTATTACAAACCTGGGAGATGATACTAACCAGACGGAGGCTTTGAAGAAATGCTATTCGGACGCTGATGATAAACGTAAGGAATTGATAGAATATACACAAGTGGAGAGCAAGGTCTTTGTGCTGAAGAAATTTAAAGATACAAAGAGTGCCACTTATAACACTGTGGGTAATGATCAAATTGTTCTCCGATATGCTGATGTCCTGCTTATGTATGCGGAGGCTCTAAATGAAATAGAGTACAGCAATTCGCAGACTTCAGATGCAATGAATGCTCTGAATTCGGTTCACATGCGTTCATGCAGGCTCTTCGATACAGATTGCTGACCTTCCTGATAAAGACAGTTTCCGAAAGGCCATTATGTTGGAACGCCAGCGTGAATTCCCCTATGAAGGACACCGGTGGTTCGACCTTGTACGAATGGGTGGAGCCAAAGATGCCATGAAGGCGGAAGGACATGAAATTCAGGATTATCAGTTCCTGTATCCCATTCCCAAGACAGAGCTGGAGCGTGTCAATACTGAAAAGCTCCTTTGGCAAAATCCCGGATATTGATTTCTTGTTAAACTTAAAAGAAACAGACCATGAAAAAAAAGTAATATATAGTTTGTTATTGGTCTTTGCAGCAGTTTTCATTGCATGTGAAGAAGAACTGCCGAAAGCCAATTTTTGATTTGTATGAGTTGAAATCCCTCGAAGCGACCGCCGGAGATATGAGTGTGATGCTGGCATGGGAAGACTATGAAAACGCCCGTCCGTCCGAATATCTGGTTGTATGGGATGCCGGAAATGCCGGATCTGATGGCGGACAGATGACAGTGGAAGCTTGGTAAAAAAGAGTGTGGTTGTTGAGAATCTGGAAAATGATATGACTTACAGCTTTTTCCGTACAGCCCCATGTTATGCGAACGGGCTGGCCGGTAAGACTTCCGTCAAGAGCACTCCAAAGAATGCACGTTATCCTGTGACCGACCTGTCAGCTACCGCCGGTAGTGAACGGTGCGGCTGAGTTGGACTAAGCCCAACAGCGAACGTTTCACTAACTATCAGATAACGGTGAATCCGGGTGGTAAGGTGATAACGTTGGATGATACTTCCTTGGAGTTTTATGTAGTAGACGGGTTGGTGAATGATACGGAATACACCTTTAGCATGATAGCTTCTTATCCTACTGGAAATTCCGAAGTCGTTGAGGGGCTTCTGCTACTCCGGAAAGTTATTATCTCCTATTTTGATAGACCAATCCGATAAGACGGAATTGATACTTTGGGGAGTCTGCAACGTTTACGCTGAATGATATGTTTTTCATGGGTGGTGATGTTCAGTCGGTAAGCTGGGATTTTGGTGACGGAACAATCTCTACCGAGCTAAGCCCTCAACATGCCTATGGAACTGTTAAAGATAAATATACCGTATCTGTAACTGTGACTTATACAAACGGTACTGCTGATACGGGAAGTATGGATGTTGCAGTGGTGAATTATAAGTGGAATTCGATTGCCTGCAATCGGGTAACTACACCGGATATGTGAAAGTCTCTAATCCTGTATTCTCTCCGGATGGAAAGACAATGTATATTCCTACTTCCACTCCGGCCGGACACTTGTTTGCCATAGATGTGGCTACGGGAGATTTTAAATGGGTATATATGGTATTGATGCGCTTACCATGGCGGGGTGCGTTGGTAGGTGATGATGGAACTGTTTATCAATGTGATGCCACCAATAGAGTATATGCTATCACTCCTAATGGTGATACAAAATGGACTGTACAGTTGGACGGTGCAACAGGCGCTTTTCCTGCATTGTCGAAAGATGGAGTGCTCTATTGTCTTACCAATAAGATTACTTTGTATGCACTCGATACCAAAGACAATGGCAAGATATTATTTCAGGAGACATTAGGTACAGGTGGTAATGGCAGCGCAGTGGCTGTTGACAAAGATGGCAATGTATATGCCGGTACCAGTCTTGGAATTTTCTTTTTCGATGCTTCGGGAGGAAAACGCTTTGAGCCTCTGACAGGCGTCAATGTGACAGAACGTGGTTCATTTGCTTTGAATGGGAATCATTTATATGCAACATTAAAAAAAGCTACCGGTGGACTGATTTCTGTAGATATGGTAACAGGGAAGAAAAAGAATGGACTTATAATTCGGGAATAGGAACAGACTCTTATTTTCCGATAGTGGATAAGAAATGGAGTGGTCTATTTTACAGATAAAGGTGCAAAAAACAAAAATGCGCATGTGTATGCGGTAAATGCTTCGGGAAATTTGGAGTGGTCTAAGGAAATAGGTACCAATCAACAGTTAACTTATAACGGAGTTACATTGGGAGCTGATGGCTACTTGTATGTAGGACATAGCGGAGGAAAGAAAGTGTGGAAGTTGGACACGAACAGTAACGGAGCATTGACAGAGGTGCAAAATGTCGGACAAAATGTGATGGCAGGAGTTACGATCGGTCCGGACAGACGCTTGTATTTTGGTACGGTTGAAAGTAATAATATAGGTTCTGTTAAGGCTGTCACTGTAAACACACTTTCCGAAACATCTTCTTGGAGTATGCGTGGCGGTGATCTTCAAGGTACCAATCGGCAGAAATAAGTATAAATTTAAAGATATAGAAAATCTATGAACAAGATAAGAAAAATACGATATATCCTTTGCTGTTTGTTGGCAGTGGGGATTATGGGGTGCAGTGACGATGATAATAATAGCATTGCAACGGGGTATGAAGGAATACTCGATAACCTTGCCGCATCGGTAAATGCAACGTCGCAGGAGTTGTGGAGTACATCTCCCCTGGTTCTTGATGCGAAGCGTACGGATGCAATGGAGAAACTCCAAGATTACGCAGATAAATGCAAGGCCGACTACTTCAGTGTCTTCCTTTCCGGATATGATCAAACAAGTTTAAATATGGCTAAATCCGATTCCATATTGTATTTTTTATCGTACAGCGTTTGAACGTGTTCTGGATGGTGTGAAAAGCTCTACCGTAGAAAACGGAACTGCACAAATATGGTTGCTTTACAATATGGGATATATAATAAAGACTCCTTCCGGGTGTTTCGGTATAGATATATCTCATCGTTGGGCCGAGGAGTTCGCTCCTTATCTGGATTTCCTGTGCGTTACGCACAAACATTCTGACCATTATAGTAACAATTTGATTCAGGCTATGTATGATTTTGGACAAACCGGTCCTCTCCAATTATTTGCAACCGGTTGCTTCGTATCCATTTTATTCTAAAAAACCGAGGAGTATACGATTGGCAATTTTAAAATTCGCACATGTATTACCAATCACAATGAAGCGAGCCTAAAAAAACTTTGTAACCGTTTTCTATATAGATTGCGGTGACGATGCAGGCGGTTTGACTTTAATACATACAGGAGATTCTAACTTTAAGCCTGTGCAGTATGCTTATATTTACCGATGCCAATGACGTCAATCATCATGTCAATGTTTTGATTCCCCGTTATGCTCCCAATGCGTTGACCGAAAATGATATTATCGGTACCGGGACAGGACAAGTGACTCCTGACTATGTATTGCTGTCACATGTTCTTGAACTTTCGCATGCAGATGAGGAAGATTCCCGATGGACTGTGCAGAGTGCTTGGGAACGTGCTTCAAAGATTAATTGTCAACAAACATATGTGCCTATGTGGGGTGAAAAGTTAGTTTTGGAAAAATGGTAAATTGAACTGATGAAGAAATATATACTTATGACAGTATTGTCCACTCTTTCATTCATTTGCCATGCGCAACAGTATGAAGTGGGGACAACTACTGCCATCTGGAAAAATCCGGTGGCAGCAGATTTTATGGAAGCGAAAATGCAGGGGGTGCATTATATAGAAGTGGCTCTTAACCAGTGTTATCGGGGAGTGCCGGCAGAAGAAGTGATACCTCGTATCAAACTGATGAAGAGTAGGGTGGATAGTGCCGGTATTCAGGTATGGTCTATTCATCTGCCTTTTTCCCGAACCTTGATATTTCGGTTTTGGATGACTCGCTTCGTGCAAAAAATGTTCGTTTCATGGCGCAGATGATAGAGCAATGCGGACAGTTCAAACCGGCCCGGTTGGTTCTGCATCCAAGTTCAGAACCAATAGCGGATAGTGTTCGTGCCCGGCGTATAGTGAATGCGCAGCGTTCTATTATGTACCTGAAACCATATGCCGATCGTATAGGGGCGCAGTTGTGTATTGAAAATCTGCCGCGTACTTGTTTAGGAAATACGCCTGAAGAACTCTTGGAGATTATTTGCGGTATTCCCGGGTGAAAGTTTGCTTTGATACGAATCATTATAGCAAAGGTTCTATTGAGCATTTCATGAAGATATTGGGCCGGCATATAGGAACAATCCATGCTTCGGATTTTGACTTAGTAAACGAAAGCCATTGGCTTCCCACACAGGGAAAAATAGATTGGCAGCGTTTTGTAAAAGAACTGAGAAGCAATGGATATAAGGGAGTATTTATGTACGAGGCTATGAAAGATTGCGAACATGATAAGGCGCGTCCTGTTCCGTCACGTATCTACGAAACTTTTAAAAAAATATAACAGGCAGTGAGTAGTGAATAGCCGTATAATAAATCGTTAAAAGAAATGTTTTATGAAGAAAGTATATTTGTTTTTTATTGTTATGTGTTTGTATCCAGTTGAGCTGGGGGCAGGATAGGGCTACTGAAATCAGAAACACTTTTTTAAGTGGAAATACTTCTCAACTTTTTAGTCGTCGCTCATCGTGCCGATTGGCGCAATGCTCCCGAAAACTCTTTGCAAGGTATTCAGAATTGCATTGACATGGGGGTTGATATGGTGGAAATAGATTTGAAGAAAACAAAAAGACGGGCATCTTGTCCTGATGCATGATAAACTGATTAACCGTACAATGAACGGAAAAGGACGTCCGAGGATTATACCTTGGCAGAATTGAAAGCATTAAGGTTGAAAAACGGCGCCGGTTGTAAAACGCGCCATCAAATTCCTACTTTTGAAGAGGTTATGACTTTATGTAAAGGTAAGATCATGGTGAATGTGGACAAGGGCTATGACTATTTTAAAGAAGCATACGCAATTCTTGAAAAGACAGGTACGGTGGGGCAGTGTGTGATGAAAGCCGGTTTGCCTTACGAGCAGGTGAAGTCTGAAAATGGTGATGTATTGGACAAAAATGATTTTCATGCCTGTTGTGAATTTGCAGAAAGCGGATGCGGAAGCAGTCATAGATAGCTATCTCACGCACATGAGCCCTAAGGCTTTTGAGTTGGTGTTCAACAACGACGGTCCTGAAGTACTGCGTCTGATAGATAAAGTTCGTTCCAGCGGTGCCCGTATCTTCATCAACAGCCTTTGGCCGGAACTCTGTGGGGGTCACGATGATGATCGTGCCGTAGAGCTGCATGAGCCTGATGAGGAGTTGGGGCTGGATCATCGGCCGGGGAGCGAAGCTGATTCAGACTGACCGTCCTGCCCTGTTGCTTGATTATTTGCGAGCGAAAAAATTACACAACTAGCCGTTGTACCTTGTTCTTGGGGAAACGGTACTTTGCCGAGGAGGCATTCCTCACCGGGGAACGTCCCTTCCGATACCGGGAAATCTATTGCCCGGCACCGGGAAGGCATCCGTTCCCCGGTTTCTGAACATTTAAACTAAAAAGTATTATGTTGAAACATTTGATAAGTTTTTACAAGGTTTCCCAGCCGAAGCCTTGTAGCGGGGAGCCTTTGTCCATGCAGCAAAGGAGTTTGAAACGGTTGCAATGGTCCACCTTCCTTTCCGCAACCTTGGGATATGGGATGTATTATGTCTGCCGTCTGAGCCTGAATGTGGTGAAGAAGCCTATTGTAGAGGAAGGTATCTTTTCGGAAACCGAACTGGGCATTATCGGTGCGGTGCTTTTCTTTACCTACGCTGTAGGCAAGTTCACAAACGGTTTTCTAGCCGACCGGAGTAATATCAACCGTTTCATGTCCACCGGGTTGCTTGTGACTGCATTGGTAAATCTTTTCCTCGGTTTTGTGCATTCCTTTATTCTTTTTGCCATTCTTTGGGGCATCAGCGGCTGGTTCCAGTCCATGGGCGCTGCTTCTTGCGTTGTCGGCCTTTCCCGTTGGTTTACTGACAAGGAGCGCGGTTCTTTCTATGGTTTTTGGAGTGCCAGCCATAATATTGGGGAGGCGATGACATTTATCATCGTGGCTTCCGTAGTCAGTGCCTTTGGCTGGCGCTATGGTTTTCTGGGTGCCGGTCTTGTGGGTCTTATAGGAGTTTTGGTCATTTGGCGTTTTTTCCATGATAGCCCGCAGAGTAAAGGTCTTCCGGCTGTCAACGTCCCCCGGGCGAAAAAAGCAATGAACGCTTTGGAAACTGAGGAGTTTAACCGGGCCCAGAAGTCAGTCTTGAAGAATCCTGCTATCTGGATACTTGCTTTCAGCAGTGCTTTCATGTATATCAGCCGATATGCGGTGAATAGTTGGGGTGTGTTCTATTTGCAGGCGGAGAAAGGTTATTCTACGCTTGATGCGAGTTTCATCATTTCCATCAGTTCGGTTTGCGGTATTGTCGGTACGATGATTTTTCGGGTGTTATCTCCGATAAGTTTTCGGTGGTCGCCGTAATATTCCGGCATTGATTTTCGGTCTGATGAATGTGGTGGCTCTCTGCCTCTTCCTGCTTGTTCCCGGTGTACACTTTTTGGTTGGATGCTTTGTCCATGGTGCTTTTCGGGCTTGGCATCGGTGTGCTGATTTGCTTTTTGGGTGGCTTGATGGCTGTTGACATTGCTCCCCGCACAGCTTCCGGGGGGCAGCTTTGGGTGGTTGGCATTGCGAGTTATATCGGTGCGGGTTTGCAGGATGTGATGAGTGGTGTACTGATTGAGGGTAATAAGCATGTTGTCAACGGTGTTGAAGTTTATGACTTCACTTATATCAACTGGTTCTGGATAGGGGCTGCATTGATGTCTGTATTGTTGGCATTGCTGGTGTGGAATGCGAGGAATAGGGAGTAGTATTCTTTAGAGGATACAGAAGAAGCGTATCACCTTTTCGAAAACCGATTGGAAGGGGTTATTAAGGTTGCGATAACGGGAAGCGGAGCTGCCAAAAAGCTACGGCAGCAGCGGCAGCTACATTGAGCGAATCGACTCCATGTGACATGGGGATGCGGACTACATAATCGGCTTCGGCAATCGTTTTGTGTGATAACCCGTCACCTTCAGTACCCATTACGATAGCCAGCTTTGGCTCGTTTGCCAAGATAGGGTCGTCAATAGAGATAGAATCATCTGTAAGTGCCATAGCTGCAGTACGGAATCCTAAATCATTAAGTTTGCCGAGAGGGCCGTCCAGCCATGTCCATGGAACCAGGAATACCGAACCCATAGACACTCTTACTGCACGACGATTGAGCGGGTCGCAGGAAGTAGGAGTGAGCAGTACGGCATCTATGCCGAGGGCAGCTGCCGAACGGAATATCGCCCCGATATTGGTAGTGTCCACCACACCGTCCACTACTACGATGCGGCGGGCTTTCCGGCATACTTCTTCAATACAGCGCGGCTTAGGACGACGCATGGCACATAGGACACCGCGTGTAAGAGTATATCCGGTGAGAGTGGAGAGCAACTCCCTCTCTCCGGTATAGACGGGAATGTTGCCACCTGCGTTCAATAATGGTGGCTGCATCGCCTGTAATGTGCTTCTGCTCGCACAAAAAGAGCTAACGGTTCGTAGCCTGCATCCATAGCGACAGAAATAACTTTGGGACTTTCTGCTATGAAGATGCCTTTGGAGGGTTCGATACGGTTGCGTAGCTGTGCTTCGGTGAGTGTACTGAAGATTTCTACCCCCGGCTGTGAAAGGGGAGGTTATTTCTATGATGGGCATGTTACTATTAAATGGTTTTTTGTGAATGATGCTTTGATTGTTATTTGCAATATAAATGATTTATTACGCAAAGGTAATTCATTCTGTGATTAACACTTTTAATATTTTCTGAAAATAATATATTATTGGCAATAATCAACAGACGGATTTCTTTTCTGTTGTTTTCGTGGCTGTTAATCTAATTCCGTTTTCAGAGGTTACTTCTATCATGAAGATTATCATTTTGACAAAATTACGGAAATTGGATTATTAATACAATACCAAATTTAATTAAAAGCAATATGGACGAATTGAATATAACAAACACTAGGCAAAACTCATAGACGAACGAATAGCCGTTTGTCACAACATTTCTTCAGTCTTGTTTTTGATCTTTTTCGCAATCTTGGCAATGTCTTGCACTGACGGTATCAGCAATTCTCACAGAATCCTGTTATCCAGATAAGTAAAGACCAAGGAGCTACGATAAAACGTAGCCCTTTTCTTTGTCCGAATGGAGCATTTGCCCCATTCGTTTATTCTAGACAGGGACGCACGCCATGACCTGCACTTTTTGCTGAAACGGTCTAATGGCCATACCCAATAATTAGTATAGAGAGTAAGATTATGGGCATAGTTAGAATGGGTAGACGTTGCTGACCAAGTATGTCCCAGCGAACCTACTGCCGATAGGTGTCCTCCTGATGATATTCGTTCTCCCCGTCATAGGGAAGAAAATTGTTCCTCCAGTCTTGTTTGGTCCGCAATAGAAGTTCCATCCTGGAAGGCTACTATTCCATTCTCCGTTATATTTAGCAACAGTATTGGTGACGTTTTCCCTGTTGTGGTGAATCCTGTAAAGGTATTGCTTGGTGGCATCGCGAAACCCACTGGGCAAGGGTCGTATACGTTTTTGTCACCGGATTGTCGTTGTAGACGTTGCTATTAGTGTTGTTATCTGCATTCCATAAATTGAAGTACGTATTGTCTCCCCCCGATTTCTTTTTGCATCACATCGGGCTTGCGAATGTAGTTTTTGATACACTCGTTGCCAAACGGGAATGACTCTACTGCATGGTTGGCTGTTGAAGCAATTCCTGCTGCGTTATACCATGTTTTATTTTTTGTAAGCATAACCGCTGGATGGGCGCAAAGGGTCTTTGCGTCCCCATTCGTAAAAAGTACAGTTCCCTTGGGTAGAAGTAGTTGAGCGCATTTGGTTGACAGTAATAAGGCGCGTTTGCCCGTGGGCAATGAATTGTACCTGGCAGCTTTCCGGGCTGCATAATTGATGACTTCTCCTTCGCACCAGCCCAAATGAATAGGCATGAGGTCGTGGGACACATTTTGATGGTTGGTTACCTTGATGGTATGGTATATATTCTCGTCCGTAATCCAAATGTGCCAAGACCAAAGAATTGTGTTTTGACTATCTTTAATGGCTATAAGCGCGTTTCCCTGTCGGATATTTTCTTTGTCTACCTTGAAAGAAATCGTACCACCGTTGGTTCCGCTATTATACTTAATGTCGGTTACCAGCGAAGGGGGCATCCTGCCAAACCAGTTCGGCTTTTTACGGGGACGCAATCTGTATTTTTAGCGATATAAGGGTCGGTTATGCCATTGCCAAGATGATTAATGAACGGGTTCAACGTCCCCCTGTATGGAAGCCTTAGACGTGTATGCCGCGTAATTGACCTGTCCATTATTGATGGCATTGCCGTATACCAAAGGGAAAAGAATACGTGCCCGGTGCATTTACGACGTAACAGTTTGCGTGTTTTCCACGTCTTGCCGCACCCGTACTGTTCGACAGATTGTATAGGAACGGCTTTAGAACCTTTCTCTGCTGTTGCACGAAGGGCTGTCGTATGTACACTTTGGGATACACCGGTTTGTGGAGTAACTTCAGCGTTAAAGGAAGTGGCAGTTTCGCTTCCCGTTCCCCTTGAGGTAAACTCGGTGAGCCAGCCGGGTTTGGTGCTACTCCATGTCTTTCCGTTGTTGGTCGAGTATTGGGGGTCCACTCCACTGGCTCTATAATCCCCTGATTGTTTTTTCGGTAGCTGGTAACACTGTACGATTGCGTGCCACCCAAATAATTAAAGTTTAAGGTTTCGGAGGAGACTGTCAGTATGTATTGCCAATTAATCGAGGTACTTGATAGTTGGTAAGTTACCGTTTTTCCCATCTGCCATACGCTTTTTCCGATACGTCCGGTAAGGATGTTGTCAGTTACTCCATCGTTGAATACCACTTCGATTACTGCATTGTCTGGCAAAGTTTGCGGAATCATCATGAAAGTTTGCTCCGGAGCGGTGATTGCTGTGTTTGGAGTTCCCGAAGTCGGTTGATTCAGTGTTTGCGAGAAGTTTTTCGGATTGCTAACATGACTCCACGTGTCAGTTTCGAAGTTATAAACTCCTGTCGAGTTCATACCTTTAAGTGTAACGCTTTTTACAGTGCCTGCTTTCATATCGCTGCCGCATACGAATTTTACTGCCGTCAAAGCATGGCGGAACCTCAGATTAACAGCCGTATTGGTTCCACCGTTGATTTCTTCCGAAGCTGCCACCAGTAAATCTTGTTGCTCCGCTACATTGTCTGGAATCGTACAGGTTACAGTCGGCGTTCCAGCGATTTGTCCGGAGAGTTGATAGGCATTGTTATTTTGAGGCGCATAGGCAAAGAATTTCAGTTTATAAGCATTGCCGGGCCAATAATGTGTAGAAGCGGGAAGCCATGAACTGCCTGTTTTACTAACCGTAACATCATATATGTAATTCGGCTTTCTGCGTATTGTTCCAACTGCCGGTATACGCATAAGCAGATATGCCGAACGCATCGTACATATTATTCGAGGTGACAGGAATAGAACGGGTAGCCGGAACGCTGTCGGAAGAGAAGGGAGACGCTATACTGTCTGCATAAAGTGTATGCAGGTAAAATGGGGTTCCACTGTTCGACTGTAAAGGTAGATACTGTTGAGCGTGTCTCTGCTCTACGTTCGTTTTGGTCAAAAAAATCCAAGTGTTTTGAATCTCCGTATGAAAGCTGATACGGTTTTTCCAAACGAGGCTGTTGTACTTCATCGGTACAAGAAGTCGTAAGAATGAATATTGCTAATAATCCTTGAGCGATTGGATGGTGTATAAGTCTATGATTTGCCATATATTAATATTTTATTTTGCGCAAAGTTAAGTCTTAAGAAGTGTTTTGGAAACGATTCTGAATGTACTTTTTATGGACTTATATATACTTGAATTACAGAGATATTATTTGTTTAAACAATGTACATCCTTGACTGTTTTTCATGTCAATCTATCCTTTTAAAGGGTTTTATGGAGGAAAAGAATAAAAAAAAAAAAGGCAAAGAGTATTTTTTATCCTCTGCCTTTTCGTTCTTAGTATTTAAAAGCTCAGGTTAATGGAAAGTTAAAAGCTCAGGTTGTTTTACATGTCTGTCAGAACTTCTACAGTTTCCCAGGCTTCTACCGTAATGCTGAATTTGATAGGACCTCCTAAAATGTCCTCACCACCGGTTCCGGGAGTTTCATCGGTATTCGAATTTCCGCCAGGATTTTCCGGATTTGGATCAACTTTACCGGCACCACCGCCGTCAGAACAGAAAGTCAAGTTATAAACATACTTTTTGCCCGGTTCCCATTGATTAATAGTCTTAGTATTGATTGCCACGGCTGAATAAGCATACTTGCCGGTTTTGGGGGTCATCGGCAGTAGGAGCAGGATAAATCAATGTTTCACCGGCTTCGCTTAAATTAGAAATACGGCAGAGAACGGCAAGGTAAGCACCCTGTTTGTTGATTTCAGCATCGGGGTCGTTCTTTACTGCGTTCCACGCAGTAATCTGTTGCGGGATAACCATGAAATTGTTTTCACCAAACATGACAGACTGAAACTCGGTAGAGTTCAGCACCACAGCTTTCGTTCCGTTGCTGTAATAAGCCTTTGAAGGAATGTTCAAATCTGTCTGATTACTCCAGTTATTGATTGGCAATTTGGTATTATCGAGAGTAGATTCCGGGAAAGTAAGAGTGGCTTTCGTTGCCATGTTTACCAGTTTTACTCCGATAATCTCAACTTTAACGGAGTTTGCCTTTTTCATTCTTGGCTTTTACCTCGATTTGTGACAAAGGCGTGCTTGAATGTCAAAGGTACAGGACTACTGTTATAATTATCTTTCGTACCGGTATTGTAAGCCACCAGCAAGTCTTTGTGTTCGGTTACGTTGCCTGCTGGAGTGAAATCAGTAATCGTTTTGGCATCTTTGGTAATAGAAACCCTACCTTTTCCGGCAGCAGGACCATTGGCGTATGCGTAGAATTTCAATGCATAGTTCGGCCAATAGTAAAGTTTCCGCAGTGTTCCACTCACTGCCACTTTTTGTTACAGTAGTAGCAAATTCTGTTCCGGCATCCTTAATGGCTGTTACTTTGAAAGTAGACAAAGAGGCGGTAGTTTCCTGATTAGTACGAGTAGCGATGTCAATCAGTGTGCGGAAAGAGATAGTGCCTCCGGTGTTTACATCCACAATTTCGTCGTTGGAGCAAGCTGCCAACATCGTATAGGCAATTGCCATGCTTAAAATAAAGTTTTTCTTCATATAAATTATAATTAGTGATTAATGGTGTTAGTTTATTATGTACTTATTACATAGATATATCTATTTCTACCGTACTCCATTCGTCTACGTCAGGATTGAATCCTCCACCGTTGTCTATGGGTTTGGGGAGGGGAAGCCCGTCAAGCAGGATGTGTACATTGGCAGGGTCGGGAGAGTTGTGTATCTTCTCGGTTACATCATACGTAAAACTGTATTTCTTCCCGTCGTTCAGTATGGCATACACAGTAAGATACTGAGTGTTGGTCGATGTGGCCGGATAACCGAAAGTGTAGAAGTCTGCGTTTACAGTCGACCTGCTGTCGGATGTCATGTCGAACGGTAGAGTAGCCAGTTCCTCTGTCGGCAGGTTTGTTCCCAGCATAAAGCCGTCCGACATATTGGTAAGCGAGCCGAACAGTTCTCCTCGGTGAGGTATTTCAGGTTTTCTACATTCTTGATTTCCACCGTGTAATGGCATACTATGGCTTTCGGATACAGCGTCAACGTCTGTTCCTTTTGCCGAAGCTACTACTTCCACTTCTTCCATGCGGTCGCTCCACAGCTTGTCAGGCGTAAATTTTACCCGTTGCTCGCCAGTATTTCCGGCACGCGGAACCGGACGCGGGAAAGCTCCATCCGCCAGGTACGCTTTAATACTTTCATAGTGGTCGGTGTTTCTGAAAAGGATAAACTCCGTATCGTTGTTCATACACAGTGCGCGGTAACGCCCAACAGAGACAGTTATCTTTCCTTCCATGTGGTTTCCGAACTCATAGATCAGCGGCTCTTTCCCTGTTTCTGGGGAAAAGGTAAAGGCGCATACTTGCGGGATGAGCCTCGGGAGCATATTTCCAATTGAATATCACTTTGCATTTCTGTTGTGAGCATGAGCGAAACACAATTCTTTGTGCTCGCACGCCGTGACTAGGAATATTATGGTGATAAAGGTAAGAATGTGCGTGATTTTCATCGTTTTCCTCCTTTCTTTGCATTATAGTTTCCATTGCCAAGCAACCATACCAGCGACATTTCCGCTTTCGTCGGACCAAACCAACGGCGTTGTTTGGTTGCCTGCCATACATAGTGATTATCCGTAGGCAAATATTCGTAATACGTTCCTCCCCAATAACCCACACCGATCACGAAATCGAGGTTTCAGCCGTTGCGTTATGGGTAATGAGTAGCCATATTCCAGTCCAGCACTGTAATTCATTTTCTCCCCAAAGCGTACCGCCCGGTTTCCCGCCCATGTAGCCGTGTCCTCCGGTTTCGAAGTCATAGGTAAATACTTGTCCGTAGATGCCGATATGGTGCCCGTTCAACGGACTACCTTCGGTTGTCCGGTTGAAGTATTTCCGTATAGCCAGTTCGCCACCGTAGATACGCCAGTAGTAGTGACGACTGTTGCTGTTCCACCATGCGTACATCCAGTTTCCGCCCACAGAGAAGCCTTTGGCCACATAAAATTCTACACCGATATTTGGTACAAGAAGGGGCATCGTAAAGCAAATTAGTTTTAACAGCCATGTAGAATGGAGAGCACACTTGTGGCTCCGTCTCTAAAACGATGGTACTGTCTTTTTCCGTTGCGTAGGAGGGAGGAGTGGTACATTCTGCCGTTACGATTTCCGTATCACCCTCGTCTTTGATTTCCTTCTTGTGGCGTTTCGCAAACATATTCCACTTCTATCAGCGAGTGTCGCAGTTCGGGGAAGAAATGTTGTTCCATGTAGCGCCAGCAGTTTCCTTGCCGGAGAGTCATCAGTTGCTTTTTTTCCTGCCGTCAACCACGATGCCGTTTTTCACCACCCATTCGGGCGTATGATACAGAATCTGTAACACCTCTTCTTTATAAGGCATGTCGGAACACTCTACTTTGGCTTGCAGAGTCGCCCAATCGATGCCTCTGTGAGTTTTCGTAACCACAGCCGATTGTTCGGCAGGCAGTCGTAAACCGAGGTAATCGCTGATGGCATTGGTTCTTTTTTTCGATAAAACTTTATTAAATGAGGTATTCCCTTCGGGAGAAGCACCAGATGTGATGTGTAATCGGTTTAAGCGATATGTGCTGTCGGCTGACAGTGTAAAGAAACTCCAATAGCTTGCCCATACGATTCCGGTTATCCTGATATGTGGAATCGAACCGGGATATTCCCTGTCGGTAATAAATTTCTACGGTCAGTGTGTCGGTAGGCTGAGTATCATTTGCCCACGAAACAAGACTCCCGGCGGACAGTATGTACAACAATATTCTTCTTTTTTAATTTTGTCATAGAAATGAATTAACTGTCATTCTGTTTTTGGATGCAAAATTAGGTATAATATTCGATGTGTTCTCTTTTGTACAATGTACATCTGTGTTTGTGTAATCTGTTGATTTATAGGAGTAAATTGTTTTTTGCTAATGTACAAGATGGAACGAATATAATTGAAACGGGCGGCTCCTTATTTCTATTCGGAAAACTGGGTAACGGATGTGGTAGTTTTCGATAACTTATCTCATAGCGTATCCCGGTTCTTGCGGATGCGTTTTTGTGAGTATAAAAACCGCCTGCAAATACGAGAATTACGGCGGCTTTAGGGATAAAATGAGTCGTTGGTATCTTCAAATAATCGTCCGTTTCCGTAACGGGTAAAAGACAAGACTATAAATGAAATAGATATTTCATGGAAGGCAATGGCAGAGCCATCAAAAAAGAACGATTGGAATATTTAGAGGACCTCATATTTGTCGGGTACAAGGTCTTTAATTATGAATTGTTAAAATGAGAGCAAAATCACAACGAAACATGTGCTGTTATGGCAACAGGGAGTGTTGTTTCCAATGTTTCAAATGTTCTGTACTCTATAATAGAAAAATTCTGCATACATAATTGATATTCTCATTACTTATGTATGCAGAATCTTATGCACACCACACATCTAAACTATTAAACGTATTTGTGGCATTACAGAGATGCACTGTATCTGATCAATACATATCCGCCTACTATCTGCATTGCCATTCCCGGCAGGCCGATGCGGAAATCCTGTACAGCTTGGAAGAAGCTGCCAACCATGGCCCATTCGCCTAAAGTACCTGCTATCTGATAGAACAGTACAACAGCCAATAAGATAGGGAGGGAAATGCGGTTGAAACGGTGTGCTGCCCAACCGGCGGCTATTGCCAGCAATACGGACTTCAGCAAGATGGCGGGGAGTACTGCCGGAAGCGGCATTCCGAACAATAATGAATTGGCTATCGGGGAAAGAACTGCAGTCAGCAATCCCACTTTCCAGCCGAATTTATATGCGCCGATTAAGGTGAAGAAATAAATGGGCAACCATGTTATGCCGCCTTGCGGTATAAGGTGGAAAAAAGTTGGGGTAATGCCATATTGCCTGCAATGAACAATGCGGCTATCAAGTAAGTTTTTACGTTGCTGTAATCCAGCGAATAGAGTTTTACAGTTTTTGTTTCCATATTCTTATAGTTTAAAGAGTAATCATTTAGTTTAAAGAATAACCATTTTTTATGTTTACAAAGTTATAACTATTATTTCAAACAGATACGGTTTTGGCAACAGTAATGTCCGAATTAGTCAGAAGTTGATATTCACTCCGCCCATAAAAGTCGCTTTTGGGCATCGGAAAACCGGCATTTATTTTCGTAGCGCTGTGCCAACAGGTTTTCACCTCTTACGAAAATATCGGCATACCGGCATAAACGGTAATTGGCACGCAGGTTCCAGAGAACAAAACTTTCTTTTCTCTCTTTGCCTTTGTTCACGTTGGTGTATAGATCCTTTATATATTGCAGACCCGTCGAAACCCTCCAACGCCCTTGTGTGAAATCAGCCCCTGCATAGAGTTTATGACCGGGAGCGGCCACCGGATTCTCCATGTGCAGCCAGCTGTAATGGCGTTTATCTGCCAGCAAGAAGTGATGCGGTAGCTGATATTGCTTTCAACGCCCCAATTCTCTATTTCACCCGTATTTATGTTTTTTGGGTTTACCGTCGGTGGGAACGGTCATAATCATGTTGTCTCCGTCAATATAATAGAGATTTATGCCATAAAATAAAGCGCCGTCCAATGCCCGCTGTGAGAATGACAATTCGTAATTCATCAGGCTTTCCGCCCTTAAATCCGGGTTTTGCGGCGGGGAACATATACATCGCGAATGGTGGGGTTGCGGAACCCCTTGCTCACCATTGCTTTCATCTCCGTCTGTTCGGGCAGGTGGAATGAGAGTCCTCCTTGCGGTATCCATTCCGTACCCACATGTGAGTGGTGGTCCACGCGGATACCTGCATTGAGAGACAACCAGTCGCCGAGATCCTGACGAAAGTCAACGTATCCGGCAAACTCATCCATTTGTTTGTCTACTCCCGAATATGTTCGCCGGTAGCCACCATTTTGTTCCATGACTTGCCGCCGAAGTGTTGATAGTCGAAACCTACGGTGAGGCGGTTGCCGGCGAAGAGCGTTGCGCTTTGATACCATGACACGCCCAGCATCCTGTCTTTAGAGTTGAAGTGGGATTCCTGCGGTGTTCCGCCGGGATGATAGCCGTCATTGATTTTATGGCGTCCCCAGTTGTAGAAGAAGTGCCTCAGGGCGCCGGAACTCTTTTCATAATGGTTTTCGAGGGCGAATGAAGCCATGCCGCGTGTGATGCGGGAGTCGTTGTCTATATATGGATTATCGGTTTCGCCCGGATTGGATGCCTTGAACCGGGTGATGTTTACGTCACCCCCCACACTTTCCAAGCGGCATTGAAATCATATCCCAGTTTGGCATAACCGCCGTACTGCTCGAATTCCATGTTCTCCCGATGCCCGTCGGTGCGGTTGTACGAGCCGGTAACGATACTGTTGAAACGCCCTTTTCTGATGCGGTTGGAGAGTTCCGTCTGCAATGTGTTGTACGAGCCGTAACCGATTTGCGCATTGGTCTTTATGCCGTCTTCCTGCATCTTACGGGTCACGATATTGATGACGCCTCCCATTGCATTGGAGCCGTACAGCACTGAAGCCGGGCCGCGAAGAACTTCCACCCGGTCGGTCAGCATCGTCTGGTAGGCATCGGCAATGGGGTGTCCCATTAGTCCCATATATTGAGGATGTCCGTCAATCAGTACCAGCAGACCAGCCGTAGGGCTTCCGCCGATGCCGCGCAGACTCATTCCGCCTGCTGCTCCGGTAGAGACGCCATACCCCATGATGCCGCGGCTTGTGGTGAACAGGCCGGGCACTTGTTCTGTCAGTACGGGCAGGACAGAGGGCTGGAAGCTCTGTTCCAGCACCTTGCGGTTGACTACGGAGATGGTCATCGGCAGATGTCGTACGTCCGTCTCGTTTCTTGTTCCCGTCACTACTACTTCATCTATGGTCAGGCTTCGGGCAACGCGCGTGCTGTCTTTGGCCGTTTGCGCCAATCCTGTCATAGCCCAAATGCCGGATACCGAAAGGAGTAATATTGCTTTTTTTTCTCATCTGTACTACAACGTCTCCTGTTTCAGTTTTTCTACAAAGCGTCTATTTCCCGTAGTTTCTTGGGAATATTGATGCTTTGCGGGCAGTGCGGGGTGCATTGGTCGCATCCGGTGCAATGGCTGGCCTGACGAAGTTTCGGTACGCTGCGGTCATAGCCGATGAGGAAGGCCCGGCGGGCTTCGCGGTAGTGCTCGTCCTGACTGCTTTTGGGGACATTGCCCTCATTGACGCATCGGTTGTAGTGCAGCAGAATGGCCGGGATGTCCAGTCCGTAGGGGCAAGGCATGCAATATTTGCAGTCGTTGCATGGAATGGTGGGGTAGGCGAGCATCATCTGCGCCGTATCTTCCAGCAGAGCCATTTCGGCTTCCGTACAAGGATCGAGAGGGGAGAAAGTGCGGAGGTTGTCCTGCAAATGCTCCATATACGTCATGCCGCTCAGTACTGTCAGCACATTGGGGAACGTTCCGGCAAAGCGGAAAGCCCAGGAAGCCGTACTGCTTTGCGGTCGGTGCTGTTTCAGACGTGCCACCAAGTGATCGTTCAGTTTGGAAAGACGTCCGCCCAATAGCGGTTCCATGATGATGGAGGGTATGCCGCGCTTTACGAGTTCTCCATACAGATATTCGGCGTTGACGTTGTTGCCCGAAGCATGTTTCCAGTCTGCATAGTTGAGCTGTATCTGTACGAAATCCCAGTGTATCCGGTCGTGCATGGCCAATATTTCGTCGAAGACATCCACCGTTCCATGATATGAGAATCCCAGATTGCGGATACGCCCGGCTTTACGCTCTTCCATTAGAAAATCAATCATGCCGTTGTCGATGTATCGCGCCCGGAAAGTCTTGATACCGCCGTTGCCGACGGAGTGCAGCAGATAATAATCGAGGTAGTCCACCTGCAAATCCTCAAATGATTTCCGATACATGGCGATTGAGTTTTCGCGGGTGTAGTTGGAGAAGTTTGACAGTTTGGTGGCTATCAGGAATTTCTCACGCGGATGGCGTTTCAGTGCTATGCCGGTTGATTTCTCCGACCAGCCCTGCACATATACGGGCGACGTATCGAAATAATTTACGCCATGGGCAATGGCATAGTCAACCAGTTCGTTGACGGTTTCCTGATCCACCTCATCGCCGTTTCCGTCTGCCCGTTTCCGGGTGGGCCAGCGCATGCAGCCGTAACCCAGTATGGATACGCGGTCGCCTGTTGTAGGGTTGGTGCGGTAGACCATTTTGTCGGTAGGTATCTCGCCTGATGCGGCCGATTCGCTGTCCGAACTGTTCTTTTTTTGGCCGGAGCAACCGTACAATGCAGTTGCCGAAGCGAGTGTTCCTGCGCCGGCGAGTTTGAAGAAATCCCGGCGGTTTATTTTATTGTTGTTATTGTTCTTTTCCATAATTGATTATCATTGTTTATCACCCTATCATTTTATTACATCCTACACTGTCCTGTGCATGATATGCCCTTTCCACATAGATAGCGCTGAACGGGCGTGACGGACAAAAGATTCTCACATGCTCCGCAGCCGATGCAGCGCTCGGTGTTGACAACCGGTATTTTTCTGGATTCCGGGTTTTCGGGGTCTGAAGCTACCATTTGTATTGCGCCAACCGGACAATGACGGGCGCAGTTGCCACATTCCACATCGTCGGTGATGCAGATGCAATTTTCCTTTATCCATACGGCGTGCCCTATCTGAATGGCCGATTTATCGGCTTTCGTTATGGGGCGGATGGCGCCTGCCGGACACACTTCCGCACACTTGGTGCACTCAGGCCGGCAATAGCCGCGTTCGTAGGACATTTCCGGTTGCATCAGTCGTGTGAGGTCGGAGGAAGGACGCAGCACTTGGTTGGGACATACCGATACGCAGAGTTGGCAGGCCGTACAGTGTTGCGCAAAGTTGCGGGCGCTCATTGAGCCCGGAGGAGTGATGGCAGTGGCGCGTTCAGGTATTTTCTTTTCCTCGATGGCTGCCAATCCGCCGTCCACTTTTTTCTCTTGCGCCTTTAGGGCGGTTGTTGTGGCCAATATTGCCGTTGCGGAGAGAAAAGCGCGCCGGGAATCGTCGACCGGTTGGGCGGAAGCGGTTTCTTCTCCGGCAGATGTCCGGTGTGTGTGTGACTTATGGCGGCGGGTATAGGTGATAGCTCCCTGTTTGCATTTATCCAGACAGTCCATGCACGCTACGCAGCGGCTGTAATCTATTTCGTGGGCTTTGGGTTGATGCAGGACGCCTTGCAGTTGCGGGCGCAAAGTCCGCAGCCGTTGCACTTCGTGGTGTCTATGACGGGTTTGAAGAGGGAGTATTTGGACAGGAAACCGAGCACCGTACCCACCGGGCAAATCGTGTTGCAGTAGGTGCGCCCGCCTCTCCATGCCAAGATGAACAGTACGATAAAAGTAATTGCGGCTATGATGAAGGTGGACAGGCTTTTCATCCACACCTCCGTTTCGTAGAAGGCATAGCTGTCTGCCCGCTCCGCCAGGTATGCCAGCAGGTTGTTACCCCATTGATAGACAGGAGCAAAAAGGTTGGAAGCGATACGCCCGTAGGAGCTGTATGGCTCAAGCAGCGAAGCGACGGCATGGAAACGTACGCCTGCAACGAGGGTGACGAAAAACAATGCCAACATTCCATAGCGCAGCCATTTTCGTGCGGGGGAATAGCGGAAACGGTTTTTCTTCCGTTTGCCGGCAAAAACCGGAAATGACATCCTGAAATACACCGAGAGGACAGATTACGGAGCAATAGACGCGTCCGAACAGTAAGGTCAATACAACAAGCAGCAGTACTACACCTACGTTTAGTGCGAGTAGTGCGGGGAGGAATTGTATCTTTGCCATCCATCCCATATATCCATGCAGTGTTCCGCTAAAGTCGAGGAACAGAAGTGTGATGATTGCAAAGAATACAATTGCAAGTGTCAGTCTGATAGTACGTAACATAAGCATAATAGTTTTATCGTTACAAAAAATACGGAGTTTATGGTAAGTTTTTGTATATGGATTACGTTTGTTTTTACCGATTTTACAGGAAAAACTTGTTTTTCGGTTCTGTTTTTGATTTTTTTAAGAATTATGGGTGGTATGACAGATTCGTCCTCACCGCCCAATCCGTTTCAACGGGCGGCAAAGAACAGTCTTTTCTTTGGAAGCAGCACTCAGGCCGAGGAAGGGGACAGGCTGAGGTTAGGGAATGAGACTTCCTGTTTATAACATGGATGATGCATCGAACGACAGCGGCAACAATGCGCCTACACTGCCCAGTTCATAGATGACCTGTTTTCCCGAACAGCAGTACACGCATGGGATGTTTGAAGCGTTTTTCCGTTTCGAGCATCACCTGCCGGCAGGCCCCGCATGGCGGAATAGGCTCTTCCAGAAATTCTCCGCACTCGTTGCGGGCGGCTATGGCAAGAGTCTCTACGGCTTGGCCGGGGTACTGGGAGTTGGCATAAAACAAGGTGGTGCGTTCCGCGCAAAGTCCCGACGGATAGCTGCATTCTCCTGATTGGTTCCTGTAACGATTGTATTGTCGGACAGGCGTGCCGCTGCCCCTACCGAGAAGTGCGAATAGGGGAGCATAGCTGCGGTGGGTGGCTTGGCAGGCGGCGTCTATCAGCTCGCGGTCGGCAGCGCTCAATTCTTCATATTCGTATATCCTGATTGCAATTTGTATGTTCAGGTCCTTCATAGAGTAATAGTTTATTGTAATTAATGTTACAAAGATAGGAAAGAGATTGGTTTTTTCAATTCTTTTGCAGACTTTTGTGTCAAAATCAAACTTTTTAAGCATGAAACCTATTTTCAGACTGACTGCTATCGTAGCACTTCTCCCTCATTTCCGTAGCTGTGCAGGCGCAGCGCAGGAACTCCCGTTACAATGAATACATCAAACAATATGCCCCCTTGCCGTAGAGCAGATGAGGGAACACCGGATACCGGCCAGCATTACACTGGCGCAGGGGGTTGCTGGAAAGTGGTGCCGGACAAAAGCACGCTGGCGCGTAAAAAGCAACAACCATTTCGGCATAAAATGTGGCAGTAACTGGCGCGGGCGCAGTGTGAGGCATGATGATGATGCACGCAACGAGTGTTTCCGCGCTTATCGCAATCGAAAAAGACTCTTATGAAGACCATTCGCTTTTCACCTGAAACGCGGTGCACGCTATGCTTTCTTGTTCAAACTGAAAATCACCGATTACAGAGGGTGGGCGCGCGGCCTGAAAAAAGCGGGATATGCCACAGATCCTTCCTATGCCAACCGCCTGATAACCATTATCGAGGATTATGACTTATATAAGTATGACACGCGCGGCCTGAGCAACCGGGAAGCCCGCAATATGGAGAAGGAGTTGAAGAAGAAGCCCTGGCTTGCCAATCCGCATCAGGTGTATATTGCCAATGACATTGCCTATGTTGTGGCTCGTGACGGAGACACTTTCCAGTTCTTGGGCAAGGAGTTCGACATCAGCTGGCGGAAACTGGTGAAATATAATGACCTGCATAAAGACTATACTTTGGAGGCCGGCGACATTATCTATCTGAAAGGAAAACGCAAAGAAAGCCGCCAAGCCCTACACGTTTATATCGTGAGAGACGGAGACTCCATGCACTCCATTTCGCAGAAGTACGGCATTCGCCTGAAGAACCTGTATAAGATGAATCGGAAAGATGCGGAATATGTGCCGGAAGTGGGAGACAGATTGCGCTTGAGATAACAGGACGGCGGGCGGAATGAAAACCGTAACTTGCTGACTGGTTGAATGGTTGATGTCCCACTCTGTTCCGTCGTTGTGGGACATTCATTCAGTCGTATAGGGAAATGCTTTCAGTCGTATTGGGAGGTGCGTTCAGTCGTATTGGGAAATCCGGTATCCATATACACGAAAAAAGTCAGGGATTTATCCGAAAATGTACAGAGTGTCCGAAAACGGACACTCTTCTTTTTTGCCTTCATGCTTGTTTTCAGTGGTTTACGCTTTTGGCACGAATTTCGCAAGTATCAGGGTGGGAAGCGTTGGTTGTCCGTTTCTGCAACAGAACGGGGCGGAGGTGCGACAGCCGGCGAAGACATCAACCGATAAACAAAAACAAGAGATATGGATAGAGAAATTCCGAAAAGAGGTTCGTAACAAAGAACGTAATAATAAGAAAATCATTCGTTATGGCGGTATGGGTGCTGCGGGCATCGTTGTCGTCAGCCTGCTCATTTCGCTGATGCGTGCCGGAGTGAAAGAGAAAGATCTCGTGTTCTCACAGGTGAGCCGGGGCACGATCGAGGTCAGCGTGAGCGCTTCGGGAAAGGTGGTCCCGGCTTTCGAGGAGATCATCAATTCGCCCATCAGTACCCGCATCCTGGAAGTATATAAGAAAGGTGGAGACAGTGTGGACATAGGCACGCCCATCCTGAAGCTGGACTTGCAGAGCGCCGAGACCGACTACAAGCAGAAACTGGACGAGGAACAGATGCGCAGCTACAAACTGAAACAGCTCAAGCTGGAGAACATGACCAAGCTGAATGACTTGCAGATGAAAGTGAAGGTTGCTGCCATGCAACTGAATCGCAAGAAAGTGGAGTTGCGCAATGAGCAATATCTCGACAGTCTCGGGTCCGGCACCACCGACAAGGTGCGTCAGGCGGAGCTGAGCTATAATGTGGCGGAGCTGGAATACGAACAACTGAAACAGCAGTATGCCAATGAGAAAGAAGTGCTGAATGCGGAATATCAGGTTCAGGAGTTGGATTTCAGTATTTTCAAGAAAACGCTGGCCGAAACGAAGCGTACATTGGACGATGCGCAGATCCGTTCGCCCCGGAAGGCTATTCTCACCTATATCAACAATCAGATCGGTGCGCAGGTGGCAGAGGGCTCGCAGATTGCCGTCATCTCCGATTTGAGCCATTTCAAGGTGGAGGGCGAGATAGCCGATACGTATGGCGATCGTGTATCGGCCGGCGGCAAAGCCGTTGTAAAGATTGGCAATGAAAAGCTGGAGGGCTCGGTCAGCAGTGTCACTCCGCTGTCCAAAAACGGCGTTATCTCTTTTTACCGTACAGCTGAATGAGGATAACAACCGCCGCCTCCGTTCGGGCTTGAAGACAGATGTCTATGTGATGAACGCAGTGAAGGAGGATGTGATGCGCATAGCCAATGCCTCTTACTATGTGGGACGCGGGGAATATGAACTGTTTGTCCGCAATTCCGACAAGGAGATTGTGAAGCGTAAAGTGCAGTTGGGCGACTCGAACTTTGAATTTGTAGAAGTGGTAGGCGGTTTGCAACCGGGCGATGAAGTGGTGGTGAGCGACATGAGCCAATACAAGAACAAGAATAAACTGAAACTGAAATGATATGGATTTTCCGATCCCCTTTCTTACTGAATAAAAACAGAGTAATAACAATTAAATACTTACCATTATGATTAAGTTGACCGGAATCAATAAGATTTATCGTACTAACGAAATTGAAACCGTAGCATTGGAGAATGTAAACCTCGAAGTGAACAAAGGAGAATTTTTTGAGTATTATGGGCCCTTCAGGTTGCGGCAAATCTACTTTTACTGAACATTATGGGCCTGCTGGATGCGCCTACCAGCGGTACGATTGAAATAGCCGGCACTAAGGTGGACGGCATGAAAGACAAAGAACTGGCAGCTTTCCGTAACCGGAAGGCTGGGATTCGTGTTCCAGTCTTTCCATTTGATTAACTCATTGAATGTACTGGACAATGTGGAGGTGCCCTTGCTGTATAGAAAGGTTTCGGCCAAGGAACGCCGCCGTCTGGCAGAGGAGGTGTTGCAGAAGGTGGGGCTGAGCCACCGTATGCGCCACATGCCGACACAGCTGTCCGGCGGTCAGTGCCAGCGTGTTGCCATTGCACGCGCCATCGTCGGTAATCCGGAGATAATACTCGCCGATGAGCCCACCGGTAACCTGGATTCCAAAATGGGTGCGGAAGTGATGGAACTGCTCCATCAGTTGAATAAAGAAGACGGACGCACCATCGTGATGGTGACCCATAACGAAGAACAAGCCAAACAAACCAGCCGCACCGTACGCTTCTTCGACGGCCGTCAGGTAGAATAACTCCCGTAATTCATAAATTCATAATTCATAATTAAAATGCAGACCATTCGTCAAGCCTTTATACTCTTACGGCAGAACCCTCTACTGAGCACCATATTCATATTGGGTACGGCATTTGCCATCACCATGATTATGGCGATTGTGATTACTTGGCAGATGAAATATGCCGATATTGAGCCGGAAGTGAACCGCAGCCGCTCTCTCTATATAAGCAAGATGCATTTGCAGGGTAAGGAAAACAAAGGTTGGAATAATTATACAGCCTGTTCGCCGGCTTTCATGAAGGACTGTGTGCAGCCATTGCCCGAAGTAGAGGCCTGTACGGCATTTGTTCCGGCATCGGTCGCTCTGGTTTCTATGCCCGACGGCACCAATGCGGTGAAAGTGGATGCTATGGAAACCGACCCGGGATTCTGGAAAGTGTTCCGATGCAGTTTGTCGCAGGACGGGGGATTCGACGATTCCGACCGGGGCGGTGATGTGTCCGCCATTGTCGTGGTTGCTTCTGTGGCGCGGGGACTGTTCGGCACGACGGATGCGGTGGGCAAGACGGTGCTGCTGAACCGTAACGAAGCGCGTATCTGCGGGTGGTAAAGGGATGTTTCGGTCATTGCGAAGGATGCTTATGCGCAAGTGTGGCGCATGTATCCCGCCAAGTTGCAGGATGTCACTTCCATCTGGAGTTATGCCCAATCGCATACGGTGGTGGCGCTGGCACGTTCTTCCGAAGATATTCCGGCCATCAGGCAGGGAATAGCGAAGCGGGTGAAAGACATCAATGCCGTACAGGCCGAAACGCTGATGGACATTATGGAACGGCCCGATGAAATCGTGACGCATGTCAACCATGTGTGGGCCAACGTGGGGCCGGATTTGCGGATGTTGTACATACAGTACGCTCTGGCATTGCTCATTGTTCTTTAGTGCCGTCGCTCAATCTGTGCGGCCTGAGCAACAGCCGTATGCAGCAGCGCATCAGCGAACTGGGCGTGCGTAAGGCATTCGGAGCGACGCGCGGCGTACTCATAAGGCAGATCTTGAATGAAAACCTCGTACTGACTCTGATTGGCGGAGCGGTGGGGCTGGTGTTCAGCTATCTGGCCGTGTACGGCATGCGTACGTGGCTGTTCACCAACAATCAGAACACCGGCACTTCCGGCGAGTTCGACCTGAGCATGTCGGTACTGTTCAGCCCTAGCGGTGTTCTGTCTGGCATTCCTTTTCTGTCTGGTCATCAACCTGCTGAGCGCAGGCCTGCCTACAGGCTTGCCGCACGGCACACAATTGTGGATTCTTTGAACGATAAATAAAGCGAGATTGATTATGAAATTCATAGTACATAACTTACGTATGATTCGGGCGCGTCTCCGCAGTAACGGATGGGTGCTTGCAGAATTGTTTCTGGTATTTATCGTGATGTGGTTTCTCTGCGATTCGCTGGGATGCCTGAAGTATACGTTCTATCGCCCGTTGGGCTATAAATAGACCATGTGTACCAGCTTTCAATGATTAAGGGCGGTGAAAGCCGGGACAGCAGCATGACGAGTGCGGACAAATACCTGGGCATCCTGCAGAAGCTCGAAAGGGAGCCTGCGGTTGAAGTGGCCGCCCTGTCGTATTGGAGCCTGCCGATGAGCGGCAATAATTCCTATAACTCGCTGGCTGTGCAGGATACCATCGGTTGTGCGGTGCGTATAATAAACGCTACCGGAGGATATACGCGGGTATTTCGCATGAAGGAAGATGCCGGACGTCCGTTTGCGGCAATGCCTGTGGGGGAATGATGTCACGTCCGGCAATTATGTGATGCTGAGCGAGGGTACGGCCGACTATTATAAGGAAAGGGTGCCCGGCTTCTCTTTGGATACTCCCTTGAGCTGGTACGGAGATACCGCGAATGTGGTAACGCAGTGCGGCATGATCGGCAGTTTCCGTTCCTATCGCTATGGGGCCGATGCAAAGTGGGCTTTCCGGAGAATTGACGAGAATGTGATACGGACCGAAATTGCGGGATGATGGGCGCAGATTGTTTTCCGCGTGAAGGAAAACATGGACTTGGACTCCCGATTACCGGAGCAAATTTCTGAAAGAAATAGCCCCGCACCTGGACACCGACAATATGTTCATAGCCGACGTTGTGCCTTATACGGAGCAGCAATATCAGTTTGAAGTGATGAAAGGCGATGTGGACAAGGTGAATACGCAAACGGTTGTGGTGGTATTCCTGTTGGTGAATGTGTTCCTGGGGCTGATAGGCACTTTCTGTTCCGCACCGTAGGCGCCGCAATGAAATAGCTTTGCGGCTTGCCATGGGCAGCACGAAGAAGCAGATATTCTGCCTGCTCATGGGGGAGGGATTGCTGTTGCTGACTCTTGTTACGCTGCCCGCCATGATTGTCTGTTATAACGTGGGCATTGCCGAATTTACAATGGGACATACGGAACTGATTACCACCGCCGGTGAAATGGAGCTTCCTGCTTTTCTGCTGGGCTCGTTGGGTGCATGGCTGCTGATAGCACTGATGGTGGTGATTGAATATGGTTTCCGGCACGGCAGGCTATCAAGATACAGCCGGCAGAGGCGTTGCACGAAGAATAGAATGTGAAACAAAATAAAAAAGAAGAAATATGAGAACTGATGTAGCAGGTGTTATCATTGCATTGGTATTGGCCTTTGCAGGTATGCTGAGTGTTTGTGCACAAGATGCAAAAGTAAGTGAAGTACGTAAGGTGGATGCTTTCTCGTCCATTGAGATAACCCTGTGGGGGACAATTCATTTTACACAAAGTGACACTTATTCTTTCAGGATTGAAGGCAGGGAGAGGTACGTGAAGAATACGCAGACCACAGTGAAGGACGGCCGTCTGCTGATAGGTTTCAAGGACGGGAAAAACAAGCGCAGGAGCAATCAGAAGGATGGCGTGACTATCTGGATTTCGGCTCCCGACTTGAAGGAGGTGGAGTTTACCGGTGTAGGCGAATTCAAATGTGAGAAGCCCCTTGAAGCGCGATGCCGTGTCATTCGAGATAAAAAGGTGTGGGTGAAGTGAATGTCTCCGACTTGACGTGCAACGAGCTGAAAGTTGCCTTTGCGTGGAGTAGGCAGCGCCGATATTCATGTAGCCTGCGACTATTTGTCTGCCAAAATGGGTGGTGTAGCGTCACTTTGAGCGGAACCGCCGGACGTGCGGATATTTCCAAAGGAGGCATAGGAGGAGTAAATACAGATAATTTGAAAATAGGCCGTTAAGATGATAAAGCAATACTTTTTGCACAAAGCCTGGGCGCAGTTGCGGCAGCAGCCGATGATGAGCGCCGTCAGCATAGCCGGTACTGCGCTTGCCATATTCCTTATTATGCTGGTGGTAATGATGCAGCAGGTAAAGGTGGCTCCTTTGCGCCCGAAAAGCAATCGCGACCGCTTTCTGCACGTTAAGTCAATGAGCATCTCCAACTCGAATTGGGGAGACGGTACAAGCAACGGACCGATGAGTGTACAGACAGCCCGTGAATGTTTTCAATCGTTGAAGACGCCGGAAAGCGGTCACTATCTATACCATTTTCCCCGTATCCACTCCGGTGTCTTTGCCGGGCAAACCGGCAGTCAGTGTGGTTTACGGCAGACGGACGACATCTTCTGGCACGTATTCGACTTTTCCTTTATCAATGGAAAGCCCATGATAAAGCCGTGTTCGATGCCGGACAGCCGGTTGCCGCCGTACTTACGGAGAGTGTAGCGCGCAGCCTCTTCGGAACGACTGATGTTGCAGGGCGTGAGTTTCTCCTCAGCCATGCGCCCTATCGCGTAGCCGGTGTCGTGAAGGATGTGTCTACATCTGGCGGATTGTGCTTACGGACATGGGTTCCGTATACCTCAACGGGCATGGATAATGAAACGTGGAACGACCGGCACATGGGAATGATGAGTTGTACGATGCTGGCGCACAGTCGGAATTTTTCCCGCTTATCCGCCGGAAGCAGAACGCCGTAAATCAGAGTATAATACGCTTATCGGAAGGGAACGGCAGCAATACGTAA
>VOFK01004302.1_pt1 | contig 40395 bp, 55 predicted proteins | sample 5384121 | NCBI WGS metagenome assembly VOFK01 (sample SAMN12384730, study PRJNA508395) | human gut metagenome | isolation source: healthy gut J | host: Homo sapiens | reverse complement strand
TCAGTGTACTTCGTTTCAGTTACGTATTTAGCAACCGGCGATGAGGCTGCATTCTAGTTGAACCCCATCACCACCATAATGAGCGAGGGGAAGTTGATCACATTGATGATTCCGTATGCTCCGATCGCAAGGTCTCCGCCGTACTTGAAAGCTGCTGGTTGATGAACATTGTCACGATGCAGGGAGGCCGAGTTCATAAGGAAAGGCCCCATACCGATTGACAATGAATCCTTTGCGATCCTCCACTCAAGACTGAAGAACCCTTTCGGCAGACGAAGGACGTTGTCCTTCCGTGTGAAATAGTATATTGAATATGCCAGCGAGACAGCCTGGCAAATCACCGTCGCAAGGCGGCTCCGCGGACACCATCCCGAACGTGAAAATGAATATCGGGTCCAGGATGCTGTTGAGGATCACCGTGAAAAGGGTCAGTCCCCATCGCCATCTTCAGGTTGCCCGAACACGGATGATGCTGTTCAGTCAAAAGTAAAGATGAGTGATGACATTCCCGTAGAGAATGATCTCCATATAGTCCCTGGCGTACTTCAGCGTGTTGGCGCTGGCTCCGAAGAAATAGAGATCGGATCCAGGAACATCAGGCAGAACACGGCGAACAAATTGGGGATGACGAATGTGCTGAGGACATCCATCCCACGCGGCAACGACAGGTGCAGGGGATCAGGTGCATACCGTCGAAGATCCTTCCCGTCACGGCAGCACACTCCTGCGAATCAGCGGCCGAAGTCCTTCACTAAAGACGATGGACCATCTGCCAGTGGCCAGGAGGCACCATCAGGATGCCCTCGAAGCCGGCAGCGAAGCGGATTTAACGCTGAAAGGGCTGCGCCAGCAAATGGAGGCTTCATCAGCACCTTGGATCGGATCTATGGCGAGGATCTTGCCTCGTCTCGCCAGGCCCGGCAATCCCGGAAGTTCCCGGTGAAATCAGGCCTCCGGCTGGCGCTGAAAGAAGGGCGGGCCAATACCTGGTCTTGGCTATCAAATCAACTTTTATGGCGGAGGTCTCTCTGCGGGAGGCATGGCTGGTAGGGTCCACCGGGGGCAATGCTGCTTTAATAAATGGGCACAGTGTCAAATGAATTAAGCCACTCCAAGAGTAAGTCACCATCTGACTTTTGTCTGAATAAATGCACAACGCGAGGCGCTGTCAGAAACCAATTTCTTCTTGATGCCGGTCACTTTCTGTCTCTCAACTGGCGTTTTTCCTAGGTTCTCCATAGGAAAGTTTGGGACGATGCGATACTCGGCCAAAAGCGGTAAAACCCTCACGGTGGCTCAGCCGCAGACCGGTGGGCAGGCGGCGCCGTGAACACAATGACGCGCTTCACCGCGCTTGCTTTAAGCTCGCGGAGGCAGGCTTTCCAGGCAATCATCACTTGCGGAAGGACGGGGTCTGGCTCTCGTCCGCAGCTGCTCCAGCCAAGAACAGCACCGGCGGGCTGCCGCCGCAGGCCAGTGCAGGCGTCGAAGCCTCATATCCGGCAATTGCTGGGGTAGGATGACGAGTCGTGCTCCGCGCGGTACAAGATTAAACATGGCGGGTGACCCCACCGGCGGCTCCTCAGCACGCGGATTCTCCCTGCCAGCGGGCGTTGGGCCGGCTCGGATCGAATCGGCACTGGGAATACATCCCTTCTGCGTATATATCGCTTGACAAATGGTGCGAAATTCTAAAAGCAAAACTTGGTAAAGCTACGCATACAAAAGAATACTGATGCTTTGAAAATAACCTGGAAATTGGCGATCACTTACTTCGCCGTCAATCTGAGAATGTTTTTAGCGGAGCCTTGAAACCTTCATGCGCTTTGCTGAAAGAAATGAGGCACCGGTAGGAGATAGGATTAATCTCCCACGGAAGGGTGACGGGATGAATTTTCAGAATTGGTGAGGACAGCATCCACGGCAGGCTGCTTTCTATCCAGTTTTCCCAAACACCTGTCTCAGTTTAATCAGTGCCGTTGGGAGCCACGGAGATAATCCTATGAGAGGTCGGAAAATCGCAATGGAAAAGCACTTTAAAAATCGCATACTTGCAAATTTACTGGTGGTGCCTTTTGGGCGCCCATACCGGGAGACGCCCCTGCCCACGCTGGAGGAAGTGAGGCAGGGCAGCCGGCTGCGCCGCCCACGGCCTTCACAGTCCTCTTGCGCCCATCGTAATATTGCACGGCCTGATCAGCAAAGGAGGTCTACTCGTCCCAGAGATTGTTTGGTGGGCGCTCTGCCAGCACGCCCGATTTAAAGATCGGAGACCTTCGGACGCTGGGCCTCAAGAACCATGGGGCAGTGCGCGACCATCTTTGCTGGGCGTGCTGATCGACAACTACGCTTCGGCTTTACTGACGGTGAGCGCTGTGATACGGCCCGTCACCGGCTCTAAATTTCCATTGCCGGCTGGCTACTCATCGATGCCGGCGGCGGTGACAGCGATGCTAGCCACATTAATATACGTAGGCGGCGGCATCGGCTAGCCGTCCGACGCCGTCTCCAGCAGCAAGCATCCGAGGATGTTCATCAAGCAGATCCCGTGGAACTACTACTGTCTGCTGACGTTGGTGATGATCGTGGTACTGTCGGTGATAACCGAACATCGACTACGGCTCCATGCTGACCCATGAGTGATAACGCTGTTGAAGGACGTCTTTTACCGCATGGGCGAGGCCGGCGACATAACCCGCCCCGTGGCCGCTTTCTCAAACTTTCTGGATGCGCGCGCTGATCGTGGTGTGCATCGTGTCCCCTGATCTGGTCGGCTATGACGGCAGGTAGGTACTCTCTTGGCCTTATGGGGATGCTGTTCACGGTGGTGTACTTCTGGCTGAGGGCCTTCTCCTTTGAAAGTCTATGGAGTCATTACGCGGAAAGCTTTATCGAAGATGATCGCCCACAGAAAATACTCATTCTGACCTTTGCATGAACCGCTGTGCTCTTTCACCCGCTTCAGGGATGTACTCCCGTGTTCGTCAGGAGAATGCCGGGATCTGAAAGGTGTTCCTGCCGGCGGTGATCTTTCATCATCATTTGCATCGGCACGCCACCGGCTGCTCCTGAGGGGGCCATCGGCATCCATGGCTATGGTGTCCGTGTTCAACTGGAGCCGGTGCTGTGCAGCCTGCTCCGGCGACCGCTCGCCCATTTCCAAACACCACCATCATGGCCTCGGCAGGCGCTCACTGCTTCCACCTGAACCGCTGTTCACCCAGGGTGCCTATGCCTCACACGCCTCCCAGGTGTGGCGCTAAATCAACTTCATGTCCACGGACTCGTGCAGTCAGTGTGGCTGTGTCTGGCCACGATACCCATGGCGCTGACCGATCGGCACTGCTGGTGATCCGAGCCGGCCGTCACTGAGTATCTTCAGGAATGGCAGCCAGCCAACACCATCGTCCGTGGCCGACAAAAAACGAGGAAGCACCTGACGCTTCCCTGCTGACTCTGCTATTGAGCCACGGGCGGACGACTGCCACCGGCGGAGATCTTGGAGTCTCACGGATATCGCGCCATTGGTGACAGAGCCCACGGCCAGCATCAGTGAGACCATGTAGTTCAGGCAAGGTGCCGCAGGTGCAGATCTCCACCTGGCCCTCCTGTTGTTCTTCAGGTCCTCGATGGAGACGGAACTCGGTGGTGACGCCAGCCGCCGTTATAAATTGGGGGCCAGTGCCCAGGGCGGGCGCTCCCTGCTGGCTCAGGGCGGCGAAGAAAGCCCGCCCTATCGGCGTGGCACCCAGCGTATGCATCCCAGAGCCAAAATTGAAAGGTGCCGATGACCACCACGGTGGCTGACCGGTTATCCGGGGCGCAGGCGGCTTCTCCGGAGCGGTGCCGGACACGGCGGCGGGTCGTCCTGCGTCGAGATACACCACGAGTAGCTTCCTCCCGCTTCTCGGCTGAACTTCAGGCGCAGTTTCAATTCTGCACGGCGATTCTCGTTGTCCGCGGACTCCACCGCGTACCGACCTCCCCGGTCATGCCAGACAGGGCGTAGATGGTTTTCGTGACAGGAATGGGGCAGCGTCGCCCACGGCGTTGACTAAAATTTGCTCATGTGATGTTGCACTCATCGGGCTGCCCGCTGGGGGAACCTTTGCGGAGTTCATTACCGCCCCGGTGAACGGGTAAAACGACAAAAAACGATGGATACCGGCGTTTCATGGAAAATACGATACGACGGCCGTTGCACCGGCTTCAGATGGCAGGCCGCGGTGGCCACCGCCCATGTCGCAGTTCCGGCTTCTCCGTCCGGCAGCGGTCTGTGGCGTAGGGGGCGGCGCCCGGCGAACCGGCAGCCGGGAGGCGTCCACGGGACTGGGGACCTGTCCCTGCAGCACGCTGCGGGGCGGGCCGTTCCACCTGGATCAGGAAATGGGATGGCGGCGATGAGGGCTCTTTGGCAAGGTGCGGGGTGGGTGGCACGGCCTGCTGCGCCGTACCACCTCCCCAGATACATTACCCGGCTCATGGTCATTTCCAGAAACCGGCCCGTTCCGGCGGCGCACTTGTCGTTCATCAGGAAGTCCTTTACCTGCCCGCCGGAGGGATCCAGCAGGATCACCTTGCTGTCCTGCCCGCCGATGTCGATGACCGTGTCGCAGCCGGGACAGAGAAAAAGCGGCCCCGGCCCCGTGGCAGGTGATCTCCGTGATGGACTTGTCCGCCTCCGGCAGCAGCGCCCGGCCATAGCCGGTGGCCACCACAAAGGCGGTGTCGGGGGTCCTCAGTTCCTCATAGAGCCGATGGATGACCCGGCCGGGGTGGAGCCGCTGGGCTCCATCCGGAAGTCCACGATCTCCTGTCCGTCAAACAGCACCGCCTTTGGTCATGGCGGAGCCGGAATCGATTCCCATAGTGAGCAATTTTGCCTGCCTCCTGTTGTGCCCTGACGGCACGATATCTTCAAAGCTTCGGAATAGCCGTCCTGATCGCATGGTTCACCCACTGGCAGCGATCTGCCGAAGCACTTTTGCAACAGAGATTCTACCATCAGCCTCCACCAGTGGCAAATAGCGATTTCAGGAGATAAGGCCGTACTATCGGCGTTTTCTGATTCAAATAATGTATACATAATTGTAATAAAATAAAACGGGCGAAAAACGCTGCGCCGCAGGAAGAATAGGGAGGGGGAAGCGGGAGATGGAGAACGCAAGAAGGCCCACGGCGCAACCGTGGGCCTTCTTGCGTACCATTTATTTTTTCTGCCTGCGTCTCGCAGTAGATGCAGCGATAGACCCTCGCTTTTCCCGGTCGGTGAGCACGAACTCCTGGGGCAGCTCCTGCTCCACGGAGGTGATGCACCGGGGATTCTGCAGCGCAAAGACGCCACGGATGCGCTCCGGCAGCTTCAGGGTGCGCTTTTCCACCAGCTGGCCGTCTCGATACTGTTGACGGTGATGCTGGGATCCACGTAGCCGATAAGATCCCAGTCCAGCTCCATCTCACGGTCGATCTTGATGATGTCCTTGCGGCCCAGCTTACCGCTGGTGACGTTTTTCAGGATGGCCACGGTGCAGTCCAGCTTGTCCAGCCCCAGAATGCGATACAGCTCCATGGCCTTTCCGGCGGAGATATGGTCGATGACGATGCCGTTCTGAATGGAATCAATAATCATGATGATGCCCTCCCTTTCAAGCGATGTTCAGCAGCTTCAGAATCAGCGCCATGCGGATGTACTTGCCGTACTGCACCTGCTTGAAGTAGCAGGCACGGGGGTCCTCATCCACCGCCACGGAGATCTCATTGACACGGGGGCAGGGGATGCAGGATCCGCAGGTCCGGCTTGGCGTTTTTCAGCTTCTCCGGCGTGAGGATGTAGCTGTCGCGCAGGCGCAGGTAGTCCTCCTCGTTGAAAAAGCCGCTCCCGCTGGACGCGGGTCATATACAGCATGTCCAGCTCCGGCATCACCTCATCCAGAGAGGTAGACTGGATGTAGGGGATGTTCCTGCTCTTGACGTACTGCTCCTTGACGTAGCGGGGCAGCTTCCAGCTCCTCCGGGGAGACAAACACGAAGCGGATGCCGGTGCAGCGGCTCATGGCGGCGACGAGCGAGTGCACCGTGCGGCCGAACTTCAGGTCGCCGCACAGGCCGATCGTCAGGTCGTCGAAGCGGCCCTTTCTCCCGGTGGATGGTCAGCAGATCCGTCAAGGTCTGGGTGGGGTGGTTGTGGCCACCGTCTCCGGCGTTGATGATGGGTACCAGTGAGTGGCGGGAGGCCACCAGCGGAGCACCCTCCTTAGGGTGGTGCATGGCGATGATATCGCTGTAACAGCTGACGGTGCGGATGGTGTCGGACACGCTCTCCCTTGGCGGCGGAGGAGCTGCTGGCGGAGGAGAAGCCCAGCACCTGCCCGCCCAGACTCAGCATGGCGCTCTCGAAGCTGAGGCGGGTGCGAGTGGAGGCTCGAAGAACAGGGTGGCCAGTATTTTGCCGTCGCACTTGTGGGCATAGGCGGCGGGATGGTCGATGATGTCGCAGGCGGTGCTCACCAGCTCCATGATCTCCTCCGGGGACAGCTGCAAAATGTCAATGAGATGGTTCATACGGTTCATTCTCCTTTTTCTGATCCAGTTTTCGTCGGAGGGGGTCGTCCCGGAAGGCCAGCGCCGGGCCACGTCCCCCTGCGTGATGTCCCTGCTGGACGCCCACCTGAGCGATGGTGTCCAGATCGGTGAGGCTGACGCACTTGACACCGGCCTCGGCCAGCCGCTGGCGGCCCTTGGCCATGCCGTAGGTGAAGATGCTGATGACGCCCAGCACCTCCGCTCCGGCGGCCCGCAGGGGGCGGCCACGGTGTCCAGCACACTGCCGCCGGTGGAGATCAGGTCCTCGATGACCACCACCCTCTCGCCGGGGGTCAGCTTGCCCTCGATCTGGTTCCTGCGGCCGTGATCCTTGCTGCCGGAGCGGACGTAGCCCATGGGCAGACCCAGCAGGTGGGCGGCGATGGCGGCATGGGCGATACCGGCGGTGGCGGTACCCATGAGCACCTGCGCCTCCGGGTACTCCCGGCGGACGGTGTCGGCAATGGCCTGCTCCACCTCATTCCGGGCCTCCGGGCGGTGAGGATCAGGCGATTGTCGCAGTAGATGGGGCTTTTTGATGCCGCTGGCCCAGACAAAGGGGCTCGTCGGGCCGCAGAAACACCGCTCCGATGGAGAGCAGGTGCCGGGCAATGGGTGCGGATGTTGTCCATAAGTTCCTCCTATTCCTGCAGCAGAAGCTGCTTGAGCTCGTGAAGATCGGCGGCCAGATAGTCGGCTCCGGCGTTTCCAGTTCCTCCCGGCCGCCGTAGCCGTAGAGAACGCCGATGGCGGGCAGACCGTTTTCATGGGCGCCGGCGACGTCGAAGCGGCGGTCGCCCACCATGACGGCGGGCCGTCCGTGCCCGGCGCGGCGCAGGGCGTCGGCCACCACGCGCCCTTCTGCGCACTGGCCCGGTCCTCCCTCTGTGCGCCGCAGATGCGGTGGAAGTAAGCGGCCAGACCGAAGTGTTCCATGATGCGCAGGGCAAATTCCTCCGGCTTGGAGGTGGCGATGACCAGCTTCAGCCCGGCTCCTTGCAGGCTCTCCAGCAACTCCGCCATGCCCTTGTAGGGGATGTTCTCCGCCCAGCCCTGCCGGGAGAAGTATGCCCGGAAGTCCTCCACGGCCCGATCCGTCTGCTCCTCCGTCAGGCCGAACAGCTCCGGGAAGCTCTCGTGGAGGGGAGGGCCGATGAAGGAGGTGAGGGTATCGGGGTCAGCGATGATGCCCTGCTGCCGCAGAGCGTAGGCCACGGCGCAGGTGATGCCCTCCTTGGGGTCTGTCACCGTGCCGTCCAGATCGAAAAAGTACCGTATTCCAGCGCATCAGCCCACAAACTCCTTTACGCAGCGGCGATAGGCCGCCACAGGGTCCTCGGCCTGCGTGATGGGGCGGCCCATCACGATGTAATCAGAGCCCAGCTCACGGGCCTTGGCGGGGTGGTGACCCGCTTCTGATCCCCGGCATCCCCTCCGGCGAACCGGACGCCGGGGGGTCACCGTCAGGAAGTCGGCCCCGCAGCGCCGGTGGATGGCTCCGGCCTCCAGCGGGGAACAGACCACACCGTCCAGCCCCCGCCGCAGCGGCGTTGGCGGCGTAGCTGAGCACCACCTCCTCCAGCGGGGCGTGGATCAGTAGCTCCCGCCCATGCGCTCCTGATCGGTGGAGGTCAACTGGGTGACGGCGATGAGCAGAGGGCGGGTGCCGTCGGGGGCGGGTGAGGCCCTCCAGAGCGGCGGTCATCATGGCGGCGGTACCGGCGGCGTGGAGGTTGATGATGTCCACATCCAGCGCCGACAGGGCGGCCATCGCCTTTCTCACCGTGTTCGGGATGTCGTGGAGCTTCAGATCCAGAAAGATGCGGTGGCCCCGGCGGCGGATCTTCCCGGACGATGGCGGGACCCTCGGCGTAAAACAACTCCATGCCCACCTTGACGAAGGGCTTCTCCTCTGTGAAGCGGTCCAGAAAAGCCAGCGTTTTTTCCCGGCTGTCGAAGTCCAGTGCAATGATAACGTCTTTACCCATGATGTGCTCCTCCTATGATATCCGTAAGCTGCTGAATGCCGTACCGCTCCATGGCGGCAGGCAGGTCCTGTATGATTTTCCGGCAGGCGCAGGGTTCCACCAGATTGGCGGCTCCCACGCCCACGGCGGTGGCCCCGGCCAGCATCAGCTCCAGCACGTCCTCGGCGGTGCTGACGCCGCCCATGCCCACAATGGGAATGTCCACGGCCTCGTAGACCTGATACACCATCCGCACCGCCAGCGGAAAGATGCCGGGGCCGGACATTCCGCCGGTGCCGTTGGCCAGCAGGGGACGGCGGCGCTTCAGATCGATCCGCATCCCCGGCAGAGTATTGATAAGGCTGACACCGTCGGCCCCGGCCTCCTGACAGGCCCGTGCCACGGCAGCGATATCCGCCGCAGCCGGGGAGAGCTTCATGATGACCGGCTTTTTCGTCACGTCACGGACGGCCCGTGTGACGGCGGCTGCCGTCCGGGGGTCTGCGCCGAAGGCGGCTCCGCCGCCGTGGACGTTGGGGCAGGAGATATTCACCTCCAGCCAGCCTACCTGCTCTTCGCCGTCCAGCTGCCGGCATACTTGGGCGTATTCCTCTATGGAAAAGCCGCTGATGTTGGCCATTACCGGCTTGTGAAAGACTTCCCGCAGACGGGGCAGCTCCTCCCGGATGACGGCCTCCACACCGGGGTTTTGCAGCCCCACAGAGTTCAGCAGGCCCCCGGCGTACTCAGCGATGCGGGGGTGGGGTTTCCGTACCGGGGGTGAGCGTCGTCCCTTGAAGGAGAAGGTCCCCAGACAGTTGATGTCGTAGATCTGTGCAAATTCATACCCATAGCCGAAGGTGCCGCTGGCGGGGATGACGGGATTCTCCAGCGGCAGGCCGCAGAGGGTGACGGCGGTATTTACCATACGATCTCCTCCCTTCGCAGGACGGGGCCGTCCTTGCAGATGCGCTTGTGGCCGTACTTGGTGCGGCAGGTGCAGCCCATGCAGGCCCCGAAGCCGCAGCCCATGCGCTCTTCAAAGCTGAACTGCCCATCGGTGCGGCAGCGCTGCCATACGGCGTGGAGCATGGCCTCCGGCCCGCAGGTATAGAGGTGGGTGTAATTCACGCCCTCCATGCCGTCGGTGACAAGGCCGCAGGTCCCGGCGCTGCCGTCGGCGGTGAGGAGGCGGACGGTGACGCCCAGCGCATGCAGTTCCTCCGCCAGAAAAATATCTGACGCCCGGTTGTAGCCCAGCACTGCCGTGACCTGACGATGCTCCGCCGTCAGGCGGCGGGCCAGTCCGTACAGGGCGGGATGCCGACGCCGCCGCCCACCAGCAGGGGGCGCTCCCCGGCGAGATGTGTCGTAGCCGTTGCCCAGCCCCTGTCAGCATCCAGCTCCGTTCCGGCGGGGAGATGGGTCATGGCCGCCGTGCCGTGGCCCAGCACCTTATAGATAAGGGTGGCGGCACCGGGCTCCCAGTCGCAGACGGAGATGGGGCGGCGCAGGTAGAAGCCGGAGAGCTTCAGGTTTACGAACTGACCGGGGCCGTGATGGCCTCCGTATCGCCGGCAAGGCGCAGCCGGTAGGTGTCCGGCGTCAGGGCGTATTTTCCGTAATGGTCCATGTGACCTGCTTCATGTGCGGTCCTCCTTGGAAAAGAGTTCACCGTCCTGCCAGACGAGGGCGGCCGTCGCAGACCGTCAGCAGGCAGCGGGCCTGTACCGGCCAGCCGGTGAAGGGGTGGCCTTCCCTGAGAGAGGAACGCCGGGTCGATGGGATACGAAGCCGACAGGTCAAAGACCGTGAAATCGGCGTGGGGACCATCCAGCTCGCGGGAGGCCGAAGCGGCGGCAGGGAGCATCGTGGAGCAGCTCCATCAGACGGGGAAAGGAGAGCAGGCCCGGCTTTACCAGATAGGTATCAGCAGGGGGGAAGGCGGTCTCCAGCCCCACGATGCCCATGGCGCTCTTCTCCAGCCCGCGGGACTTCTCCTCGGCGCTGTGGGGGCGTGATCGGTGGCGACCATGTCGATGGTGCCGTCGGCCAGCCCCTCCAGCAGGCCTCCCCCGATCGGCGGGACTGCGGAGAGGGGGATTCATCTTGAAGCGGCCGTCCTCCTGCAGCATGGTTTCGTCCATCAGCAGATAGTGGGGGCCGTCTCGCAGGTGACGTCCAGCCCCTGCGCCTTTGCCCGGCGGATGAGCGCCACGCTCTCCTTGGTGGAGATGTGGCAGACGTGGTAGCCGCAGCCGGTCTGGCGCACCAGTTCCAGATCCCGCCGGATCTGCCCCCACTCGCTTTCGGAGCAGATGCCCCGGTGGCCGTGGGTGCGGGCGTAAGCCCCGTCGTGGATGTAGCCCCCGTGGAGGGGAGTTGTCACTCGCAGTGGGCCACGATGAGCTTATGAAGCCCCTTGGCGGTTTCCATGGCAAGGCGCATCTGCGCCTCGCTCTGCACACCTCGCCCGTCGTCGGAGAAGGCCGCCACACATAGGGGCCATGAGCCGCCATGTCCGACAGCTCCTCCCCCAGCTGGCCACGGGTGATGGAGCCATAGGGCAGCACCCGGATGGCGGCATCTCGGCGGATCAGGGCCAGCTGCTGCTCCAGATGGGGCAGGCTGTCCGGCACCGGGTCCAGATTTGGCATGGCACACACCGTGGTATATCCGCCGTGGGCGGCGGCTTGGGTGCCGCTGGACATGGTCTCCTTATAAGAAAAGCCCGGTTCACGAAGATGCACGTGTACATCAACGAAACCGGGACATATCACAAAAGAAGAGGCGGGAATATGAACGGGAGAAACACTGGCGCCGTGGTGGATTTCAAAAGAGAAAACAGCATCCCCACGGGTGAGAACACCTCGGCGGAATATTCTGGGCATCCTGAAAAACGACGGTCACGGTCATCACCTCCGCATGGCAAATTTTTATTAGATTACCACACAGCGGGCCGCTTGTCAAGACGGGCCGCCACGATTTTTGTCACATTTTTCGTTGCGTTTTGACCGGGGATATGATACCATGCAGAAAAAACCACAGCGGCGCAGTGCTGTGCCGGGAAGGAGCCTTTATGAAAAAAACGCCCAAACCCAGAGATACGGTCCAGCGGCTGAAGGAGGCCATTCACAAGCAGCCGGCGGTGTTCGCCGTATATGTGGCCCTGCGGTTGATCGTGCTGGCGGAGCTGGTCATGTCAATCATCCGGGGCGAATATGAAAGCGCCTTCATCTGCCTGCTGGTGCTGGCGCTGTTCATCCTGCCGTTTTTCATTCAGCAGAACTTCGGTATCCAACTGCCGTCGGTGCTGGAGATCATTATCCTGCTGTTCATTTTCGCAGCGGAGATACTGGGGGAGCTGGAGTGTTACTTCATCACCTACCCCAACTGGGACTCCATGCTCCACACCACCACGGGCTTCCTCTGCGCCGCCACGGGCTTTGCCCTTTATCGACATCCTGAACCGCAACAGCCGCATCAAGCCAGCTGTCGCCGGTATATGTGGCGCTGGCGGCCTTCTGCTTCTCCATGACCGTGGGGGTGCTGTGGGAGTTTTTCGAGTTCGGCATGGACCGGGTGTTCCATCTGGATATGCAGAAGGACACCGTGGTGCAGAGCATTACCTCCGTGATGCTGGACCCCACCAACAGCACCCCATCACCATCGACGGCATCCACTCGGTGGCCGTCAACGGCACGGATCTGGGCTTTGACGGGTATCTGGATATCGGGCTGTACGATACCATGGAGGATCTGTTCGTCAACTTCATCGGCGCCGTGACCTTCAGCGTCATCGGATACTTCTACATCAAGCACCGGGGCAAGGGAAAGCTGGCGCAGGCCTTTATCCCCACCCTGTCGGAGGACGAGGACAAGGGGGCATCGCTGCCGGAGGGAGACCCCGGAGCGCCGCCGGAATCGGAATAACGACAAAGGAGGCAGGCACGAAAGTGCCTGCCTCCTTTGTTATAAGGGGTCAATCGTCCTGCTCCATATCGTATTCCAGTACAGCGCCGGTATAGGCATCGATGACATATTCGTACTCCATGCCATCCGCCTTGAATTCCACCTCGTATACCCAGCGGCCATCCTCGTCATCCAGCTCCACATCCATGTCGTAGGCCCGGCTCTCTGACACCGGCGTGGGTCAGGGCAGCGGCCTTGGCTGCGGCGTGAAAGCCCGATCTGCCCGTGGGCTGGGTACTGCCGGTGGGCTGGGCATCATCGTCGTCATCGTCGTGGTCATCATCATAGTCATCGTGGTCATCCACATCGTCGTGACCGTCCGGCTCCACATAGGAGGTGAGCACAGCGCCGGTATAGGCATCAATGCGATACTCGTACTCCGTACCGCTGCGGTTCTCCAGCTCCACCTCGTAGTGGGCGGGAACCTCGTCCAGCTCAGCGTCCACCTCCTGCTTGGTCAGCTGGTCGGCGGACTGCCCGCAGGTGAGCAGGGGCGATCTCCAGTGCTCGCTCCATGCCGATGGGCATGGCAGGAGCGCCGGTCTCGGCCAGATCCTTCAGCTCACCGATGGAGAGTCTGGACAGCTACTCAAAGGACAGACTGTTGTTCAGGGCGAGGATACGGTTCACCAGCGCCGCCTTGCCGGTGGAGATGTGGTGGTCCTTGGCCTGCTTCTCCAGAGACGTGTCCTGCGTGACCGTCTGGGTCAATACGGAGGCCTGAGAGGCGCTGTCCCGCAGGATGCCGTCCACGGCGGCGGAGAGGTCCTGCTGCAGTCGGTGAGCCCGGCTCTGATCCCGATCCTCTACGGAGATCATGATGGCGGAGGAGATGCTCTCCAGATAGCCGTTGCGGACCAGACTGCCGACGATAGCGTTTACTGCCACATCCAGCTTGGCCCCCTTCAGATCCTTGCCGCCGCCCATATCCGCCAGAATGGCATGGGCGTCGTCGTTCATAGGCACGCAGGCCAGAACCTTTTCATTTTGGTTGACCCGCAGCTCGATGCTGGGGTTGACGTCGATGGAACCACGGAGGCCACAGCATTGGCCTGCCGCAGAAACAGTCCGCCGCCGCACAGCAGCAGAAGGGCCAGACAGGCCGCCATCGCCATCCATTTTTTCAGGGAGTGAGGTTTTTGTTTTCATGGGGATTTCCGTTCCTTTCCGCTTCTCACAGCGGGAGAGAACGCCGTCCACGTCATGGGGGGCTGTTTTTTCAGCGCTTGTGCAAGGCACTGTTCCAGCTTTTCATTTGTCATGGGCGTTATCTCCTTCCAGATCAGCACGCATTTTTCGGATTGCTCGGTGATACTTCGACAGGACGGTGGGGAGGGGCAGCTCCAGCAGAGCGGCGATCTCCCGGTGCTTTAGCCCGGTGACGGCATGGAGCAGTACGATGCGCCGCTCCTCCTCCCCCAGACGGGACAGAACGATGCTGCAGCGCAGCGTTCGCTCCTCTGTGGTCAGACCGGTCTCCTGCTGGGGGAATGGCGTCCCATTCTGCCTCGCTGAGAACGGCGTGGCGCTCCGTGTGCCGCAGGCGCATCAGGCACAGATTCCGGCAGACCGTCAGCAGCCAGCCCATGGGAGAGCCGGTGGGGCGATACTGCGGGGCGTGATCCCACACATGAACGAATATCCTGCGTGATATCCTGTGCGTCGTGGGTGTTTTCAGGTACGACAGCGACAGACCATACACCGCCGTTCGGGTGAGATGGTAGAGCTGCGCCAGCGCATCCTGCTGCCCGGCGGCGATGGCGGCCAAGCTCCGTCAGATGAGCACTGCTGCCGGCATATTCGGTTGTGGCGGGCCATGCAGTCATAGGCTTTTTATCTCCTGTCATCCCTGTAATGCGTGGAGATGCGGTTTTTTATTGCGTGAAAAATAAAAAAGTGGTTTGCCAAGCCCCGCAAAGAAGCGACTCTGCGGGCCTGACAGACAGCTTAAATTGTTGCCGGTGGGGATATAGGGCAGCAGGGCGGCGGCCACGCCGGAGATGGGCATGGTCTGCAGCCAGATACGTCCGGGACCGGTGACGGACGGTGTTGAAAAGGCCCTCGCCGCCCAACAGCTTGTTCTTCATGCCGGGAACCTGACGGATCTCCATCTGCACCCCGGCCGTGAAGCCCGCCACGTTGCCGGTGTCCACCACGATCTGCTGACCCGGCTGGAGGTCGTACTCCACCAGCGTGCCGTCGATCTCGGCAAAGGCCATGCCAGCCGCTGCCGCTGAGGCGCTGCATGATGAAGCCCTCGCCGCCGAAGAGGCCCGCGCCCAGCTTCTGATTGAAGTGGATCGACAGCTCTACTCCCGGCACGGCGGCCAGAAAGGCACTCTTCTGGAGGATCATATCGTGGCCGGGAGTGATGGCGATCTCCTTGATCTGGCCGGGGAAGCTGGAGCCGAAGGCGATCATCCCGGCGCCGTGAGCGGTGTAGATGTTCTGGAACATACTCTCACCGGAGAACATTTTAGAGAACATCCGCCCCAGTCCACCGCCATGGGTCTGCATCTCCATATTAGGCTCATCCAACCATGGAGCCACGCTCCGTGACCATCTGCTCGCCGTCTTCCAGCTGACAGATCACCACGGGGAAGGGAGTGCCTTTTGATTTCATAACGCATGGTGGTATCCTCCTTACGATTTTCCGGCAGAGAAGGGAAGAACCTCCGCCGTGTGTTTTTCTGGTATGCCTCCAGTATAGCAGAGAAACGGAACGAAAAGGAAGAAGAAAATATACCCGAAGCCTTACACTTTGCAAGAAGCGGCTCAGGACTCCGTCGTCTCCGGCTCCTTGCGGAGGGTCTTGACGAAGCAGAGAAAAAGTACACCAGATGTTCTGTCTGCCGCGCCGACAGCGTGCTCCATTTTGCGGGGCATCCTTGGCAGCGGTGCCGCTCGCTGACGCCCAGCCGGATGAGAAAAAATCCCGGAGCATTTGATTTTATTCGTAGATGCTCTTGAGCGACCCCGGTCCCCAGAGCCGTCAGATGGATGGTCTTGGCTGGCGCTGCCACGCAGAGAAGGCGTTGCCCATGGAATACTGCTGCGGATTGCTGGCGTTCTTGATGTGCTCCCGGAAGAGAAGAAAGGGGAAGGAGTAGCAGCCGTCGGAGAAGACGGCGTCACAGGACAGCCCCACGGAACTGCTTCTGGTCCCGCAGCTCATACTTCACCCGGCGCTCACTCAATGCCCGGACGGCACCTCCATGGTGCTGTCAGAGCAGTAAAGCGCCCAGTAAAAGGAATCCCGCTGGCACTCTCCAAGTCCACCTCCCCAGAAGGGGTGCAGTGCGCTGGTGGATGCGGCCAAGGTGGTGACGAAGCTGGGCATCGAGTATGTGGAGGACCCGCATCTGGGCAAGGGCTCCCTACTGCGTGGAGATGCACGCAGACGTCGGGGCGTGCAGCGTGCCGGACTACGCCGTCATCAAGCTCTCCCGCCATCGTGCAGGGAGAGGCCGGACACCATCGTCCGGGGATCGACGAGGCCATCCAGGCGCTGCCGGAGGATGACACGGTGTGTACGGACGGGATATTCTCTCAGGGGAGTGGTAGGCTGCTGTCCATTGCACGGGCCGCAGCGGCAGACCTGTCTTTGCTGCTGGATGAGATCACCGCCAATCTGGATGCCGAGACGGAGGCCGTGTACGGGACCCTGCGTCAGGCCTCCCGTGGGCGCACCGTCTCCGTTTCCCGCCGCATCTATGAGAGTCTTGGCGGCGGGACTGTGGAATCCGGCCCCAAGGACAGTAAATGCCGGGAGTGCAGCCCCGGAGGCCATGGGGCCTCCGGGGCTGTAAAAACCGGGGAAAAAACGGTTGACAGTGCCGATGGGTTCTGCTATGATGGGCTGTGGTCAAAAAACCTATTTCAGCCATCAACGGAGGTGAATGTTCATGGATAGCTGCGGAAGGTACAGGAAGAAGCCGGGTATGCGGCCCGCAGAGACACAGACACAGAACACAGGGGTGTGGTCATCCATGGACAGGAGCTGACCGCATTTCTACTTTGTCGTGTCCTCCTGCACCGCACCGGAGACGTCTTGCTGTGGCAACTATCTCTGAGGCGGTGTATTTTTGCGCCCATTTTGCCCAAAGTAGCGTCAAAGGAGGACAAGAATATGATGAACAGAATGGTAAACAAGGAGTTCGCACAGGAAATCGCAGCGGTCATCCGCACGGCCCAAAACGGGGACCGTCTGCCGGAGCTGCTGAAGCACTATCACCAGCGGGATGTGGCCAAGGCCGTCACCCTGCTGACGGATGCGGAGCGGGCGCGGTTGTTCCGGCAGCTGGACGCCCGGACGCTGGCAGAGATATTCCCCTATCTGGACGATGCCTCCCGCTTCCTGGCGGAACTTCCGGCGGATCTGGCGGCGGCGGTGATCACCGACATGGACACGGCGGATGCGCTGGGATATGCTGCGGGAGCTTCCGGCGGAGAAGAAGCAGGCTCTAGCCGCCCATCTGGACGACGACACCCGGAAGGATGTCCGGCGGCTGCTGGCCTTTCATCAGAGGAGATCGGCAGCCGCATGAGCGGCAATTTCGTCTGCATCCCGGACACACTGACCGTCTGCGGCGCCATGAACGAGCTGGTGCGGCAGGCCGGTGAGCACGACAATATCTCCACGCTGTATGTGGTGGATGGCAGCGGCGTCTTTGCCGGGGCCATCGACCTGAAGGATCTGATCATCGCCCGTGAAAACGATCCGCTGAGCGGGATCATCCGCCGCAGCTATCCCTATGTGTTTGGCCCATGAAAGGTGGAGGACTGCATCGACCGGATCGCAGAGTATGAGGAGGATTCCCCTGCCGGTGCTGACGGAGGACGGAAGGATCGCCGGTATCCTCACCGCTCAGGATCTGGTGGAGCTGGTGGATGACGCCATGGGCGATGACTACGCCAAGCTGGGCGGCCTGACCTCGGAGGAGGACCTGCGGGAGCCTGCCGCCGTCAGTATGAAAAAGCGTCTGCCGTGGCTCATCGTGCTGCTGTTTCTGGGCATGGGCGTCTCGTCGGTGGTGGGCATCTTCGAGTCCGTGGTGGCGGTGCTGCCCATCGTCATCTGCTTCCAGTCGCTGGTGCTGGATATGGCGGGCAACGTCGGCACCCAGTCGCTGGCCGTCACCATTCGTGTCCTCATGGACGAGAACCTTACCCTGAAGGAGGAGCTGGCCCTGCTGGGCAAGGAGATGCGGGTAGGTCTTCTCAACGGCGGGTGCCTGGGACTCATGGCGCTGGCGGTTTTAGGGGTCTACATCCATGTGTGCAAGGGCTATGCGTGGGGGCCGGCTTTTCTGATCTCCGGCTGCGTTGGGGTGTCGCTGGTGGTGGCCATGGTGATCTCCAGCCTTGTGGGGACGATGGTTCCCATGCTGTTTCATAAGATCCACATCGATCCGGCGGTGGGCCTCCCGGCCCGCTGATCACGACGGTCAACGATCTGGTGGCCGTGGTGACCTACTATGGACTGGCCCTGCTGTTTCTGGTGAATGTGTTCCCATCTGTGAAAAAACCCTGTAACCTGACGGTTACAGGGGTACTTGCCATAACGCAACACGATCCGCATGGAGGTATACGCTTTTTTTCGCAACTGCCCGCAGGGACAGATACTGCCAGTCGTTCTGACTGCTGCGATCCGGATTGACGTTGGCGATCTCCTCGCCCTCCGCACCATCCGAATACTAAAAACGCAGCACGATCCCGAATCTGCGGCTTGTGCCGGAGGTCAGCGGCACGGAATCACCTTTGGCCCAGCATCCTGATGCATGGACATCTCCAGCGCTGCCGGAAATAAGAATGTTTTGATAAGCCTGTCTGATAGAACTACTCCCAGTGCTCTCCATTTTTCCCGGATTCTACCCAATCCTGCATTCTGAACATGATGCCCTTGTTCTTATTGATCTCATACCATGTCTGGACAATATGGGCGATATATCGTTTTCCGCCCTGATTCACAGCCTGATGAACTTCTACAGCGGCACCACACAGGCCGGGGACAACAAATTTGTCTCCCTGATGCTGGTCTGTGCCTCGCCACATGGCGAAGGCGGGCACTCAGTGGGGCTGCAAGAGATACATGAACATGAAGCATTTGGAGGCGGCTCTGGATGACGTCTCCTATTGCCGGCTGACTTCACCAGCCGGAGCCTGCAAACAATTTTGCGCATAAATCTGACGGGACCCCCACCCTTGTAAAGAGCCGATGTGGAGCAGACGCGGATAAGGTCCGCCCGTCGGGGCAAAAGGAAAAACGGCAGGCATCCTGCGATGCTTGCCGTTTTTCGTGGTACGCCCGACTGGATTCGAACCAGCGGCCTACAGAGTCGGAGTCTGTCACTCTATCCAGCTGAGCTACGGGCGCATATGTAGCAGAGGGAGACTTTCCCCTTGCGACTAATTTATTATACCATCTTTTTTCGGGAATGTAAAGAAGAAAACTGCACAAAAGACAAAAAGATTGTTAAAAAGTTGACAAGTTCTGGAATTTGGAGTACAATCCAGAAAGACGAAAACAAGCGGTAGGGGGAAAGCGGGCTGCAGCCCGGCTCCTGCCGCCGGCAAAGAAGAAGGACGCATATGAAAAAACAAAAGGTCTCGGATGCGGTGATCCATCGTCTGCCCCGCTATTACCGCTATCTGGACGAGAGCTGCATAACAAGGGCGTGGTACGCATTTCCTCCAATTCGCTGGGGCAGAAAATGGACATCACCGCCTCTCAGATCCGGCAGGATCTCAGCTGCTTCGGTGAATTCGGTCAGCAGGGCTACGGCTATAACGTGGCAGAGCTGCGCTCGGAAATCGGCCACATTCTGGGCATCGACTCCGGCTACCGGCTCATTGTGGTGGGAGCGGGCCATCTGGGCCATGCGCTGCTGCAGAACTTCGACTTTCAGAAGGTGGGCTTTCAAGGTGGATACCGCCTTCGACGTGTCCCCGGCGCTGATCGGTACCAAGATCCACGACGTGACCATCCGGCCCATGGAGGAGCTGGAACACTATGTGGAGGAGTACCACCCCAACGTGGCGGTGCTGACAGTGCCTCAGAGCGTGGCCCAGCCGCTGGCGGACCGGCTCATTGCCCTGGGAGTGAAGGGCTTCTGGAACTTTACCAATGTGGAGCTCTCCACCCAGACCAAGGGGGTATTCTTCGAGGACATCCACTTTAGTGGATACCCTCCTGACCCTCAGCTACCGTATCTCCCGGCCGGACGAACTCTATTAAGGGGCGGATCATACTATGGAATGAGACCTGCGGGTCCAATTTTCATAGGAGGTCACGTTCTTATGTGCAATCAGAACTCCTGCTTCGGCGGCTGCGGCTGCTGGATCATCATCGCCATCATCATCCTGTGCCTGTTCTGGGGCGGCAACGGCTGCGGCTGCGGCAACACCCAGAATAACAACGGCTGCGGCTGCGGCTGCTGACCGGGCGGCCCCATAGGGGGCAGCGGAACACATGAAAAGGACGCCTCCGGCCACGCCGGGGGCGTCGTGAAGAGATCGTACAATCGATGAGCAAGGGAAAAAAAGTGCCGGAAGGACACGCTGTCAGGCGTGCTTGCGCTTGCCCGCCGAGAGGATAAAAGCAGAACAACGCCGGTGCTTGCTGACAGCAGACACCGGCGTCATTTCATGTTCGGTCGTTACTCACCGAAGTTGTTCTGGATCAGAGATACCAGAGCATCCACGGCTTCCTTTTCATCAGAGCCGTCAGCGATGAGGGCAATGTTGGTTCCCTTCACAATGCCCAGGGACAGAACGCCCAGCAGGCTCTTGGCGTTGACCCGGCGCTCCTCCTTCTCCACCCAGATGCCGCTTTTGAACTCGTTGGCCTTCTGAATGAAATACGTAGCAGGACGTGCGTGCAGGCCCACCTCATTGTTCACGGTAACTTCCTGTGTAAACATTCCATTGCACTCCTTTTATGAAGCATTTTCGCAAAATGCGGGGACATACTTCTCTCACACTATAATATTATACCGAAACGGGGAAAGAAAGCAATATCCAAAGCTACAAATTCTTGAAGCGGGGCCTGAAAAAAAAAAATTTGGCAGAATCCACAAACTCCGTCTGTTATTTCAGCTCCACCACCGTTACGCCGGCCTCTCCCTCGCCATAGCGGCCCAGGCGGAAGCTCTTGACGGCCTTGTTACGCTTGAGGATCTCGTGGACGGCCTTGCGCAGGGCGCCGGTACCCTTGCCGTGGATGATGGTGACGGTGCCCAGCTTGGCCATGACGGCACTGTCGATGTAATTCTCCACCACGCTTTCGGCCTCCAGGGTCTCATAGCCCCGGATATCCAGCTCCGACGAAGCCCGGGACTGGAGATTCAGCTTGGGACTGCCGCCGGAGGACGGCGCGGCGGGCTTCTTTTGGGCTGGCCCTCCGGCAGGCGCACCTGCTGGGCCTTGACGGTCATCTTCATCTTCCCCGCCTGCAGGAGCAATGTGCCGTCGTTGTTGACGGCCAGCACCGAGGCGGCCATTTTCACCCCGGGAAGCTCCACCAGGTCCCCTACCTCGATGGGGCGGCTGGGGGCGTAGGCAGGCTCCTGGGGCTCGCTGCGCAGGTGCAGGGCCTCCTGGGCCTGGTTCAGACTGTGCCGCACGGCGGCCTTGGCGTCGTTGAGCTCCTGGAAATTGATCTGCTTTTGCTGCTGGCGGCGCAGCTCGTCGAGCTCGGCGAAGATTTCGTCGGCCTGGGCCTGGGCCTGGCGGACGATGCGCTTGGCCTCGGCCTCGCCCTTGGTGCGGGCGTTTTCCTTGGCCTTCTCCATCTGCTCCCGGAAGGTCCGGGCCTTTCGGGCGTCCTCCTCCCGCTGCCGCCACAGTCGGTCGGCCTCGTTCTGGGCCTTCTCCAGCCGCTGGCGCTTCTCCTCCAGCTGGGTCAGCACGTCCTCGAAGCGAACGGAGTCGCTGTCCATCTGGGCCTGTGCCGCCTGAATGACAGACTCATCCAGCCCCAGCCGCCGGGAGATGGCGAAGGCGTTGGACTTGCCGGGGATGCCGATCAGCAGGCGGTAGGTGGGGCGCAGGGTCTGCACGTCGAACTCACAGCTGGCGTTTTCCACCCCCGCCGTGGTCATGGCGAAGGTTTTCAGCTCGGCATAGTGGGTGGTGGCGGCGATCAGCGCCCCCTGACTGCGTGCGCTTTCGATGATGGCAATGGCCAGGGCCGCGCCCTCGATGGGGTCCGTACCGGCTCCCAGCTCGTCAAACAGCAGCAGGCTCTGGTCGTCCACCTCCCGCAGAATCTGCACGATGTTGGACATATGGGCGGAGAAGGTGGACAGGCTCTGTCGATGCTCTGCTCGTCTCCTACGTCCGCCAGCACCCGGCGGAACACCCGCACGGCGCTGCCGCTGTCGGCGGGGACGTGCAGGCCGCACTGGGCCATCAGGCTCAGCAGGCCAATGGTTTTCAGGGTCACGGTTTTGCCGCCGGTGTTGGGGCCGGTGATGACCAGGGTGTCGAACTGCTCACCCAGCTCCACGGTGATCGGCACCGCCTTGGCCTGGTCCAGCAGAGGATGCCGGGCCCGGCGCAGGGTCACGCCGCCCCGGCGGCGGACCTCCGGGCGGCTGGCGTTGAGCTGATAGCTCAGCTGCGCCCGTGCAAAGATCACATCCAGCTGCACCAGAATGTCGTAGTCCCAGAGGATGTTCTCCATCTGGGCAGCGCAGGCGGCGGACAGCTGCCGCAGGATGCGGTCGATCTCCTTCTGCTCCCGGGCCTCCAGCTCCTTCAGCTCGTTGTTGGCCTGCACCACGCCCATGGGCTCCACAAACAACGTAGCCCCGGAGGAGGAGATGTCGTGGACCAGGCCGGCATACTGCCCTTGCACTCGGCCTTCACCGGCACCACGAAGCGGCCGTCCCGCTGGGTGATCAGGGCCTCCTGCAGGACCTTGGCATAGGAGGGGGAGGAGATGATGCGCTGGAGAATCTGCCGGCCCTTGGTGGCCGCCAGCCGCATTTTCCGGCGGATGTCCGCCAGCTCGCTGCTGGCGGTGTCGGCGATGGTCTCCTCGTCCAGAATGGCGGAGCGGATCTGCTCCTCTAAGTATTTATTGGTGTGCAGGGAGGTGAACAGGCGGTCCAGCACCGTCTCCTCCCCCTGGCGCTGGGCGTCGTAATCCGACACCCGGCGGCTGGCGGTAAGGACGCCGGCGATGTCCAGTAGCTCCCGGGTGTTCAGCATACCGCCGTGATCCGCCCGGGTCAGGGCGGCGGATACATCCTTGACGCCGGAGAAGGAGGGGCTGCCGTGGAGCCCCAGCCGCTCCTTGGCGGCGTCGGTCTCGTTCAGCAGATGCAGCACCTCCTGCGTGTCTGTGGCGGGAGTCAGCTTCAGGCACCGGTCCTTGGCCGCCTGGCTGACGGCCTTGGCCGCCAGCTTTTCCAGCACCGCCGGAAGCTCCAGGGTGCGGATGGATTTTTCAAATAATTCACTCATATTTCGTTTCCTCTTGCGGAAGAATGGTCTTGTAATAGTCCAGGGTCCGGAAGCTGCGCTCCAGTTGGGCGGAAACGTAGGCGTCCGCCGCATGGTTCAGGGCACGCAGTCCCTCCGGCGGCAGGGAAAAGCTGTACAGCCGCCGGGGGTCGCCGTAGAGCACGTATCGCAGGGCCGCCAGGCCCGACGCCGTCAGCGGCAGGGACAGGCCCCCTTTTTCCCGGCATTTGCCGCAGTGGACCACCCCGTGGACCACGTCCAGCATGGGATTTTCCGGCTGGGGTGCGCCGCACAGGGCGCAGCCATCGGCCATGGGCTCATAGCCTGCCAGGGCCATCAGCCGGAACTGGAACGTGGGCTTCACCAGCTGAGGCGGCTTTTTCAGGGCGCTGAGGGCATACAGGGCGTTGAGCAGCAGGGGCAGCACGTCGCCGCCGCTGCCGTCGGACACCGCCTCCGTCAGCTCGGCGAAGTAGGCCGCCAGGCTCAGGGCCGTCAGGTCCTGCCGCAGGCCGTCGAACAGCTCGATGGTGTCCGCCGCGTCCAGCATGGTCCACCGGCCCTTTTCATAGAGGGTCATCTCCGAATAGGCCAGCAGCTGGCAGGCCGCAGCCACGCGGCTTCCCTTGCGCCGGGCGCCCCGGGCGATCACGGAGAGCCTGCCCCGGTCCGGGGTCAGCACGGTGAGGATCTTGTCCGCGTCCCGGGTCACCGTTTCCCGCAGCACCAGGCCGCACGTTACGAATCGTTCCGGCTGCATTCAGTCGCCTCCTTATACAGCAAGTATGCCTCCGGCGCTCCGGTGGCCCAGAACAGGGCCCAGCGCTCCTCCATGGCTTTTCACCTCCGCCCATAGCTTGCCGCTTTTCCGGCGGCGTCATGAGTGGAAGCTTTTGGAGGGGGGATTACTGCTCGTCATATCCCCTGGCGCGGATGAAATTCACATTATCCCGCCAGTTTGCCCCAGTCAGATGATATCTGACCGGGGACCCCTCATACCATCTGCTGCGGCGGAAATGAATTCCGCCGGCAGAAATTCTTTAATTTACGCCGCAGAGCGGCGAGCGGCTGACGCCGCAAGAAAACTGGCACAGCATGGCCGATGGGAAGAAGTCACTGCTCATCGTACCCTCTGGCGCGGATGAAATTCACATCATCCCGCCAGTTTTCTTTGACCTTGACCCAGGTTTCCATGTACACCTTGGCGCCCATGAACTTTTCGATGTCCCGGCGGGCCAGGGAGCTGATGCGCTTGAGCATATCCCCGTGCTTGCCGATGATGATGCCCTTGTGGCTGGCCTTTTCGCAGTAGATGGTCACGTCCAGGTCGATGATGCCGGTGTCCTCCCGTTCGGTGAAGCGGGTCACCTCCACCGCCGTGCCGTGTGGGGATCTCCTTGTCCAGACACAGCAGCATCTTCTCCCGCAGAATCTCGGCGCAGACCTGGGCGTCGGCTGGTCGGTGGTCATGCCGTCGGGGAACAGCTGCGGGGCCCCTGCCACGGCGTACCGCTGCATCTGGGTCAGCAGATCCTCCAGACCGTCGCCGGTCCGGGCGGAGATGGGGATGATGGCGTCGAAATCCGGGTAGACCTCGCTGTAGGCGGCAATAACCTCCAGCAGATCGTCCTTTCTCTCCACGGTGTCGATCTTGTTGATGCACAGCACGCAGGGCAGCTTCTCCTCCCGGATGCGCTGGAGCAGGATCTTCTCCGGCTCTCCCCACGTGGGCGATGGGCTCCACCAGCAGCAGGGCGGCCTCCACACTGCTCCAGACTCTCCCGCACCACCTTCACCATGTAGTCCCCCAGCCGGGACCGGGGCTTGTGCAGGCCCGGGGTGTCCAGCAGCACAAACTGGGTGTCCTCCCGGTTCACCACGCCGTAGATCCGGTTACGGGTGGTCTGGGGCTTGTCGGAGACGATGGCGATCTTCTCCCCCACCAGGGCGTTGGTGAGGCTGGACTTGCCCACGTTGGGCCGTCCGCAGATGGTGATCATGGCGGTTCTGGTAATGTTGTTCATAGGTGATCCTCAACTTTCTTTTGAGCAATTTTATTGTGTCAGGGTAAACCGATAAGTGACAGAGTTCTGCCACCGTTCCTCGTTTGCCAGGTCCTGCCCGATCACCTTGCCGCCCATGCGCTCATAGAAGCTGCGGGCGTTAAGATTCTCCGGGACACAGTGGCAGACAAAGGAGGCGGCATGGTGCGCTCTGCAATACGCTTTCACGAAATCGAACGCTTGCCGGCCGATCCCCTGTCTTTGGTATTCGGCGGAAATATACAGGGATTGCAGGGTGATTACATCGGCTTCGTTTATCGTCAGGTAGCCAATGTCCTGCCGATCCTTTCGGACCAAGTACACAGAATACGCCGGATGATGGACCCTCAGCAGCTCCATTTCCCTGTGCCAGTCCCAGTCAAAGTTATCTATCATGCTGTCGGGGTAGACGCCTCGGTATGTGGTGCCCCAGATTCTTTGCCGCAGGGCGATAATGGACGGCACATCCTCTTCGGATGCCTCAATAAACAGCTTTTCCTCGGCCATGCTATCACATCTCCTTCCGGGATTTTTACTCAATTTCCACACTCCGGGGCCGGCACGCTCTCCGCTGCCCGATTGCGGACAGCAAACAGGAACACCGGGCGGAGCAGGCCCAGGGATAAAACGGTGAACACGGTCAGGACGTCCCCATATTTACCGGCGCGGCTTTTATAGATCCGGTGGGCAATCAGGGTGTCCAGGATAAAGACCGCCAACAGGGCCATCAGCAGGAGGATGAACCAAAGGGTATTCAACTCCCGGCAGACGTAGAAATAGACGCAAAGGCAGACGGACAGAAGCGTCAGAAGGGCCGACACGGCGCCCATGACCCGCCGGTCTGCCAGCTTTCCCAGCAGATACTTGCTGTAAAAGGGAATCCAGGCAGGGAATGTATGTGCGTCGCCCGCTTTTTTGCGCATGCAGGCGATGGAAAAGCCCTCCAGCACATAGCTGGCCATGATATACGCCGCCGCGGCGGCAAACACGGCGATGAAGAACAGAAAAATCGCCGATAATATACCCGAAACAATCAGAACGCCGAATCCGGCCATATGCGATACCTCCTATTTTACCCCAGCCGGTCGCCGTTTTCCACAGGCTTGTCCGGGGTAATGAGCACCACGCCGCCCTGGGAGTAGGTCCCCAGCACCAGCACTTGGGGAGAAGAAGTTGGCGATCTGGCGGGGCGGGAAATTCACCACCGCCAGCACCTGCTTGCCCACCAGCTCCTCCGGGGCATACTGCTGGGTGATCTGGGCGCTGGAGCGCTTCCGGCCCAGCTCCGGGCCAAGGTCCACCAGCAGCTGATAGGCGGGCTTCCGGGCCTTTTCAAAGGGCCGGGCCTCCACAATGGTGCCTACCCGGATATCCAGCTTCATGAAATCGTCAAACGTGGCCTGTTCCATATGAGCGCCTCCTGTTATCAATCACTGTCCAGCTTCAGAACCGCCATGAAGGCCTCGGTGGGTACCTGCACGGTGCCCAGGTTGCGCATCTTCTTCTTGCCCTCCTTCTGCTTTTCCAGCAGCTTCTTCTTCCGGGTGATGTCGCCGCCGTAGCACTTGGCCAGCACGTCCTTGCGCATGGCCTTGACGGTCTCCCGGGCGATGATCTTGCCGCCGATGGCCGCCTGGATGGGCACCTCGAAGAGCTGGCGGGGGATGTTCTCCTTGAGCTTCTCGCACAGGCGGCGGGCCCGGGGATAGGCCTTGTCCCGGTGGGCGATGAAGCTCAGGGCGTCCACGCCGTCGCCGTTTAAGAGCAGGTCCACCTTCACCAGCTCGCTGGGCGGTAGCCGGACAGCTCATAGTCCAGGGAGGCATAGCCCTTGGTGCGGGCCTTCAGGGTGTCGAAGAAGTCGTAGATGATCTCGTTGAGGGGCATCTGATAGTGGAGCTCCACCAGGTTGGTGTCCAGATACTGCATGTCCTTGAACTCGCCCCGGCGGTCCTGGCACATGGGCATGATGTTGCCCACATACTCGTTGGGGCTGATAATGGACACCTTCACATACGGCTCCTCCGCGTGCTCGATAACCGTGGGGTCCGGATAGTTGTGGGGGTTGTCCACCTTCACCATGGTGCCGTCGGACTTATAGACGTGGTAGATGACGCTGGGGAGGGTGGTCACAAGGTCCAGATTGAATTCCCGCTCCAGCCGCTCCTGAATGATCTCCATGTGGAGCATCCCCAAAAAGCCGCAGCGGAAGCCGAAGCCCAGCGGCCACGGAGCTCTCCGGCTCGAAGGTCAGGGAGGCGTCGTTGAGCTGGAGCTTCTCCAGCGCGTCCCGCAGGTCGGGGTACTTGCTGCCGTCCTCGGTGTAGATGCCGCAGTAGACCATGGACTGGGCCGGGCGATAGCCGGGCAGAGGCTGGGCGGCGGGATTTTCGGCGTCGGTGATGGTGTCGCCCACCTGGGTGTCCTTGACGTTTTTGATGGAGGCGGTGAAATAGCCCACCTCACCGGCCTGCAGGGCATCGGTAGGCTCATTGCCCAGCGGCTTCAGGTAGCCGCACTCCAGAATGGTATACTGGGCTCCGGTGGCCATCATGCGCACCGTCTGCCCCCGGCGGATGGTGCCCTGCTTGATGCGGAACAGCACCACCACCCCCACATAGGGGTCATACTGGCTGTCGAAGATCAGGGCCTGCAGGGGGGGGCGTTGGGGTCGCCGGTGGGGGCGGGGACATTGTGCACCACGTCCTCCAGCACCGCCTCCACGTTCAGGCCCAGCTTGGCGGAGATCTCCGGCGCGTCCATGGCGGGCAGGCCGATGATGTCCTCCACCTCCTGCTTGGCCTTCATGGGGTCGGCGGCGGGCAGGTCGATCTTGTTGAACACGGGCAGAATCTCCAGGTCGTGCTCCATGGCCAGATAGGTGTTGGCCAGAGTCTGGGCCTCCACGCCCTGGGTGGCGTCCACCACCAGCACCGCCCCCTCGCAGGCGGCCAGTGACCGGGACACCTCATAGTTGAAGTCCACATGGCCCGGGGTGTCGATGAGGTTCAGGGCGTAGATCTCGCCATCCTTGGCCTTGTAGAACAGGTGCACGGCCCGGGACTTGATGGTGATGCCCCGCTCCCGCTCCAGGTCCATGTTGTCCAGAATCTGGTTTTCCATCTCCCGCTCCGGCACGGCGTCGCACAGCTCCAGCAGCCGGTCCGCCAGCGTGGATTTACCGTGGTCGATGTGGGCGATGATGGAAAAATTGCGAATAAGGGATTGTTCAAACATTTGCGTTCCTCCTCAGGGGAATAACAAGTTATATTCCCACCTATTATAACGGATGTTCCGGCAAAATGCAATTCCTGTTGCCGCCGGGAAGAAAAAGTGTTACAATAAGGGCACCCCAATTTTTGAGAGGAAAGGACGAACGCCATGAAGCTGAGTTTTTTCGGCGCTGACCAGTGCGTCACCGGCAGCTGCCATTGTCTGGAGGTAGGCGGCAAGCGCATCCTCATCGACTGCGGATTGCAGCAGGGCCGGGATGAGGTGGACAACCGCACCCTGCCCTTTGCCCCGGGCAGCATCGACTATGTGCTCATCACCCACGCCCACATCGACCACTCCGGCCGGGTGCCCATGCTCATCAAAAACGGCTTCCAGGGCCGCATTCTCACCACCCGGCTCACGGCTCAGCTCATGAGCATCATGCTCCAGGACTCCGCCCACATCCAGGAGAGCGACGCCGAGTATAAAAACCGCAAGAACCGCCGGGCCGGCCGGCCCGAGGAGGAGCCCCCTGTATACCGTGGCCGACGCCCAGCGGGTGCCGGAGTTTATCGACACCTGCGAATATGACCAGCCCGTTCACCTGTGCGACGGGGTGGACGCCGTGTTCATCGACGCGGGCCACCTGCTGGGCTCCGCCTCCATCCGCCTGACCCTCACCGAGGGAGGCCAGACGAAAACCATCGTGTTCTCCGGCGATATCGGCAACGTGGACCAGCCCATCATCCGGGATCCCCAGTTTTTCACCGGGGCGGACTATGTGGTCATGGAGAGCACCTACGGTGACCGCAACCACACCGAGGTGTGGAGCTATACCGGCCAGCTGGCCCAGATCATCGACGAGACCCTGGGCAAGGGCGGCAACGTGGTGATCCCCTCCTTTGCCGTGGGCCGCACCCAGGAGCTGCTGTATTTCATCCGGGAGATCAAGGATCAGGGCCTGGTGACCTCCGTGCCGGATTTCCCCGTGTATGTGGACAGTCCCCTGGCCAAAAGCGCCACCACCATCTTCTGCGGCGACCTGCGGGGCTATCTGGACCAGGAGGCTCTGGAGCTGGTGAAGGACGGCACCCATATGTTCAACTTCCCGGGCCTGCATCTGACGGAGACCGTGGACGAGTCCAAGGCCCTGAACGAGGACCACACCCCCAAGGTCATCATCTCCGCCTCCGGTATGTGCGACGCGGGCCGCATTCGCCATCACCTGAAGTATAACCTGTGGCGGGCGGACAGCGCCGTGGTGTTCGTGGGCTTCCAGTCTCCGGGCACCCTGGGCCGCACCCTGCTGGACGGGACTCCCTCCGTGAAGCTGTTCGGCGAGGACGTGGCCGTCCGGGCCAAGGTGGTGAATTTCCAGGGCCTCAGCTCCCACGCCGACCACGACCATCTGCTGGACTGGATCGGCCATTTCAAGGAGCCCAAGCCCCAGCACGTGTTCGTGGTCCACGGCGACCGGGAGGTGGCGCCGGTGTTTGCCCAGACGGTGAGCCAGCTGGGCTTCACGGCCCACGCTCCCCAGTATACCGAGGAATATGACCTGCTGACCTGCACCCAGCTGGCGGCGGGCTATCTGCCCCAGCGCAAGACCCGCACCTTCGAGGGTGCGCCCCGGGTCACCGCGGCGTATCAGAAGCTGGTGCAGCTGGGCGATTCCCTGGTGGGCCTTATCCGCCGCAGCAAGGGCCGGGACAACAAGACCCTGGCCTCCTTTGCCGAGGCCCTGCGCAAGGTCATGGAGAAGTTCGAGATTTAACCAAGTTTTGGAAACCTTTCAGGGGCGGACAGCTCTGTCCGCCCCTAATTTTCGTATGATTCGCACGAGAGGAGGGCGCTTATGCCCGGATTGGAGAAAAACCGCATTTACCGCGCCCATATCGACGGCTATTCCAGCGAGGGCCTGGGCATTGCCCGGATAGACGGCCAGGTGGTGTTCGTCCACGGGGCCGTCCGGGGCGAGACCTGCGACGTTCTGGTGATGAAGGTGCTGAAAAACGCCGCCTTCGGCAAGATCGCCGCCCTGGCGGAGCCGTCTCCCGCCCGGCGGCAGCCGGACTGTCCGTATTATGGCCGCTGCGGCGGCTGCGATTTCCGGCATATGTCCTATGAGGAGGAGCTGTGGGCCAAGCGGGCCCGGGTCCAGGACGCCCTGACCCGTATCGGCGGCGCGGAGGTGACGGTGGAAGAAATTCTGGGTGCGGAGCAGCCCCTGCACTACCGCAACAAGAGCATCTATCCCATCTCCCCGGTGGGGGAGGTGGGCTTTTACCGGGCCCGCAGCCACCAGGTGGTGCATGTGGAGCACTGTCTCATCCAAAAGCCGGAGGCCGATGCCCTGGCTCAGGCGGTGCGGGACTATATTGCCCGGTTTCAGGTGCCGCCCTTACGACGAGGCCACCGACCGGGGGCTGCTGCGGCATCTGTACGTCCGCACCAGCTGCGCCGGGGAATCCCTGGCGTGCCTGCTGGTCAACGGCTCCCGTCTGCCCCATGAGGAGGAGCTGGTGGCCATGCTCCGGGCCGCCGCGCCAAAAACCTGCGGCGTGGTGCTGGGGGAAAATACCCGCCGGGGAAACGCCATCCTGGGGGACCGGTACCGCACCCTGTGGGGCCGGGACTATCTGACGGACACCCTGTGCGGCCTGGAGCTGCGGCTGTCGGTGCCGTCGTTTTATCAGGTGAACCACGATCAGGCCCAGCGCCTGTATGAAAAGGCCCTGGAATACGCGGGGCTGACGGGCCGGGAGCTGGCGGTGGACCTGTATTGCGGCGCCGGGACCATCACCCAGGTGCTGGCCCGCCGGGCCCGGCACGTCATCGGCGGCGAGATCGTCCCGGAGGCCATCCGGGACGCGGAGGACAGCGCCCGCCGCAACGGCGTGGGCAACGTGGAGTTCCTGTGCGGCGACGCCTCCCGGCTGGCGGCGGAGCTGCGGCAGCGGGGCCTGCGGCCCGACGTGATCTGCGTGGACCCGCCCAGGAAGGGGCTGGCCCCCGACGTGGTGGAGGCAGCGGCCTCCATGGAGCCGGAGTGCATCGTCTATGTCTCCTGCGACCCGGCCACCCTGGCCCGGGATGTGGCCCGCTTCGCCCCTCTGGGCTACCACCCCGTCCGGGCCTGCGCCGTGGACCTATTCCCCGGCACGGCGAACGTGGAGACGGTATGTTTATTGTCCAAACTTCAAAGCAAGGAACATATCGAGATCGAAGTGAAGATGGACGAGCTGGATTTGACTTCGGCAGAGAGTAAAGCAACCTACGAGGAAATCCGGGAATACGTTTTCGAGCATACCGGACTGAAGGTCAGCCACCTCTATATCGCACAGGTGAAGCAGAAGTACGGCATCATTGAGCGCGAGAACTACAATAAACCGAAATCCGAGGATACCAGGCAGCCACAATGCCCGCCGGAGAAGGAAAAGGCAATTACGGAGGCATTAAAGCACTTCGGGATGATTTAAGGTAACACACATAGAACAATTGATTTTCTGCTAGTTTTACTGTCTGCTCTAAACTGAAATTTACTGACGATAGCATAATTTCAATTGAAATCAAATCTGAAAGTGTCTTGGAAGCTAGGTAAACCACCTAAGTTCATAGATTAGCATAAAGCCATCAACATTGGCACGGCAAGGTGTCAGCGCTGATGGCTTTTTGCTTTTGCTCTGATCCGGTTCCGATATTGTACAGTCACACGACCGATTGAAATGGAGAAACATAGTCGGAAGTAATTTTAAGCGCTCTCTATCAATTACAAAAAGTCATTACTTTTATATAGATTTTTAACTTGCTAAAAGTAATGATTTCGTGCTATAATGACGATGACAGATTTCGTCGAAAAGAGGTGGTTTTGTGGCAAAAAGGAGGGCATCTTCCAATGTGAATCCTGATTATGAAGCGATTACAAGTTTTCAGAAAGGTCAGGCATCACGCATTTTTAAGGAAGTGAAAGAACGGGATAAGGTTCTGATCGTCAACAAGCAAAACAAGCCGCAAAACGTTGTTATCTCATACGAGCGGTATTTACGGCTCAGAGAAGAAGGAGCAGATATCTGATGAACATTAACGAACAAGCAAATTTCATATGGAGTATCGCAGACCTGCTCCGTGGTGATTTTAAGCAAAGCGAATACGGCAAGGTAATTCTGCCATTTACTGTCCTGCGCCGTTTTGACTGCGTGCTGGCCCCTTCCAAAGCAAGAATTCTGGAAGCAAATAAAACGCTGACTGTCAGCAATAAACGACCTATTTTTTAAGCGTACGACCGGTCACGACTACTACAACATCAGCCAGTTTGATTTTGAAAAGCTGATGGATGACAGTAATGCCATAGAAGCGAACCTGCGTGATTACATAAATGGTTTCTCCGAGGATGTCCGTGAGATCATGGATAACTTTGAAATCTTCGGTGTAATTGACAAAGCTTTCCCGTGCAAACCTGCTGTACTTGGTTGTACAGCGGTTTGCCGAGATCGATATGAGCGACACCCAGATTGACAATCTGGAAATGGGCTATATGTTTGAAGAACTGATCCGCCGGTTCTCTGAACAATCGAACGAGACTGCCGGTGAGCACTTTACGCCTCGTGAGGTCATTGAGCTGATGGTGGAAGTACTGCTTGATCCTGATATGGACGAAATCGCCACCACCGATGGCAAGGTTATCACCATTCTTGATCCTGCCTGCGGTACGGGCGGTATGCTCTCTGTGGCTCAGAATAAGATGCAGGCATTGAACGCCACTACCAGAGTGATCCCCTTTGGTCAAGAATTGAATCCCGAAACATATGCCACCTGTTGCTCTGACATGATCCTTAAGGGAAACACCAATAGCCGAATTGTTCTGGGCAACAGCTTTAATGAAGATGGTTTTCAGGGACAGACCTTCGACTATATGCTGAGCAATCCGCCCTTTGGCGTGGAATGGAAGAAAGTTGAAAAATTTATCAAGGACGAAGCTAAAAACAAAGGCTATAGTGGTCGTTTTGGCGCTGGTTTGCCCCGTATTTCTGATGGCTCTTTCTTGTTCCTACAGCATCTGATCTCCAAAATGAATGCTCCGGAGAATGGCGGCAGCCGCATCGGGATCGTCTTTAATGGGTCTCCCATGTTTTCCGGCGATGCTGGCGCAGTGGTGAAAGCGAGATCCGCCGCTGGATCATCGAAAACGATCTGTTGGAGGCCATTATTGGCCTGCCTGACCAGCTGTTCTATAACACCGGAATTACCACATACATTTGGATTCTCACCAATCGTAAAGAGATTCGCAGAAAGGGCAAGGTGCGTCTGATCAACGGTGCCGGTTTCTATGAGAAGATGCGTAAAGGACTGGGCAATAAACGAAATATGATCAGCCCGGAAAACCGAGCAGAAATTGTTCGTCTGTACAGCACCTATGAACCGGACGAAAATTACATGGATTTGGACAATGATGATTTTGGCTATCGGAAAATCGTTGTAGAGCGTCCTTTGCTGAACGAGGATGGTACCCCAGTCATCGACCGTAAGGGCAACAAAAAAGCGGACGCCTCCCTTCGTGACTACGAGATGGTGCCGCTGAAGGAAGACATCCACGAATATTTCCGCCGTGAGGTGCTACCGCTTGTTCCTGATGCCTGGATTGACGAGAGCCAAGACTAAGATCGGCTATGAAATTCCCTTTACCCGCTATTTCTATAAGTTCACTCCGCTGCGTGACAGCTCCGTAATTATGGAAGAAATCAAGGTTTTGGAGGGACGTATCCAAGCGAGTTTAGCGGAGGTCTTAGAAAGATGAAGCAGTATATGAGCTATAAAAGCTGTCGCATACGGTGGATCGGTCAGATTCCTTCTGAGTGGAAAGTCAGCAAGGTAAAATATCTTGCATTAGAGAACAACTCAATTTTTATGGATGGTGACTGGATTAATAGCGAAATTATAGAGAGTGAAGGAATTAGATATTTGACAACAGGCAATGTTGGTGCCGGCGAATATAAAGAACAAGGTGACAGCTTTATTTCTGAGAAATCATTTTCAAGACTAAATTGTTTGACAGTACTACCAGGCGATGTTTTGATTTCGAGACTTAACGAGCCAATTGCACGTGCCTGTATTGTACCCGATACATATGATAAATATGTTGTTGCTGTAGAATAACGTTGTCTTGCGCCCTGACATTGAATGGAACAAGCAGTATCTTGTTTACTGCATGAATACCTCACGTTATGCAGAAGAAGCGAAATTACTGGCTGCAGGAACTACTATGCAGCGAATTAGCAGAACTAAACTCGGTACGCTCGGATTGCCTAAGCCGCCATTAACGACACAAGATAAAATTGTGTCCTACCTAAACGAAGTAATTAAGAAGATCGACGTTTGTATCGAGAATAAGCTGCATCTGTCTGAATTATTACAGGAAAGCCGAACCTCTATAATATGTTCAGCTATAACAAATGGCATAAATACTACTTGCCAACTGAAAGATAGCGGTATTGAATGGCTTGGGTATATCCCCTCTCATTGGTCGGTTGTCCCTGCAAAAGCATTGTTTGCACAGAGCAAAGAAACCCGCCATGAAACAGATGTTCAGCTGACTGCCAGCCAAAAGTATGGCATTATCTCTCAAGAAGATTATATGGAGAAGCAAAGCTATAAAATTGTTTTGGCCGATAAAGGACTGGAAAACTGGAAGCACGTTGAACCCAACGATTTCATAATCAGTCTGCGCAGCTTTCAAGGCGGGCTGGAGATCAGCTATATTCCAGGGTGCATCACATGGCATTACATCGTTCTGAAGCCTAAAGCGGGTGTAGAACCGGAGTATTTCAAGTGGTTGTTTAAGTCTCCACGATATATTCAGGCATTGCAGCGCACGGCAAACTTTATCCGTGATGGTCAAGATTTGAGATTTTCGAACTTTGTGCAGGTTCCTCTCCCCTTGATTCCAATGGATGAGCAGAAAGAGATTGCTGACTATTTGAATAAGAAAACCGCACGAATTGACAGCATCATTGCTGATGTTACCGAGCAGATTGAAAAGCTAAAGGAATACCGTCAAAGCATTATCTCCGAGGTGGTAACTGGAAAGGTGGCAGTAGGATGAGTAATTATTACTTTTTGTGGCTTTGTACCGAGCAGTGGGAACTCCTCATTTATTATGTTGCTTTCATTGTTTTGACTATTGGTCTTGTGATTTTTGCAGCAAAAACATATTTTTTTCAAACCAAACAGTCTACAAAAGCTTTTTTGCAAAAAGCATTGAAAAACCTGCTGCAAGCGGTAATAGCAATCTATATATCGAAGTGTATAACTACGGTAATTCTGTGGCACAGAATATCGGTGTGAAAATTCAAAGTGTAGATTTTGGCACGATTCCTTTTCTGAAGCCTGGTGAGGATTATTTGATTCCAGTTGCCTATTTCATCCACGCATCAGATCAAAAAAATTGCATTTGCTGAAAGAATAAAAGTGACTGGAGATACAACGACAATTCCCGTCGTTCTAACAATGGGGAAAAACTTCGTCCGAGTTTGATGTGGATATTACAATTCAGAAAAATGCTATCAAGCTTAATGAGTCAGATTCTCGCTATTTTGAAAAGATAGGCAAGACACTTGAAGCAATCGAAAAACAGCAAGAAAAAATGACCGGCGAAATTAAAAAGGTTGGAGAAAACATTAAGAACAAAAAATAAGGGGGTGGTCAGTAATGGCAATCGAAACCAAGGAAATTACATTCGAGCGAGAAATCGAGTACAGCCTGCTTGACCACGGCGGATACATCAAGGGCAATCCTCGTGACTATAATCGGGAGTTTGCCGTTGATACGAAAGCTGCTGTTCCGTTTTCTCCAAGAGAGCCAGCCGGCGGAATGGGCCAAACTATGCAAGAAGCATGGCGATGACGTAGAAACCGGCTTTCTAAAAAAGCTGTACCGGGATTTGGATACCCATGGTATGCTGTACGTTTTTCGCCACGGCATCGTGGATGCTCCGGCAAAGCTCTCCATGTGTTTCTTTAAACCTGCCAGCGGTATGAATCAGACCAGTCAGGCACTTTTTATGAGAAAAAATATTCTCTCCATTACCCGGCAGGTACATTACAGTCTGAAAAACGAAAACTCTATTGATGTCGTATTATTTATCAACGGCTTGCCAGTGGCAACTTTGGAATTGAAAAATCCGGCGACCGGTCAGACCGTCGAAAATGCAAAGCATCAGTACATGAAAGATCGTGATCCTCGAGAGCTGCTACTTTCTTTCAAATCCCGGTGCCTGGTTCACTTTGCTGTAGATACCGACGAAGTATGGATGACCACCAAGCTGGACGGTATCAATACATACTTTCTGCCATTCAACAAAGGCAATAATGGTGGCAAGGGAAATCCCGTTGGCAGTGGAACATACCGCACTTCCTATTTGTGGGACGAAGTGCTGCAGAAGGACAGCTTGCTGGATATCGTTCAGCGATTTATCCATCTTCAGGAGGACAAAAAGAATCCCAAGAAGTCCGTAATGATCTTCCCACGCTATCATCAGTTGGATGTTGTTCGCAAATTGGTTGCCGATGTATACGAGCATGGCACCGGACGTAACTACTTGATTCAGCACAGCGCAGGCAGCGGTAAATCCAATTCCATCTCCTGGCTGGCAAATAACACCACCTGTCCAATCTGCACGATAAAAATGATAAAGTAATATTCAACAGCATTATCGTGATTACTGACCGTCTGGTGCTGGACAAGCAGCTACAGGATACAATCTATCAGTTTGAACACGTGGAAGGCGTTGTAGTTAAGATTGACAATAATGCCTCTCAGCTGGCGGACGCTCTGAACACAGGCAAGAAGATTATCATCACCACACTTCAGAAGTTTCCATTCATTCTTGAAAAAGTGGACGATCTGAGTGGAAAACGGTTTGCCATCATCGTTGATGAGGCGCATTCTTCACAGACCGGCGAAGCCAGCAAAAAAAGATGAAAGCAATTCTGGGCGATACAGAAGGGCTGACCGAAGAAGAACAGCTTCAGAAGGTTGCCGACGAAGAAGCCAAAGAGGAGCATAAACAGTCTGATAGCGAGGATGAGATCACCAAGGAAATGGCCACTCACGGCCGTTTGACAAATTTGTCCTTCTTTGCATTTACCGCAACACCCAAGGCAAAGACTCTGGAAATGTTCGGTACGCCTGATGCAAACGGAATTCCTCGGGCGTTCCATATCTACTCTATGAAGCAAGCAATTCAGGAGGGTTTTATCCTAGATGTCTTGAAAAACTATGTGACCTATGACACCTACTTTAAGATAGGCAAGAAGATTGCGGATGATCCTCGCTATGAAAAGAGTAAGGCAAACAAGGCTCTGGGCAAATTCCTGAGCCTGCATCCGCATAATTTAGCACAAAAAACGCAGATCATTGTAGAGCATTTCCGTACCGTCACCAAGAACAAGATTGGCGGCAAGGCTAAGGCCATGGTTGTCACTGGTTCCCGTTTGCACGCCGTTCGCTACTATCAGGAGTTCCAGCGGTATATCAAGAAGATGGGCTATGAAAACGAGCTTGGAATCCTGATTGCTTTCTCTGGTACTGTGCGTGACGGCGGCGAGGAATACACCGAAGTCAGTCTAAATGGTATTAAGGAAAGTGAATTGCCAGAGAAGTTCCACGGCGGTGAATACCAGGTGCTGTTGGTAGCAGAAAAATACCAGACCGGTTTTGACGAACCGCTGCTCCATACCATGTTTGTGGATAAAAAGCTCAGCGGCGTAAAGGCTGTACAGACCCTTTCACGCCTGAATCGAACCTGCTTTGGTAAAGAAGATACTTTTGTGCTGGACTTTGTAAATTCAGCAGAAGATATCCGTGCGGCATTTGCCCCGTATTACGAGGAAACTACCATCGAAGAAACCACTGACGCAAATATTGTGTATGAACTAAAATCCAAACTGGACGAATTCCGAGTCTACTGGGCAAGTGAGATTGAATCTTTTGCAAAGGTATTTTTCAAGCCCGGCAAAAAACAGGGCAATATGGACTTTGGCATCCTCAATAGCTTCCTCGACCCTGCTGTGGATCGATACAAAGGATTGGATGAAAACGAGCAGGAAGAATTCAAATCTACACTGACTAAGTTTGTCCGCGCCTATACATTCCCTAACAAATATTATCCGGCTGGATGATGCAGACCTCCATAAATTCCACGCCTATGCCAAGTTCCTGCAAAATAAGCTGCCGAAGCGTGAGGGTGGTGGACAGGTGTTTCTGGACGATGAAGTTGCATTGCAATATTATCGAGTTCAGAAAATTTTCGAAGGTTCCATAGCATTGGAGCAGAGCGATCCTCTGCCCAATAAAATTCATCCCGGCAAACCAAAGCTGGAAGAAGAAAAGGCACCGCTATCTGAGTTGATCGATAAGATTAATGAGAAGTTCGGCACTGAGTTCACCAACATTGATAAGGTTCTGGAGCAGATTGTTTCTGACATGGATGCCAACGAAGAATTGCGTATCCAAGCGCGCAACAATTCTCAAGAGCATTTCCGCTTCCCGTTTAACGACGCTTTTATGGATGTTGTCATTGGACGTATGGCACAGAATCAACAGTTCTGCGAAAGAGTTCTGGACGATGCAAAATTCGGTGATACAGTTCGAGATCTTCTAATCGGCGTTGTGTATGATCGCTTAAGGCGACCGACAGATGCCCAGCTGTAAAAATTATTGCCAAAACACAGATGCGCATCTTGAGAATTGCAGCGCGGATGCGATCACGTAACGCACGAATTCTCTCAGAATACTTATGAGTGCGTTATAATAAAAAAAACGCTACAGGTTTCATCAGATTGTTGGATGAAATCTGTAGCGTTTTTGCGTTTTCTGAGCAGGTGTTCCAAGCTGCATTTTTGCAGTTTGCATATGCGCCTGCGAAGAAAATGAGGGATTGCAAAGGGAATATTCCTTTTGCCGCTGGGTTTCCAATAGGGGCGCGAGCATCCCTGTTGGCACACGATTTTCCGCAGGAAAGTCTAGTGTGTTATACCTTTGCTTCCGGCCGACGCGGGAAAGGGGTTGGCTTCGCCATCTGCTGCACGGGCAGATAGCGGTTGACAGACACTTTTCTGCGGCAGTAGGACAGGCGTTTTTGTGACACCAAGGTGTGACACAAATGCAGGATTTTTGAAAGCAAAATCCGACTGGCCGGAGAAGGAAGCAGAGGTATATATAAGCTCTCGTCCCGCCGCAGCGACGTTCCCCGTTTCAGCGTTTCTTCCGTTTTCCCTTGCCATGGGTCATGGTCGTTTTCCCGCGTTGGCTGATGGGGCTTTTCAGGTACTTGGACTTTTTAAGTCCGCTGATGATTGAGACAAATTCTTCCTTTGTAAGTGTGTGTCATAATCAAGCCCAATCGTTGCCATGAACGCACGGATTTGTTTTTCCTCGGAGCTTCCCTCAAAGTTCATTGCCTCCCGTAACTGGTTCTGCATATTTTCTGCAAAGGAGACTTCATCCGCAGTCATGGTATCGGGGCGGTGTTCACTCCGAATGTCACGGAGAATGCCTTTCAGGTCATCCGCAATCAGGCTTCCGAAATATTCATCTTCCCGAATCTGCGCCACTTCTAATGTCCGCAGATGCAGGTCATTTTCCTCGCCGCCATTTTTTATCAACGCCATCTGCCGGACGGCTTCCAGCACGGCGTTCATATCGTTGACGCGCATATCTGCGATCCGGTCAACGTAAATCTCAGCATCCAGCATAAAGCGCTGGAAATCCTTGTGGCAGATCAGCTCCGACAGCAGCCGGTGGTTGAACTTGCCTGTTCTTAATACATCAATCGAAGCATCACTCAAATGCAGCTCATGCAAAGCTGTGTTTGGGTGATTTTTCGTTTCCGTCCGCCCCATCAGATAGTCGCAGGAAACACCGTAATAGTCAGCCAGCACCAAAATGCTGTACGGGCTGATGTCCTTGCCGTTATCTGATTCATATTTGCCAAGTGCGGATTTCGAGATACTCACCTCGGCAGCAAGCTGCTCCAAGGTCAGCTTTTTTGTGCTGTTCGTAAATCCTTCAAACGTTCCCCGATTGTCAGCTTAACCTGCATACACCAGCCTCCTTTGCAGCTTTTTTCTGTATTATATCATGCTTTTTCGCTTT